>ULSY01015765.1_pt1 | contig 29434 bp, 20 predicted proteins | sample 1957201 | NCBI WGS metagenome assembly ULSY01 (sample SAMEA4835723, study PRJEB28245) | human gut metagenome | biome: gut microbiome; material: fecal sample | place: Denmark | collected 2008
TATTGGGCTGATAAGGCCAGTGGGGCAAATAAGCCTAATGGGCCTAATCAGGTAAGCCCAATAGGCCCAATAGGCCTAATATGTGCAATAAACCCAAATCGGTCATTAGAAATAGTGCTAACTCCGTCTCTAATGACCGATTTGGGATAAACCGAAAACAGGATTGGCCCAATAAGCCTAATAGGCCTAATAAGCTCAATATGCTGGATGGGGCTGAGAGAGCTAATATGCCAACTGATTAGTAGGCGTATGGTAGTAAATAAACGCTTGTGACCTAATAAGTTTAATAAGCCTTATGGGCAAATGAGGCAGGCAGTTATTTATGGATGTTAGGCGTACTATTATAAGGATTTTATTTGAGTAAGGTTTGACACAGTGCGTTTAGTATAATTGATAATTGAGTATAAAAAAGTTGGCCATAACCTATTTATTGATGGTTTATGGCCAACTTTTTTATTTGATTCTGTTTCCTGTCAGAACTGTTCGAGTATTTCTATGCGTTTTTTCGTGTCAGGATGGGTGCTGAACAGCGAGCTGAAGAAGCTGGTAAGTCCTGGAGCGAAATGCTGCGGATGGATGATGAACAGTTGCGCAATGTCGTCACGTTTGACATTTTCAAGTCCTGGGTCGCCTGAGATTTTGCGTAACGCCGAGGCGAGCGCAAGCGGATTACCGCATAGTTCGGCACCACCGGCGTCTGCCATGTATTCTCGTTTGCGTGAGATGGCAAAGCGTGTGAGCAGCGTGAACAGGTAGGCTACGGCGCAGCACAGGGCGGCAATTATAAACACTACAAGCATGGAGATACCGCTGCCACGGTTGTCTTCGTCGTTGCTGCTGCGATGGCTCATGCCGCCAAACCAGAAAGCGTTGTACATCATCTGTACCACGAGGCTCATTATTGTTGACACTATGCCGACGAATATTATGCTTGTGATGAGCAGTCGGGTGTCGTGGTTGCGTATGTGCGTCAGCTCGTGGGCTATTACTCCTGCCAATTCGTCGTCGTTAAGACGGTTGATGATACCCGTTGTGAGTGTCACTGTATAGCTTTTTTTGTCTATTCCGCTGGCGAAAGCGTTAAGCTGCGGGTCGTTGACGATGTTTATTTTCGGCATGTCCATGTTGCATGCGATGCACAGGTTTTCGACGATGTTGTAAATCCTCGGGTTCTCCTTGCGTGTTATTGGACGTGCCCCCGTGGCTGCGCGCACCATTGCCGTGTTGGAAAAGTAGGCTATTATGAACCATGCGCCGACGCCGGCGATTACCCATGGCAGGGCGTTTAGGAAGTAGTGGTTTACGATGTCGGCGTCAAGATGGCGCACGATGTTGCCGTATTGGTCATAAACGCCGTTGCCGAAATAGTTTACCAATGCGAGAAACACCCAAATCATGCCGAGTATTATGACCGGAAACAGGAGCAGCAACATGGCGGTAAGCATGTTGTTGCGCCGTATCTGGGTGTACATTCCTACATATTTCATTGTGCTTTTGGGTTAGAACTTTATTTCTGGAGCCTTGTCGTAAACTGCACGCTCTTCCTGTGGAACCTCGAACATCGGCTCCTTGCCGAACTTAAACATCTTTGCGAAGATGTTTGACGGGAATGTTTCCACGGCGTTGTTCAGTTCGCGTGTGGTTGAGTTGAAGAAGCGGCGTGCTGCTGCCAGCTTGTTCTCGAGGTCTGACAGTTCCGTTTGCAGGTGCATGAAGTTCTGGTTTGCCTTGAGGTCAGGATATGCCTCGAGCGACACCTTCAGGCCGGCCAGCGCGCTGGTAAGCGCATTCTCGGCGTTGATTTTGTCGTTAATGTCAGTAGCTCCCATTGCAGCGGTGCGGGCTTCGGTGACACGTTGCAGTACCTCACGCTCGTGTGTGGCGTATCCTTTGACGGTAGAGACGAGCTGTGGTACGAGGTCGTGCCTTTGTTTCAGCTGCACGTCGATGTTTGCAAAGGCGTTCTCGCGGTTGTTTCTTAATTTCACGAGGTTGTTGTAAAGGCTTACTCCCCAGATGACGAGCAGCACAACTACTACTAAAATGATAATTGCTATTGTCATAATAAAAAATAATTGGTTTTGTTTAAATATGAGAACAAAGATAATGCCATTTCCCGACATTCACTACTTATTTATGATTTAATGTAAAACTTTTTGCTTTTTATTCTTTTCGATACGTTTGCTTTGCAGTTGTGTCACATGCGGCATGGCGCATATCTGACGGTAAATAGGCAAACAACGTGTAAATGTCGTGTGGGGCTTGTTGACTGGAGGTTTTGCAAAAGGCCGTCAAACGTGTCGTGAAAGGCCGCTTTTTACATTGTAAAAGGCCGCCTTTCATAATCTGAAAGACGGCCTTTTGTCTTGTGCTCGATGGCGTCGACAGTTGGGAGTAAAAGTGTTATGTAAGGTTTTCTGGCTAACGTTCGATGCGATTATCCTTTCCTGTACTGAACAGTGTTAATCCTTCTTCCATGTCCGAAGCGTATACACTCAGTCTTGCCTTTTCTGAGGAAACTACCGTTTCATTTCTGCATAGTCAGGTAGGTGAATATATCGAATGCCGTTGATTATAACAATTTAAGTAATTCTTCGTGAATCAGTCCGTTTGTTCCAGCTATCGGGCTTCCCTGTGAAGGGTCAAGTTCTCTGCCATTCCAATCTGAAACTTTACCTCCGGCCTCTTGTACCAGAAGCATTCCTGCCGCATAATCCCACGGGTTCAAATAAGCCTCGAAGTATCCACCTTGCCTGCCGCACGCAGTGTATGCCAGCTCCAAAGCGGCAGAACCAAGTCTCCGGATATCTTGTGACTTTTCATAGACTTTGAGGAACTTTGCAAAGTTATCTTTGGCAAGTTCCCTTTTTGCCGTGCCAATACCGATTATGGTTTCCGAGAGATTTTTGTCAGAGGCTACGTGTATTGTCTTGCCGTTTAAAAAACTTCCTCCACCTTTGACTGCGGAGAAAACTTCATCGTGAAATGGGTCATAGACAATGCCCATAACAATCTCTTTTTGTCGGCAAAGAGCCAACGAAACTACGCTGTGCTGATAGTCATGCATGAGGTTGGTGGTGCCGTCGACAGGGTCAAGAATCCAGTAGCTGTCCGTATCCATCCGCTGTAACCCAGTTTCCTCTCCGAGAAATTGTATGTCTGGCGCAAGTGTGTATAATGCCTTTTTCAGAAAATCCTGTACCGCAATGTCCACTTGAGTGACGTAGTCGGCAACACCTTTTTCTCTTACATGGGCTGCCATTTCTCGATTCCTGATTATTCCTTGGGTCTCTTTGACCAAGTTGATAATACGTTGTATATCCATTGTCTTGTCTATAAAGTTTATTTCGATGGTTGTTCTGCAATTGTGGATGCCGTCGGTATTAGTACCCCTTGTTTTCGTCAGTTGACACTATTCCGTAGCTTTTTCGTGCGTAGTTTAACTTTGGCGGGAAAACAATATGTAAAAACAAAACAGGCAGTCATCCGTTTAAAGATAACCGCCTGATTTTCAATGGCTTAATAAGTGATCCGTTTGGGGCTCGAACCCAAGACCCCAACATTAAAAGTGTTGTGCTCTACCAGCTGAGCTAACGGATCTGATTATTCATTACGTTCGTAAAGCGAGTGCAAAGGTATGCTTTTTTCTTGTAATGACCAAATTATTTGCCGTCTTTTTGCCTTTTTTCTTCATTTTGGCTTGGTGCAATACTTTGATTTACGGCGGTTTTATATGTTGACGATTGCGTTTGGGGCGAGATGTCTTTATCTGGAACTGCTGGTTCGTCAATATTTTCTTTTGTTATATAACGCTGGTAGTATGCGATGATGAGCGTAGTAAGCGGTAGGGCGATGATGAGCCCGATGAAACCGAGCAGGGCTCCCCATACAGAGAGTGACAATAGGATTACAGCTGGATTGAGGCCCATGGCCTTTCCCATTATCTTTGGGGTCAGCACCATGTCTGTTATTATTTGTACGATGACGAATACTCCTGTTGCCGATGCGAAAATCACCCAAAAGTTCTGGCCCGTATCGGCGGCCTTGAGTAACGAAAGTATTACCATAGGGATGAATGCCAGACCGTGGACGTAGGGAATGAGGCTGAGTATGCCTATCAGTATGCCGAGTCCGATTGCCATGGGGAATCCTATGATGGTAAAGCCTATACAGAAAAGTATTCCTATGCATAATGCCACGAGGCCTTGTCCACGGATGTAGCTGTTCATCTCGCGTTCGACGTCGTTTATAAGCGCATGCCAAAACGGCCTGTTCTTTTTTGGGAAAATCTTGATGAATCCGGAAGCGAGCCTTTCATAATCAAGGAGTATGAAAAAGAGGTAGAGCAGGGTTATAAGCGACGCTACAATGCTTAGGATGACGTTTGCCGTTTGTCCTATTACTGAAAACACTTTCGGCATGGCTCCCTTTATGGCTTGGACTACATCCTCCTGTTGCATGAATTTCTGGATTTCGTCCTTGTATTCATTCAGCCATTGCTGTATAGCTACGGGGAAGTTGTTTATGTGCGTCTTTTGGTGAAGGTATCGGGATATTACCTCGCTTAGCTTGTCAAACTGTTCAATCATTGGCGGCACAATTAGGTAAAAGATACCACCTATTACGGCAACGATAAAGACAATTGAGATTATGATCGACAGCACCCTTGTGGGTACGTGCATCTTGTATTGCACAAATTTCACGATTGGGTATATCATGTAAGCCAGTAGCCATGCCACGAAAAACGGCAGCAGCACACTGCTGAGGTAATTCATAAGAAGCAGTACTATGACCACTACCACAGCCGTTAACGACCATCTTATGAATTTGTCGAATGTTATCTTTTCTTCAAGCATAATTCAGTTAATCCATAATTTAATTTATGTTGCCGGCGCACTTGTTTTTCTTTATCTTATCATTGTTTGTTTCCTGCCTGCAATCGGGCTTCCTCTTCCGTCGCTTTTCGGTAACATTCACGGCATAACGGCTCGTATTCGCTTTGCTCCCCAAGCATTACTCTTTTGCTGTTGGCGACAAGCCGGTGGCTTGCATAAGCAACCGAACCGCACCTTACGCATATTGCATGTACTTTGGTTACCTCGTCGGCAACGGCGCATAGGGCCGGAATCGGACCGAACGGTATGCCTTTATAATCCATATCCAGGCCTGCGACGATAACCCGCACGCCTCTATTGGCCAAGTCATTGCATACATCTACCAGGCCATCGTCGAAAAACTGCGCTTCGTCGATGCCTACAACTTCTATGTCGGAAGACAGCAGCAGTATTGATGACGAGGAGTCCACCGGTGTGCTCGGTATTGAGTGTCGGTCATGGCTCACCACTTCATCATCGGAGTATCGTGTGTCTATGGCCGGTTTGAAGATTTCCACTTTTTGCCTTGCGAATTCGGCACGTTTCAATCTTCTTATAAGCTCTTCCGTCTTGCCGGAAAACATTGAGCCACATATCACTTCTATTCTTCCCGGGCGGTGCGTCTCACCTGTAAAATTATTATCCATTTCGGCGCAAAATTACAAAGACGTTTTAAAAATTGCAAAGAAATACGCCGTTTTTTTGTCGTAGATGATTATTTACCTATATTTGTACCGAAATATGGGCTTATTGTATATCGTGCCCACGCCGGTGGGTAATCTTGAAGACATGACGATGAGGGCTGTGCGAGTGCTGAAGGAGGCAGACCTAATCTTGGCTGAGGACACCCGTACGTCGGGCGTCCTGCTAAAGCATTTCAATATCAGCAACAAGCTCATGTCGCACCATAAGTTTAACGAACACGGCACTTCCGCCTCAATCGTAGAGCGTCTCAAGGCAGGAGAGACCATAGCCCTTATTAGCGATGCTGGCACTCCTGGGATAAGCGATCCTGGCTTTTTCCTTGTGCGTGAAGCCGTCAATGCGGGTATAACCGTGCAGTGCCTCCCTGGAGCCACGGCTTTTGTTCCGGCCTTGGTGTCGTCGGGCTTGCCGTGCGACCGCTTTTGTTTTGAAGGATTCCTGCCGCAGAAAAAGGGGAGGGCCACGCTTCTCGAAGCACTGCGTGACGAGCGCCGTACCATGGTGTTTTATGAATCTCCTTACCGGGTATTGAAAACACTCAAGCAGTTTGCTGAATATTTCGGTGAAGATCGCCGTGTAAGCGCTTGCCGCGAAATATCAAAGATACATGAGGAAAGCGTACGTGGAACGCTTGCCGAAGCCATAGCGCATTTTACGGAGACAGCTCCACGCGGAGAATTTGTAATAGTGGTGGAAGGGAAAAGTAAGCTTGAAGACGGGAGAGGGAAAGGAAACGGTAAAACGACGAAAGACCGTGAATGACACAACATCCCGTTTTCCGCTCAGTTGCCCTTTGGACTTTCAATATAAAGAGAAACTAACGTAAAACTATCGTATATGAAGAAAGTATTATTTTTAGCGGCATGTATATTTACCCTTGTCGCATGCAACAACGGTAAGACCTCGTCGTCAGACCTTCCACAAGAGAGCCGTGCCGACTCATTGCAGAAGGTTCTCGAGCAGAAAGACAACGAAATCAATGACATGATGGGGATACTCAACGAGGTGGAGGAAGGATTCCGCCAGATTAATGAGGCCGAGAATCGTGTAAGCGTGGCAAAGGACGGCGAAGGAGCCAACCGCCAGCAGCAAATCCGTGAGAACATGCAGTTCATCCAGCAGCGTATGGCTGAGAACCGCGAGCTTTTGTCAAAATTGCGCCAGCAGGTAAAGAGCGGTTCAATAAAGAGCGAGCAGCTGCAGAAGACAATCGAGGACCTTACGCGCCAGCTTGAGGACAAGGACCATCAGATAAAGGACCTGTATGCCCAGCTCGAGGCAAAAGACATACACATTGAAGAGCTTGACCGCACGGTCACCACCCTTAACAAGAACGTAAGCACATTACAGGACGACAACGCCAAGAAGGCCAACACCATCAACGCCCAGGACAAACAGCTTAACACGGCATGGTACGTCTTCGGCACGAAGAAGGAACTGAAGGAACAGAACATACTCGTAAAGGGTAGGGTTCTCCAGTCAAACTTCAACAAGAGCTATTTCACCAAGTGTGACATTCGCACCCTCAAGGCACTTAAGCTCTATAGCAAGTCGGCAAAACTCTTGACCATGCACCCGTCAAGCAGCTACAAACTTGAGCGTGACGCGCAAGACCAGTATATCTTGCACATCACCAATCCGCAACTCTTCTGGAGCACGAGCAAATACCTTGTCGTACAAGTGAAATAGCGAAAGCCGTGAGCCGCAAGGCTAAGGCGCGTTATTTAGAATAATTGAGCCGCGACACCGTTCAACCGGTTGCCGCGGCTCTTTTCAGTTTTTTATGTCATATAATCTAGTCCGCTATGGTTTCATGCTGATTGCGGCCTGGTCTGTGCCTGTTATGCACACGTAATTGTCATACCATTTTTGCGGATGGCGTTCGTTCGCTTCGTATGCAGTCTCGAAATGTCGGTATAGGTCTTCATATTTTATTCCTTGCCTTATAATTTCTTTTAAGTCGCGTGTGCTCAGCGGTATAATCTTCATCCCTTCAACGTATTTGTCCGGATTGGTCGGGCAGCAATACAGTGAGTTTTTCCTGTTCATGAAGTCACTTATTACGTTTACGTTCAGGTTGGTTGTCACAAACACACAATAGCTGTTAGTGTTTCCTGTCCGTAGCAGATGGTTGCCCAAGTGTCTGGACACGGGTTCCATTTCCATGCGCCTTTGATTTGTCTTGTCCGTTAACGTAGCCTCCAGCAAGAGGGAATGGCCCGGATATGCGGGCACGGCCGGATATTCCCATACGATGTCGGCCTCGCCGCCCGCCGCGTGTGTTACGGGCAGCAGGTTTGCGTCAAGGGACAGTTTTAGGTAGTCAAGGATTTTCCCTCTCCTTCCGCTCACCTTGTACCATATTATTCCAAGCACATATTCAAATATTGTAGGTACGTCGGCGTTGTCGGTGACTATGCGGTTTATGTTCGCGTCGTTGCGTTTGTCGAAGGCGTCGAGCAATGTCAGTAAAGTGTTGTTATGGAAGTGCGTGTCAATCATCTTGTTGAAGCGATCGTATCTTATTTTGTCGACTTCGTTGAACGCCTCTTCTATTGTTTGTATGTCGGTTCCGAGTTCACTGCTTACGCCGTCAATGATGTCCTTTTCGTTAAATACAAGTGTTTCGCATATTTCGGCCAAGCTCGTTTTCCGTTCCAGCAGGTGGCATTCCCTGTAAGCCTGTTTGTATAATTCGTCTATAGAGGATGCGAATAGGTGCTTCGGTACAATGTCAAGCTTTACTTGTTTGTCGTCGAATATGAAGCAGTTGGTTAATCCCAGGTAGCGCTTGTTGAGGTCTTGGTAGTCTTCCAATGTGGCTTTGGCCTTAAACAAGTGCATTGTGACAAAAAAGAATGCTTTGAAGTCTTTTTCAGTATATGTCGCGCTAACGGGAAGCGGGCGTAAGTTTCCTTCAGGATTATTTTTCACCCTGGCGGCAACGGGCGATTTGAATAGCATTGTCTTCCATTTTATAGATATGGATTGCTGGAACTTTTTGAGACTGTCAAACATCGGTATAATCCTTGACGTGTCCCCTTCCATGTACACGGAGTGCATTTTTTTGTATAGGGTGACGTAACTTCTGTCGTACGCCGCGCTTTTGCGGTTCATGCTGACGGAGAGCAGCATTTCTTCCGAGAACGGCATGTTTGCAAATCGTCTCAGCCCTTCGGCGTAGTTGCTTTTCGACATCATCACTTCCGTTATCACCTGGTTAATCGTCACTTCACGGTTGCGCAACCTGTGGGTAAGGCTTATGATGTGTTCAGTTGAATGCCAGTCGGTGCATAAAGGCATGAGATAGCAAAACTCGTTATGGCTTAGATAGTCGAGTCTTGACAGCAGGTAGAGTATCACAATGAGCGGCCTTACTGTCTGTCCGTTTATTTTTTGGCTCAGTTTCAGCAGTTGTTCAAGGTACAGCATGCTGTCCATGGATATGCCTATCGGTGTCTTTTCGTTGTACCGCAGGCTGGTCGACAGTTCGAGCAGGTACCTGCCGGCTTCGGTCAGGCGGTGGTTTTCGTTGATCAGCCCCATGTCATACAGTCCGCTGGTCTTCTCTCTCGCGGTCTTGTATTTCCGGCTCCAGGGCTCGCCGCCTTCCATGAATCCGTTGTCTACCAGGTAGTCGTAGTATCTCACCTTGATTTCGTATATGTCATTTTGGCCGGGCGCCATGTATTTCTTTTCCCATCCTTGCGAGGCGTTCTCTGGGTCTTTCCAGAAAGCGTCAAGCAGGGCGAGCTGGCGCTCGGTCTTGTAGTTGAACTCTTTTGTGCGGAATGACGTGGTGCCGAGTTTCCACATGAATGACGTGTACGGTATCTTCTTGTATTCCATATCCGGTGATGCTAAAAGTTGGTAATCAATACTTCCTTGGAGTCGGCAGCCCTGGATTTCTTCCGGTAGTTGCTGTAGTGGTAGTCCATGAACAGCTCATGCGTTCGGTACCGGTTGCGCCCGAGCCAGTCCTGCAGTATCACGTTGCGCTTGCCTTCGTGCTCAAGGACGTTGGACAGGGCAAATCTTAGTCCACGGGCGTTGAGCCTGTCGAGCAGCGCCAGCAGGTCTTGTTCGTCTTTTGCGGTCCATCCGTCTTTCTCGTTGTACGTCGCCGTCGTGATGAGGTATGGCGGGTCGCAGTATACGAGGCTGCGCTCCGTAAGCCGGTCGAAGTTGAAACGGCGGAAGTCCTTGGTGCTGAACTCGCAGTCCTGGGCGCGCAGGGCTTTCATGAACCGTATGAGCTTGCCCTCGATGGCGGTGTTGAAGTCGCGTTTGCCTACCGGCAGGTTGAACGTTCCGTTGTCGTTGAAGCGCATTTGGTTGTTGAATCCGAACACAATCAGCGTGTACAGGTATATGTAGTACTGGTTGTCTTTCTTCGGGTAGGAGTTGAACCGCTCGCGCAGCTGCAGGTACTTGTCCCTGTTATACACCGACACGCCAAGGTTGGCGTCGCCGCCGTAATAGGCGAAGTTATGGTCTCGTGTGCGGCTGAGGCCGAACTCGTCGACGAGAGCGTTGACACGTGCCACCATCGTGTCGGCGTTCAGGCGCCTTAGCGTCTTCAACAGGCCTATCAGGGGCTTGGATGTGTCGTTGTATACAGTGTGTCCTGCGTTGACGTTCATGCCTACGTTGCACCCGCCGCAGAACAGGTCGACGAACACGTCAATGCCGTCCGGTATGTAAGGCAATATCTGGTCCAGTATCCTTGCCTTGCCGCCGATGTAGTTCAGCGGCGACGATATGTAGTTCTTTACCTGTTTACGCTGCATAGGAATAGCCTTTCCTGGTTGTCCTTGTTGAGTTCGCTCTTGCCTGCGTCAAAGCCTCTGTGGCTCATGTTGAACACCCTAACCTCGCCGCGCAGCGACATAATACTTATTATCTCCTCGTCGGAAATCTTGGCGTTCGAGCGGCATTGTAGCTTCTTGCCGTTGTTGTTGTACGACAGGAGGATGTACCTGCAGCGCAGTCTCATGACAAGTTCCTCGAGCGCTTCGGCAGCCTCGGCGCTCTTGCAGTACCTGCTCTTCATGGTGCTCCTGTCCATCTTGCGCGCTACGCCGAACACTTCGGGCTGGCGCCATTGCGCCACGTTCTCCAGCAGGTGGTACGTGTCGCAATACTGGCGGCTGTTGTACGGCGGGTCGAGATAGGCCACGTCGGTCTCCTCACGGTCGGCTATGGTGTTTGAGTCGGCGCAGTAGATGCGGTTGTCAGGGTTCATCGGCGCGTCGTTCTGCGGCATGCGCAGCTCGAGCGCGCCGTCGTACTTGCCGTCGCGGATGAAGGAGTCGTAGTGTCCGCACGTGTGGCTTATCCTGTCCATGGCGTAGATGAGCGACGTTATGATGGAGGCTCGCTCGCGTCTGTTTATTTCACGGTTGGCGTAGCGTGTCTCCACGTCGTCTCGGATGAATCCTATTTTGCGGCACGTTGCCGTGTTGAAGTAAGTGTCAGAGAAGTTGCGCGACATGTAGTTGTCCTCGTTAGAGGCGTCATAGGCGTTATAGTAGTCGAGCAGGCGCGCCAGCCGTTCACGGTCGACAGGCTCGGGCGAGAACCAGCACAGCGCGGCAAGATAGTTGCTGTACATCATGTCGCATACTACAAGGCGCTTGTCGGTAAATGCCGAGGCCACGCTGCCCGTGCCCGAGAACACGTCGAAAAATGAGCGTATGCCTTCGCAGTTGCCGTCAACAACGCTTCTTATCCATCCAAGCAACTTGTATTTGTTGCCCAAATAGCGCCGGTTACTTATATTGAACGTTTCCATCATATAGTCGAGTCATGGGCAGCATACCAAGCCGGGGTTGTCGCTTGCGCCCTAATGTACGGTAAATATTGTTCAAAATTACAAAGAAAAAAACTGTCATGCAAATTTTACGTACGCAAAATCGGGTTTACACGCGGCGAGTCCGTCGGCCGCCGCAGTGACCCGAGACAACGACCAGCGGTTGGATACTTGGATATCACGCCTGTAAAACGCCGTCTTCCGTAATATGAAAGACGGTATATCGCCACGTAAAAGGCCGTAAACGGGGAGTTAAAAGACGGCCTTTTGGATTTGAAACGGAAATGTTAGGTAATACTTACGGTCGGTCGGCATTCAGGCATGACAGGCAACATACTGTAAGCATAACGTCGAGTCATCCGCTGTTCATGTACTTGACAATCATTTGCAGGAGGACGTCTTCTACGCCCGTTGTTGTTAGTTGTCATCCGGCACGACTGCCGATGGGACAGATGTTGTCTGTCAATAAGTTGATGGTTGATGTGCTTATATATATAAATAAGGTATATAAACATGTATTTTAACAAAAAACATATCCACCTTTTGGTAGAAGGTGGATATGTTTTCGCTGCAAAAATACGGATAAAAATCTAATTACACAAGGGATTACGCAAGTTTTTTACAAAAAAAATAAAATGTTTAGAATGTTCTAAAAACGATGCATTCACGCCTGAAATACGTGTAATGCGGGACGTTTTAAACAAAAACATATCCACCTTCTACCAAAAGGTAGATATAACTGCTAAAAAAGACGAATTAACTCAATGTGTTTAATTTAAATTTTATTTGTCAAATGAAAAAGAAAATTTTTAGTGCTCTGCTTATGGGCGTCTTCACGTTGGCGTCCATGAGTATGTTCGTATCCTGCAAGGACTACGACGATGACATTAATGGGCTGGATACCCAGCAACAGGAGTTGTTGAGCAGACTTGAAAGCCTCGAGACTAGTGTAAATGAAAATTACACTACGTTGAGCGGACAGCTGGAGACGGCTAACAAGAATGCAAGCGACGCACTGGAGCAGGCCCAGGCCGCAGGTGCTGACGTAACCGAACTGAAAGGTTTGGTATCTGAAGCTGCCGACGCAGCAAAAACTGCAGGCGAGACCGCCGCTGCAGCCGCTACTGCTGCAAACGACGCAAGCGCTGACGCTGCTGCCGCACAGGAAGCTGCCGACGCTGCACAGAAAGTTGCCGAAGAGGCAATGGCAAAGGCTGAGGAGGCTCTGAAGGCTGCACAGGAAGCCGCAACAAGCGAGGCTATCGACAAGGCTCTTGCCGACGCAGCTTCTGCACTTAGCCAGTGCGCAAGCCTTGCTGAGCGTATAGGTAACCTTGAGACCCTTACCAATGATCTTCCTGAACTGAAAGAGCAGGTTGCTAACGCTGCTACTAAGGAAGAACTGGGTGTACTGAAGGCTAAGGTTGACACGTTCCAGGAGTATTTCGACAGCATTTTCTCTATGGTTACAAGCGTTTCTCTGTATGCGTCGGAGGGACTTGACAATGGCACATACCTTCAGTTCCCGCGCGTTATCGAACAGACAAACGTATTCCCCGAGAAAAAGGACGAAGTAGCAAGAGGATGGTTCACCTTTACTGAGGGTACAGTAAAGACATACGAGACATCACTCGTAGTTCGTGTGTCTCCTACCAACGCTATTCTCAATGCAGACAATATCACCCTTATCAACTCTCAGGGTGTTGAGCTGACAGACTATGTAACATGCTCTGAGGTAGAGCGCTACGACAACTTGCTGACGAAAACAAGGGCTACTACAAACAACGGCCTTTGGAAAGTTACATTCAAGCTTGACGACAACTATTCTCCTGAAGCTTTTGAGGCTGCTACAACAACCGAGAATGGTACAAAGCAAGTACTCTATGCCGTTGCCGTTAAGAATACGGATCTTGACAACGCTGACCGCCGTGTCGTATCAGCTTATGATGTAACAGTAGAGGCTACTCCTGCACAATATGCAAACAATGACTTCGAACTCCGTGACAGTGAGGGTGATTGGAAGAATATAGAAGATGTACACAACCGTTATTCTGCAGCTGAAGACGGAACGTCAACAACTGATATAGAAGAGCTTGTTTGGAACGATAATACCAAACCTGCTACCAAGGCTATAACAGAAGGAAGCAATGCGAACGCTTCTGATCGTGGTGCCAATAGCTTTGACGATCGTCAGAACGCATCGCTTCTCGCAGCTGAGGTTAATAAGCCAATCGAAATCAGGATTGACTGGGACGCAGATAAAGATCAACCTAAAAACCAGATCCGTGGCTTCTATGTAACTCTTGACACTGAGTTCGCAGTAGAATCAGCTCCTTCTGAGCTTAACGCATGGAACAGCTATTCTTACGAGCATGTTGGTACCGCAACACAAAAGGCTTCTTTGTTTGTTGGTAACACTGGCGCCATTACCATCAAGGACCTTAATAACGCTGCAGGCGATGTTATCGGTTTCCGCCTCTACGCAGTAAACCTCGACGGTACTTTGCTTGACCCGGATGGCCGCGCGTTCTACGTTGCGATCGGCAACGCTGCTACTACAGGCGCAATATCAGGCGAGATCCTTGCTACCAAGGCTACAAACAGTATGTCTGACTACATCGATGTTGCTGAAGGTCTGTTCATCGACTGCGATGACTGGAGCGGCTTCACTTGGGAGCCGTCTAAGAACAATAAGCTTGTCAACCATGACGGTAAGGAAATTACTGATGCAGATTTGAGGAATACAGTATTTGGAGTAAAATACTACGACAAGGACAAGAAAGAACTTACCATTACTGATGGCGAACAGTTCGAGGATGTTAAGTATGTAAGGTTTGTTATGCCTAACGCTAAGGACTTTGTTGACGGAGAGACATACAACCAGACGTTGAAACTGTATAAGGATGTTGCAGGCCAGAAAGTTCTTGCCAAGACTATCACCGCAACTATGACAAAGGTTATGCCGGGCTTCCCGACCGCATTCGCTATAAAGATCGGTCAGGCAACCGTAGCTGGAGGCAACACTGTTCGTCCGTATCTGCGTCCTTCAATGGGTGACGGATGGTCAGTTGCACAAAAGGAAACGATCGGTTACGCAGACCTGAAAGACTTGTTCGACGGTCTTCTGGATACGGATGCTGCAACCTATGACCAGCAGTATCTGCTCACGTTTGCTGATTCTAAGGCTAATCCTAAGGCAGATGCAACAGACAAGTACATCGACAATGAGGTTAAGTATGATGTTAACGCATTTGGAACAGGCAATGACGGTTACAAACTGGGAGACGTTCCGAGTGAGATTATCAATGACGAACCTCATGCAATAACAGTTGCTTACACCTATCTTGGCGTATCAAGTTACAAGAAGAATGACGGAACTTGGGCTGTCGGTGAAAACTACGATGTAGACTATGACGGTTCTCTCTTCGCACAGTATGCTTGCTGGCACCACGACATGGAAACTCCTGTATGGGCTAAGAACACCGATACGTACCTTGAGTGGGAATACACAGGTGCAACTCATAAGATCGAAGGTAAATCTGTTGAAATCGGCAACTCTCACAATCCTGAGTTTGCAGGCACTCTCGCAAGTCTGATATCAAGCAAGTATCTTGAAGTTGTGGCAGGTTCAGAGAAACTTACGGCAGAAAACGGTTCTGTAAGTCCGTACTTCAACGCAACGGTTGCTGCTGATGGAACTATTACATTCACTCAGAACATGCAGAATCAGCAAGCTCCGTACAGTCCTCATAAGGAAACCTTGACATTTAAGGTTCGCGACTCGTTCAACCACGAGATTCAAATTAGCCTTGAAGTTGAGGTTGGATTACCTGAAGACTAATATTTAACGCAACGTTTTATATTAAACACTAAGTAGCAAAGGGGTGAAAGCACTTTCACCCCTTTGTTTCCAATTATAAAGGCATCTGATAAAATAAGATGAAGAAGATACTAATAATTCCGCTTCTGTTCTTGTTGGTTGTGATAACGCAGTCATGCCAAAAGAAGATAAAAGCTTGCGAAGGTATGGTGGAAGAGGTGAAAGGCTCTACGTCAATGGTTGTGGTGATAGGTGATGACGGTGTGAAATTCGACATTAACGACGCACGCTATACTAATGGCGCCATTATGGTTGGCGACTCAGTCAAGGTGGAATATGTAGGCGACTTGGACGAAAAAAAAGCTAAAGCCGTGATAGTTTACCTCATCCCTAAGAAAGGTAACGTAGTTAACGCAGGATACAATTCGAACGCGGAATTGAAAACTAAGCCGATGGACTCGATAACGAAAAAAAAGTTTGATGAGTTCGTTGAATCCGCAAAGAAAGACCGATAGAAATATTGAGTAAAAGGATTAGGAAGCATGACGTAAAGCGGGAATAATATATTTCTACGTACCGTTAACTTTTATTCTTTACTCCAAAAACTGAAAGTTATGAAGAAGTTAAAGATTTTAGTGGCAGCGTTGCTTTGTCTTGTTGGCAGCAACGCATTGGCGCAGACGCAGGAGACCGTTAATCCTGAGTTCAATGGGCACTGGTTCGTTAGTGCACACGGTGGCGTACAATACACGCTCGGCGAGGCTTCGTTCGGCGACCTATTGTCGCCGACGGTTCAAGTATCCGGCGGCTATCAGTTCACGCCGTGGCTTGCTACGCGTCTATCTGTAGGTGCATGGCAAAGCAAGGGAGGTTTCAGCGGCTACATGGTAGGCGGTCAGCCCACCACCACCACGTATAAGTACAATTACGTTGCTCCGGCCATCGACGTTATGTTTAACCTGTCTAACGCCATTTTCGGCTATAATCCTGAGCGCGTGTTTAGTGTTAGTGCGTTCGTAGGCGGAGGCGCCAACATAGGCTTCGGTAATGATGAGGCCAACGACTTGGCTGCCCAGGGCTATTTGCTGAGCTACAATTGGGAGGGTACAAAGGTGCGTGCCGTAGGACGTGGCGGACTTGACCTCGACTTTCGTGTGAGCGATAGGATAAGTCTTGGCCTTGAGGGCAGTGCGAACATCCTGACGGACCATTACAATTCTAAGAAGGCAGGTAATGCCGACTGGTATTTTAACGTGATGGCGGGGATAACCATCCGTCTTGGCAAAACGAAGAAAGCGGCTCCAGTGCAAGCCGCACCGATAGTTCCTGTTGCTCCTGTTGAAGAACCCCAACCGGAGCCCAAGGCAGAGCCTAAGCCAGAGATGAAGAGTGAACCGGAGGTAAAAGAGTTCCGCCGTGATGTATTCTTTAAAATAAACTCAAGTAAGGTTTCTGATACCGAGCTTGCAAAGATAAAGGAATTAGCTCTATATTTAAACAATCATATTGATGCGGTTGTAGAAATTACGGGTTACGCCGATGCAGGCACCGGCACACGCTCAATCAATGAACGATTGTCGGCTGAACGTGCCGAGTCGGTTAAGCGCGTACTCGTTGGTGAGTGTCATATTGATGCGTCACGCATTCTTGTTGCCCATAAGGGTGACACTGTGCAGCCTTTCGCCGAGAATGACATGAACCGCGTATCAATCTGCATTATATCAATTTAGTCGATTGCAGGTAGGAGAAGGCGATTTCGTTCAGGCTTGTGAAAGTCTGCAGTCTTCTCTTATATCCCTCAAGCATCTATTATTGATGCATTTGGTGAGGGGTAAGATCATTTTGCCCTGACCATGCCGGGAGGCACATCAGGGCTTAAATAACTTCTTTATCAGGATGGTTTGCCGTGAAGGCACACACCCTCCTTTCGTTTTGAAGTTGCCAGTATTTATATATTCTTATTATGCCATTGTTTACGGTCTATTTAAGGTATTCGATACAATAATTCCTCTTTAAATGAAATATTTACGTAAATGGCTAAAAAATGTAATTAAAAATTTGCTTATTTCATAATAAGTATGTACTTTTGCAGTCGCTTATGGAAACGGGATTTAGCGCAGTTGGTTAGCGCACGCGTCTGGGGGGCGTGAGGTCGCTGGTTCGAGTCCAGTAATCCCGACCAAACAGTAAGGGCCCGGAACTTGGTAATAGTTCCGGGCCCGTTTTTTATATTGCGGCAAGACAAAAAGCTTGTTTACGGCATATTTTATTTTGCTTTTAAGCTGTTTTGCATTATCTTTGCACTATGGAGACGTTGTGTATGCCTCGGTTAGCGGGCATGACGGCGATGGATAAAAACCGTAAGTATCATGAAAAAACTGTTAGCCATATTCTTGATTGCGCTTGTTGTCGCTGGCTGTGACGGAAGGAAATCGGCAGAGGAACTGTTCGGGCAGACGGCATCGGGGGTGGTAGTGGTGCTCAACGAGTATTATTATGAATTGAAGTTGCCCGCTGGCGGCTCACTCTATTTTACCGGGCTTGACGAAAACGGTGACATAAGCGGCCTAACAGCTGATGAGGATGAGGCTCGGGCAAACCGCAGCATGCTTACAGGCACTGCTTTTTTTATCGGTAGTGACGGCACAATGATGACTAACCGTCACGTGGCCAGTCCCGGAATTGACGCCGTGACTGCACGCCGCAGCATGATAAAGATATTGAGACTGATGAAGATGTACATCTCTGAGGAAATGACTTCATTGTCGCAACAGTACGCCGTGCTTGAAAGCCAGAAGGCCGACTGTGTTTATACCGACTATTACGGTAATGTATATTCGGACCAGAATAGGTTGGACGAGATTAACGCCAAACAGCAGGATTTAAGCCGAAGGTTTGACGCTCTGGGGCAGTCGGCTGGCGAGATTGATGACAACATAGACCCTGAGGGCATTAAGATTAACACCGTGTGTGAGCTTGGCGTAGCATATAATAACACGTTTGTTACGACCGACAAGGATTTTGTGGAGAAGAATCCTTGCGTTGTAGTGCGCATATCGGACAAGGAGGACGTTGACCTTGCTTTGCTGCAGCTTAAAAACAAGAAGACGCCCGAGGGGGCTCATGTGTTCACTATAAAGGGAGACGGCGATGACGATGGGCTGTTGACGAAACTGTTTGGCGGTTCGGGTAAGAATGCTCCGCTGAAGATAGACCAGCAGTTGTATATGCTCGGGTATAATGCCGGCCTTGTGTTGGCAAATACCCGCCAGGGAATCAAGGTTCAGATGACCAGTGGCAAGGTTACACAGCTGCCTGACGGGCAGCGCCTGCTGTATAGCATTCCTGCCCTGCAGGGGTCGAGCGGCAGTCCGGTAATTGATGAATACGGCGACGTGGTGGCCGTCAACTTTGCCAAACTCGGCACTACGGATAATTTCAATTTCGGCATTCCTGTAGAACGTATACGGGAATTCATAAGGAAATAATCATTGTACATCGTTTGTCGACGTGCCCAAGCGCTGTTGAGATGTTTCTCGGAGGTAGGCGACATAAAAAAGGCACATGCCCTTTGTGGGTATGTGCCTTTTATTCATTCAACGTGGATGTTACCACATCTTGCTTATGAGGCCAAGCTTTGTATCGTTGATGAACTCGATGATGTGGCGTATTTCGGGGCCATCAGGCACCTGTTCCTTAACCTGTCTTACGGCGTCGAACACGCTGGTCTGGCCGTGGAATACAAGGCGGTAGGCATTGGCGATGTGGTCCTGAACCTTCTGTGATACTCCGTGGTTGGACAGTATTGAGGCGTTGATACCGCCGTACTTTACGGGATTGTCGCTGGCAATGATGTACGGCGGCACGTCACGGCTGATGCGGCAACCGCCTTGTATCATTGAACCGCGGCCAACTCGCGATCCGGCGTTAGCGATGACGTTGGACGAGCAGATTACTGCGTTTTCGAACAGACAGTCGCCGGCTATCTTTGTACCGTAACCGAACACGCAATCATCAGCAATCTTTGTGTCGTGTGATACGTGCACGCCTTCCATAAGGAAGTTGTTATTGCCGATGTATGTCTGGCCGTCGTTGAAAGTTGCACGGTTGATAACGACATTCTCACGTATGATATTGTTGTCGCAAATCACGAGCAGGGAGTTGTCGCCCTTGTAGTTGAAATCCTGTGGCATAGCTCCGAGTACGGTGTTCTGGAACACCTTGTTGCCACGTCCAAGACGGGTCCCGTTCATTATGCTAACGTAAGGATAGATGACGCAGTCGTCGCCAATCTCAACGTCTCCCTCGATGTAGGCGAAAGGATAAATCGTAACGTTTTTCCCGATTTTCGCCTTCGGGTCTATTTCTGCTTTTGGACTTATCATATTGTTTAATTTTAATCGGTTATAAGGTTGTGGGTTTTACGGTTATACGGTTTGGGTTGTTATGTGGTCATAAAGGCTTTTATGCTTTCTCCGTACAACTCTATGACCGCATAACCGCACAACCCCATACTTTAATCCCTTCCTCCGCCGAGGGCGTAATAGAGGTTCACGACAGCCTGCATCTTGTAGAAGTCGTCCTGTACCTTTGACAGTTCGGCATTGAGCAGTGACTGCTGCGCCGTTATAACCTCGAGATATGTGCTGCTGCCCATATTGAAGAGGTCCTTGGTGTACTGGACATTCTTTGTCAGGCTTTCTACCTGTTTCTCTTCAAGCTTGCTCTTTTCGTCAGACGAGTTGTAGAGCACGAGGGCATTGCTTACTTCAGAACCTGCCGAGAGCACGGCGTTCTGCCAAGTGTTGTAGGCCTGTTCCTGCGTTGCCTTGGCAACCTTGAGCTGCGCAACAAGCTGTCCGTTCTGGAATATCGGCTGGACGAGGCTTCCTATTGCGCTAAGCAACCACTTACCTGGATTGACGATACCAGAGCCTGAACTGTTTGTGAACGCTCCAGAGCCGCTAATCGTTATATTCGGATAGAACTTTGAACGGGCAGCCTGAGTATCGTAGAAGCACTGTGCAAGAGTCATTTCGGCATAGTGAACGTCAGGACGGTTGTTGAGCATTTGTATGCCTACGCCCGTACTGAATTCTGTAGGCAGTGACTGGTCTTCCAGTCTACCGCGGGCGATGGTCTGCGCCGGCTGGCCGAGCAGCAATGAAAGAGAGTTCTCCGTCTCGCGTATTTGGCGTTTCAGGTCTGCGGCCTGTGCCAATACCGAGTAGTAATTTGCCTCGGCGCTCTGTACGCTGGTTTCCTTTGCGCTGTTCAACTCTTTCTGTAACTTCATCATGTCCCATGTATCCTTTGTCAGGACAGTCATGTTGTCCACGATTTCCAGCTGTTTGTCAAGCATAAGTAGCGTGTAGTATGCGTTCGCTATGTTGGCAATCAGGTTCGTTTTAACAACAAGCTGGTAATCCTTTGTAGCCAGAAGGGCCATCTGCGCGCTGCGTTTCTGGTTCAAGAGGTTGCCGAACAGGTCAATGCTCCAGCTTGCGTTGATGGGCAAAGAGTAGGTCTTCGTAGCCTTGCTGCCGTCCCATGACGATATTGTTCCCTGCGGAGAGAACGTGAACGAAGGAACGAACGCCAACTTTGCAGCCATGAGCTGTGCCTCTACCATCTTGACATTGAGGGCGGCGTTGAGCAAGTCTGTATTGTGCTCGAGACCTTGTTCGATAAGCACCTGGAGTTGCGGGTCGGTAAATACGCTGCGCCATGGAAGGTTTCCGAAACTTGTAGTGTCGGTAACGGCAAGCGTATCGGTATTTGAAGTTACGTCACGCACAATGCCTGTAACGTTGACATCGGGGCGCTCGTACTTGTTGTAGATTCCGCAGCTGCTCATAAGGGCAGCGGCGGAAATCATTATCAAAATATTATTTCTTTTCATCATTGTTGTCATTTATCTTGTTTTCAACCGGGCGGGTGTACTGCAACAGCTCCGTATCTACAGCCGCGTTGTCATCGTCGAACTCGAGAGGCTTAGCTTTCTCCTGCAGATACTGGAAGATGTAGAAGAGCACCGGAACCACCAGGAGCTGGCAAATCATACCAATGAGCATACCGCCGATTGCGGCAGCGCCGAGAGTCATGTTACCGTTATATCCCACACCTGTAGGCCGGAGCAACGGCATAAGGCCGATAATCATTGCCAATGATGTCATCAGGATAGGTCGCAGACGGGCTTGGGCACCGAGCACTGACGCCCATGAGAGTGCCATACCCGTGCGTCGACGCTCAAGGGCGAACTGCACGATAAGGATGGCGTTCTTGGCCAAAAGTCCGATAAGCATGATCAACGCAATCTGCATGTAGATGTCGTTCTGCTTTCCGAACAGGTCGGTGAAGATGAACGCGCCTGCAATACCGAACGGAATGGAGAGGATTACCGACAGAGGTACCAGATAACTTTCGTACTGCGCACTCAGAATCAGGTACACGAAGGTAAGACAGAGTACGAAGATAATCATCGTAGAGCTGCTTGACTCCTGCTCGGAACGTGTCAAACCTGAGAATTCATAGCCGAAACCTGTCGGTAGGGTTGTGCTTGCAACTTCCTCAACGGCACGGATGGCGTCTCCTGAAGAATAACCTTCAGCCGCGGTGGCGTTGACGTCGATAGACGTGAACAGGTTAAAGCGGGCAATCTCCTGAGGACCGTAGACTTTGGTCATGGTGACGAACTCGTTAATCGGTGCCATGCCGTTGCTTGTCCTTACATATATATTATTCATGCTGTTCAAGTTCTCTCGCATTTTCGGGTCTGCCTGAATCATGACACGGTAGAGCTTACCGAAAGAGTTGAAGTTTGAAGCATAGAGACCGCCGTAGTATCCTTGCATGGCCGTAAGTACAACGCTCGGGTCAATACCGCTCTGCTTGCACTTCTCGACATTTACGTCGATCTGGTACTGCGGGTACTGAGAGTTGTAAGAAGTCATAGCCGTTGCAATCTCGGGACGCTTGTTGAGTTCGGCCAGGAAATTCTGGGTTATCTTGAAGAAGTTGTTGACATCGCCACCGGTACGGTCGAGCATTGAGAACGTCAGACCGTTGGTTGCGGAGAATCCTTGCACCATAGGCGGCTGGAAGGCCAGTATCTGTGCGCCCTTGATGGCTGCCGTCTGTTTGTAAATCATGGCGAGCACCATCTTTGAACCCATGCTGTGAACGTCAAAATACTTCATGAAGCCTTCTTCCTTGTCACGCTCCTCAAACGACTTCAGCTTGATTACGAACGTACCTTGGTTGGTACCTTGTCCTGAGATGAAGTTGTAACCGGTGATACGCAGGCGGTTGGCGATTGCGGGGTTGGTGGCAAGCATTGAGTCAACCTGGTCCATCACAAGGTTTGTCTTCTCAAGAGAGGTTCCCGGAGGGGTTGAAACGGTACAGAACACAGTACCAGTATCTTCGTCAGGTACGAGACCGGTTTTGGTGTTCATTGCAGTAAGCACGAGTGCCGCGATACCTACAATAACGGCGATGAGTGATATTACCGGTTTCTGCACAAGCTTGCGTACGCTCTTTGTGTACTTGTCTTGTACTTTATTGTAAGCACCGTTGAATGCTGCGCTGAAGCGGTCGATTATTGACATTTTGCGTGCAGAGCCGTCCTCGTTTTTCGGTTTGAGGAGGATTGCACACAACGCAGGAGACAGCGTCAACGCGTTGACAGCCGAGATAACGATTGAGATAGCCATCGTTATACCGAACTCCTTGTAGAACGTACCGGACGTTCCGCCGATGAACGACACAGGAATGAACACGGCTGACATCACGAGGGTAATGGAGATAATAGCTCCCGAGATTTCGTTCATCGCGTCGATTGAGGCCTGGCGTGCTGACTTATAACCCAAGTCGAGCTTCGCGTGGACGGCCTCGACGACCACTATGGCGTCATCGACGACTATCGCGATTGCCAAGACTAACGCCGAGAGCGTAAGCAGGTTGAGCGAGAAGCCGAACACATAGAGGAAGAAGAACGTACCGACCAACGACACCGGCACCGCGATAAGCGGGATGAGTGTCGAGCGGAAGTCCTGCAAGAAGAGGAACACAACGATGAACACCAGCACGAATGCCTCAAAGAGGGTGTGTACAAGGTTGTCGATTGAAGCGTAAAGGAACTCCGTCACGTCCTGCATGTACTTGATTTCCACGCCAGGAGGCAACAGCTCGCGCTGCTGGTCGATAACGTTCTTGATGTCGTTAACGATTTGTGTAGCGTTAGAACCTGCCGTCTGCGTCACCATCATCATGACGGCGGGCTTGCCGTCAACCTTTGACGTAACGCTGTAATAAAGTCCGCCAAGCTCTACGCGGGCAACGTCCTTCACGCGGATTGTGTTGCCGTTGGCGTCGCTTGATATGACCATGTTCTCGAACTCCGTCGGAGTTTGCAGACGACCACGGTAACGAATGGTGTATTCGTATTGATTGTCGCTTTGTTCGCCGAACTTACCGGGTGCGGCCTCGATATTCTGCTCGGCAAGAACTCCGGAGATGTCAGATGGCATGAGGCCATAGTTCTTCATCTTGATGGGGTCGAGCCAGATACGCATTGAGTACGTCTTTGCACCCATAACCTCACAGTCGCCCACACCGTTGACACGTTTAAGTGCCGGAATGATGTTGATGTCGGCGTAGTTCTGCAAGAATTTCTCGTCGTAGCGTTCCGGGTCGCCGACGATGGACATAAGGAGCACGGTTGACGTCTGGCGCTTCTGCACCGTCACACCGGCCTGTGTAACCTCGGCAGGCAGAAGAGCTGAAGCCTGTGATACACGGTTCTGCACGTTCACCTGACACATGTCGGCGTTCATACCCTGCTTGAAGAACACTGTGATACGGCCCGAGCCTTCGTTCGTTGCGGTGGATGTCATGTAGGTCATGCCTTCCACACCGTTGATTTGCTCTTCAAGCGGCACGATGACCGAGTTCAACACTGTTTGCGCGTTGGCTCCCTGATAGTTCGCGCTCACGCTGACGGTTGGCGGCGCAACGTCAGGATATTGCTCCATTGGCAGCGACACCAATCCGATAAGACCCAGGATGACCGTCAGGATGGATATCACCGTTGACAGCACCGGGCGCTTTATGAAGTTGTCTAATCTCATTGATTTTATCTTTTAAGTTGACAAGTTAACCAGAGACGAGCAGACAAGGAGATTTGTCTTGAACCCAAGCTTTATGCCGAATGACGTCGGCACATAAACTTGTCTACTTGTTTCTCGTCTGCTTGTTTCTTTTAAAAACTTATTTTGTCAAGTTTTCCTTGAGCTTGTTCAGGTCGTTCTGGCTTGCGCCCATCTGGCTGGTTTTCTTCAGCTTTTCCTGATACTGCGCCTCTGTTATCGGCGTTATCTGCATGCCGTCCTTAAGCGTTGTAACGCCCTTGACAACTATGCGGTCGCCGCTTTTCAGTCCGCTTTCTATTATGTAGCTCTTTCCGTCGTTGTTGGGGTTTACGTTCACATTGGTGTATTTCACCTTGTTGTCCTTACCTACGACATAAACGAAATAACGGTCCTGAACCTGTACCACTGCGTCTTGCGGCACAACCACTACGTTAGTGCTTACGTGCGGCACGATGATATAGCCTGAACCGCCGCTCTTTAGCAGGTGCTCAGGGTTGGGGAAGTCGGCGCGCATCGATACCGAGCCGGTAGACTGGTCGATGACACCGCTTACGGCTGCCACTTTTCCGTCGTGGTTGTATGTCGTCCCGTCGGCCAGTTGGAGCTTAACGGCAGGATACTCGCTTATTGCGGCATGCAGTCCGCCTTTCTCCTTGGTCATGTCGAGAATGTCTTTCTCGGTCATCGAGAAGTACACCTGCATGGTGTTGATGTCTGACACGGTGGTCAGCGCTTCAGCGCTCGACGCGCTTACGAGGGCTCCTACACGGTAGGGCAGGTCGCCTACGACGCCGTTTGACGGGCTGGTTACGTAGCAGAAGTCGAGGTTCTGTTTTGCTGATACGTAGTTAGCCTTGGCCTGTGCGAGCGCTGCCTGCGCGTTCTCATAGTTGTTCTTTGCCGACTGCAGCTCGTATGAACCGATGACGTTGTTCTCAAACAGTTTCTGGTTGTTCTCGTAAGTCAGCTTCGACGTGTTGAGCTGTGCCTCAGCCGAGTTGACGGCAGCCTTGGCCTGGCGGGCTGCTGCCTCGTAAGTTACCTTGTTAATCTCGAAAAGCACCTGGCCCTTCTTTACGGTCTGGCCCTCCTTGACATACATCTTTGTTATGAATCCTGAAACCATAGGACGTATCTCAACGTCTTGCACGCCTCTTATCGTTGCCGGATAAGTGGTCTGCAATTCAGCGTTCTGTGTTTCGATCGTCCTCACGGCGTACTCGTTGTCGCCGCTTCCACCTTGCTGTCCGCCGCATGACGAGAGCATTACGGCCACAGCTGCAAGCATTAAAAACTTGTTCTTTTTCATACCTATTTTACTTCAAATAAATTATGTTCTTTTATTTTTATGGCGGGTTGAATATGTATTTATACGAAAACTATTTTGTCCTTATCGGTTTTCGACGTGCAAAAATACACATTATTATTTTAATACGCCATAGTGCTAAATGATAATTATCGTGATTTAACTTTATTTGAGCAAGACAAGCGGTGATTATCCCTATTTTCAAGGAGGTTCGGGCAAAAATCAATGCCTGGCGGCATAAAAGGCTGATTGGCATGGGTGTCAGCCTGAACCATCATTTTATGACGAGCCTTTTATTGATTGTCGGATGTCAAAACGCAGCTTGTTTCTGTTAACAACATATCAAAACGTAAACGTGAAAATGTCCGTCGGAATAACGGAAATAGGCAGTTTGCATGCCCGTTAATACTCTCCCGATACCTCATAGGCGGTCATTGGAAGTGTTAAAGACGGCCTTTGAGGGTGCCAAAGACGGCCTTTCGTATCCTCAAAGGCCATCTTCCAGCATGCAGGATACCATATATTTAATGTCTGAAAGTAATATTTTAGTATCCGTAAGTCGTATTTTCATGGGCTCGTTATGCACTGATTGTTGCACACATCATGTTCTTTTATGATTAATTCACTGACGTTCAGCGGTTTATCTTTGCACGCCGTATTCTGCGATATTTCGTCCGAAGTCTTTTGTTTTTCAGAATAACGCAATCTGAGTGGCTTGGTGAAAAACAACATGTAAGCAATAGTCGTTTTTACGTTTACGCTTTGTTATGATGCGCGTGTGGCTTGCCGATATCTTAAATGTTTGTTAAACGTACAGCGTTGGTTTCGTTTTTCAGGGATAAATGCCTAACTTTGTTAGTTGTAAGAACAAAAGCCGGCATGGCGGTGGCCTGTTGCTTTGGCGTAACTCTGTGCCTGCCATAACCTTATAAAACTGAAAACATGAAGAAAACAATCATTTCCGCGCTCCTTGCCGTACTCTGCACGGGCGCTTTTGCCGACAATTTCACAATCAAAGGACGCCTTACCGACGTAACGAACGACACGCTGCTGATAGAATACGTGTGCCATATCCCCGAGCGTAAGATAACTGAGGCCAGAGTGCCCGTTGACGGCAGCGGCAGCTTTACATACTCGTGCGATATAGACTGTGCCGTGCAAGCGTCGCTGACGGTACAGTCCAACGGCAACAAGTCGTTCTTCTTCTTCGTGCCAAATGAAAGCGCCGAGGTCAAGGGTGCATCAGACTTTGAGGCCGGATGGTCGCTCAATGGAACGGCGTTCTACCAAAAACTTGACAGCGTAAGGCTCATTGAGCGGCCTTTTTTGATGGAGTCGAAGGCCGTGTCGGACAAATACCGCAACGGCATTGCGCAAGGACAGGACGAAAACCAGCTGAAAGCCGCAAAAGACTCGACGCAGAGAGACATCAACAACAGGAAGCGCGAAGCCCTGCGTCCGTACATAATGCAACATCTTGACGACGAGGTTACGGCCACAATGCTGTTCTCGCTTGATTATAAAGAAGTACCGCAGGTTATCAACAGACTGTCGCCCGACGTGCGCAACGGCCGCTTCAAGGATTATCTTGACGGCATAGAGGGCTTTTTATCACGTGTGCTGAAAGAGATTGCGGCGGCGGAACAGGCGGAACGTGAGATAGAAGAGGGCAAGCGTGCGTCCGACTTTACCCTGAAAGACATCAACGGCAACGACTTCAATCTTGCTTCATTGTTTGGCAAGGGGAAGTACATTGTCGTGGATTTCTGGGGCTCTTGGTGCTCATGGTGCATCAAGGGATTTCCCAAGATGAAAGAATACTACAATAAATATAGGGACAGATTGGAGATTGTCGGCGTAGCCTGCTACGACAAGGAGGACAAATGGAAGGCGGCGGTGGCAAAGAACAACGTTCCCTGGCTGCACGTTTTCTCGCCCGACGGCATAACGGAGGTGCGCTACGGCGTAACGGGCTATCCCTATAAAGTACTCATTTCGCCGAAAGGGAAGGTGATAAAATGCTTCAAGGGAGAGACCGACGAGTTTTACGAAACGCTCGATAAGGAGCTTGATTGAGCGCTATTCAAAATAAAAACGGAAGCCACGTGCGTGGCTTCCGTTAATTGTTATTCTTCCTTTACAAGCCCCATTCCCTTGGCCTTTTCCATCAGCAGTTCCATTAGCGGCTCGCGCTCGTTGGGCACGCGGTTGTCGAGCACAGCGTCCTTGAGCGCCTTTTTCAGCTCGCCAACCTCCCGTGAGGGCTTCAGGTTGAACATAGCCATTATCTCAGTACCGTCGATGCAGGGCTGCAACAGGCGCTTGTAGTCCTTCTCCTTGAGGTCGTGCAGCTTGGAGCGGACTATGCGGAAGTTCTCGAGAAACCGCTTCTTGCGCACTTCGTTCTTGCTGGTTATGTCTGCCTCGCAAAGGGTCATGAGGTCGTCTATGTCGTCGCCGGCGTCATTCAGCAGGCGTCTTACGGCGCTGTCGGTCACCACGTCGTCGGCGATTACGATTGGGCGCATGTGCAAGTCTACAAGTTTGCTTACGTATTTCATCTTCGCGTCCATCGGCAGTTTTAGCCTGCGGAAGATGTCGGGCACCATTTTCGCGCCCACGAAGTTGTGGTTGTGGAACGTCCATCCCTGCGCGTTGTTCCACCGTTTGGTCTTGGGCTTGCCTATGTCGTGCAGCAGTGCCGCCCAGCGCAGCCAGAGGTTGTCCGACTTGCGGCTGACGTTGTCGAGCACTTCGAGCGTGTGGTAGAAGTTGTTTTTGTGCGCGCGGCCGTTGCGGGTCTCAACGATGTCGAGGGCGGTAAGCTCGGGCAGCAGCCGCGGCAGCAGTCCGCAGCGGTACAGGTCGACAAAACCCTTGCTCGGCGCGGCGGTCATCATTATCTTGTTAAGTTCCTCCTGTACGCGCTCCCCGCTGATTATCTTTATGCGGTCGGCGTTGCGCTCGAGCGCGTCGAACGTCTCGTCTTCTATGAAGAAGTTAAGTTGCGTGGCAAAACGGACGCAGCGCAGCATGCGCAGGGGGTCGTCAGAGAACGTCACGTCAGGGTCGAGCGGCGTGCGTATGATACCGTCTTCAAGGTCGGCCAGGCCGTCGAAGGGGTCGACCAGTTCGCCGAAACGGGCCTTGTTGAGGCATACCGCCATGGCGTTTATGGTGAAGTCGCGGCGGTTCTGGTCGTCCTCCAGCGTGCCGTCCTCCACTATAGGTTTGCGCGAGTCGTGGCTGTAGCTCTCCTTCCGGGCGCCTACAAACTCCACTTCCATGTCCTTATACTTCACCTGGGCGGTGCCGAAATTACGGAATACGGACAGCCGTGCCCTCTTGCCGAGCTGCTCTTTAAGCGCCTCGGCAATGCTAATGCCGCTGCCTACAACGACAACGTCGATGTCGTTCGACGGCCGTTCGAGGAACAGGTCGCGCACGTATCCGCCTACGACGTAGCATTCGAGGCCCAACGTGTCGGCCACGGAAGATATTTTATGGAATATGTCTTTATCAAGAAGTTGCGCCAGTTCGGCGTCAGAAAGTAACCTCATTTCGTTCAAAATTGTAAAGTGGCTGCAAATTTACGTTAATTAATTAAGAATTAAGAATTATGAGTTAAGAAAATTGCATTTGGCTGCCGAAGTACGGGGTCGCGGCAGGTGAAATGCGCGCGTGCGGCATACTGTGTGGCCGCGTGTGGCCTGGCGTTTTGCAAGATGTCTTGTCCTGGCAAAAGTTGACACATTTATGAACAAT
>ULSY01027467.1_pt1 | contig 27692 bp, 23 predicted proteins | sample 1957201 | NCBI WGS metagenome assembly ULSY01 (sample SAMEA4835723, study PRJEB28245) | human gut metagenome | biome: gut microbiome; material: fecal sample | place: Denmark | collected 2008
GTATTGCGCTGTTCGTCATGTCTATCCTGTTGTATAGCCAGGCGGCCACGGTGCGGGCATTGATGCCGCTGGGCATCGCGTTAGGTATTTCTCCGTATATGCTGATTGCCTTATTCCCCGCAGTGAACGGATATTTCTTTATCCCGAATTACCCGACTGTCGTAGCCGCCATTAATTTCGACCGCACCGGGACAACAAAAATCGGTAAATATGTGTTGAATCATTCGTTTATGATGCCCGGACTGGTATCTACCGTAGTCGCTATTGTTTTAGGACTGCTCTTTATTCAAATATTCTAATATATTATTAACCTAAACTCATTTCAGTTATGAAACAAATTAAGAAATTAGGCCTGGTAGTAGTAACACTACTATTATCCGCAACAATGGCATTTGCCGCAAAACCGAATATCCACATCCTTGCTACCGGAGGAACCATTGCCGGAACAGGAAGCTCGGCTACGGGGACCAGCTATACGGCAGGACAAGTTGCTATCGGTGCATTGCTGGATGCAGTCCCCGAAATCAAAGATATCGCCAATGTAACCGGCGAACAGATTGTGAGAATCGGTTCACAGGACATGAATGACGAAGTCTGGCTGACACTTGCCAAGAAAATCAACGAGTTATTGAAACGACCGGATATCGACGGAATCGTGATCACTCATGGAACGGATACGATGGAAGAGACTGCTTACTTTCTGAATCTGACTGTCAAAAGTGACAAGCCTGTTGTATTGGTAGGTGCCATGCGCCCCTCTACAGCATTAAGTGCCGACGGTCCGCTGAATCTTTATAATGCAGTAGTTACCGCTGCAGCTAAAGAATCAAAAGACAAAGGTGTACTGGTTGCCATGAACGGTCTGATTCTAGGTGCAGAAAGCGTAGTTAAAATGAACACGGTCGATGTACAGACTTTCCAGGCTCCCAACTCCGGCGCATTGGGATATGTACTGAACGGTAAAGTATGTTATAATCAGATCACACTGAAGAAACATACCACCCAATCCGTATTTGATGTCACCAAACTGACTTCATTGCCCAAAGTCGGCATCGTATACAGCTATTCCAATATTGAAGCCGATATGATGACTCCGTTGCTCAACAACGGATATAAAGGAATCATTCATGCAGGAGTCGGAAACGGTAATATCCATAAAAACATATTTCCGTCATTGATAGACGCCCGCAGAAAAGGCATTGTAGTCGTTCGTTCTTCCCGCGTACCGACTGGTCCTACCACTCTTGATGCGGAAGTGGATGACGCCAAGTATCAGTTTGTAGCCTCTCAAGAATTGAATCCACAAAAGTCACGTGTACTATTGATGCTTGCGCTGACCAAAACCACGGACTGGAAACAAATTCAGGAATACTTTAACGAATACTAAAAACCGGACCTACTTATGAAAAAATTAATGTTTATGCTACTCCTTGCGGGTAGCATACAGGCAATGTATGCCCAAAAGTTCTCCCCAAACACTCCTCTTTTCGAGGAACTGACAGACGTAAAAAAGAAAACGGATAAGTTCAACTTATACCTGAATATGCAAGGAAGTTTTGACGCTCATTTCCAGAATGGATTTCAGGAAGGTGACTTCAATATGCACCAGCTCCGCATCGAAGCGAAAGGAAATATCAACAACTGGCTTTCTTACCGTTACCGCCAGCGTCTCAACCGCTCGAACGACGGAAACAATATGATAGACAACCTCCCGACCTCCATCGACTGGGCAGGCATCGGCATCAAGCTCAACGATAAGTTCAACCTGTTTGCCGGTAAACAAAGTGCCAACTATGGCGGCTTCGAGTTTGACCTCAACCCGATCGATGTCTATCAATATTGTGATATGATCGATTACATGAGTAACTTCCTGACCGGTCTGAATGCAAGTTATAACATTACTCCCGATCAGCAACTTAATCTGCAGATATTGAACAGCCGCAATAGCTCTTTCGACAACACTTACGGAATCACAGAGGATGCGGAGGGTAATCTCCCCGATCTGAAATCCGGAAAAATGCCGCTGGTCTATACCTTAAACTGGATTGGCAATTTTAATAATGTATTTAAAACCCGCTGGTCGGCCTCTGTGATGAACGAAGCCAAAGATCATAATATGTATTACTATGCTGTAGGAAATGAACTGAATCTCGGAAAGTGGAACGCCTTTGTCGACTTCATGTACTCAAAAGAAGAGATTGACCGTAAAGGGATTATCACCGGCATCGTCGGTCGCCCGGGCGGACACAATGCGTTTGATACAGGTTATTTATCCGTAGTAGCCAAGTGTAACTACCGTTTCCTCCCGAAATGGAATGCCTTCGTGAAAGGAATGTATGAAACGGCTTCCGTAACCAAAGCCTCCGAAGGGATAGAAAAAGGTAACTACCGTACCTCCTGGGGGTATCTGGCAGGTATCGAATTTTATCCGATGGAAACCAACCTGCATTTCTTCGTGACCTATGTAGGACGTTCTTATGACTTCACCTCCCGTGCCAAAGTGCTGGGACAAGAGAATTACAGTACCAACCGGATTTCGGTAGGATTCATCTGGCAGATGCCGGTCTTTTAATATTGTATGAGAATAAAAAATACCCGATAGCTTTCACACAGCTATCGGGTATTTTTATATGTTCGGTTTCTTTTTCTAAATCAATACTCTTCCTCGTTAAAAAAGAAATCTTCTTTACTAGGATAATCCGGCCAAATATCTTCGATACTCTCATAGATTTCGCCTTCATCTTCCATCTCTTGCAGATTCTCTATCACTTCAAGAGGAGCACCCGAACGCATAGCGTAATCAATCAATTCGTCCTTGGTCGCCGGCCAGGGAGCATCTTCCAGTTTCGATGCTAATTCCAATGTCCAATACATAATCTTGAGTATTAAAAAGTGAATACTTATTTTCTATTTTTCGGCAAAAGTATAATAAAATCTATCATTTCCAACTATTATCCCAGAATATTTCACTATTTTGTTCATCAAAATTAATTTTTCGGGATAAAACAAACAAATAATCTGATAATCTGTTGACAAAAGCTAACACTTCGGGAGAAATTGTACAAGTTTCGGACAGAGTCAGAATGCGACGTTCGGCTCTTCGACAAATCGTACGGCACACATGACAAACAGCCGCTCCACGGCTACCTCCGGGTATGATAAAGGCACAAAGTTCGGGCAGTTGTTCATCCAGCTTATCAATCTCGCGCTCGATGCGTTCCACATCTTCCGGAGTAAGGATACTGGCGGCTTTCAGTTGTGTTTTTTCCTGGTCAGTTGCCAGATGTGAACCGATAGAGAATAGCTTATGCTGTATACTCAGGATAAAATCCCGGTCTGCCTCATCCAGCAAATACGTATTCAGCCATCCCAGATGGGAATTAAGTTCGTCAATTGTTCCGTATGCTTCCAAACGAATATGGGTCTTCGGAACGCGGCTTCCGCCAACAAGACTGGTAGTTCCTTTGTCACCGGTCTTTGTATATACAAGGCTTTTTTTCATAAACGTCTATTTTTCATCATTACTATATATAAGATTAACGTATAAAGGTGATCAGAAGTTGACGATATAATGCTGTTTAATCTTTGTTGTATCAAAAAAAAGCAAGCCTGCATCATACAAGTCAAAAGTGATTCCCACCCGCTCATCATTCTGTAACTGTTTCCAAAGATTTTTCATTGCCTTTGAATAGCAGATCCCATGAACGACAAACAAACTATTCGGAGTAGTCCGACGAGAACAGATGTTAAAAACTTCTTCCAGCAAAGCCGGATTCCGATAGTCATTCAGATACAGAAAGTCTACCGGAGTATCGGCATCCAGAAAGAGCTCTGATAAGTCGGAAGCAAAAAGATACCCGGCAGAAGGTTTGGCTGATTGTAAATATAAGGAGGCTGCCGAGGGCTTTCCTACTTCTATGATAGTGGCCGGTTGCACTTTATTCACCAGGCGGAACAACAGACGGTTGATTCTTGGTATTCCTTTCTCCCATCTCTGTGTTGTGATCCGCTTTTTCTGTTCCACCTTCAGCAGGTCGTATGCATAATAAGGCATCTTCTCATAAATCACATCTGTGATCAGACTGAAAGCAAAAGGAGAGTGCACACCATATCCACAACGGTAGCGGAAACGGGAGAGCCAGATTAAAGGTCTTTTTAGGTAATACAGAAGATTCATAAACCAGTCTTTCATTTTTTTTGTTCGTGACGCAAAGATATATTATTTTATTGAAAAAAGGGCCGGCTCCCGCGGTGGACCGACCCTTTTAATCATTTATTTCAAGTAACTACTGCAGTCTGAATACTACAGGTACAGTATATTTTACTCGAACTTTCTTACCGTTCTGCACTCCGGGCTTCCACTTAGGCATTCCACTTATCACACGGATAGCTTCTTTATCCAGGTAAGCATCTACCCCTCGTACAACTGTCGGATTAGTAATCGATCCGTCTTTGTCTACAACAAACTGAACAATTACACGTCCTTGTGAGCCCATCTCCTGAGACATTGTCGGATATTTGATATGAGTACTCAAATATTTCAGCAATTCAGCTGAACCACCAGGAAATTCAGGCATGATTTCTACACTTACGTGAATAACATCTTCCTCAACTTCTTTAGTTTCCACTACTGGCGGTACCCAAACAACCTTGTAAGGTTCATTCACATTGTCCGGCACTACTGAAACGTTATCCGTCACCTCTTCGGTATCATCTACTATTTCGATCCATTCGGATTGCTTGATTTCCGGTGGAGGGGGCGGTTCCAGTTTCTCTTCAGGGAATGTGATTGGAACGAGCTCCGTTACAAAGATGGATTCATCATCAGATGATACTGCCGCAACTCTTACATCATGCTGTGTCCATTCGAACGATACGAACATGAAAGCAAGCGCAACAACCAAACCCATCAACAACCAAGAACCTCTTTGATTCTCAATTGCAGCCTTTTTTGATTTCTTGGCTTCCATAAAAAATGTGTTTAAGTAATTAATAATAGAAAATATATAGCATATATACTACTTTTCGTTTTCTGTCTTAAGCATTACTTAAAGTGCTCTCTAGCTGCAATAAATATAGTATTTTTATGAATAGGATGTAACTTTAGTTCTTGTTTATTTTATTCTTTTTCCTTCTTTTGGATAAAATTTATGAATTAACAGTCAAATTTACCATTCTACTTTCACAAGCAACATCTGTTTTGCAACTCTTTTTTATATTTCCTAGATAGAAACTCATCCGGCACAGGAAATACACGTCAAAAAAAGTACCAGAGTAAGTTTCGGGCTATAACCACTAATTCCAATAGATAGATTATTTTCTCATTTTTCTCTATCACCTATCACCCGTCATTCCACATACAGTTATTCATCGCATTTGCAGACAAGATGACAGGTTATCCGAACCTATCACCACATCTATCACCTATCACCACTTGTGTCATCCAAAACATTAATACTTATCACCTGAAATATTAATAGATAAGTTCCACACTATTAGAACTAAACTTCCTTTTCTCTAATAGATAACTTCCTTTCCACCTATTGCAAACTAAAAATGCAAGCTCTGTTTTTATAAATGCAAGCTTCATTTATAAAAACAGAGCTTGCATTTTTATAATTAAAACTTGCATTTGTAGTTTGTAAGCGGACAAAAGCAACTTTACTATTAGAGGAAAGGAACTTTGCAATAGGAAGAAAGGAACTTTTCTATTAATAGACAACACGTAAACCTATAATAGACAACGAACCAACCAATATACAAAAAACTTTAAGAAAAGTACAACACAAACATTTGTGAAGCCGAATAATAAAGCGTACCTTTACATGCCTTCCGGAAGAAAGACATTAACAATAACAAATTCAATAATTAGATCATTTTACAGACACATTCATTATGAAACTTACTTTGATGCGGGACAACGGAGGGACACCAACCATGCGAACGTTGGACATAAACCTACAAATAGAAGCGATGAAGCATGAAACGAAAGCCCAACCGATCAGCAATCTACGAACAAGCATACGTTACGCATCACCGGACGCCAAGCTGGACGACGCCAAGAAATTGACAAAAGTCATCCCGGCTGCAGCTTTTCGCAAAACGGCCAACGGCATACAGATGACCGCATACAACGGAATCATACAAATAGAAGTCAATCATCTGGCAAACTTGATGGAAGTGAACCGGGTGAAGCAGGAAGCGGAAGAGCTTTCGCAGACTTATCTTGCTTTCATGGGTTCCAGCGGACATTCCGTAAAAATATGGGTACGGTTCACACGACCGGACAAATCACTTCCCAAAAACCGGGAAGAAGCGGAAATCTTTCAAGCGCATGCCTATAGAAAAGCTGTCAGCTTATACCAGCCTATACTCTCCTATTCCATTGAATTGAAAAATCCGGCATTAGAGCAATTTTGCCGGCAAACATACGACCCGGAACTTTATTACAATCCCGACTCCACCATTATGTATATGCGCCAGCCAATGGAAATGCCCTCAGAAACGACCTACCAAGAAGCCGTACAGGCGGAAACATCGCCATTCAAGCGATTGATCCCGGGATATGACAGTCTTGAAACATTGTCTGCGCTCTTCGAAGTGGCTTTAAACAAGGCATGCCAATCTTTAAGCGAACTTCAGCCGGGGATATATCCCCGATCCGATGAAGACTTGAAGCCTTTATTGGTTCAGTTAGCCGAAAATTGCTTCCAGGCAGGCATACCGGAAGAAGAAACCGCCCGTTGGGCAATCGCTCATTTATATAGGCAGAAAAAAGAGTTTCTGATCCGCCAGACAGTACAGAGTGTATACACCATCGCCAAAGGCTTCGGCAAAAAATCTCCCCTATCGGCAGAACAGGAACTGGAGCTGCGAACGGAAGAATTTATGCAACGCAGATACGAATTCCGTTACAATACAATGACGACAGTAACGGAATATCGGGAACGGAATACGTTTTGTTTCTACTTCCGCCCCCTGAGCAGCCGTGTTCGAAACAGTATCGCCATGAACGCAAGGCTGGAAGGACTCAGTCTTTGGGACAGGGATGTGGTCCGTTATCTGGACTCCGACCGGATTCCGATTTTCAATCCGATCGAAGATTTTCTCTTCGGACTGGATGTACGTTGGGACGGGCACGACCGGATTCGCGAACTAGCAGCCCGGGTTCCCTGCAACAACCGACATTGGGCGGACTTGTTCTATCGCTGGTTTCTGAATATGGTGGCACATTGGCGGCAGACAGACCGGAAATATGCGAATTGCACTGTACCATTGCTCGTAGGTCCGCAGGCTTACCGGAAGTCTACTTTTTGTCGGAGTTTACTTCCTCCCGAATTGCAGGCATATTACACGGACCGCATTGATTTCAGTAACAAACGGGATGCCGAGATATCCCTCAATCGGTTCGCACTGATCAATATGGACGAATTTGACCAGAACAGAGTGAATCAACAGGCTTTTTTGAAACATATTCTTCAGAAACCGATTGTCAATGTCCGCCGTCCACACGGTACGGCTACGCAAGAGATGCGTCGTTACGCCTCCTTCATTGGGACGAGCAATCACAAAGACCTGCTGACGGACACTTCCGGTAGCCGTCGTTATATTGTTGTCGATGTGACCGGACCAATCGATTGTTCCCCAATTGATTACGAACAGCTCTATGCACAGGCGATGCATGATCTATACAAGGGGGAACGGTATTGGTTTGATCCGGAAGATGAGAAGGTGATGAATGAAAGTAACCAGGAGTTCCAGGTGATGCCAATTGCAGAACAATTATTCCATGAGTATTTCCGGGCAGCCACAGAAGGAGAAGAATGCGAACAATTCCTTGCCATCGAAATTCTCGAGCAGGTGCAACATGATAGCAAGATTCGCGTATCCGATTGCAATATTATTCAGTTCGGAAGAATATTACAAAAGAATCGGGTGCCTTCTGTGCATACCAAACGAGGTAATGTGTATCGGGTGGTACGGATTAAAGCAAAAAGAGAATAAATATATGTGTGTGCAGACGGTGACAGGTGATAGATCAGTGACAGATGGTCTGCGACCTATCACCAGCATACACTACTGATGAATAAAGAGTTTCAGGAGGCGGTGACAGGTTGAAAGAGAAAATCAAGTTTTATCAGTTTCCTTCACTTTCTTCCCGCCAATAATATTCAGAATAATGTTCATAGCCCCCTTTCCCACGAAAGAAGTACCTACCACGACAACTTTGGGCAAAGACTTCAACGCCTCTTTCACGGCTACACGCTTTGCTTTTCTTTTGGCTTTGATTCCATTTAATGAATTCATTCCATCAATCAGATAGTTACGCGTCACATAACCGATACGCAAAGTCATCAACGAATTCACGATTCCATCGCATATCGAGCCGATGACTACACCCGGTATTTTCACATTAGACAGAATGCTCAAAAAGCCGGTATCTCCCGAAACGGTATCACCAATGTCATCCAAATCAATATCGGCAGCGTCAACAGAAGCATCGGAAACATCGATATCGGACGCTGCATCCGAAGATTGATCCGCTAATGAGCCGAAGGGAGCAACCGAGCCCATATCTTTAAATACTTCGGATACAACAAATGTCATTAATGAAGTAACCAGAATATTGACATACTGCCGGAACAACTGTTGCCTCGTAGGCCGGAAACCGGAAGCTACAATCACATCCTCTATCATTTTATAATTCATATAAAGCACGGATACCGTGTCCAGCTTTCCATTCTGCGAAATAGCCGTAATCATAAAGACAGATTTTGCCCATTCTATAATACGACGATTGATACCGATGATACGAACCGAATACATATCCTCTATACGCGGACCTGAAGTTTCTTTCAGTTCTCCCCCTTCAATGCGCAATTTCAACTCTTCGCTTATGATTTGCACCAGTTCTTCCTTACTCGTTGCATAGCGTTCCAAATCTTCACGCAATCTCTGCTGATGCAGTTTTCTCAACTCGGGACAGGACTTATCCTTAGGTATATAATTGCAGTTATCGGCCAGTTTATGTCCAAACGCAACAAGTTGTGCAGTATTCCACTCCCCATCAATAGACAAAGCCGGAATCTGCGGAGCACGATGCACCCGAACGACCGGACGTATAACGACGGCATAAAATACAACCAGAATCAAGGTATAAAAAGCATACTCTGCCCACGCAACCTGCGATAAGGAGGCTATTTTCTCACCAATAATAATGATGTTACCCAACAATAAAATCACAAAAGAGCCCAAAAACAGGAGTGTGATAATTAATAAATTTCGTTTCATTGGCTTATTCTTATCTTATTGAATCCTTAAAACTCTGAACTTGTGCATTTATTGACCGAAGCAACGCATCCTTCCTGTCAAATTCTTCTTTATCAGACACCAGCGCATTCAGATACATTGTTTTTTGTTGTTCCAAAAAATCAATGATACTTTGTTTGCGTACAGGCACATACTGATCGTAAAGGTCATTAGCCGCCTTATATATACTCTTCCCGACAGTCAGCTGAAGATATCCTTTAATCGTTTTCCCGGTATGCGTATGATCTATTCCGGTGATACATTCCATCGCTTTTCTCAGAAAACTCTGAATTTCCATTGTCGAATAAGTCCCGAACGGATTGGGTATTCCGATATGCGGAACAGTCGGATTATTAATATTCTTCACATCAAAAGCTCCCTGCAAATCAAAATCGACCACCGGAAAATCCGTCACTTGCGGCACTGAGTCAAAAGGTGCACAACCTTTCTGCTTCAGAAAAGTATTCATCTTCTCTATAAAAGCCACATCATCTTTCAAGTTAGAGAGTTTCCGCAAATACTGCCGGGCCAGACTATGTTCATGGGAATCAAGGAATTTACTTTTTATCGCCGCTGACGAATCAGTCATAAACTTTGTAACAAGGCTGCGTGTCGCATCTTTCCCCTTCGCTCCACCGGCAAATGCGGAATTGCATCCGGAATCATAATACTCCCTAACGATTTCAGTAAACTCTTTCAAATCATCATCCATATAGACTTGCACCATTTTTCTAAAATCGCTCCCATCGTAACTAAGTTCACTCGCCTGACGGAGTAACTCGTCAAACGAAGTTGCCGCAGCCTGATATTCTATATCGATTGCTTCCTGTTGGCCAATTGATTCTCCGACTAAATTATCCAGTTTTTCCAACTGATTCAGCGTTCTTCCGATTACGCTTCTCAGACGTATATCAGTACTATTGGAGATCACCTTGCCATACAAATCCTTCTCAAATCTCTGAAATTTCGCAGCTTCTTCCTGAAGATCCTCCATTCCCTCATAGCTGGCAGCATCCGCCACTTTTCCCAAGTTCAAACTATATATATTCTCCTTCAACTGGAAGTTACGTCTGCCCATTTCATTCTCGGCAAATTCTACCTGTGCCTTAATTACAGCCTGCTTCTCCTCTTCCGAATGCCAGTAAGCCGCTTCAAACACATTATGTAGAAGACAAACCGGAACTTTCGGATTATTCTCCTGCAGCAACTTCAGAAAACGATTGGAAACCTTCGATATAGCAGAATTTGAACTTTGCACAAATATCACGAAATCTGCCCTTTGAGAGATCGTTTCATAAATAGGATTATCCAAATTCGCATACCCGCCATCCAGCCCGGGCATATCCACCAGAAATATATTATCTTTCAAAAGCTCCCCACCGGAAGTTGTTATGGATGTCACCAGCGTATAATCTGTATTTATCACGCTTTCTTCCAAAGCTAACGAAACACACTCCTCCAGATTAGCATCATTCAATTCTTTCTTTTCAATGCTTATCTCGGAAATGTTTTCCAGTTTTTCAAATCCGCGCAGGCTATCAATAACCGAATCAAACTGTTCTACCTTTCTGGCTTTATCAGCAACAGAAAAAATACGGGTAATGGATTCCTCCTGTCCTTTTGAAATAATGGACGGACGCACCGTACACTCCAAGAAATGAGTGGGGCTGACGTGAGCATGTGCTATGAGATTTACTAAAGTAGATTTTCCCGATTTCACGGGTCCAACCACTAATATAAGAAAAGATCCTCCGTCAAACTCAGAAACACGATTGTTTAGTTTCTGAGTTGATTTACAAACAGCCTCCAAATCTTTCATTTCCCTTACTGACTCCAGAGTTGACATCAATTCCTTAGATCTGCTCTTCAGTATATTCAAGAATATCTTAAGCTCTGACGAAGACATTGTTTCCACTCTTTCTTCTATAAATTTGTATTTACCCATAAACGAGATTTAAATAATGGTACAACCGACTATTCACATGTCATTATAATAATGATGATAAAGTTAGCAGTTTGTCGGGAAATAAAAAATGTATAGAGCACAAAGATTGCATAATAATTGAAAGTTCGTCAAAGTTTTATGGATTCAAGTTCAATTTATCAACAAAAAGTTTCTTCATATCCGCAAAAAAGAATATATTTGTTCATTAACACAGAACACTCTAAATTCAGCACCTATGAAACCAATTATCTTACTATTTATATCAATATTCTTCTTCCCCTATGTAGCATTTTGCCAAAGCAGCAACGACGAATATTTTATATTAACCGAATATTATTATAATGATGAAGGAAAGCAAATACTCATCCCTACAGACAGTATAGAATATCATCGTATTACTAATAAAGATCATTCTACGTGGGGATTCAAAAACAAAGAAGGGAAGATAATGATACCACCCGGGAAATATAGTTTTTTGAATCCTGTAGATAAATATGGAATGATATTAGCGCAAAAAGATGGCAAAGAAGGCTATATAGATATTACAGATAAGGTGCTGATTCCTTTTATTTATGATAATGTCGGAGTCTTTTCTACAGGTGTGGAATTGGCCAGTGTCATAAAAGATGGCAAACAGGGATTTATCAACCGGAAAGGAGAAATCATCATTCCGCTGGAATATGACGGAAATTCATACAATACAAATTTCCACTCAGGAGTTGCCATTTTAACTAAAAACAAAAGATATGGAGTAATAAACACTCAAAACAACATCATAATCCCATTTGAATATGAAAAAATAAAGTATTCGGATAATCAAGATTGCCTTATCGTAACAAAAGATTACGATTGGGCAACCTATTCTTTTGAAGGGAAACAGCTCTCTGAATTTGATAACTATTTTATCATATCTAGACCATTATCAGCCATCCCTTCCAACAGAACAAACCTTCCACTGCTGATTACAACAGATGAAATGAATGTATATCTAGACAAAACTCAATACTTAGAAGAAATAGAACAAAACAAAAGAACGGGTAACACACCTGTAGAAAACAAATTTGCATATATTGATAAAACTAAAAAGGTAGTTGTACCTTTCGGAACATACGATTATGCCACCCCTTTCGGATTGGGAAGAAAAGCCATTGTTGCGAAACAAGGAGTATTTGGTATTATCGACGAATATGGTAAACCCATTCTGTCCCTGAGTTTCGATTTCATAGAGCAGCCTTCTGAATATGCCAATATATTTTTGGCAACCAAGGGACAAACAGTAACAGTCTATAATCAAAACGCCCAAATAATTCCAATAAAAGGCATTGAATCTTACAAATGCAGAGACAATCACATTATTATTTCGGATATTCACAATAAGAAAGGACTTCTTGATTATGATGGAACGCAGTCAATACCCTTTGAATATGACACACTTTACACTTCCCGCTCTATTTCTGTCATAGATTTCATTGCCAGAAAAGGTGATACATATGGCTATATTTCTAGAAAAAACGAAATAATCAAGCCTTTTAAATACAAACACATATATGGACTGAAAGATGATCTTGTTTTTGTGAATGCTGACGGCAAAGCCGGAATGTATGATAAAGAAGGAAATATAAAATTAGCTTTTGAATATGACAGCATCTGCGATACTCACTATAATAGTTTTGAGCCAGAAGAAAATAAATACATCGTTATTAAAAATGGAAAGGTGGGCACGGTTGATATTCACAATAAGGTCATTATACCAATTATATACGATGAACTATCCGGATGGGTGGAATATGGTCCTAAGGCGCATTTTGCAAAAAAAGATGGCAAATATGGATTGATATCCTACGAGGGACAAATTATTATCCCTTTGGAATACGAATATGTCGATTTACCGGTAGCAGGCATTATTGTTGTTCGCAAAAATGGAAAGTATGGGGTTTTATCATGGAAAAACAAAGAAATACTACCTTGTATATATGACAGGATCATTAATGATATGCCTATAGAAAGTATTGGAGATACACGTGAGCCTAAATTGATTGTTTTATCAAATGGCAACTGGAGTTATTATGATAAAAAAGGAGACATCATCCGTAAAAATGTTCCCAAAGAAGTAATAATGGAAAGTTATGGACACAGAATAGAACGGGGTGAACCATCTAACGAAAACCTTGATTTTGAAATGAAACGGGCAAAAAAATAAAAGAACCTGCAAGTTTGTCTTAAAAATGCAAACCGCATTTTTTATAATTGGATAATAAATTCTTGCCGAATGCAAAATATAGAAAATTCTTTTTGACACTCACAACTCAAATATCCTTTATCTTATATTATTGTATTATCTTCTCATATTTTAGGCACAAGACTAATTATCAATAGACTAACTGTAAAAGGAAAACAGCATCGTCAATCATACAAAGCACACAAAAGTCATATTTTGTTCTTTATTGAACAGTATTTTTCCAAAACTATAAAAGGGCTGCGTTAAATTTGCATCTGAAAAAGTACGTTAACATTTTAAATTCTAAAAAGCATGCATTTATCTAACACATTGCCCCATAATAATCGTATAGAAATAGCTGATGTGCTACGTGGGTTCGCTGTAATGGGAATTACACTTATCCATTTTATCGAACGGTTTAGCCTCAATAGCTTTCCGGAAGAGACCTGTAACTTTCTGATATTTACGGATAGGGTAATTTGGGATAGTGTATTTTTCACCTTTTCCGGTAAGGCATACTGCATCTTTGCATTGCTTTTTGGATTTAGTTTTTTTATTCAAGACAATTCACAAAAACTTAAAGGGAAAGATTTTCGTGGGCGGTTTGCCTGGCGGTTAGTATTACTTCTTTTTATAGCTTGTATTAATTCGGCTTTATTTCCGGGTGAAATATTGGTACTCTACGCCTTGCTTGGTTATGTACTGATCGCAGTCTGCCGACTCTCTACCCGAACAGTCACGATCATAGCAGTCATTCTTCTACTTCAACCTATTGAATTGGGACAAATAATTTATGCACTTATCAACCCCGACTATGTTATTAATGCTGATCTTGATGCTCCATACTGGGAGTTAGTCAATACAGCTCAGAAAGAAGGTTCTTTCCTCGAAATGTGCAAAACTGCCATATGGACGGGTAATGTTGCCAACATGGGTTGGATGCTATTACACGGAAGAGTTACTCAAACCGCCGGTCTGTTTATGGTAGGTATGATAATTGGGCGTAGCAACGCGTTTCTCTATTCAGAAAAGAATATAAAAATCTGGATTAAAGTATTCATCATAGCCGTTACTGCCTTTTTCCCCATTTATGGTTTGATAAATATACTCCCCGACTTTATAAGTCGCGAAGCACTACTTGTACCTTCTGTCCTTCTATGCAAGTCACTGTCAAATATTGCATTTACAGGAATCATGTTTGCAGGTATCATACTGGTTTATTACCTGACAACCCTTAAGAATGTTCTTCATAAATTTGCACCTTATGGACGCATGAGCTTGACCAACTACCTGTCACAATCTTTAATCGGAGGGTTCTTGTTTTACAACTGGGGATTAGGACTTTATCTGCATACAGGCATTACAGCGTGTATCCTTATTGGTGTAAGCGTATTCTTTTTACAATACTTTTTTTGTAACTGGTGGCTTCGTTCACATCGCCAGGGTCCATTAGAATGGCTATGGAAGAAAGCAACCTGGATAAAGGTAGGCAAGGGATAAATGATGCTGAGAGATAAGAAAAGGTGCAATTCATCGTAAAAGTGAATTGCACCTTTTTAGTATTTTTGCTGCAAATAACACAGTCTATAGAAAATATCGAAAACCTTCTGGTAGTGCACATTAGAAAGAAATACCCTATAACAAAAAAGCTAAGTAATTGATTGCTCAATTCTTAGCTTTTCGTGGTACCCAGACCCGGTACATACCCCCGAAAACATAAGCAAACAAAAACATATAACTCATTGATATTCAGATATTATTTGTTTTCCTATTTTCTCCTTTTTTGTCAATTTTGACCCTTGTTTTGCCATTAAGTACACTTTTAGTACACTTTGAAATTCCATTATCTTTTGTAACTTTGTAATATAAGAAAACATCAGAAAATCAAAGACTTACGAAAATATCCGGTTATGGTACCTAAACCGGTATAAAACCCTAATAATATGGCAAAATTAGAAAATAAGACCAAAGAGAACCCCAAATTAGAGCAAAACACCCTTTCCGATGGAAGAATTAGCCTCTATCTTGAATACTATTTAGGCAGAGATGAAAAACCTGTTTTGGATGAAAATGGCAATCAGGTTTATTATGAAAGCGGGAAGATGAAGGGCAAACCAAAGTACTCTATTAAACACAACCGCAGGAAAGAAAACCTCAATCTCTACCTGATTGATAAACCACGTACCGCTGCCGACCGACAGATAAATAAGGAAACATTGAAGCTGGCCCAAAAGATTCGTGCAGAGCGCGAACAGGAAGTGAAAGAAAGCCTTACCGGATATCGCCTGAAGAAAGATCGTACAGCCAACTTCATTGATTATTTCAAAGCCTACATCGAAAACTATACCAAGAAAGATTTGCGTATGGTACAAATTGCACTTAGTCGGTTTACAGACTTTTTGCATGAAAAATACCCGGCTCTTGAATTCACCATTAAACCGGAACTCATCACAAAAGATATGATGATCGAGTTTGTGGAATATCTACAATCCCGTAGTGTAGGAGAAGGGGCCAAAAGTATTTATCAACGCTTTAAGAAAGTTATCCGACACGCAATTGAACATGATGTAATGTTAAAAGACCCATGCGTGGGAGTGACTTGTAAAGTTGATGACCAGATATTGAGAAAAGACGTACTATCAATGGATGAAATACAAGCATTGATTGAATGTCACTACGACAATGAAAACCCGGTTGTAAGACGTGCTTTTATTTTTTGCCTATATTGTGGGTTGCGTTTTTGTGATGTTAAAGATCTAACTTATACTAATGTTGATTACTCTAACAAATTATTAAAGTTTGAGCAAAATAAAACAAAAGGTAAATCGGCAGCCAGTGGCGTAATTATTCCCTTGAATGATGGATTACTCTCACTCATAGGTCAACCACCAACTGATGCAAATAAAGAGACCCCTATATTTGATTTACCCAGTTATGAAAGCTGTTCAAAATCGGTAAGAAGATGGGTTAAGCGGGCAGGAATTAACAAGCGTATTAGCTGGCATTGCGCTCGTCATTCTTTCGCGGTCAATATTCTCAATAACGGTGCGAATATTAAAACTGTTGCAAGTCTGTTAGGACATAGCGGACTGAAACATACAGAAAAATATACCCGCGCGGTTGATAAACTAAAAGAAGATGCTATTAATAGTTTGCCTGAATTAAAATTCTAGTCAAAAACAACGCAATTTCTACTTATGCAACAACATAATTGCGCCTGATTCCAACAAGTAAACTCCCTTTTTCACAACAACATAATTGTTGATATTTATTGTGTTCGTTTTGCTTTTAGACGCACTACTGAATGATTGATATATAATTTATCTCCTATCGGATAAAAAAGAATGAGGAAGATTTTAATCATCTTCCTTTAAAACTCACACTAAAGGCGATAGAAATAGATTAATCCCGGTTTTTAGTGGAATTCTCCACGATGCCGGGATTTCTTTAGAAAAAAGAGCTCTTTAACCATTTGTAAGATATTTATTTTTTCATGTTTTCCTTTTTAGTAGAGCTTGCTAATCCTCTTTTTGAAAGAGGGGAAGCCTAATTCCCCCTTCTTAATAGAAGGTTGTGCAGCAAGCTCAGCAGGGAAGCAGCAAGCTGCGGAAATTTGCCGTATCAATATACAATCAGGCGAAAATTTGGTTGAATATGGAATGGGGTTAAAAAATACTATTAATACATCAGAGTAATATCTAATCAATCCATCAATAAAAAACCAATAATGCAACTACTGAATGTTAAATATTATCCACGACTAAGTAAATGTGATTGTAACAACTGATAAGGCTTAAAACGCACTACTAGTATGAGCTTATTAAAAACGTATACACAATTATAATTCCAGCAACATAATTAATACCATCCATGCAAATTCAAAACTTAATTGTTATATTTGCATGGATAATAAATTCATAAGCTCATGTATATACATAGATATATTGAACCAAGCGTACTCAAATCATTGAAGAATTTTCCTGTTACAGCCGTAACAGGCCCTCGTCAATGTGGTAAATCAACATTGGTTAAACACCTGTTGGAGGCTAATCCCGAAAGCATCTATCTGGATTTGGAAAGACCTTCCGACTTACGGAAGCTAGAAGATGCCGAATGGTTCTTAACTACCCAGAAAGACAAACTGATATGTATAGACGAGGTGCAACGACAACCGGAATTATTCCCATTAATCCGCAGCCTGGTAGACGAATGGAATCGCCCGGGGTGCTTCCTGATCCTTGGTTCCGCATCCCGTGACTTGCTGAAGCAAAGTTCAGAATCCCTTGCCGGAAGAATCTCCTATAAAAGACTCACTCCTTTCCTTTGGGAAGAACTTGAAAATGATTATCCATTGGAACAATATTTCTCAGCCGGAGCTTTTCCCCGCAGTCTATTGACTGATGGTAAAGAGATCTCCTTTGAATGGCGGGAAAGTTTTATTACCACTTTTCTGGAAAGAGATTTATTGCAATGGGCAGGATTCACACCCACTACCATGCGACGTTTATGGCAGATGTTAGCTCATGTCAATGGGCAAACCGTGAATTATTCTTCGCTGGCAACTTCTTTGGGTGTATCAGCTACCACTGTAAAAAGTTATATTGATTTGCTGGCAGGTACTTATATGGTGGAGGTTGTTCCGCCTTATATCTCCAATCTGGGAAAGAGATTGGTTAAAGCTCCCAAAGTATATATTTCCGATTCGGGGATAACTGCTGCATTACTGGGATTACGCAGTTTTGAGCAGTTATCGGGGCATCCTGCCCTTGGCTCCGTCTGGGAACAGATTGTATTATCGAATCTGAAAGGTTTGTATCCCGATGCGGAATTTTTCTATTACCGGACAACTAATGGTGCGGAGGTGGATTTCGTGATGGAGATTCAGAATAAGGTTTTCGCGATTGAGTGTAAGGCTTCGTATTCTCCGATTTTGTCGAAAGGGAATTATTCGGCTTTTGAGGATGTGAAACCGGAGCATACTTTTATTGTTACACCATCGCCGGATAGTTGGGGGATGAAGGAGGGGATTGATGTGGTTTCGTTGGGAGGATTGAAGGAGGGGATAGATGCGGTGCTATTTTAATGAAGAAACTCATTTAAGATTGTTATTAAAAAGCAAAAAATATTCATATATGTTTTTTATTACAATTATTTTTTATTCTTTTGTAATAATTTAAACAAAAAAGGTCACTTTAAGCACAAAAGTAAGTGATCTTTTTTATTGGAATATCCACTCATAGACAAACGATAGCTATGCCGAATGATGTTAACGCTCGAATGGAAGACATGAACTTTGCTTATGTACAAGCATTATGCGCACAAAAAGGGTATACTTTAAATAAGGCGGAACGTGACAACGATGGGGTTGATGCTACAATTGAATGTAAGGGATATCCTGCTGATGGGTGTACATTAAGATCGAGTAGAATTGATGTACAATTTAAAGCAACTCATTCACGTTTGCGGAAGTTAGATAATGGTGATTGTAGATTTGAATTAGAAGCAAAAAATTATAATCAATTAGTACAAGATGATAGGTTTGTACGGTTAATATTAATAGTTTTGCATATGGATTCGGAGCTATCAAATTGGTTAGAACATAGTGAAGATGCATTAAAAATCACAAAATGTGCATATTGGGTAAGTTTCACAGGGCAAATCCCTACCAACAATACATCCACTATTACTGTTACTATACCACAAAAAAATGTTCTGTCGCCTGAAGAACTTGAAAGATTAATGATTAAAGTTGCAAAAGGAGAAACACTATGAAAATTTCACCTGCTATCTTAGACCGAATTAATCCTGAAACACTTATTCAGGCAATTCGTAGTTTTGGTTGGATAGAAGAATCTCCACTATTCAATAATTCGATTAGACAATTTGTTTCGTCTAATGAAAAATATGTAGCTTTAATACCTATTGATAAAAGGTTTTCCGATTATCAAAGAGTTTTAACTGATAGTCTAAAAGAAATCGTTATTTCCGAGCAAACTACCATTGAATCGTTTATCAATAAACTAATTAATCCGTCCTATGATATAATTAAATGGAGAGTCGCCAACCAAAAAACAATCGATGGCAATTTTCCTTTTCTTGAAATGCGAGACACAATTGATTCAATACACAATGTACTAGCTTCGACATGTGCAGACGTTCTTAACCCAGTTTCTTACCATAAAAAGGTCAATGTAAATAGAGTAAATAACACATTCTCTGATTATAAATATGGACAGACCGAATTTGGAAGTTATATTATAAATGTTCTTTGTCCGTTAGGTCGTAATTATCAATTTAATGCTTTCACACCAGAAGAAGAGCTTCCGATTCCAAGACGTATAAATGAAAAATTTGTAAGTTCGGTAATAGATATTCAAAATGAGATTGATAAAAACAATTTGAGTAAAATTGAAGAGGATGTGGATAGCAAAAAATTCAGTGTAAATTTTTTAGAAGCATTGATTGATATGCAAGATAAAGTCAATTATTCAGATATTGAAATTAAGATAGATTGGTGTACTCGGCTGCCATTACAAAATGAAACAATTTCTTCTGAGCTTAAACTAAAACCTCAACACATTGAGCCAATTGCTATGATAGCCGAAAAGTTTAAACCTAAGATGCAGGATGAAGAAAACAAATCGTTCTACGGAAAAATTGAATCATTAGGAAGTGACCCTGATCTTAAAGAACGAGAGTTTGTCAATATAAAGGTTGTGACTATTGGTGAAGACAAAAAAGAAATGTTTATCCAATCAAAATTGAATTATTATCAGTATTTTGAGATTGTCAGTGAAGCGTTTAAAAATGGATCGAATATTAAGCTTACTGGAAAATTCATCAATGGAAGGACAAAGCTCATTGAAAATGGTGAATTTGAAAAATTGGACTAATCTTCATAAAAAGATAAAGTAAGATTAATTATGTGTTTTAGTGCATACCATATTCTGGAAACAATCAGTACAATATTACTCCGGTGAAAACGGATTTAGAACTAATTTAAAGATATTGACAAGCATTTTAGTGCAGACATTAAGAAAACGTAAACTAAAAGCATGGAAAAGACAAGGAATAGAAATTTAGGTTAACCTAAACCGTCAACTAAGTTAACCTAAATCACCATTTAAGTTAACCTAGATCATGAACTAAGTTAACCTAAATTTTAATGCTATAAAATCGTGCTTATTAATTTTCTGGAAAGGACGTATTTCTGTTGCCCTAAACCCTCTCCTCGTTTATAATAAAACGATGGTACCCTTTATACTAAAACTCCACCAGTGTTTATGCATACATTAAATATTTACAATATATTTCATTTAGTCAACAGATAATCAATAATAATCGCATTCTTATTAAAAATGATTACTTTTACCAACATCAATAAGCATTAAAGAATAAACATGGACTGGTATTCACAGATAACCGATAAAGACTTTAAAAAGAATTTGTTATTTGAATGGGAGAAACTTCTTTCAGGCAATTATACAGAAAACCATTATCAAAGATTTTTAAGCGATAATGCCGGAATCTTTTTAGCCGGTAGTAACTGCCATTTAGTTATATCAAAATTAAAATTAGGTAGCGAACTGGAAACTGATTTTATTAATCTTTCAGATGGTTTTAGCAATGGAAATTTATACGAGTTAATTGAAATCAAACGTCCGAATGTGGAGTTATTCACCGAGAAGGGTACTATTGCTGCTGATTTTAACCGAGCCATTCAACAAATCAGAGATTGGAAGCGCTGGCTAATCGATAATCCCAATTGGGTAAAAAAACATTTATCGACAGTTAATACAAGAATCATTCACCAGAGTAATTTTAAATTTAAAATTATAATTGGGAGACGGATTACCAATCCGCATGATATTGATAAAAGAAATCAGATAGCACACGAGATCGGAGCTGAAATAAGGTCTTTCGACTATCTTACGGATCGGTTAAGGACTCGGGAGTTTTTTCCCAACGCTTGGCTTCAAAATGGCATAAATTATTATGAAGAGAATCTAGCCAACCCATTTTTTAAAGCATTCACTGACTCTCAATGGAAGAAATTTTGTTCATCAGGTCATGTTCATGAATTCCATTTCTATAGTTATCATTATGAGCAGATACTAAAAATGAGGAAGTATAGCAAATTATTGAAAAAGAATTAAGTTAGGCAATAATCTAATATTTATACTACCTCAAACCATTCACAAACCAATTTTGTATCAGGAGTCAGTTCTTTATTAATCCTCTGTAATTCTTCGGAATAATATTGAGTATGTATTTCCAGCCAGTTATCCAGACCGCCGTCGCCCTCTTCGCAGGCAAATTTCCCGGTGATATCTCCGAAGTTTACAATTTCTATGCGGTTAATTTTAACTATGCAGATTTCTTCTCCGGAGGAAATGACTACTCTTGCAAGATCGCCTACCTTGCTCATTACTTTTTGACCAAGAAGATAATATTCGTATAATGATGAAGTAGCTGTTTTTTCTCCTTTTAAAGTTTTTAAGGCCAAATCATCATTATTGCCAAATTGGAATGTATGTTTTATCTCTGGCATTATTTTTTCGGTTCTTCTGGAAAAGGTTTTTCAGGGAAGAAGTCAGAAAACGGACAGTTGAAAACCCGTGCGAGGGTATTAACATGGTTAATATTATATTTAGAACGTTTACGAGGATTTTCAACATCCCGAATGAAGCCTTGTGAAAGGTTCATATAATCTGCTAAGACTTGTTGTGACCAACCTCTTTCTGTACGCATCTCTTTTACACGCTTAATTACATATTCCTCAATCTGTGTCATGATAGTAAATGTTTGTTGTAAAGGAAATATTCTTTAAGAGATATATTAAGAACTCATGTATTCTTAATATCTTTGTGTTTTTAAACAAACTATATGCGAAGAAAGATATTAGCCAAATTCCTAAATCGCCCTGTGAATAAGATATTCAAAGGTGATTTTGGCTGCAACAGCTTTGATGATCTAACAGCAAATTATATTGTACTTACCGAAGAAGAAGCAAACGAAGAAGCCAAAAGACACGTTTGGAATTTTATCCATACTTTTGATACTGATTTTTTGATAAAGCATTTAGGAAAGCAATTCACAGAAGAGAGAGTGTTCGAATTATTATCCAGGCGTTGTGATAACTGTCTTTGGGTAATGGCTGAGTTAATGCCTGATTACGATTCGTTTGCTCAGGAAGCGGTCACAAAATACGGGCGTGCCTACTTTATTTGCTTCTCTGATAAAACGGAATATAAGATGGAGTACAATGGACAATATTATTTTATATACTGCATGGTATGATTAGATAAAAATAAATTCGGATGCATCGGAGATTTTAGTTTGATGCATCCAAGATATATTTCCGATGCATCAAACTATCCATGAGGATTCAATTCTTTTTCCCTATAGTTGAGACATCATTACCTTTTGATTCGACTTCTTTTTGTTCCTTTCATCATTTTATGGGCCATCATCATGCACCGCCTTGCCCATGACCTGTCATCTTCATTCTCATTTCTTCCCCACTTTAGGTCGGTATCTCCGCCACCGCCTCCACTGTTTTGGGCAAAGGTGGTTGCATGCTCAATATATCCTGCAAATAATAATAGGGCACATTGCATGATATCTTCCCCCTGATCTGCCAGATCTTTAAGCAGAGTATCTTCAAATAAATCAAGTGATCTAAAATTCAGGTGTTCCGATTGAGTCCTAAACTCCCTTAGTATGTCGGGAAGAACAGCCGAAGATAAGCGATATTCTATCTGTTGCTGTATGGTGTCGACCGCATTATAGGCTTCCTGACGCAGATGAGATTTTTTTTCTCTTAGTTCCTTCACCGAATGGTTAAGCGAGGTAAGTTCTTTTTCGGCATCATTCAACTTATCCTTTTTATCTAAGAGTTTATCATCAACATGCAGCAATTCTTTATTTAGTTTATTCAATTGGCTTATCAGCAATTGTGTATCTGCATTTCCTGTTTGGATAATTCTTTCCAACTCAGCCTTTTTGCCAAGTAATTCCACCTTTTGCTTCTCCAGATTCTTTATCATGGTGGTTAGGCTTTTTTGCTTTGTCTGGGCTTTATGAATTTGTTGGTTCATATCGGATAATTGACCTCGGAGAATGATAATCCTGTTTTCAAGCGCTGTGCATTCCTCACTTAATTCTTTTTTGTATTCTTCGGTAGACCGGTGCCTTGCTCCCGTTTCGTAGATATTGCTTCCTCGTATCAAGCCCCATTTCTGATTACAAACGGCCAGATCGTTATGTAGGGCTAGCATTTTTTCTCTGAAATCCCATTTGGTTGCTCCCCCAAAGACTTGCTTATAAGATAGTTTATTTAACGGGGTGATGGGCAGTATGGTACAATGTATATGAGGATTCATTTCATCGAGATGCACATAAAATCCTACGATATTATCTTCTCCCCATTTATTCGATGCAAACCGATAAATATCTTTTGCCCATTCTTCGATATCCCGGCATCGGGTGATTTTTGAATTGTCAGACTCTTTAGCCAGATTTACTTTTTGCTCCCCGAATGCAAGTTCGTGCATCCTGTCTCTACTTCCACCAAAGATAAACTTGGCGCAAACACGTATATTAGGTGTCTTCCTATTAATGTTAGGGTCGGTAATTCCACACTGTTCCAGCCTGGAAGTTATTTTTTCCCCTACTGTTCGTGTTTTATCAATGGGGTGAATGTGACAGCCTTTTGTTATTTCAAAATTCAAATGCTCCCGGGATCGATCATAATTGCCTTCCTTAGCGGCTCTTTCCCAACGTTTTTCGTCCCAACGGCGTTGATATTCACAACTCTCATCGGTTGTAATGGCAGGCGAGCCTTTTAGATCAGCTACTTGTTTATTTTTATTGCTCATATAGTTTATTTTAATAGATTGTACATTAAAAAATGATTTTTACAAAAGGGAAAAAAATAAAGAACAGGGATAATGAAGTTGAAAAAATGATGAATGGATAAATTATACACATAAGTCGCTGATAATAAGAACAATAATGCCTTATCAGTTCTCATCAACTACACATCAATCGAAACAATATCTCTTCTGTTTTCATCATTCTTATTTTGAAGATGAAAAATGATGAGAGTTAGTTTCTTTGATTATCAGCCATTTATATTATAATTTCATCATTTCATCAGAATGATTCAGGAACTCTCTGGTTACTGTATAGAATCTGCCTGTTCCTTTCTTTGGTGAATAATGTTCCGGACGATGGAAATCATATTGATAAGTAATATAGGTAAGGGAGTTAGAGGCTGCTTCCAGCCTCCATTCCTCTTGTATGATTCTGCGAATTTGATTTTTATCCGCTTTTATCCGTGCATAATCCAGCAAAGGGAGAAGATCTTTTAAGCAAAACGATACTTTATCTACTCCAACCGCATCCATAATTTCCAGTAATAATTCGGATAATTCCAGTTCTAACCGGTTGCGATTATTACGAATGATCTTCTGCAAAGCTGTCGTATATATAAGTGCAGGTGAAAACCACATTCGGCTCATTTGACAGGAAGATAATTCCCGTCCCTTTATGAAATACAAGAAATGCGGAATTTCTTCCTTCAACTTTTTTAGAAAGTTCGTATCATCATGCTCAATTGCCGGTACTTTACGCACCCAATAGCGTGTTTCCGATGGGTCAATAATAACCGGACAGCTCTCATTATTAGAACACAACACAAACTTTGCAAAGAAATGAATCTCGTTTCGGTCTTTTCCTTTGGCTTCCACTTTATAAGAGTGGGCAGTACTCAGGTTCTTCAATCGCTCCGAATCTTCCCTACGGTTCAACAATACTTCATCCACAGCAATAATCAGTTTGCCTGCCCAGTCCGAATTGAACTGACTGCGGAAATCCTCATTGGTATTAAATGTCATATTCCCCTGAAAAATTGCTTTCAGGAAATTCAGGAAAGTACTTTTTCCTGTATTTCTCTCTCGGGAGACAAGCAATAGTATAGGCAACTTTTGTGCGGGTTGCATATAGAGCAATTGAATATAATCTAATCCTTGCTCATATTGTTCACCAAAGATGTGCCTGATGAGTGATAGGCTAAGCGGGCATTCTCCCGGTTCGGTTACGTGTTCGATTGGCTCATACAGATTTAGGAACTTACCCACAACAGGTTGATAATTAATATGATCAGGAATCGTGCAAAAACCGTCATATTTGGGAATATCCGCCAATCCGCCACTGCCAAAATCCTGTTTAAAGGTCTCATTATTCCAGATTACCCGCTTTTCAATAAACCCACCACCAAGGGCAGGTTGTTGCACAATCTTGTACAATGTGGTACCCACGCGAATAAACTTTTCATTATTATTTTTTCCCTTCATTATCTTATTTCTTCAAAAGTTTATTCCCCAGAATGTACTGTTGTGCTTTTTGCGTAATCTCTTCTTGTGTCTTGACAGGATTCTGACGCAACCAGGCTTCCAGTTCGGACTTTTCAAAATAAAGCATTTTACCCTGGGGTTTATAATGGGCAATAAGATTAGAGGATGTGAGTTTGTATAGGTAACTCTTCGATAAATTGAGGAATCTACTGGCTTCGTCGAAGCTCAATACACTTTTGCTAAGAAATAACGCCTCTTCTAAGTTTGCAATTCTTTGCTCCAAATCTTTCATTTCAATAAGGATTAAATGTTATACAATACAGGAGGTGCACCTCCCGAACTATTGTCGACAGGGCAAAATTAGATAGGCAAAATTGAATTTAGATTGAGAATGTTTGAGGTCTCAATAAATTCTCAATCTCTTTTCAGTTGTTTGAGGTATTTATCTATGATTTTTGTTTGTGGTGAGTCCAAGCATTTAGCAATTCCATTGGCACTGGACAAATTACTGGCTTTTAAAAATGCTTCTGTTGGACCTTTGAATAATTTATGCTTACCACTAACTGATTGCCAGCTGTGGGTTATGAAATTCCTAATTTCCAACATATAAAAGAAATAAGCCAAAGCAGGATTATATTTCGAGACGAGAGGTTTCAAAGGTTTACAGTCAAATATGGCTTTAGTTTCTTCAGTGGATATAGTGCTTGTAAACAGATCTGCTTTATTAATACAGTCTTTCAAAATTTCAAAATGCCAATCTTCGAAATTATGCTTAAATGGATTATAATTTTCTGTTATTTCACCAACTGTTTTACCTGTCTCAATAGTTTCAGTTATCTCACTAATTTTATCTACTTCATCTATCTCTATTATTTCAGTTAATAAAGTGGATTTAATTTGCTCTTCTTCATTTTTTTCATGATTGACTTTATCCATTATTTTTTCTTCAACTAGCTCTGAAATAGTATATAGTTCCGTCTTCATTTTCTTGAATTCTTTATAAGAAAATTCATTCTTACTAAAGTAGGTCGCGACCAATTCTTTATGGCTTCTCAAAAAATAGTTCACAGTACAAAGATTCTTGCTATACTCATTCAGCGTAGTATGTCCTTTGCATTTAATATATTTATTCCCCTCATGGAAGAGGATTAAATAGAAATCATAGGATACTCCATTCTTTATAACTTCCTTTTGATATGTTTTATAGGCTCTTCGATATAGCATATAAAGCTTATCTGTATAACCACCTCTATGCGCAATATAATACGTTGTTGACCAGTGTATCGCCATATAAATAGAGAAAATTGTTTCCATGAAAATGATGTTATGATTTGAATAACAAAGATAAAGAGCAGAAAGCAATTAGTATAATGGAAGAAAAAGAAGTGGATAAAAAGAAGAGTAGTTTAACAAGTATGTTAATTTAAAATAAATCTATTTAGGGTTTGAAGCATGAAAGTACACTTTTTCTTGTTTTCGTCAAATAGTACACTTTTAGTACACTTCGTAAAAGCAAAAACCCTTGATAGTCAGGCGATTATCAAGGGTTTGAGGTACCCAGACCCGGGGTCGAACCGGGATGGAAGTGAATCCACTGGTGTTTGAGACCAGCGCGTCTACCGATTCCGCCATCTGGGCATGCTTGATTTCTCAATTGCGGTGCAAAGATACGACAATATTTTGATTCCACAATAGTTTGAGAAAAAAAAGGAGCAAAAAATAATAAAACATGTCCCAAAGGCTTCTGTATTTAGAGAATAAACCGTACATTAGCAAAAACATTTAAAAATAGAGTCACTATCATGACAAACATGGATAATTATTGCGTGATTATGGGTGGTGGTATCGGTAGCCGCTTCTG
>ULSY01007107.1_pt1 | contig 25880 bp, 17 predicted proteins | sample 1957201 | NCBI WGS metagenome assembly ULSY01 (sample SAMEA4835723, study PRJEB28245) | human gut metagenome | biome: gut microbiome; material: fecal sample | place: Denmark | collected 2008
TCATTCGTCCGCTTTCGATACGCGACATATCTAAAATATCGTTGATCAGGCTCAGTAAAAACCTTGCCGAAATACCGATCTTCGCCAGACAATCGCTGATACGCTCTTTATTATCCAATGCAGACAACGCTATAGCTGTCATACCGATAATGGCATTCATCGGCGTACGTATCTCATGGCTCATCCGCGATAAAAATTCCGTTTTAGCATTGTTTGCAGCCTCTGCCGCACCTAAAGCAGTACGCAAAATCTGATTTTTTTCCGCCTCATTGTCCTTTTGCTCGTCAATGCAGCGAATCAGCGAAACTGTAAGAATATCATCATTAACGGGATTTTCCACCTTGATTTTATGTGCCGAGACCCAATGATACTGTCCATCATCAAAAAGCTGGCGGTGCTCCATATAAGTTTCGTGAGCACCTCGTTCATACTCTGCCAGTTGGTTCTGACGGGCAAATTTACTGGTAAACTCATCTCTATACTCAGGTGCTACTGAACCCAGCACTCCATTGACCATAGCATCATAGCTACCGCAGTCCAGCGAATGCAGGCTCTGTCCCTCCTGATCTAAAACACTGCAGGTATTCCGTGTAAGGTTTCCGAAAATGATCATCGGATAAGCTGATGTGATAGCCGTATATAACGCGCTGCGCTCCATCAGATCCCACTGCTGGTTTTTGCGGCGCAGCTGCAGGATTTCGGTAACATCATGGAAAATTATCTGATAGATTTTTCCCCCTGCTGATTTTGAATAACGCAGGCAGCAGACCGTACCCATCTTTCCTCGCCTGCTGCAGTTTTGATACGGTGGCTTGAATTCTTGACGATCCCTTCCTCTGCAATACTGAAAAGTTCCTCTAAAACCTTTGTTCTATCTTCCGGATGGATACAGCGAAGAATATTATCACACACATCCCTCCGCAGAAAAAACTCATGCTCATTCTCGAACCCTAAAATATTAGCCCCGGTCCTGTTGACCATCAAAGCTTTGGGGATCCTGTCAAAGCTGCATTGCAGCAGGCCGCTGGGCATAGTATCGATAATATTCTGCAGGATATTCTTCTGCTGCCTGTTCTCAACGCTTTCCTCGAAAAGCTTTTGTTTTGCTTCTATCTCACCAGAAATATCCCTGATCACACTGATACAGGCAGCATTTCCGTTCACAGCCAGAACCTTTTTCCCAACATCACTGACCCAGATATAACTGCCGTCTTTCTTTTTCATCCGATACTTAACTTCATACTCACTATCCTGATCCATCGCCCGGCTGGCAATCTGCTCCACCCGTTCCAAATCATCAGGATGGATGCCGTTCATAACCAGACCTTTGGTATCTGCTACAAATTCCTCATAAGTATAGCCAAGATAAGCAAGCATTCTTTCATTAACATAATACAAAGGAAAACCTGGCGCAACATAACCGCCTAAAATACCACCTGGTATACTGCGATTAAGCAGACCCAGCATTTGCCTGTTAATGCTGCTTTCGACCTCGGCAACCTTTTCCATACTGAACGCTGCCGGGAAAAAATCACCTGTCTCCGGTCCCATATTTGCCTGTGAAACATGCAGCGCCGCAATTTTCCATACAGAATCACAGCAATTGCAGGCTGCCATTACACGTATGCTTATGTCACTGTCATACCCATCTTTATTTTTTTTGAGCAGCAGATCACAAAGAAATACTGCCGCCGTTTCAGACAGCATCGCATTTTGAACATTTTCATATTCAAAGAAAACCGCATATGGTGCAGCTGCAATTTCAGCCTGCAAAAATTTTACAGCCTCACTGCGATCTCTGGCACTGCAGACTGCCCCCAGACCTATCCATCTGATGTCTTCACGCAGAAAGCCTGCGGCAGCTTTATAATCGCGTTCATTAAAATAAGCAGTAAAAAAGTCCTGCATCAGCTTGTTTACTTTCTGCCCGGCACTGATCATATTAAGCTCTCCCGTATTCTTATCCGTCATTTTTCTTTAATTATATTAAATGAATTATTAAAAAACAAGAAAAACAATTCTTAACATTAAAATATTATTTTAAAAGAAAATTCCTGACTGCAAACAGTCAGGAATCCTTTAATTACTTTTCAACCATATTATTTTATAAAAAAATGCAGCGCCAAACTCAATAACCCCGAACCAACCAGTGTTTGGATCACGCCGCAGATCTTCTTCTTGATCAGGACCAGTGAAACAAGCAAAACGATCGTGCTGACCAGATCAGGATCACTCCAGACAGCCGGCAATTTTTCTTCGTTCCACAAAGACAGAGTTAAAAACATCACACCGGCAGAAGCTATCAATGCGACTACAGCGGGGCGCAGGCCGTTCAAAACACCCCTGATCGCTCCCATATCTCCATATTTTGCCAGCAGCTTTGCCAATGCGATCATAATAATAAGCGAAGGCGTAACAAAACCTGCCGTCGCCGCTACCGCGCCGCCAATACCTGCCACCTTTGTCCCTACGAAAGTAGCGGCATTGATACCTATTGGCCCCGGTGTCATCTGCGAAATAGCAACAACGTCCATAAATTCACTGAATGATATCCAATGATGGACATCAATGACCTGCGTCTGGATCAGCGGTATGGAAGCATAACCTCCGCCAACGCAAAAAGCGCCGACCATACAGAAACTCCAGAACAAACTTATATATATCACTTCCATACCTCCTTAGCTGTATTTTTCATCCTGCAGCCATAAATAACCGATAACGGCATCGATCAGAATAAGATACATGATATTGACCTGAAAAAAATAATTGGCGATAAAAGTGCCGAAAATAATCAAACACGGCAGCAGCAGCTTCTTTTTCAGCTCTTTCTGCAGCAGATTTATGCCTACGTCAAGTATCAGCGCTGTAGCCCCGCACTGCATACCACGCAGCAAAATCTGCACATAATAATTATGGGCAAAAGCATCATAAAAATACGAAATCACCGTCAGTGTGATCAGCGGCGGCAGCACTGTAGCCAGCAAAGTAACTGCAGCGCCGGTATACCCTGCCAGACGATAACCTATAATGATAGCGGCATTGACGGCCACCACTCCAGGAGCCGACTGCGCTACTGAAACAAGATCAAGCGCTTCCTTATCACTCATCCATTTATAATGATCGACATATTTGGCTTTCAGCAGCGGGATAATGACAAAACCACCGCCCACTGTAAAAGCACTGATCAGGAACGTAGATTTAAACAGTTCCCAGTAAAACTTTTTATCTATTACCACAGAATTATTCACTTCATGCCTCCATCACTAATTTGGCTGATGATATTATCATAACAAAATTTTAATCTGCCGTACAGCTTCCGAAGCCTGACTAAAATTAAAAATCCGGCATCAATACTTAATTATAAAAATAAAAGGAGCTTCAAATAAATGAAACTCCTTTTATCAGCAATATTCTGTTGCAAGCAGTCGCAATCAACCTGCTAAAAACCTTCACAGCAATTCTTTTTTTCTGGCAAGTATTTCTGCTACAGCCGCACAGGCAGGGCAATCGCAGTATTCAGCCCCAGCAAGCTTTATTTCTTCAGCATGTGCGGTAATATTCTTGGCCAGTTCGGCACCAAAATATCCGGCTCCGGCCTCAGATCCTGCAAAAGCTATCAGATTGTCGATCGGCATAATATCCGCTTCCAGTTCGGTAATATATTCTTTTGTTTCATCGGCTTCCCGTTCTGTACCGACCGCATCCAGCCAGCTCTGCGCTGCTGCCTTAGCTTCACTGCTGCAGGAAGCAGCATTCATCAATTCATGTGTCTTTTCAATAACATAATCCAATACTTCTTTTTTCATAAAACTCAACTCGCTTTCTTTTATTTACCCCTTTCAGGGCCTGGTAATCACTCGATCCAGCCGCTTGCACACCTAGCCGCAGCCTGCTTTGAATTTTCGAAACACTGCCGCAGACCTTTCATCTGCCAGCCTCCTTTCCCCACGTAAATCTCATGTTTCTCTATCATAAAAATATTGTTATCCATTGTTTATCAGCTGCTAAAATTAGTTCGAGCTCTAACTATTTTTCTAAAAAATTTTACCCCAGATTATCCAGAATTTTTTGCAAAGATATTTCCAGCTTTTTCATTTCTTCCTGTTCCATATTTTGAAAAACTTTTTGAACTAAATCAGCAGAAACTTTTTCGAAAAGCTTCTGCAATGCTTTTCCCTGCTCAGTCAGCTCCACATAAATGACCCGGGAATCCTCCGCTGCCTGAAATTTCTTCACCAGTCCCAGCTCTGCCAGCTTATTTACGAGCACCGTCACCGTTGGTTTCGTCCGATGGATAGAGTCTGAAATCTCTTTCATAGTCACCCGCTCCCTTTGATACAGACACGCTAAAATATCTCCATGTGAGGGAGCCAGTTTAGTAATACCATGCTGCGCCAGATCTGCCAGAATGAATTTATTAGCCTTCTCTCTTATTTTACTGATCAAAAAAATCGTTTTTGTCTGCTTCATCATATCTCAATTATAATTAGACATCTAACTATTGTCAAATATTTTTTATTCTTGCTGATGTCTGCCGCTGCAAAAAAATAAACGGTCCTTCAAATAAATGAAGAACCGCATAATCATCTGGCGGAGAGGGTGGGATTCGAACCCACGGTACGTTGCCGTACATTTGATTTCGAGTCAAACACCTTCGACCACTCGGACACCTCTCCGCGTAAACCAGCCTTATCTATTATATCATAAATCCGTATTTTGCAAAGAGTTTTTCTTAATTTTCCGCACTGTCAGCAGCTATTCCAGCCTTTGCCAGCCTGTTTTCCGCACGTCTGCGTCTAAAAAAATCCTTCATTACCTGTGCACATTCGGCTTCACAGATGCCGCTGACGACCTGTGCCGTATGATTAAGATTGGGATTACTGATGATATTAAAGATCGACTCTGCCCCTCCGGCTTTAGCATCAGGACAGCCGTAAACAACCTTGTCGATACGACTGTTGACGATAGCGCCCGAACACATTGGACAGGGCTCGACTGTAACATAAAGCACGGCCCCCTCTAAACGCCAGCGGCCCAGCTTTTTACACGCCTCCCTGATCACGATGACCTCGGCATGCGCCGTCGCATCGTTCCAGGTTTCGCGCATATTATGCGCCTTCGCTACAACTTCACCTTCAACCACAAGTACGGCGCCGATCGGTATCTCTCCGATCACGTCAGCCGCCCGGGCTTCCTGCAGCGCCAACTGCATATATTCTTCGTCCGTCATTGCATTTAACATCTTCTGCTTACTCCTTTAACGCTTCTGCCGCTGTCATCAGTTCTTCCCAACGCAGCATCAGCTTCTCGATTTCCGCTTGCAGGGCAGCATGCTCCGCCGCCAAAGCAGCGCTGGCTTCCGGGTCTGTATGGCTGGCAGGATCGGCCATTCGTCCTTCCAACACCCCCAGCAAAGCCTCCTGTTCACGAATACTCAATTCAACTTTTGCCAGCAGCTTTTCTGCTTCCTGCGGGCTGTAGGTACGCTTATGCCTGCCGGAACTTTTTACAGTACTGCTTATCGGCTCAGGCGCAGCCTTCCTCTGCACAGGGGCGCTGCTCGGCACGGCAGCCTGCAGCAGCCGTCTTTTAGCCTTTTCTTCTAAATAAAAATCATAATTGCCTTTATAATCACAGACCCGATGATCTTCCAGTTCCCAGATCCTGTCAGCAATCTCGTTGATAAAATAACGGTCATGGCTGACCACCAGCACCGTCCCGTCAAAAGCAGTCAACGCCGCTTCCACAGTCTCCCGCGCCATAATATCAAGATGATTTGTCGGTTCGTCCAGCACCAGGCAGTTTGCGCCGTCCAGCACCAGCTTCAGCAATACCAGACGTGCCTTCTGACCGCCTGACAAAGTGCCGATCTCTTTAAAAACATCGTCGCCGTGGAACAGCATCCCGCCAAGCAGTGAACGCGTACGTTCCTCAGTAAAGCCATATTCCACCAAAAAATTATCCAGCAGCGTTTGTTTGGGAGCAAGCCTTTCATAGCTCTGCGAAAAATACCCCACCTTCACACGATTGCCGATCTGCGCTGTTCCCTTCAGCGGCGGCAGCTCGCCTAAAACAGTTTTCAGCAATGTCGTTTTACCGGTACCGTTAGGACCCAGCAAGCCAACCTTTTCACCCTTGCGCAGCACCAAATCTATATCATGCAGCAGTACATTATCGCCATAACCAACAGAAAGGTTATCCAAAATCAGCACCCGTTCAGCAGACTCCGGCGCAGGCGGCAGGCGCAGGGCAAATTCCTCATGCTGCACAGGCGCGTCCATCCGCTCCAGACGATCCAGCTGAGATTGGCGTCCACGCGCCATCTTACTTTTGATGCCCGCTTTAAAACGACGGATATAGGCTTCCGTCCGTGCGATATAATCCTGCTGCGAAGCATAAGCAGCTTCCAGTGTTGCAGTCTGGAGCTCTTTCTGCACCAGATATTTGCTGTAATTGCCTTTGAAGGAAGTCAGATGCCCGCCTTCCATTTCCAGTATCCGTGTAGCGATATTATCAAGAAACGCACGGTCATGACTGACTACCAATAGCCCGCCCTTAAATTCCTGCAGATACTTCTCCAGCCACTCAGTCATAGCAATATCCAGATGATTTGTAGGCTCATCCAAAATCAGAAAATCAGGCTGCCGCACCAGGGCCGCCGCCAGCATCATCCTGGTTTTCTGTCCGCCGGAAAAGTGCTCCGCCGTCTTATCCCAGACCGCTTCTTCAAAACCCAGGCCAATCAAGACTCTTTTAATAAACGCTTCATAATTATATCCGTCGACATGTTCGTAACGTTTGGTCACACGGGCGTATTCCTCTAAAACCCCGTCCAGCTCCGCACCCGGTTCCAGCTGGGCAGAACGTGCTTCCAAAGCCGCCAGTTCTTCACGCATCGTAACTATCTCCGGGCAGGAGCGCAGCATAAACTGCCACAAACTGCCGGTGCCGATATTCTGAAACCCCTGCTCCACATAACCGATCTTCAAGCCGGGTTCAAAACGCACCACACCACCGTCAACCGTTTCCGGAGCCAAAAGACAGCGCAGCAGCGTTGTTTTGCCGCTGCCATTTACGCCTACCAGCCCAATTTTTTCACCTTTATCGATCATAAAGCTGATATCCTTAAATATTTCATTAATGCCAAAACTCCTGGCAATTTTATCTACAACAAGCTGCATTTTTTCGTCCTCTGTTTTCTTCTTCCTGAACTCTTATTTTAACAAAAAAACGGCTTGAAAGCAAAAAGACCGGCTGCCCAGGCAAACCGGTCTTACATTTTCAGCCTTCATAGCCCTGCGGGTGTCCCTTATGCCATTTCCAGGCCGTACTGATAACTTCATTGACAGTACTGCACTTAGGCACCCAGCCCAGCTCGTCCCTGATCTTCTCCGAAGAAGCGATCAGCACAGCCGGATCACCGCTGCGGCGGCTTTCCTCCACCACAGTAAAGTCTATCCCCGTAATCTTTTTAGCAGCATCGATGATCTCGCGCACGCTGAAACCATTTTCACTGCCCAGATTATACACGCGGCTCGCTCCTCCAGCCAGCAGATGCTTGAGTGCCAGAACATGTGCAGTTGCCAGGTCGCAGACATGAACATAATCACGCACACAGGTACCGTCTGCAGTAGCATAATCAGTACCATAGATGGCAACCTGCCTGCGTACGCCCTGCGCAGTTTTTAAAACCAGCGGGATCAAATGCGATTCAGGATCATGGTCTTCGCCGATATCACGGCTCGGCGAAGCTCCTGCGGCGTTAAAATAACGCAGCGCCACATAACGCATCTCATAAGCCATATCATAATCAGCCAGCATTTTTTCGATCATCAGCTTCGTGCGGCCGTAAACATTAGTCGGGTTCAGACAGCTGTCCTCTTTAATGGGAACTCCCTCAGGCTCTCCGTATACTGCCGCCGTCGACGAAAAAACGATATAATCTACGCCGGCGCCTTTCATTGCTTCTAAAAGATGCAGCGACCCCTCCACATTATTAAAATAATACTTGGAAGGATTTTCCATCGATTCGCCGACCAGACTGCTGGCAGCAAAATGAATGACCGCGTCGATCTCAAACTGGGCCATGATATGCTTCAAAAAAGCAACATCATGGATATCGCCCTCCACCAGCTGCACCTCTTCAGGCACTGCCGCCGCATGGCCTGTGGAAAGATTATCGTAAACGATCGGTGTGAAACCGTTTTTCTGCAATTCTTCAACTACATGTGAACCAATATAACCGGCACCGCCGGTAACCAGAACATTCATCATTCAATCTCCTTAGTTTTTACTGACAATAGTCTGTAAATATGCTAAAAACTTATCCTTCAGATCAGGACGCTTCAGCGCCATTTCCACCGTCGCCTCCAAAAAGCCCTGTTTATCGCCGACATCATAACGACGTCCTTCAAAATTATAAGCATACATCTTCTGCAGTTTAGCCAGCTCCTTCAATGCGTCCGTCAGTTGTATCTCATTACCGCGTCCCGGCTTGGTAGCCTCCAGGATCGGGAACACCTCGGGATTGATGATATAACGCCCCAAAACAGCCAGCCGCGAAGGCGCTTCCTCAACGCCCGGTTTCTCGACCATATCTCTGACCGTAAAGGTGCGCGGTTCGGCCGTAGGCTCGGACGCTACGATACCATAAGACGATACCTTTTCCTGCGGCACCTCCTGTACGCCCAAAACACTGGCCCCGGTTTTATCATAAACATCCATCAGCTGTTTCAGCGCCGGTACTTCACCGTATACTACATCGTCGCCCAAAAGCACCGCAAAAGGCTCATCGCCGATAAACTGCTTCGCGCATAAAATAGCATGCCCCAATCCGCGCGGCTCTTTCTGGCGGATATAGTGGATCCGGATATCAGAGATCTTTTTGACCATCTCCAGCTCCTGCGCTTTACCGCCGGCAGCAAGGTTCAATTCCAGTTCGATACTGCGGTCAAAATGATCCTCGATAGCACGTTTGCTGCGCCCGGTAATAATCAGAATATCTTCTATTCCCGAAGCAAGCGCTTCTTCAATAATATACTGGATCGTCGGCTTATCAACGATCGGCAGCATCTCCTTCGGTGTAGCTTTAGTAGCAGGCAGAAAACGCGTGCCTAATCCGGCCGCCGGAATAACAGCCTTGCGTACTTGTTTGATTGCAGTCATCTGTATCACTCTTTCTCCACTTGAACAGGAAATAAATTTTTAGATAAACACTTACCTTGATTGCCGCCGGCACCGATCAGACGCGGGCTCTGTCAGGCTTCTTCGCCGCCGATCAGTTCCAGCAGTTCCGCTGTTTTTTCAGCCAGCAGCTTTTTATCGCCTCTGGTCTCAACATTCAGACGCATCACCGGCTCTGTATTGGAAACACGCACATTGAAACGCCATTCGGCATAATCAATGCTCAGCCCGTCCAGCTTATCAACCTGACCGCCGGGCGCATATTCAGCCTCGATCGCCGCCAGTACGGCCGCTGAATCTTCAACCTTGCGGTTGATCTCGCCGCTGCAGGGAAATTTTTCCATCCGTGCTTCGACCAGCTCCGACAAAGTTTTACCGCTGGTGCATAACAGCTCCGCCACCAACAGCCAGGGTATCATGCCGCTGTCACAGTAGGAAAAATCTTTAAAATAATGATGTGCCGACATTTCGCCGCCGTACAGCACCTCATTGGCACGCATACATTCCTTCATAAAGGCATGCCCGCTCTTGCAGCGCACAGCAACACCGCCAGCCGCATCCACAACCTCCTGCGTGTTCCAGGTCAGACGCGGGTCATACATGATCTTGGCGCCCGGCTGCTTGCGCAGAAATACCTCTGCCAGCAAACCGACTATATAATAGCCTTCAATAAATTCGGCTTTTTCATCAAACAAAAAGCAGCGGTCAAAATCGCCGTCCCAGGCCACGCCCAGATCAGCCTGATATTCGCGCACCAGTTTTGCCGTAGCCTCGCGATTTGGTACCAAAAGCGGATTAGGCACCCCGTTCGGGAAAGTCCCGTCAGGTATTTCATTGATCTTGATAAATTCAAAAGGCAGATATTTGGCCAGCTCGTTCAAGACCGGGCCGGCGCCGCCGTTCCCAGGGTTAGCCACTATCTTCAGCGGTTTCAGCGCCTTGATGTCGATATATCCCAGCAAATGCTCGATATATTCCGGCATGATATCATAACGTCTTACAGCACCCTCCGTCTTGCCCGGCACCTTGACATGAGGAAAATCCTTACTGTCGACCACCATATCAGCGATCTCCATCAGTCCCGTATCGGCCGAGATCGGTCTGGCTCCTCGGCGCACGAGCTTCATCCCGTTATACTCTGCCGGATTGTGACTGGCCGTTACCATGATCCCCCCGTCAGCGTCCAGATGTGCCGTCGCGAAATAAATCATCTCCGTACCGCACTGCCCGATATCGATCACATCACTGCCGCCGTGCCGCAGCCCTTCCGTCAAAGCATCGACCAGCTCGCGCCCGCTCAAGCGTATATCATGCCCGACCACAACTTTTTCAGCTGCAAACATCGCCGCAAAAACGCGCCCTACCCGATAAGCCATCTCCGCATTGACCTCTGTCGGCACAACGCCGCGCACATCATATGCTTTAAACGCTTTCTTAGTTAATTCCATATTTCTCCGCTCCCCTATATCTTTCTGCAATTATCTGAAAACATGATAATTATTACTTTCTACCTCCACAAAAAAACTCCTGCTTAAAAAGTTATTTTTAAGCAGGAGTGCGTTACATCGCATAATTATTTTCCCTTAAAATATCCTCGGCAAATTCACCCAGATACCAGCGCGCCACTGAAAAAAACGGCTGATAATTGCCATCTTCATCCGGCAGCAGGATACTTTCCGCCAGCAGCGGCAAAAACTCCTCCAGCACCGCTCCGCCAGCCAAAGCACTGTTTATCTCGTCCTCCAGTATCCTGATCAGCGCCAGTCTCATCCGCTGCAGCCGCGGCGCGTTCAGATTCAGCTCGCGGATCGTATTGCGCGCCTTGGCCTGCAGTTTTTTCGGACAGGAACTTTCGTCAACGATCATCTTACCGGTATGCTCCTGATAACGAAACAGCCTGACTGACGCCGGTATCTTCAGTGGGTTCAGTATCCGCTCGGAAATCGGTTTCCCGCCCTTTGGTACATCACAGCTCCGGTCATTCTTCCTGCTGGAATAACGCCATTCAGGGTCCGACACATAAGGCTGGCTGCCGCCATGGCAAACACCAAGCAGATTATGCCAGTCCAGGTGATAATTGTGTTTTTCAAGCTGTGTAGCTACTTTTGGGAAGAAATGCTCCACCCTGAAATCATCAACATTGTCCTCAAACTCAGCCAGCTTGATACTGATCTCACAATACGCGCATAAACCGTGCTGATCCTGCAGCAGCTGCTGCTTTACGTCGCGGTAGCCCCTGCGGTTGCGCCGGCGGAAATGCTCCCAGGTTTCGTCCGGAAACGCCTTCACATAACTGCGCAGGCGCTCGGGTGTAGCCGGAGATTTGTACACCCGTTTCATTTTTTCTTCCTCCTGAAAGACTTCATCCTGATTTCCGTATCAGCACGGACCAAAGCCGGTTCACACCCTTTAGACCATTCGTCCAGACGTTTGCGCAGCTCCCTGGCCTCGTCCGTATCCCATTTATCCTCGCTCACAAGCATCAGATACCTGTACAGGTCCTTCACGATCGGCAATGCCTGCGGGCGCGTGTCGACATTCTGAATATCCTTGAGCAGCTGAAAGCTTTCAGCGCCTAAAGAAAAGGCAGGTTTATCGATATTGATCAGATTATTGTCCCAGCGCAGGATACGGATAGCCTCAGCAGGGACCGTGCTCAGAACCTGCGGACTGTGAGTCGTCACAATAAACTGTACGTTGGGAAACGCCTTCCGCACATCATACACTACCGCCTGCTGCCAGGAAGGATGCAAATGCATATCGACTTCGTCGATCAGTACGATGCCCGGCGTTTCAAGAGCCGCCATGGCGCCAAGGTCAGGATTCAGCCGCACCATCCGGTACGCAAGATCTGCCGCCATACTGATCACGCTGCGGGTACCGTCACTCAAAGCCTCCAGCGGCAATACACCCATCGTTTCATGCATAATGATCAGATTTTGAAAAGCAAAGCTGTAATCTATATCCGTCCAGCCCATACTGCCGATACAGGTAATGATCGCCTGACGCACAGCCTTCAGCACTTCCGTATACGGATTCTTTTCATCCTTTTTACCGCTCTCGGCCAGATAACGGTCAAATTCCATCGCGCTCATCGCCGCATATTTGAACCACTGCCCAAAAGTATTATATGATGACGAAGGCTCCATACAATCGACGTAGCCGCTGCCGCGCTCCAGACTGATATCCTTGCGCAGCTCGAACAGCTTATTATCCTTCCACATCCTGCTGGTACCATAATAAGCCATGACCGGCAAAATTATTTTACTGTCGTTGACCTCCCGCAGCGCCTTGACCATATGCCGCCCATACTCGCTCAAAGCCTTCGCATTCAGGATCGTCGTCCGCCCCCCGGCCGCCTTCAATTCTCTTTTCCAGGTGATCTTTTCGCCGTCAACAACGCCTTCTGCCCCGATCACAACGGGATACTGGCTTTTCATCCGCAGCACATGCTCCAAAGTCCTGCCTACAGTATCTTTGGTCTGGCGTACATCCGTATCACTGATCTGGTTGGCCTTAACACCGTCAAAGCACGCCAGATAAGGCCCTAAAGCTACAGCGACCGCATCTAGAATAGCTGTTTTGCCCTTACCGTTTTCAGCTACGATAACAGTCAGTTCTTTGTTGAAATCTATCTCAAAATTATCATAACAGCGGTAATTCTGCAAACATAAGCGACTGATATACATAGTACACCTCCAGAAGTATATTTTCTTTTATTATACCTTTTTTCAGCCGAATATGGAAATTTCTCTGCATTCTTTGTATAATAGATATATTATTTGAGAGTGAGAAGGTTTTAAAATGAATATTTTTCTCGTGATCGCTTTAGCAATGCTGCTGATCATCATCCTGCTGCGCCGCCACATCCCCATCGGTCCGGCGATCCTGGCAGGCGGCCTGCTGATCTGGGCTTTAGTAGCCCCTCAGTTCCATTATCTGGTCAGCGCCTTCACCACCACGCTTACCATGCAGCGCACCTACGACCTGATCCTGGCGCTCTATTTTGTCATGTGCCTGGAAATCGAGCTGCGTACCAGCGGCGCTTTAGACGGAATGATCCGCGCCCTGCAGCGCTTATTTGCCAGCGAAAAATTTACACTGGCCATTATGCCAGCTTTTCTCGGCCTGCTGCCTTCGCTGGGCGGCGCACGTTTTTCTGCGCCCATCGTCGAAGCGGCCAGCCGCAATACAGACCTTACCAAAGAACATAAAGCCGCCATCAATTTCTGGTTCCGGCATATCTTTGAATTTTCCAGTCCCATCATACCCGGCATGATCATGGCCTGCAGCATCGCCGGCGTTGCCTTCAGCGACTTTATCGCCCACCTGTGCTGGCTGACCCTGCTGGCATTTGCCCTGGGCTGGCTGGTGCTCATCCGGCCGCTGGATATGCCCGCTAACAGCAATGTAGATGTCGATCCGGCCGAACGCCGTCAGGACATTATGAACCTGGTACTGTCGCTTTCCCCGGTCGTAATCAACTTCCTGCTGGTAGTTTTCTGCGACCTTAACGCCTCCACCGCTATGGCTCTGGTCACCTTCGCCATGATCCCGGTCCTGCGTATGACAAGCCGCGTCCTGAACATCAAAGAAGTTTTTACCGGCGCCTGCGACTGGAAAATGCTGATGAACGTTTTGTGCATCCTCTATTTTATCCAGATCCTGACCGATACCAACGTTCTGCATACCATCGTGGAAGATTTTAAATCCTCACCGCTGCCCGTACCTGTCATTATCGCAGCTATCTCCTTTATTATCGGCATCCTGACAGGTCTGTCACAGGGTCATGTAGCGATCGTTATGCCTATAGTAGCAGCCCTGTCGCCCGGCGACCTGAACCTGGCAGGCGTGGCCATGGCCTTCGGCGTAGCCGGACAAATGCTGACGCCGACACATATGTGTTTTATCGTCACCCTGGATTATTTTAAAGCCGACTTCTTCAAGACCCTCAAACCGATGTTTATTTTAGAAGTCATGCTGCTGACAGTCTTCAGCATCTATACCTGGTTCACCTGGTAACAGACCTTATCTATATAAAAAGGCCGGACTTAACAGTCCGGCCTTTTTTATTGGGGTTTATTGATTTTTATTTCTGGGCCGCCTTTACTTCCAGCGGTACAAAAACGAATTCGCTCAGCTTACCGTTTTTATCGAAACCATATACCGCGCGCACAGCCTGCTGCCTGCTGTAGCCTACAAGATACGTCAGGCGGTCGCCCTGGTCGAACCGCTCATAAACCGCAAAACGCACCGATTTCTGAATACCAAACTGTTCCTTCAGCTGCTTTTGCAAAGCGGCAAAATTAGCCGCCGTCATCTTCTCTGCCAGCTCCGGCACCATATCTACCTGCAGCTGCGTCACAGCCGCAGCATCGCCGCTGAGTACTGCCATAAACTTATCGGCCACCTTCTGCTGCCTGTTCAAGTCACTGCCATCTCCTGCCGCATAACACATACCACTCACCACCATCATCAGAGTTAATATCAATAAGATTACTGTCTTTTTCATTACCATCCAACCCCCAACATTTATTCTTCAGCCTCAGCTTGTTCAGGCTGCTGCCTGTCAACAGTTTCTTCTATATATTTTTCTTTCAGCTGCGTATAATCAGCAGCCAGTTTCTCATAAGCAACATCACGCTTTTCATTATCAGCCTGCAAACGCCTGTTATCCTGCTCCAAAGCCGCCAGACGCTCCAGCACCCTGTTCAGTGTTTCCTGCTCAACGCCAGCAGCTTTGGCCGCTTCCTTCGCCTTGCGCTCTGCTTCCGGCAGCCTGTCCAGCGCTATGCTGATACCCATATTCATCATATGCTTGCTGCTGGTCGTCGATGCCCCGATACTCAGCATCGTCCGTTTGTCAGGGCGATAGAACCCGCCTACTGCCAGTGCCTGCTTGCCCTCATAACTGCCCATCGCCATTGCGAAATCCGCACGGCTGTTGGCGTTTTCAGGCTGCGGATGCAGACCTGCCAAAGCGGCGCTCAGTGCGCCCACTTCCTTGATCTCGACTCCCATACGGTTGACCCTGCCGTCCAGCTCTCGCATATCACTCTGCATACCTTCAATGGCGCTGCCTACTTCTATCGTGCTGCCGTCCTCGCGTTTCAAGGTCACTTCACCGCTGCCGATCGTGGTGCCGCTGGTCTTGGTGACTTCTTTCTCGTTGCCGTCAGCGTCTTTTTCCGTAGTCATCGTTGTTTTGCTGACGCTGATACTGTCGCCGGTCATCGTGGTCGTGCCGCTGGTGTCTTTAGTAACCTTGCCGTCTTTGTCAGTTACCTTATTGCTTGTGCTCAGCGTCATGCCTTTTTCATTCGTGCCGAAGCTGCTTTCCTTCACCGTCACATTGTCTTTGCTGTCGGTCGTGGTCCTGCTGGTCGTCACGCTGGTACCGCCTGCCGAGGTATTATTGACGGTCTTGGTGCTTTCCTTACCGTCAGCCGAGGTTTTCTCAGCCGCCTGTGTCGTTCCGTTCACAGCGCTGGTCTTAAAGTCATTGGTCACTGTATTCCCATCGGCATCAGTACCGCTCAAATGGTTGTCTACGGCGTCAGTCTGGCCGATAGTACCTCCGGCTACAGTTACCTTATTACCGTCTACGTATAACTCGTCCGTATCTATCCTGCCGGTAGTCACCTTATTGCCCTGGATCGTAGTATCCAGCTGACTGCCTGTGCCGTAAGCCGTATCACCGCTGTGGGTAAATTTGGCGCCGTCTGCCGAGGTATTGCTGAAACCGTAGTCGCCAGCTTTGCTGCTCAGATTGCCGTTAGGGGCAACGCTGAATTTGGCTGTGCTGGTATCGCTGCTGCTGCTGACGCCGATATACAGTCCTTTATCCGTAATAAAGCCGTCGGTGTCGTTGACGACCGAGCTGTTTTTACCAACATGGATACCATCTTCATTGATCTTGACCTGATTCTTTTCGCCCTCGGCCACCAGAATACCGTCTTTACTGATAACTGTTTTATTCTTTTCACCATCAGCGACAACGATCGCATCGCTGGCATTGACTTTATTAGTGTCAATACCGTCAGTAGTGATACTGGTATTGCCTTCGATGTTAGTAGTATCCCTGTCAGGCTTGTGGATGCCGCTGGTATTGGCACTGCTGCCACCGCCGCCCGTACCGCCGCCTCCTGTGCCGTTGTCTTCCAGCGATTTTACCCGCTGATCCAGCCAGCCAACGTCCACTCCGTCCACTTTACCGCCGCTCAGGCTCACGCCGCCGATTTTACCATCACTGCCAAAAACAACGCCGTTGATACTGCTGACGCCTGTCACTGCTCCTGCGGCAAAATTTACGCCGCCGAGAGCAGCCGTCGCCGCTTCCAGGTTCGCTGTTTTCAAGCCGTCTTTAGTAAAACTGGTTGTGTCTTCGATTATTGTTTTGCCACTGTTTTCTACAACGTCAGTGCGTTTGATGCCGCCCATGTCGGCGGTAGCCACGCCATCCTGTTCCAGGCTGTCCAGACGTTCCGACAATGCTTTGATACTGACGCCGCCTACACTCAAACCGTCAGTTGCGTTGCCGCTGATAGCGACGCCGTTCAGATTGTCCGCCGTTACCGAGCCTGTTACCAGACTGGTGTGATCGATATGCGTACCGTCAGCATCGGTATATAAAGAAATGCCGCCGGCAGCTTTTTTACCTACGTGGATACCGTTGGCATCTACTGTGACCTGCTTATCAGTGCCCTCACCGAAAATAATCGCGTCATCTGTGATTTGAGTATGGGTTTTAGCACCCTCATTGCCAATAACCACGCTGCCGCTGAACTTACTGCTTCCGGAAGCAGTATCATAACTCAGCCCTGCCGTTTTGCCAGTCACTTCATCCAGCCCGCTTTGAATATCTGTTACGGTCGCGCTGGTCGCCAGATCCTTCGTTGCTTCAACGATCTTCTCATTGATTTCGGTTTGCGTATACGCGTCAGCAATGCCGTAACCGGCCAGCGTAGTCGCGTTATCTGCCTTGCCGCTTTGCAGGTCCTTAACATCTTTTACCAGACCGCCATCAGTGTCACCAACTGTTGTTTTTAAAGTATCGACGTCACCTGCTTTAGCAAAGGCCGTATCCGCCGCTGCTTTGCTGTAAACGCTGTCGCTCTTAGCATAATCAGCAAGTTTGGTGTCTACTGCTGTAGTAGTTGCGTAATCAGCGAACTTCGTATTCATATCTGTAGTAGTCGTATAATCAGCCAGCGCTGTTTTAGCAGCATATTTATCAGAAAGTTTTTGGCTTCCTTCTACAAATTCACCTGCTTTTACCGTACCGCTGGCAGTTACGGCATTAGTAGTGATGCCGCTGCTGCTGATCGCCGTATTCGTTTCGATAGTAGTCGTTGCCGTATCCTGATTCCGGCCGATGCCTTTGGTATTATCGGTAACTACATCACCATTGCTCAGCGCCGTCAGGTCGATGCCGCCTACCATTACTTTTGATTCGTCTTTTTTGATCTCTATACCGTTGACAGTTTTAGCCGTTAAAGCGCCGTCATTGCCAAAGCCGAAGCCTGTTGCGCCGACTTTAAACTCTCCTGCCGTCAGCACAGCTGCCGTCACGCCGCCCGCAAAAGTGGTCGTAGTTTTGTCGGCAGCATAAGTCATACCTGTAGTGGCTGTTTCCAAAGCTGTAGCTCTGCCGCTCAAAGCATTATCGGCTGCTTTGTAAGCGGTATCCAAAGCGCCTACTTTGGTATTGACTGCCGCCAACCCTGTAGTGCTGTCATTGACTACTGTTTCCAAAGCTGTTGCCCTGCTGCCTAAAGCAGTATCGGCGCTGTCCAAAGCGCTCATTTTCGTATCATAGGCAGTCTGTGCCACTTTTGTATCGATATTATTTTGCAAAGTCGTATCCGCTGCTGCAAAATCAGTCCGTATCTGCGTATCGGCCGCCTTATAAGCGCTTTCAAGCGCTGTTTTAGCTGCGCCGATATCTGCCGTTACCTGCGTTTTAGTTGCCATATCGGCAGTTGCTGCAGTTATTTTTGCATCAGCAGCAGTTATGGTATAAGCGTCGGTAATACCATAACCTGTAAGCGTGGTCGCTTTATCTGCCTTACCTGCAACCGTCGTATTGGTCGCGTTCAGCTGCTTGCCTGTTACGGCTTCCGTACTGACAGCACTCAAAGCCGCGTCCGTCAGTCCGCTCACTTTGCCGCCGCTCACTATTACAGCTCCTACAGTTACTTTGCTGGCCGTCAGTCCTGCCGTCGTCAGTTTATTATTACCGTCTACCGTCAGACTGCCATTATTCAAACTGCTGCTGCCCACTGCAAAACCCGTATTCTGCACTGCAGCTGCGCCCACCGTCAGCTTGCCGTTTTCCAGCGTTGTAGCTGTCGCACCGCTGACCGTTACTTTATTCGTTGTTATACCGCTGCTGCTGATCTTGGTGTTGGTTTCGATACTGGTAGTCGCCGTACCTGTCGTATCACGTTTGATACCTGCCGTATCGGCAGTGCCAACGCCGTCAGCACTGATGCTGTCAACAGTAGTTTTCAGCGCGCTCACATCCACGCCGCCCACTTTATAGTGATTGTCGGCGCCTTTTTCCAATGTCACGCCGTTGAAGCTGTTATTGGTTATCGCAGCACCGTTAAATACACTGGTGCCGCTGATACCTGCCGCCGCAACTGTCACGCCGTTATAAGTGCCGGCCTTGGACAGGTTACGGCTGGCGTCGATAGCAATACCGTCGATGCTGGAAACTCCTGTCATAACGCCCGCAGAAGCAAAGCCAACGCCGCCCAAAGTCGCCGCCGTACTGGTAATATTCGCCATCCCCGTCAGGTTATCGCCGGCAGTATTGAATTTTGCAGTCTTTGTTTCCAAAGCTGTAGCTCTGCCGCTCAAAGCATTATCGGCTGCCTGATAAGCGCTTTCAAGCGCTGTTTTAGCTGTGCCGATATCTGCCGTTACCTGCGTTTTAGTTGCCATATCGGCAGTTGCCGCAGTTATTTTTTCATCAGCAGCAGTCTTTGTATAAGCGTCGGTAATACCATAACCTGTAAGCGTAGTTGCTTTATCTGCCTTTTTTCCTACCGCTGTATCAGTTTCAGTCTTTGTATAGGCATCGGCAATACCATAACCTGTAAGCGTAGTTGCTTTATCTGCCTTTTTTCCTACCGCTGTATCAGTTTCAGTCTTTGTATAGGCATCGGCAATACCGTAACCTGTAAGCGTGGTCGCTTTATCTGCCTTTTTACCTATCGCCGTATCGGTTTCAGTCTTTGTATAGGCATCGGTAATGCCATAGCCTGTGAGTGTAGTCGCCGCATCCGCTTTGCCTGCAACGTCAGTCTGCATTTTCGTTACGTCGACGCCGCCAACTTTATAGTGACTGTCGGCGCCTTTTTCCAGTGTCACACCATTAAAGCTGTTGCTGGTGATAGCTGCGCCGTTGACCTTGCCGTCTGCGCTCAGCGTTACGCCGTTGAAACCAGTGCCTGTTATCGTTGCACCATTGACAGTTTTGGCGGTCACAGCGCCTTCTTTATCGACTGCAAAACCCGTACTGCTGAACGGTGTATTAGTCTTGCCGATCACGGCATTGCCGCCCACGGTCAGCCCCGTGCTGGCATCCGTGCCGCTGACGGTTACGCCGTTGATACCTGTAACGCCTGTCAAAGCGCCGTGCATTTCAATGTCGCTGATGCCTGCCAGACTGCGGAACATATCTGTACCATATGTACCGCCAAATGCATTTTCATCTCCGGCTTTGTGTCCGAAGTTTACCTGATCGGCAGCACTGGTCACACTCGCCGCACCAACAGCAACGCTGTTTGAATGTGCTACTATAGTACGGGTTCCCAAAGCAGTACCATCTTCTCCGGCTTTCGTTACACTGGAATACCCACCAAAGACAACACTATTCGTGCTCAATGCCTGGGCAGAAAAACCAACAGCAGTAGCGTTGTTGTGAGCTATTGCAACATCACCAACTGCTACAGCACATATATCTGCGGCTTCAGCATTGCTACCAACTACTACAGAAAAGTCACTGCTCTTTGTACCAAAACCAAATGCTATAGTATGGTCACCCAGATAAGAAACAACACCAATACCTATACTTTCATCTTCATTTGTTAAAAAATTAAGACCATTGATACTGGTAACACCTGTCAGCGCGCCTTGATTGTTGGATTTATAAACCTCCTTTTCATCATCCCAGTCCAACACGCCGCCCAGGCTGATATTACCGTGCATATCGATATCGGCAACATTTACCAGACTGCGGAACAAGTCATTATTACCAAAAGATACCTGCTTCTCTGCCGAGGTACTGCTGTCATCACCTAGTGCTACACTGTACTCATGTTCAGCGTTACTGTTAGCACCGATCGCTACAGCATCAATGCCAACAGCATGTGCCATAAATCCGATAGCCGTCGGATACCCACCACTGCTTATCGCCTCGGCGCTATTACCAATGGCTACTGACCCATCACCAGTTAACTTTATATCATTGCCTATACCTACAGCATCTATAGCCTGATTATCAATGTTCGTGCCGATCATCACTGACCATGATCCAGAGTAATAAGTATCGGGGGCAAGTGTGCCAATAAGCAAACCATCTTGATTATTCATGCTGTCTTTGGCAAAAATCACTCCGTTGATACTGGTGACTCCGTTCAGCTCGCCTTTGCCATTGCTTTCGTAAATGCCAGCAGTTGCATTTTCCTTCCATTCGCCGCCCAGACTGATGTTGCCAGCCATATCGATATCGCTGATGCCTGCCAGGCTGCGGCGGTTCGTCCAGGTGACTACTTCCGCTCCATCGACGGTTGTAACTGTGCCTGTACCGAAGGCCACCTGATCAGCAGCTGTCGTAGCACTATCGTAACCGATAGCGACGCTGCCAGTATGTCCCTTCTGAACATATGCACTAGCTCCAATAGCAGTACCACTTTTTTCGTAAACGGTACTGGCATTGCCAATTGCGGTAGAATTTTCTCCATCCGCACTAGTGCTAAAACCTACAGCTGTAGCATTATCAGCAGCAACACCAGCACCGCCCCCAATCGCCAACGAATAATAATAATCTCCACTCATATAACCACCAATGGCCAGGCCGGGATTATCCTCAATATACTGAAAAACTACTCCGTTAATCTTAGTGACGCCTGTCAACTCACCTTTACCATTGCTTTCGTACTCACCAGAAGTTGCATTCTTCGTCCACGTGCCGCCCAGGTTGATAGTACCTTCCATATCAATATCGCTGATACCTGCCAGGCTGCGGCGGTTCGTCCATTCATTTTTTGTACTACTCCATTGTCCGAAAGACACCTGATTAGCAGCTGTTGTAGTACTACGGGAACCGATAGCGACGCTGCCAGTATGTTCCTCGCCAACTTTTGCATACTCACCTAAAGAGATACCATTTGCTGCCTTTGCCAAAGCATCACTACCAATGGCAATACTATTTTCTCCAAGAGCACTAGATGCACCACCAATTGCAATACCGTAACTAGCAGTTACGGTAGTATTCGCACCTATTGCAATGCCATTGTACGCATCCTCAGGAAGATCAACATTACCAATTCCCACTCTACTATTTTCTTCATCCAGTATAAAAGTAACATTGTTGATGCCGGTTACACCTGTCAAAGCACCGTGCATATCGATATTAGCAATACCCTCTAAACTGCGGCGGGTAGTCCAAGTGCTACCCCCATTTTCAGTGACGCCAAAACTTACCATATTGTCAGCCGTCGCATTAGAACTAAATCCAATCGCAACACTATCTTTAAATCCAGCTCTGGCATACATCCCCAGCGCACTACTATTCTCAGCCGTCGCACTTGCACTAGCACCTATTGCCGTGCTATATTGACCGCCAGCGTTAGCATCAGACCCAAGAGCAACAGTACCTGTACCTTGAGATTTAGCATCATATCCCAAAAGCAAATCATGGGTATCTGCGTAAAATTTTGCATCGTTGATACCGGTTACCCCTGTCAGCGCGCCGTCAACAGCCATATCAGCCAGCGGCATGACGCCGTAGTCGCTGCCTGCGGCCGAGCGCGTACTGTAGCCGATGACCGGCACAACGACAGTTTCTTCTTCCCCGGCGTCCGCTTCACCGCCGGTTTCGCTGTCCGCTGCTTTTGCGTTCTTTGTTTCTTTTGTTTCTTTTGCTTCCCCGGCTGCCGACGTTTCCGTCTGCACTGACGCTTCCGCCGCCCACAGCGGCGGCGCAGACCACATCTGCACACTGATCGCCAGCAGTACTGCCGCCACCAGTCTTTTGGCACGTATCTCCCTTTTACTCACTTCGTCCATCTCCCTTATTCATCGCTTTTACCTTTTTAAACCGGACGCGCTTTTGCGCGGCTGCAGTATTTGCAGCAGCAGGCGCACTTCTTCCAGCGAATAGCTTGCTTCGTCTTCATCAGGCATTTCCAGTTCAGGCCCGTCCCTGTTTTCGCCCCAGGCCACCGCCGCTTTTGTGTCCAGCAGTACTTCCAGCGCGCACCCCAGCGTATTGGCGATACGCAGCAGCAGCTTCATGCTGATCCGGGCATGATCATGCTCAAGATTGCACAGGTGCGTCTGGCTGATGCCGATGCGCGCCGCCAGCTCCTGCTGGGTGATATGGCAGGCGCTGCGCAGGTATTTGACGTTGCTGCCGATCTGACGCAGGCATTTTTCGTCGTACATGTTCCACCCCCTGTATTTTATATAAGCAAATAAAAAGCACTTAAAAATATAGTTCTAAATTATCTCAACGAATATTTTAAAACTATATTTTTATTTTTATGAACATACAGCAATATCTTTTGTTATTATAGCACCTCTGTACCCCCCCACAAGACGCGAGAAATGTTTTCTATACATTTTTGTTTTTCGCCGCGCTACACTTGGCGCCGCCGGCCTATGTAAACGGCTTGGCGGCTTGGTTTCAAAGGTTGGGCAAACGGCGGAAAAATTTTTTGAAAAAATTTTCCCAGTCTCTGCTTTACGGCCCTTAAAAGCGGTATCTTACTTTTGCTGTTTTACCAAACGCAGCAAAAGCTCTTTCTGCTAAGACCCGATATCTAATTTTTTCCTGCTTATCCTGCACCCCAACGGCCAGCCGCAAAAAAATTTAGCCCCTATCTTATAGATAGGGGCTAACAGGCTGGAAGGGATATTTTGCTATTTACTTTTTTAAAAAACAGGCGTACACTAGCAACTGTTATGCATAACGCTTTACAGTATGGCCGGCCATCATAAAACCAAGGGAAAAGATACAAAAGGACTGCCAAACGGCAGTCCTTTTTTTACGCCGTTTTATTTAGCGGCTTCTTTATTTTCTTCTTTTTGCGGCAGAGCAATACCGAAATCACCTAATAAAGGTTTTTCGTTTTTGACTGCAAACAGGAAGCTCATCATTGCTTCGGGCTGTTTGGCAAATTTCATGCTGTATCTTAAAATATCAGCATCGGCGCCTTTTTCTATCACTACTAAACGTTTTTCACTGACAGCGCCAAAGTTTTTATCCATCTGCTCTTTGAAATTTTTAAAAACTTCTTCTGTAAAGTCTTTTTTCATACCGTCAGTCATCATGGAAGTTACGGCAGAATAATTGGAAGCTGCCAAAAACTTGTTGACCATGGCTTCTTCAGCGTCAAGCACTTTACCGTTGCTGGCACTGCAGATAGCACTGAAACCAAGCACTAAGACCATTGTCAGCATTAAAAGAATTTTTTTCATTAATAATTACCTCCGGCTCTCTTTGAATATTAGGGTCAATTTGATTCTTTACTATTATACATCTACCTTGGTATAGCTTCAAGGAAAGTTTTGTGATTCTACAAAAATCTCACAAAGAAAAAACTTTTTTGTAAATTTTTTCTTTGAAGGCTTGACTTGAAGTTAACTTAAAGTATTAAAATATGATAAAATAATATCAGGCTGCTGAAGCAGCCGCCGGCAGTTGAAGCTGCCCTCATTCTTATTTGAACAACAGTATTATTGATACAGCTATGAAGGCTTAAGCTGCTCCTGAAAGGGCGGTTTACTTTGCATAGCTGTTTTTATTTTCAGAAAGGATGCCTGACACGATGAATGTTTATATCAAACACCGTTTTCTGCTTTTGCTGCCGGTGCTGCTGGGCATCACTTTTTTTACGTTTGTGCTGATGCAGCTGCCGGCAGACGATACGGTCGATATGATGTATAAGGCCTCCGGGGCGGTATCAGAAACGGTCAAAGCAGCGGCACGTGCCGAGCTGGGACTCGACCGTCCGCTGCTGGTACGTTATCTGGACTGGCTGCTGGCTGTCTGCAGCGGCGATATGGGACGTTCGTATATTTCAGGCACGCCTGTAACAGCGCTTTTTGTAGCTAAGCTGCAGCCTACGCTTTATTTGACGGCGCTGGCCCTGCTGCTTACCGCCTGCATTTCTGTGCCGCTGGGTATCGTGGCAGCGCTGAGGCATAACCGCTGCTGCGATCATCTGATTCGCTGCTGCGCGTTTCTGGGCAATTCACTGCCGGGATTTTTTATCGCTTTGCTGCTGCTTTACTGCTTTGCATTAAAACTGAACTTTTTTACCGTCCTCGGCGGCTCAGGGTTCGGCGGTCTGCTGCTGCCGGCGCTGGCGCTGGCAATTCCCATGTCTGCCAAGTATATCCGGCATATCCGCAGTAATATCCTGGAGGAGATCAACAGGGATTATGTTGCCGGCGCTCTTGTACGCGGCATTCCCAAAGCAACTGTTTTTCGCAGGTTCATCCTGCGTTCTCTTGGCAGTACGCTCATTACTTTATTCTCCTTGTCGGTAGGCTCGCTGTTAGGCGGAACTGCAATTATTGAAATGATTTTTATGATCGACGGGATCGGCAAAATGGCAATGGACGCTATTTTGATGCGCGATTACCCGGTCGTGCAGGCTTACGTGGTCTGGACCGCGCTCATTTTTACCTGTGTCAATCTTGTCACCGATCTGCTGCTGCATCAGCTGGAGCCGCAGGCACGGCAATTTACTAAAGGCGGTGGATGGTGATGCCTCAAAATATACTGCCGCACGGCCTGCATAAGACCTGCTGGCTGCTTCTGCTGACAGTGCTGCTGTTTCTGGTCACGCTCAGCGCGCCTTACTGGGTACCGCACGATCCTTATCTGCAAAACCTTGACCTGGCTTTGCAGGCTCCCAGCGCCGAATATCCTTTTGGGACTGACCGTTACGGACGCTGCGTTTTTTCGCGTGTGCTGGTCGGCGGGCAAAGCTCCATTTTTTCTGCGCTGGCTTTAGTGGGGATCATTTTTACTACCGGTACTGCCGCCGGGCTCTGGAGCGGTTACTATGGCGGGAAGCTGGATAATTTTATCATGCGTCTGTCCGATATTTTTTTAGCGTTTCCCGGCCTTGTTTTTGCCATTGCTGTTGCCAGTATCCTGGGCGGCGGTATGACAAACGCTGTTTTGGCGCTGGCCGTCATCTCGTGGCCCAAATATGCACGCCTGGCCCGCAGTCAGGCGCTGACTGTCCGGCAGCAGCCATATATCGAGGCGGCACGTTTGAGCGGCTGCAGTGACACGGAAATAATTTTCCGGCATCTCCTCCCTTCTATTTTAAGTCCGCTGCTGGTAATGTCGGCACTTGATCTTGGCACGATGCTGATGGAACTTGCCGGCCTGTCTTTTCTGGGTCTGGGGGCCCAGCCGCCGGCAGCCGAGTGGGGTTCGATGATGA
>ULSY01007908.1_pt1 | contig 25609 bp, 26 predicted proteins | sample 1957201 | NCBI WGS metagenome assembly ULSY01 (sample SAMEA4835723, study PRJEB28245) | human gut metagenome | biome: gut microbiome; material: fecal sample | place: Denmark | collected 2008
GACATACAAGGCTGTCATCTTGCCGCACAAATCGTAACTTGTAATAACAAGACCTATATAAACGGCCCGTTTGTATGGCTCAATAAGGAAGACCTGTCGGTATGGAACGGCGAAGCCGTATGGAACGACATCCTGAGGAAAGAGCAGGACGCGGCAAGACAAACTTTTTTCACAACTGTGTTCGGCAAGCGACTCAGCCTTTATGATGACCTTTACACCGTGCCGGAAGATCCGGAGGAAGCCTGGTATGCAGACATGGGCATCCATTTCGACGAGCCGAACATCTTTGATTTCTTTGGAGGCCGGCCGAACGGCAGGGTAATTTATTTAGGCAGCTGACAGACAGAAAAAACATAGTAAAAAGTGGATAACAACAGACAGAAGAATGTACAAATGATAGCTGTTCCCGTCGACAGCCAAAATGTAACTGGCTTTGGCTTCATCGCCTACGCCAACTCCCGTGTTGAGAAACTGAGGGATGAGGGGCGGTATGATGCGGCAATAAAACTGAAAAAGTATCTCAGACGGTTCATTGCCTATTTAGGCAAGAATGAAGTGCCTTTCAAGGATTTCGACGCCCTGCTGATGCGCAACTACCACACATGGCTGAAGAACCAGGAATTGGGGCGCAACACCATTTCCCTCTATATACGGAATTTGAAGCGGGTTTATAAACTTGCCGTAAACGACGGTCTTGCCGCCGACTGCAACCCATTCGAGGGCATGGACGTGAGCTACCGTGTCAAGAAATACAGGTACTGCCTGACGTTCGATGAAGTGAAACGCTTGCGTGACCTTGACCTGAGCGGTGAGCCCCAAAGCGTAGTCTTCGCCCGCGACATCTTCCTGTTCACGGTCTATACCAAGGGCATGAGGAGCGACGATATCTTCCGCCTGACAAGAAAGAATATCAAGGACGGCCGCCTCACTTACCGTCAGCACGCCACAGGCAAGGAAATCACCATTCCCTGGGAGCCGGCGTTGCAGGAGATTACCGACCGCTACAAACGGAAAGGCACGCCCCTCCTCTTCCCCGTCGTCACGGCAAAATCCCCGCACGAGCAATGGAGGCAGTATGACGGTATTCTGCACCGCATCAATTACAACCTGAAGAAGCTGGGCGAGTTGATTGAACTCGGTTATCCGCTGAACCTGACAGTCGCAAGGCATTCGTGGGAGAGCATGACGAAGAGCGTAAGCATAAGCGACATCCTATAGAATTAAGAATAAGGAATGAAGAACGAAGAATTCATTCCTATTGATTATAAATAAAATAACCTAATGACGACAGCTTTCACGGCTCAGCCGTTTTAGCAACGTTTACCGGTGGAAGCCGTGACGGCTGCCGTCATTTCCAGAGAGAATCAGCGTTTAACGAGGTTGCAAGTCATGAAACTCGTTCACTACACCAAAACACGGACACGCCTTTTGCGGATCCATATCCCTATGCCCCACAATGAGGGCCTTGGGGTACTTCTTGTGAAGCTGCTCCAGCAAATTTCGCAAAGCGACACGCTGGGCTTCCGTCCGTGTATCCATCGGCTTCCCGTCTTCGGAAATACCGCCAATGTAGCACACGCCAATGGAATGCCGGTTGTGGTTTCTACAATGTGCCCCGACCTTCTCTTCGGGCCTGCCTGTTTCGATGGTACCGTCCGTAGGAATCACGTAGTGGTATCCACAGCCATTCCAGCCCAACGAACGATGGTAACGGTCGATGTCCGCCAAGCGGAGCTTGCTGCCCACCCTATTGGCGGAACAGTGTACGATGATTAAGGTAATGGTTCTCATAAGCTACTGCCAAGTGCCCCTCCTGCGGCACCGGTAATCAATAACTCTACCAGCTTCACGATGTAAAGCAACACTTTTTTCCAACTTGTTTTCATACGTGTAGTCTTTAAATAAATGAACAATATAAATTTCATCTTCTCCAATTTTGTTGTGGGTGGTACCTGGAGGGGAATGCCCCTTTCCATGTTGGCTCACGCATTGGGTGTATGCCTATTCCTCACCGCTTCCACCATTGTTGCCGCTTTCGTCGCTCCCAGTGCCTGGTGTGGTTGGCGCAGAGCCGCCTGTGTCTGTGGTGGCATCAGTCTCGTCAGTATCTTCCTCAGATCCATTGTTGGCGTTCACCTTGTTCTTGGCAGCCTCCAAATCCACGGTTGTCTCACCAGACTTCTCCGCTTTCAGCGTAGCCTGTTGGGCGGCACGGCTTGGCACCGGATTAAAGTCGGCACGACCCAGCAAGTTCTCGAAGTCCTCACCCGGAGTAAAGAGAATGCGTACGCCCGTAATGTTTTTGGCGGTGAACGCCTCGCAGCTTTCCGCACCCTCGCTGGTCAGCGACAGCCAGAAGTTACCAAGGTCATCCAGTTGGATTTTCTTGCCCTCCAACAACTGTTCCACGAGACAGCTGCACATGTCAGACAATACGCCCTTCACTTGCCCACGCTTGTGGCCGCCATGTTCGGCGACATGCGCCACAAACTGACGGAACGTCATCACTTCCTTTACCTGCGCCTTGGCGTAAGCCTTCGCTGGCTGGCTGTCGTCAATCTGGTTGGGAAGCATGTAAACACTGTAGTTAATCATACATCTCTGCCCATCGTCGGTATGGGACTTGGTGCTTGCGCAAGCAGTTCATTGCGTCCGACAGAGGTTGTTATCATCGAACTGCATGGCAAAATTACAATGTCGGCTAAGCGGAAACAAGGAAGAAAACACACCCCAAGTTCCTTCTTTCTTTCACACTGAAATACAACAAGATACATCTCCAAAAAGAAAGCATTATGGACATCAAAATAGATGGCAATCCAGGCACGGGCAACTCTTTCCACGAGTACCATATTAATAATGTGGAGACCTTTGCGCCCAACGCCACCACCATCATCAACAATCATTATGGTGACCGGAAACCTGCGTCGGTAGCTACAAGCAGGCCGGAGGGGAAAGCAGACCTTATACAGCGCCAACAGGAGATTCTGGATTATGTGGACAACCTCAAGCAATATGTCGCCCCCGAGTGGAAAAACCGTTACGAAAGCACGTGGCGTTCGATACTCGCCCTGCCCCAGGTGAAAGCCATCGTCTATGACCCCGGCAAGCAGAAGGACACTTCTTTCAACCGCAACCTCGTGGCGAATATCCTCTACCTGATGACCGAACACGGCGTTATTACTGAACGGAACGCCACCACGCTCACCCTTGCCCTCGAAAACGACAAGGAACATTCCGCGCGTGCCCAGTTGCGTTCCAAGCCCGATGACAGGGGGATTACGGAAGCCGTGAACAAATTGTTGAATGCGGAAATTTGAACTGTCAATTAATAATCATGGACCTGAACATAAAAGGCAATCCCGGCAGCAACAACCGTTTTGAGGAAACCCTGATAGAAAAGGTGGAGTCTCTGTACCCGAACGCCACAAAAGTGGTAAACGACCGTTCGGTTACCATACAGATAAATTTCACCCTGAAAGTCAACCTCAACGGGAAATTGGCTGTAAGCCTGTTCAAGACGTTGCGTCACAAATTCCACCTGGCATTCGAGCAACGGCAATCCAACCATTTCGATGGTGAAAGCCACATAGGAACGTCTGTCTGCCAATTCAGCGGCAGCCCTTCTGCCATAGCGGCAGCCTTGTGGTGCATTGGCGAGATGTGGGGCGATGACGCAACGGAAACAATACGGTACGCCTCTAAAAACACACATTTCGAACGCAGCAGGCTTACACTGCCCGACGCTTTAAAAATAGCAGAAGATGAAAGTAGATTATAAAACACCCTTGCAGGTGACAGTACGTTCCCTGCAACATTACCATCAGATTGAGGCACAGGTGGAAGAAACACGTGGTACGGACTTTTTCCCCGAAGCGGAATTTTCAGGAAACACCGGAACCGTCCTCCGCTTCAACCCCAAGGTACAGACGATACTTGCCCTCTACAACCATGCCATGAACGGGGGATGCGATACAGGCGAGGCCATTGTCCGTTATGTCCTGTTCCATGCGGCTTTGGAGACCGACCATTACAATCAGGCACGTACCCATCTTGATGGATTCCGTAAGGAAGTATCCCGTCTTGAACTGGCATGTATGTCGGAGGATGCCCGTGAGGAAGCCAGTGCACAGCTCCTGATACAATTGTATTTTACCCTCTTCCACGAATCGTTCCACATCATCCTCCACCACCATCCCGACGAACGGCGCACGGCATTGGCAACGACCCGTGAGCTTTTGCTCGACATCAAGGCGGAATGGGAAGACGGGCTTTCGTTGGTAAGTGAGCAAGAGCTTCTCAATCATCCGAAAACCCAAAAGCACATAGAGGCCATGATACCCAAGGGACTGCCCGAATCCGAGCGGCAGGAGATGAAAGAGTTTTTATGGGAGCAGCTGTCCGCCAATAGGATTTCGCCCGAATATATCGACTGTGTCCTGCAGTCAGCCCCCACCTTGGTGGAAGAAATCACCTGCGACCGCCAAGCATGGCTGAACCTGCTGCCCATCCTACAAGGAGACGGAGCCACAGACCAAGACATCCTGCAAGTCCATCTCTGGTTGTTTGTCATCTTCAATGTCATGGACTTCAACAAGGTCCTGCAAGCGCAGTTCATCCCCTCTTACCATGGGCGTGACAAATACGACGGCATGCGGGTGGTGTTGCGCCACAAGGCGTTCAAGGCATTACTCCGCCAGTACAGCCCCGATGTCTACCGGCTGTTGAAGAGCGAATACCTCGACCTGAATGACGGGCTGGAGGCAATCTACCGTTCATCCGTCATGGCTTTGCACCGCTATGCGGATGATTTAGCGCAAATTTATAACGGATACCAAAGAGGCAATACCCGTCCCGATTTTGCACAATACAAGCGGCTGAATGAAGAGATGGCTGAAGCCACGCAAGCCGTCTATGGAGGCGGAGAATAACCGCTTTCCGGTGAAAGTACCTTCATCTGCCTTCAAAAGTGCCTTCACCGCTTCACGAAAGCGTTTTCATCGCCCAACGAAGGTACCTTCATAAAAACAGGGGCAAATTGGACGCTTAACTATGAAAACTAATAGTAAAAGATTAATTCATTTCCAGATGAAACAATTAGAAGAAATGAGCCGTGAGGAGCTGATAGAAGAAATCATCTCAAACTCAAAACGCTTGGAAGAAATTGAAGCGGCTCGCAAGGAGTCAGAACATAGAAGAACCGAGCTTGAAAAACAGGTGGAGCTACTTGAAAAAGCACAGGAATCCATCAGCAATGCTGAAACTGAAATGAGCAAGGCGATACCCTACTTACAGGAATTGCTTAATATGAAGGATAAAAAGATAGATCAACTGCAAAAGGATATAGATGCTGTGGAAAAGGAAAACTCTTTGCATGGAGATAGTCGTGACTACGGAAAACTTATGTCATCAACCATCAACATAAGTGCTGACAGATTGTAAATACCTACAGAATTTTAATTTTATTTCAGACATACCACCTGAAAGTAGGGGGAAACGTCAGAATTGGACGTTTAACAACAGTAAAAACAAGCTATACAATATATGAGCGAAAATTGTTTCCCACACAACACTTCAATTAGAACTATAAAAAATTCCGCCATTTCCTCATGGGGAGGTTTTGTCTATCAAGCAATGTGTGCTTTGTGCGTTATGATGGAAGATTTGTTGGATAACAAGGATGATACGGTTCATGAAAGGAAACTAAACATAGAAGGTTATGAAGATTTTGCTATTGTTGATTCCAACGATAATATTCTTTCTTTTCATCAGGCCAAATGTTATAAGAACAATGTAAACTTTGAGGAAGAATTTAGCAAAATGGAAGATAAAAGGCATTATTGGCATGAAGAAGGGAAATGTGAAAATGATACACCCTTGTATTTTCATACTAATTTGGTAGATGTCGCTTGTTGTCATGGAGTTGAAAGATACAGATACCGCGATAATTCCTTATCTCTTTCACCTAAAGAAGTGCTTGATAAATTTCATGAATATATAGTAGAATACTTGAGTAACCATCGTCTTCCGGGAAACAGTGAAATCATAGGGTGTAAAATGATAAATCATATTCAACAGGTTGTAATAGAATTGGATGAAGAGGGTAAGCGGGGAACTATAGATATGCAACAAGCATCCATAGACAAGTCAATCCCTTATATTGTTTTTTTAGATTATCTCGAAAGCAATGATAAAGAGATTTCTACACAAGATTTAATACGTAGTACCATATTCTATCTTAGGCTGTGGATAACAGAAAGAATCATCGAAGATCCAAATGAAAAAGACGAGTATATAAATAAATTTCTTGAAAAGCTAAATTTATTGTCGGAAGACGAGAAAGAAAAGTTCATTAAACGTATATTTCCTGACAAGGATATATGTAAGGGTAAAAATATATTCGCAGAGTTGACAAATAGCATTAGAGCATATAACTTAAAGAGGTTGTTATGTGCTATTAAGGGTATTGACTTGGAAACAATGAGTTGGAATTGTAATGGAGATTTGTGTACCCCTTCGACTTTGGGAGAGGATACGAGTACAAGACTTCATGCACAGCATATTTTACAAAATAGAAACAGACCTGTTGAGTTGTTAAGAGATTATCGTTGGATAGTAGGCAATGTCCGAACTACGGAAGAAAACATTTTTGATATTGTAAATGACATAACAGCTGTAGAAGGCATAAAATATGATAACATAACAGAAAACCGAAAGGTTGGTATAATCAAAGCGGAGGACATGAATCATGGATAAATTTATTGATTATATTTTCAGCTTGTTTGTTGAAAATGAGTATGAGCCAATTTCGCCACATCACATTTTTAAGCATAAAAAACACGATGATTTCTGGTATGTGACAGAAAATGTGAAACTTTATGATGACCAAGAAGACTTTCACAACTCCTTGGTGGATTTTTATAAGACATATCCTGTTGCAGAAAAAAATATGTCCATCCTTTTTCTCGTTGATGAAAAGTTTCCACTTGAACAAAGTATTAAAATAGAGAAAGACCCTTTCTTTTTCAAAAAGTATGTTCTAAATTACTCAGAGGAAGCATATAAAGAATTATGTGGATTGCTGCAATCTAATAAAGGTATAAACATCTCCGACCTTGTCATGCAGGAAGATGTTTATGAGCAGATGATGAAAAGTGGCGATAACCTGAACGGGGCATCTTTGTTATATGCAATTATTCATAAACTGCCATTTATTTTCATACATGTTAAGCAGAAGAACATTGATGGTGATTTCATAAAAATCGAATCAAGCGGTCTTCTTTCTAAGGTTAACGAATGTGAGGATGAGGAATCCATAGAAAAGCTATTGGATGATCTTTTAAACGTAAATGAGGATGGAAAAGATTAGAATTAAGCAAATGCATCTGACGAATTTCAAAGGTTTTGAAGAAAAGACCTTTGATTTCAATGATAGCGAAAAGATAATACTAGGCGGGAGGAATGGATATGGGAAAACCACGATATTCGACGCATTAGAACTTTTGTTTACAGGAAAAATCGCTCGAATGAAGAATTATCTTGACTTACATGATAAACGAACGTCACTTAAACAAGAGTCTCTTCCATTAGTGTATTCTTCAGTTTCGAATGATACCGTTGCAGTGGAAGCCCTCATTAATATAGATGGCCATGAATTAGAAATTATGAGGTCAGCCTATGTCAAAAATATGAAGAATCCTGTAGATTTCTCTGCATTCAGTGGATTAAAGGTAAAAGAAAAAGACGGTTATCGTGATTTAGCTCCAAATGAAATTGATGATTTGGGGTTATGTGCGTTTATTAGCACATACAACTTCCTCAATTATCTATCACAAGAAGAAGCTACTTCATTTTTGCTTAATAAGGAATCTGATAGGGCAAATAGTATATCCGAATTATTTGATTTAAGTAAATTTGATGTTCCGCTGGGTAAACTTGCCCAATTGAATAAAAAGTTAAATGAGAGAGAAGGTGCAGTTGAACGGGAACAGAAATTGGTGACGGAAATGCATCAAAAATCAGTCGCTTTACAAAAAGGGGAAACCAATAGGGTTGTTTACCAAAAGCTATGCACGACTCAACAGTTTTGGGACGTTGAAAATCCTGCACTTAGTTTTCAGCAATATGAAACCTTGCTTGGCGAAAATGGCGTTATGGATTCATTGGCGTATTTTTGTCAGCATAAAGAAGATTTCATAAGTTATAAGATAAATGCTTTTATAACGAAATGGACTAAAGAAGAAAATCTTTCATCTTTGGCATTATTCTTCAAATTTAAAAATAAAGAACACCTGTTTGATCTGTATCAGGAGTTTTGCGAGATTGAGGACTTGTATAAAAATCTGACAATGGGTTCGGTCAGTGACACATTACAGCATATATCAGCCAAATTATGCGACATACTGGGAAAAGACGTTAATCGTTTGATTGATGAGAAAAAGGAAACGTATCTCTCATTATATAATGCAACAACACTCATCCAAAAACAAAAAACGCAATTATCACAATTACGTTTGAGTATATCATCAATAATACAAAACACGCCAGAAACAATAGAAAATAATGCTTGTCCTCTTTGCGGTCATCGATACGAATCTATAGAACAATTGCTAAGAGAGATAGCGAATGAAACGGTGAAAGAAAAACAAAGCATTACAGACATACAATCAATGCTCAAAGAATCTTTTATTTCCTTGAAAAAAACAATAGAAGCCAATGTCATTGTTCCTTTGCGTGAATATTTCGCAGGTCAACAGATAACTGAATTCAATTATCGTCGGTACAAAAGATTTAACAAACAGGATTTGGAACGCGCTTTTGATAACTTAAACAATATGTTTTCTATAAATGTTGATGCAAACCGAACAGAAGATGATATAAAGATGACGATTGCAGAAAGTTTACAAAAGCAAAAAAGGACGGTTCCGGACAATGTAAATTATGAACAGCTAAATGCGACATATACTGCATACGCAAGATATATAGATAAAGACAGACGACACGTAGATTCCATAAATGCAAAAAAGGAATATCTGATATTACAATATCAGAAATCAGGTATTGTTAATGCATGGAAGCAGCGTTTGGATACATTACGATTAAAGAAAGACAAAATAGCTACCCTCAAAAGAGAGGTGAAAAAATTAAAGGACGCATTACAGCAAGAACGTTCAGAATATCTTGATAAATTAATATCAGACATAAGAATATTATTCCATATATACTCAGGAAGGATTCTTCAAGATTGTGCTTTTGGCTGTGGATTATATATAAAAACAGACAATAGCATGAAACGTATCTTGTTTACAGCGGAAAGAGATGAAAACAGAGAAGTGGACGCATTATACAATATGAGTAGTGGTCAGCTCGTTTCTTTGGCAATATCACTTATTCTATGTCTGAACAAACTATACGGGAAGGGATCGTTTTTGGCAATAGACGATCCCGTTCAAACTATAGATGACCTTAATTTATGGGGACTAATAGAAACACTTCGCCATGATTTTGCAGAGCATTTTCTTTTGCTTTCTACGCATGAAGACAAATATGCGTCCTTATTGGCCTATAAATTCCAAAAAATAGGGGCAAAGGAAAAACTAATTGATATGGCACAAGTTTAATATTATGGGCACGTCAGAATTGTGCGTTTACGAACAATTCCTATCTTGGTCAAAATCTAAAATTATGCCATCAGAAAAATGAGATACATCCGTCAGCGCATGGCGGATAAGCCACGCACCGATATTGAACTGACACCGCTGAAAGCGGAAATCGAAGCCATATTCAGCGAGCGCAACATTGACGATGATTGCGACACTATCGCAAGCCTGCTTTCACCGTATCGAAAAGCAATCTGCGAATCGTTAAATCATGGCAATTATGTCGAAGCCGTAACCATCCTGCTTGAAATACTTGAAAGCCTTACTTACCACTTTGTGAAAGACGAGCATTATGATTACTTTGATGATATGTACAGTCCGAATTATGTTTGTCAGGATATGATGGAGGCTATCGTTGATCCTATCAAAAGTGGAAATTTCCCGGCGGTAGAGTTGCAGCGATTGAAAGACGGATTGGAGAAGTTGAAGCATACGGAGGCATACGAGGATTACGGTGTGCCGTATGCGCTGAGTATGTGGGAGAAGTTTGAAAACTTAAGGCATTGAAAATCGGCATAAGTGCTGACAAATTATAAACACCAACCGAATTTTAATCTTATTTCAGGCATACCGCTTGAAAAACAGGGAGTACGTCAGAATTTGGCGCTTACTTACAATACAAAAGCAATGACACTTGAAGATGTTTATAATAAAGTAGTAGAATTGTGCCCGTTCAAGTCCAATAAAAACAATTTTAGGGAGGATCTGGATATTGCATTAACGAAATATTTGTCCATATTGTCGGAACTGGATTATAATGTCCCTGATTCTTGGAATAAAGTGATTGACCATGCGTCATCTTTGAAGGAAAGCATTTGTGAGATAGTAAAACTCCTGCTTCAAGGCAAATCGCACCTGGCATATGAGGATTTAGGTACTATATTATTGAAAGAAAAGCTCAATGCGCAAAAAGAATCAGCAGGTCATTCTTATTATAGGATGAGAATAATTGATGAGCCACGAACGGAATTGAGCAGCAAGGATTTGTTCCATGTCCCTTTAAATATGCGTTCGAAAATACAGACACAGCGGTACAGCATACCTGGATACCCATGCCTTTATATTGGCAACAGCATATATGCCTGTTGGGAAGAAATGGGACGGCCAGCCATGCATAATAGTTGGTTTGCCCGCCTAGAAAACCAGAAAAGTATAATGCTGTTGGATTTACGCATACCTTTAAAAGATAAATTTTTGAAGACGCCATTATATTACGCCAGATTGTTTCCATTCATCATAACATGTATGATGCCCATAAAAGATTATAAAGCAGTATTTAAGCCAGAATATCTTTTCCCTCAATTGATTCTTGAATGGGTCATAAGTAGTAGAAATTACGATGGCATTTATTATACTTCCACACATAAAGACGAGGAGTTCGCTTATCCTGTCGATAAATCATACAATGTGGTGATACCTGTTAAGAATCCCCTTCAGGTAGCTGGGTTTTGTCCTAATTTGAAAAAAACTTTTTATATATCAGAACCTGTAAATTATGAAATAGAAAACCTGAAAAGACCGTTTCCTGATAATTCAGGTTATTACTCTATAGACCCGGGAAATATACCAAATGAAATGCTTTGGGCTTTAGACGGGGAAATAGACAAAAGTACTTATAGTGAAAACGATTTAAAAATTGTGGGCAACTATGTTTGTTCTGATTTTGGAAAATTGGAAAAAGCCTTACTTAATAGACCAGTTGATGTTGTTGGATGAACTTTTCTGGAAGATAAACAAATATAGATTAGTAAAATTAAATTTTTAAAAGGGAAAATCTTTCTCTAATGTATATTTGAGCTTATTCGTTTTTATTTGTAATTTGATTCGTTTTTGTTGATGAGTTCTTCTTCCAATAACAAGCGCATAGCCAAGAACACGCTGCTGCTCTACTTCCGTATGCTGCTCCTCATGCTGATAGCCCTGTATTCGTCCAGGGTTATATTAAATGCTTTAGGGGTTGAAGACTTCGGTATATTCAATGTGGTGGGTGGCTTGATTTCGATGTTCGGTATTATATCGGGAGCCATATCAGCCGCTATTACACGGTTTATTACTTTCGAGTTAGGGAAAGGTGATAAAGAGAAGCTGAACATGGTTTTCTCCAGTGCCGTTATCATTCAGTTAATCATGTGTGGTGCCATCATCTTATTGGCTGAGACTGTAGGCTTATGGTTTTTAAATACCCACATGTCTTTCCCTGAATCGCGCGCTTTTGCCACAAACGTTATTTATCAGGTGACCATATTCACTTTCTGTATAACGCTTACCAATATTCCCTATAACGCTTGTATCATAGCCCATGAGAAGATGAAAGCTTTTGCGTACATCACGATTGCGGAAGCTGTCTTTAAGTTGTTGGCTGCTCTCGCTATTGTCTATGTCCCATTCGACAAATTGATAAGTTACACTGTGCTGCTATTGCTGGGTATGATATTAACCCGCGTCATGTATATGGTCTATTGCCTGCGTCATTTTGAGGAGACACATATTCATCTTAAATTTGATAGATCAGTGCTCCACGACATGTTCGTGTATTCAGGCTGGACATACATCGGAGCATCGTCTGCTCTTTTGCGGGATGCTGGAGGCAATATCCTCATTAACATCTTCTATGGTCCGGTAGCCAATGCCGCACGGGGTATTGGTGTACAAGTGCAAAGTGCGGTCAGTCAGTTCGCCACAAACTTTATGACAGCCCTTAACCCTCAGATAGTGAAGAACTACGCCATAGGTAACCATGAATACGTAAACCTACTCCTTTTTTATGGATCACGCTTCTCCTACTATGTCATGCTGATATTTGTAATCCCCATAATCATTAACACACCCTATATATTGCATTTATGGTTAGGACAAGTTCCTGAGTATTCCGTGTGGTTCGTACGCCTGGCTTTGTTGTTCTCCATTAGTGAAGCCATCTCGCAACCTTTGATAACGGCAGCATCCGCAAGTGGGGATATAAAGGTGTATCAGTTATTGGTAGGTGGACTTCAGTCCATGAATTTTCCCCTGTCTTTGTTGTTCCTGTATCTGGGTCTACCACCATACATTGTATATGCCGTAGCCATTGGTGTTTCTCAATTATGCCTTGCGGGCAGACTTTATATATTGCGCGGCATGATAAATTTGTCCGCAATTCAATTCCTCCGGCAAGTTTATGTCAACATAATTGCTGTCACCATTGTGTCTTTGATAATCCCCATCCTATTACAACCTTATTATCCAACCAATTTTGTTGGTTTTGCCTCCTCGTGTCTTATTTGCATGTTGTCAGTTTGCCTGTCCATCCTTTATGTTGGAGCAAATAGAAATGAGCGTGTAAAGTTATACTCTTTTATAAAGAAAAAAATCAGAAAATGATAGAAATCATCAACAAAACAGATTGTTGTGGGTGCTCAGCCTGTGAACAAGCGTGTCCCAAGCATTGTATATCACTGCTGCCTGACAAGGAAGGATTTTGGTATCCGCGAGTGGAAAAGTCCGTTTGCGTTGATTGTGGGCTTTGCGAGAAAGTGTGTCCGGTGTTAAATCCCAAACCAGAGCGGAAGCCTCTCCATGTTTACGCCGCTATCAATAAGGATGATGAAATCAGGGCAAGAAGCGCCTCTGGAGGGATGTTCACCTTGATAGCCCAAAAAGTGATAGAAGAAGGCGGTGTCGTGTTTGGAGTGAAGTTTGATAAGCAGTGGAACGTTGTTTTCGGATATACGGAAACAATCGAGGGTCTGGAGGCTTTTCGGCGCAGCAAATACGTACAGGCATGGGTGGGAGAAAGCTACAAGCAGACAAAGCGTTTCCTTGATGCAGGCAGGAAGGTACTTTTCACCGGTGTACCTTGCCAGATTGCGGCATTGCTTCTTTTCCTGAGAAAACCATACGGGAATCTGCTGACTGTGGACTTGTTGTGTGAGGGTGTACCAAGTCCCAAATTGTGGAAAAGATATCTGAAAGAAGAAATCGCACGAAGTGCGAAAAAATTCAGTTTCGCTTCCTCTATCCCCTCTGTTATTTCGGATGGAGACGTTCGTGTAACGGATGTCTCTTTCCGAAATAAATCGAATGGATGGAAAAAATTCAGTTTCGCCCTTTCTCTCGCCGCAGTCGAAGACGGAGGCGACGAAAATACAGTTTCGCCCTTTGTCGTAGTGGACAGGAACTCCGCATATATGCAGTTGATGTTCAGATATGGCGATTTACGGCCGATTTGTTATGAATGTCCTTTTAAAAGTTGCAAGTCGCAAAGCGACATAACGATAGCGGATTATTGGGGAATCAATAAATTGCATCCGGAAATGGATGATGACAAGGGGACAAGCATGGTTTTTGTCAATACGGACAAGGGTGCGGAGGCTTTTGACCTTTCTCAAACTCGATATATTAAGACCACATACGAAGAGTCTTGGCCGTTCAACAATGTGGTTACATGTTCAAAGAAATACCCCAAGAGGGATTATTTCTATGAGCATGTAGACAGTCAAAAGAGCGTTATTAAGTTTATCAACAGTATCATCTTTCCGCCTTCATATTACATGAAGCGATTTGTGAAGACTTGCGTCAAGAATGTGGTTCGGTCTGTGTCGGGAGAGAAAGGTTTAGACCGTTTAAGGAAATTGAAAAATAATTGAAATCTTAATATCAAATGCGAATAAAGCTCGTGACATTCGCCCCGCATCCCAACTTCGGAACTTGCCTGCAGGGCTATGCCCTCAACTACGTGTTACGCAAGATGGGGCATGACGTGGAGTTCATATACAACAGGCGTGAGACACCACCGCCAACATTCAGGCATTACGTTTTTGCCGCGCTGAAGCGCATCATGAGAATATTTCTGTCCGAAAAGCAAATCTGCAGACTGAAAGAACGAAAGAATGCTATGACACGTAACGGCCAGCGTGGTAATGACGCGCCGGTAATTCTTCAGTTGCCCGACCATCGCTTACTGGGTTTTCTGAGCAGATGCCCGGGCTATAAATTCTTTGCAAAAAAGTGGTATTACGGCAACCTGCAGAAGCGCAAGGTATATAAGTTCACTTTTGAGGACGGGAACTTCAACATGCGCAGACTTTTCACCCATACCGACTATAAGAAAGTTGTTGTCGACGCAGATCTGTTCATCACTGGCAGCGACCAGATTTGGAATCCGTTTTGCGGCGGTTACAACCCCATGATGTTCCTTGAGTTCGTCAACGACGGAACAAAATGCGTAGCCTATTCATCGAGCATCTCCCTGCCTGAGCTTCCGTCATCGGTGGCGTCGAGGATGAAAGCTGGCTTACAGAAATTCAGTCATATCGCCGTGAGGGAGCAACGTTCAGTAGAACTGCTGAGCAAGTTGCTTGGTCGAGATGACATCAAGCTCGTGGTTGACCCGACCTATCTTCTCTCAGCCGAGGAATGGGAGGCGTTCGGTAACAAGGCCGAGATAGAGTTTACCGTGCCTGACAAGTATATCTTCTGCTACTTTGTCGGTGACAAACGGACCGACGTTTACGAGCGCATGGTACAGGACGTGAAGTGCTTCACCGGCATTCAAGACGTCATCACGTTGGAATGTTATGATCGAGATCTGAATTACGGCGGCGGTCGGCTCTACAAAGATGCCGGCCCCTACGAGTGGGTCTGGCTTCTGCGCCACGCCTCCTATGTCTGCATGGATTCTTTTCACGCCACGGTTTTCGCCCTGAAATTCCAGAAAGAGTTCGTCCACGCGATGAAGAATGCCGACACGGAGACAGGCTCGCAGAACACCCGCATGTACGACATCCTCTCGCGCTACGGCATCCTCTACAAGAACTACAACGGCGACGGCGGCACCGGTTGGCAGCAACGTATCGACTACGCTCGCCTCACCCCGCTGATTGATAGCGAGATAAAAGGCTCTATGGATTATTTAAAATACGAAATAGAAAATTGAGAATCATGAAACAATACGATTATCTGATAGTTGGTTCCGGACTATTCGGAGCCACGTTTGCATATTTTGCTAAGAAGCAGGGCAAGAAATGCCTTGTAATTGACAAACGACCACACCTTGGTGGTAATGTGTATTGCGAGAACATTGAAGGAATAAATGTCCACAAGTACGGGGCGCATATATTCCACACATCAAATAAGGAGGTTTGGGATTTTGTCAACTCCATCGTGGAGTTCAACCGCTACACTAATTCGCCCGTGGCAAACTACAAGGGCAAGCTGTACAACCTGCCGTTCAACATGAACACGTTTTACCAAATGTGGGGTGTGACCACACCAGAAGAGGCGCAGGCAAAGATTGATGAGCAGCGGGCCGAGGCTGTTACAAAGATGCAAGCAGATGGGGTTACGGAGCCGCGCAACCTTGAGGAGCAGGCGCAGGTACTCATCGGCAAGGACATTTACGAGCGGCTTATCAAAGGTTACACGGAGAAGCAGTGGGGACGGAAGTGTACCGACCTGCCTGCATTTATCATAAAGCGCCTGCCTGTCCGCCTTGTTTTCGACAATAATTATTTTAACGATAAATACCAAGGCATTCCCGTCGGTGGTTACAATAAACTTATTGACGGCCTGCTCAGCGGCATCGAAACAAAGATCAACGCCGACTTCTTCAATGCCAGGACTTATTGGGAGAGCCTGGCCGACAGGATTGTCTTTACCGGAAAGATAGACGAGTTCTACGACTACTGTTTCGGAAAGCTCAACTACCGCACAGTTCGCTTTGAACAGGAAACACTTGACACGCCGAATTACCAAGGCAATGCCGTTGTGAATTATACCGAGCGCGATGTTCCCTACACCCGCGTAATCGAGCACAAGCACTTCGAGATGTTCGGCCAGGAAGTCTACAACTGCCCCAAGACGGTCATCTCAAAGGAATATTCAACGGAATGGCACGACGGCATGGAGCCTTACTATCCCGTGAACGATGCCGATAACAACGCCCTTTACACAAAATACAAAGCCTTCGCCGACTGCGAGACCAATGTAATCTTCGGCGGTCGTTTGGCCGAATATAAGTATTACGACATGGCACCTGTGGTGGAACAAATATTTAAGTCTTTTCAGATACACTTATATAGATGAAGATTCCTTAGAATGTAATAAAATGATTAAATACAATTTACCATATCAATGATACGAATTGCTGCTGTGGTTGTTACCTACAACCGAATTGAGTATTTAAAGAAATGTGTTTCGGCCTTACAAGGACAGACGCGTTCTCTTGATGGTATTTATGTAATAAATAATAACAGTACAGATGGTACAAGAGAATGGCTTGATAGCCAGAAAAATATAATCGTTGTCCATCAAGAAAATGTTGGAGGTGCCGGTGGCTTTTATCGAGGTCTTACTGAAGCGAGCCATGCAGGATATGATTACATCTGGTGCATGGATGACGATGTGCATCCCACTCTTTCTTGTTTAGAACAGTTAGTTGCAGTCATGCCTAAACGGGGAGGAATTGTGTGTCCTAAGAGATTGATGGATGGAAAGATTTATATGTCCGAAACGAAACATTTTAATCTGAGCAATCCTTTTAAATCTTTAAAGACAGAATTGACGAGAAAGGATATAGAAAGAGGTTGCCCGGTTCCATTGGAAGACATGGCTTTTGAAGGCCCTTTAATTTCTTTGTCTGTCATCTCTACAATAGGACTTCCAGAAAAGGGGCTGTTTATTTTTTGGGATGATTCAGAATATGCTTACAGAAGCTTTTCTTCTGGTTTTGACATTTTGTATGCACCCAAAGCCATTCTGATAAAGGAGGACATGTCAAATAGTGTACCATCAGTAAAACGTTCATGGAAATATCCGTATATGTTACGTAATGAAATTTTTTTTGTTCAGAAATATGGTAAACCCGTATTCCGTTTTATCTACACCAGAAAGCTTTTCATCCGTTATTTTTTAGGCATGATTAAACATCTTATAAAAAAAGACGGAAAATACACCTTGGCTGATTTACAATTATGTTACAAAGCATTTCGTAATGGAATGCATTGCATTTTAGGAAAATTTTGAAAAATAAATATGAGTAAGTTGGCAAATATTTATCCGTTTCTTAAATCGAAAACGAACTATTGGCTACTCCTTTTTATTATATTGTCGGTCAATTGCTTTTCATTTTCATATCTTGATTTGGATTTTTATCAAAAGTTGCATTTGATAATCTTTGCTTTTTTAATCTATGCTACATTTTTCATTCATCGTAAAATTCCGGAAACCTTTCATAAAAAAGGAATATTATGGATGCTTCTATTGCCTTTATTAAGTGTTTATTCATGTAATGTTTTACATGGACAATCATATGTAGCCTCATTGGTCATATATAGGATGCATCTTGGCTGGTTGTGCTATTTTGCCTTATGGAATAAAAAGGTAACATTAGACCAAGTATACAAGGTCATATTTTTTGTCGGACTTATTTATGCACTGTTGACGCTTTTCCAACAAGTCACTTATCCTTTTGCTCCATTTGGGAGTAGAACCATTGGTACGGATTATGCAATCATGGCAGGAGGTATAGAGAAACGTATGGGATTTTATCGTTTTAGTGTTGGTGGAATGTATTATGCTGCGATTGCACTATTTATATGTTTGACTTATAAGAAAACGAATAAGAATTATATAGTTATGGGAATCTTGGCTATTTCAATCATCGCATCCGGAAATCGTCAAACGATGTTCTCTGTATTTCTGGCCTTTTGTTATTATGTCTTATATAATAAAAAAGTAAAGCATCGTTTCCCTATAATTGTTTGTCTGTTAGTCATTATATATCTGTTATACTATTATGCTGATGCAATATTTGGCTCATTAGTTAATGTCAAAGATGATTTTGAAAGCGCACGTTTAGTAAGTGTTGTTTTCTTTTGGGATGAAGTGACGCAAAATTGGCTTTCCTTTTTGTTCGGTAATGGATTAGGTCATAGTTCCAGTGCTTATGGCAATGAAATATATTATGTAGACGGTCAACGGGCCATCTTTTCAGATGTAGGGATGTTAGGCACGATGTATCTTTGGGGGGCATTATATGTGGCGGCTTATTATATTTTAGCAGTTAAGATGTTTTTTAACAAATATTTGTCTGCACATTTAAAAGCCGTATTATTAAGTTTCCTCGTAGCGTCTCCTATTGCACTCTTCTTATTCGAAATTGGCGGGATGTTGCTTCAAGGTATCCTGTTTTACCTATGTGATTTAGATATATATAATAATAAAAGAAATGAAAATAGCATATGTCGTTGATAATTGGCTTGGAATGTCTGGAAACGGAATTGTAAGCCAAGCTCTTACGTGGAAGGCATTATTGGAATCTAAGACTGTGGACATCGTATTGGTGTCCCCTTGGGATAAAATCAATTGGTATAATATTGATATTGCTCATCTTTTCGGCTCCTCTGAAATATGGTTTTATAATGCGGCTAAAACATTAAAGTCAAAAGGAGTAAAAGTTATTTGGTCGCCGATTTGCGACAATATAGATAATCCAATATTCCAAAGATTGAAAACATACGTGGGATGCCCAAATGTAGGAATGTTTAGTCTTCCTTATATTCGTAAAAAAGCATATTCTATAGTTGATGCAATATTTGTACGAAGCAATTATGAATATGACTATATTGTTAAATCTTATAATGTTGATAAGAATAAGATTGAGATAATACCGTTAGCAATGAGTTATGATGAGGTATGCTCTATAAATTATGATGAGAAAGAATCGTTTTGTTTCCATTTGAGCCACATCTCACAACCACGTAAAAATGTGGTACGCTTAGTAAAAGCAGCAAAAAAGTTTGGCTTTGAGCTTGTATTGGCAGGGAACAAAGGAACAATAGCCGATTATGATATAATAAAGCACGCAATAGACAATGCTCCTAATATAAAAGTTTTGGGATTTATCTCTGAAGATGAAAAAATAAGCCTTTATAAGAGAGCTAAAGTTTTTGCTTTACCAAGTATTAATGAAGGAGTTGGAATTGCGGCCTTGGATGCAGCCCATTTTGGTTGTGAGGTCGTTATTACAAATATTGGAGGTCCAAAAGAATATTATGAAGGTAAAGCATTTCTTGTCAATCCTTATGATATAGATGCTATTGGTTGTGCTGTAACTTCTGCTTTGGAAGGCAAATATCAACCAGTACTTAAACAACATGTCGATAATTTATATTCTAAACATTCAATAGCGGACAAATTACAAAAGACATATTTTAAAATAGCTGATATATAATTATATTAAAAATATATCGATTCCACGATTAATACTTTTATAAAAGTAACATTATCGAACAAAATAATGACTTTAGAATTCTATGAAGAAAATAAAAATAGTTCATATACCGGCAAAAAGTACTGATTTCATAACTTTTATGTCTCAACTAACAGAAATGCTTATATCCAATGGATACGATTCTGTTTCTTACAACCATTTTCCACATTCTTTCAGGGCTCTTCTTGGAAGAACAATGTCTTTTACACATTTTCGTAATATTGAATGTAAAAGTGCCCCTGCATATTTAGTTCCGATGTGTGGAGTTGGTTTGATTACAGGTTCTATGCCATGGGGGTTATTCTCTGAAATTGTTCCATTTTTATGGGATTGTTGGCCACAAAATCAGAAAAAGCTGATAAAAGCGATTGATTTGTTAAAGTGTAAATTGGTGTTTGTAACATCAAGTCAAGTACAAAAAATATTTCAAAAAGAATGTCCAAATACCCAAATAGTTTTTATTCCTGAAGGAATTGACACTAAAATATATAACAAAGGAGATATTTTGATAAATAGGCCCTTAGACATTATAGAAATAGGAAGACATCATCATAAATATCATGATCTAATATTGAAAATGGAACATGAAAGAAAATTAAAAGCCATTTACAATACCTATGACTCTAATGGCAAAAGAATTAAAACTATGGCATCTACTATTAGAGATTTAGCAAATCTCATCACTACAGCTAAAGTTGCAGTATCTTTTCCCCATTGTGATACGGCTCCCAATTACGCCGGAAACATTGAAACATTAACGCAACGTTATTGGGAAAGTATGCTTTCTCGCAATATTATTATTGGGCGGGCTCCTAAAGAATTGATAGACCTTATAGGCTATGATCCAGTAATAAATGTGGATTGGAACAGTCCAGAGTCGCAGTTACTAAACATTTTAGCTCATATTGGTGACTATCAATCATTAGTTGATAAAAATTATGAGGCAGCACAAAAATTTGGAGGTTGGGAAAAACGTATGGATCTGATAACTGAGTCTTTGGAAAAGATGGGATTTGTTCGATAAATATTCTATGTATATTAAAAAGAATTGTCTATTAATTATTGTAATATCAAATGTTATTTAGTTGAAATGAGAGTTGTAATGCTTGGAGATTACGCCTTGTATTTTATACCAAGATTAATTGCTTTCTCAGAAAAATTAGTATCTGAAGGGAGCGATTTATGGGTATTACAAGCAAGTAAAAGTCTTTTGTATGAAAAAATGCCGCAAATAGACACTTCAAATTTAAATATGATTAATATTGAAGATGCCCCTAAAAATTTTGGTTTCTCGCGAAAAGTATTCTATCTTTTAGATAAACTAAATCCAGATGTTTTAGTAACAGGGTTTATTTCTTTTCCATTCGGTGCTGTAGGCTTAAAATGGGCAAAATCGAGAAACAAGGGAATCATTGAGTACGATGACCAACGTAAAACAACATTTCCTCGTGGAAAGATCTCAAACTGGGTTAAAGGTAGAATTCTTCGGAATATAGATGCATTTATATGCCCTGCACCGGCATGGGATGAAACTCTATTATCTTGGGGGCTTAGTAAGAATGAAATATTTTATGGATTAGATACTTCAGATAATGTTTTTTGGGGGAAAAAGGTTGAAAATGTTGATTTTAAGGATCTGCCTCAGTCATATTTTATGACGGTAGGAAGACAAGTCAAAATGAAAAATTTACCTTTTTTTCTTTATTCATACAAAGAATATCTTAAAAAAGGAGGAACTCTACCATTGGTTATGGTTGGAAACGGTCCTGTTCATAATGAACTAATAAAGATCGCTAATGGAGACAGTCGAATTTTTTTTATAGATTTTCAGCCCCGAGAGAATATAAGACAACTGTTTGTCAGAATGAAGGCTTTGATTTTACCCAGTACAAAGGAAGAGACCTGGGGAATGGTTGTAAATGAATGTATGGCTGGAGGACATATAGTTGCCATAAGTAATGAATGCGGAAGTGCCACGACCTTGATTAAAGATAAAATCAATGGATTCCATTTCTCACCATATGATACAAATGAAATAGTTTCTGTTTTATTTAGAATAGAGGGTCTTTCTAATCAAGAATATCAAATAATGAAGGATGCTTCTCTAAACATAATTAGTCATTGGGGACTTGATCGGTTTGTTGATGGAACTTATAAAGCATGTATATATGCAATGAAAAATAAAAAGAAAGTTTCTAATTTAATAGACAAACTGCTTATTCATATATGGAATGGAAGGTATAATATTAACGATGTGACAAAATAATTTTTATACTTCATATGTAAAAAAGTCAAATGTACAAAAAAATGATTTGTAATTAATATAAATTTTATCAATTATCTATCATTTCGATTCCTTTATGAACATTCTATTCTTGTTAAAATCTTTGGTAATTGGAGGCGTAGAAATTGTTACTTCCGTCCTTGCCAACAAATTTGTAGCAGAGGGACACAATGTCGTTCTATGGGCATTTTATGAGGGTGAAACTTCAGTAGAGGACAGGTTGGATAGTCGCGTTGCAATTATATATGGCAATGGCTTTAATTCAGGTAAGAAGAATGTAAGGTCGTTGCGTGATGCTTTAATTCACAATAAAATTCAAATTGTAATAAACCAATGGGGATTGCCATTTATTCCTGCTTTGACCCTGAAAAAAGCAGCGAAGGGATTGAACATTAAGACAATAACCGTTTATCATAACGATCCAATTTCAAACGGAAAGACAAAAGAAGTGGAGATTGCTCTTGAACAATGTGATAATCTTTTGAAACGTGCATTGTTGAAACTGAAGTTATATGCTTTCAAGCAAATCACAGCAGCAAGTATGCGGTATAGTTATAGGAATTGTGATAAGTTCATGGTACTTTCGGAAAGTTTTATTAAACATTTTGAAGATTTCACAGGAATAAGCCACGCTGATAAATTAGTCGTCCAGGCAAATCCTATAACAATAGAAACAGGACATTACGAACTTGATTTTGCAAAGAAACAAAAAGAGATAGTGTATGTCGGCAGAATTGACACACAACAAAAACGGACTTCAAGGGTCATTGAAACTTGGGCGTTGTTGGAGAATAAATATCCGGATTGGACATTAAGGATTATCGGGGATGGAGAGGAGCGTGAAAATCTTGAAAAACTTTGCAAGGACTTAAATTTACGGCATATATTTTTTGAGGGATTTAAACAGCCAACAGAATATTATAAACGAGCCTCTATTTTACTGTTGACTTCTGAATATGAAGGCTTTGGTCTTGTAATTGTAGAAGGGATGTCGTTTGGCGTTGTCCCTGTTATTCTCGGAAGTTATTCGGCAGTTTACGATATCATAAAAAATGGAGAAAATGGAATAATCGTTCCTTATGACAAATCGTCGGGATTTCATTCAGAAGAAATGGCCAAACACATATCTTGGTTGATTGAACATAAAACTGAACGTGACAATATTGCAAAAAACGCTTATGAAAGCAGCAAGACATTTTCGTTAGATAAAAATGTAAATGGCTGGAAATCAGTATTTAAAACCTTGTCGAAGGGGGGGTAAAACTGCCTACGTATTAAAACAAAAAGAGGTCATCTATGTCGGGCGCCTTGACTATAACCAAAAACGTGTTCATCGTGTGATTGAAACATGGAGTCTGCTTGAAAATGAATATTCAGAATGGAAACTTACGATAATCGGAGATGGTCCTGAACGAAACAACTTGGAACAATTAACACATGACTTAAATTTACATAACGTCAGCTTTGTGGGTTTTCAGCGTCCAATCCAATATTACAAACGCGCATCAATTCTTTTGCTCACTTCTGAATACGAGGGATTTCCTTTAGTTCTGCCTGAATGCATGAGCCTCGGCGTTGTACCTATTGTTTACGGCAGTTATTCAGCGGTTTACGATATTATCAGTAATGGTATAAATGGACTTATCCTACCATTTTCCAAAAAAGGTTTTCAAGCCGAGAAAATGGCAGAAAAACTTTCTTTATTGCTGTCTGATTATAAACGAATGAATAAAATGTCGTTCAATGCTATTCAAAGAAGTAAAAACTACTCTCTGGATATTGTATATAAGCAATGGAAATCTACATTTAAATCTTTAATTTAAAAATACATAACGAAAATTATGAAAAAACATAAACCCAAAATTTGTCTTGTCAGTTCTTGTGGTGGACACTTCATGGAACTGATGCAACTACTTCCATTGGTGAAAGATAGAAAGTATTACATCGTTACGGAAAAGAATGTAGCGTCAACCGCTTCAGTGGAGAAACATCCCCATCATTACCTAGTTCAACAAGAACGGGAAGGAATGAGTTTTATTTTTAAATTCGGATGGAACATTCTCCTTTCTTTCTTTTATTTCATCATCGAAAGGCCGACTACAGTAATAACTACAGGAGCAGGAGCATCTTATCCCACCTGCCTGTTCGCACGGCTGTTCAAACGCAGGATTATTTATGTGGAAAGCTTTGCCAAGCTATACAGTGAATCCGTTACAGGCAAAATGGTATATGCTTTTGCCGATTATTTCTTTGTGCAATGGCCTGAAATGAAGAAAGTATATCCAAAAGCCATTTATAGCGGAAGCGTTTATTAAATGGAAGATCCGCCTCATCCTCGCGAGGAAAGCAGTAATCGTTCTTTGACATATTGAAACTATGGGAAAAATAAGACTATTTGTCCCACTTGGAACACAAAAGTTTCCATTTGGGCGTATCATTACAGCCTTGAACCAACTGGTTGACCAAGGCAAATATAAAGATGATGAGATAGTGATGCAATCAGCACTTTATCCGATACAACCAAAGTTTACACATTTCGGATTGATACCCAATGAAGACTTCAATCGTTATATGCGAGAGGCTGAAGTTGTCGTTACGCATAGTGGAGTGAACTCTATCATTTCGTGCATGGAAATGGATAAACCATTGGTAGTCTGCCCCCGCCTTCATGAATACGGAGAACATGTAGACAATCATCAGATGGAAATCGCCACATTGATGCGTGACAAATATGACGTGCTGATTTGTGCGGACATGAAAGACTTACCGGAACTGATAAAAAAGGCAAAGACACACAAGTATAAACCGTGGGTCAGCCACAGGGTAGAATTGCTGGAAGCAATCAGAAGGTTGATAATATGAACGTTATCAACTACGAATGAAATGACTTTAAAGAAATATAATAGCATTAGTTTAAATCTTTGAAATAGTTAGATAATAGTTATTTATGAGAAAAGTCGCATTAATCACAGGCATTACGGGACAAGATGGTTCCTATCTTGCCGAACTACTGTTAGATAAAGGATATGATGTACACGGCACCATCCGCCGTTCATCGGTGGACTATCGTGAACGCATCGCACACTTGGAAGGTCTTCCGCATTTTCACTTGCATTATGCAGATCTTGGGGACTCCATGAGCCTGATTCAGGTGATGAACAAGGTTCGTCCAACAGAAGTGTATAACCTTGCGGCACAAAGCCACGTACAAGTCAGCTTTGACTCTCCAGAGTTCACCTGCGATGTGGACGCAACTGGTGTACTCCGCATACTCGAAGCTATCCGCCAGTGCGGTCTTGCCGACACCTGCCGCATGTATCAGGCATCCACTTCCGAGCTTTTCGGCAAGGTGGAGGAAGTTCCGCAGAACGAGAACACGCCTTTCCATCCATACAGTCCGTATGCCGTGGCTAAACAGTA
>ULSY01008678.1_pt1 | contig 24170 bp, 20 predicted proteins | sample 1957201 | NCBI WGS metagenome assembly ULSY01 (sample SAMEA4835723, study PRJEB28245) | human gut metagenome | biome: gut microbiome; material: fecal sample | place: Denmark | collected 2008
CTGGAGTTCCAAGGTGAGGGTATTGACGAGAAAGGTATCGACAAAGCAACAGGCAAGGTATTGGTGGAGGTATCGCCCGATTTCTTCCGTCCGACCGACGTGGTGAACCTGTGGGGAGACCCGACCAAGGCAAAGGCTGAATTGGGATGGAACCCGGAAAAGACATCATTCCAGGAACTGGTGAAACTGATGGTGGACAGCGACATGGCAAAGGTTGCCGCCGAGGATGCCGGACAGAAAGTACGCACTAATCTTGCTGAATATTTGGAAAAAGGAATTGTAAAATAAAAATGATTAGGTATCAGGTGACAGATTGACAAGACTCTGAATAGTTTGTCAAAACCTTGTTGCCTGATACCTTGCAAACTTGTCAATTAAAAAATGTTAGACAAATCATCTAAAATATATGTGGCAGGACATCACGGGCTGGTGGGTTCGGCCATCTGGAACAATCTCTTACAGAGAGGATATACGAATCTTGTAGGACGAAGCCATAAAGAGCTGGACTTGCTGGACGGTGTAGCCGTAAAACGGTTCTTTGACGAGGAACAGCCTGACGCCGTGGTATTAGCTGCTGCTCATGTGGGCGGAATTATGGCGAATCTGCAATACCGTGCGGATTTCATTTATCAGAACCTGCAGATACAACAGAACGTCATCGGCGAAAGCTTCCGCCACCATGTAAAAAAGCTGTTGTTCTTGGGAAGTACCTGCATCTATCCGCGTGAGGCTCCTCAGCCGATGAAGGAAGAGGTGCTGCTCACTTCTCCGTTGGAATACACCAACGAGCCGTATGCCATCGCCAAGATAGCCGGACTGAAGATGTGCGAAAGTTTCAATCTGCAGTACGGCACGAACTATATAGCCGTAATGCCCACCAACCTGTATGGTCCGAATGACAACTTCCACTTGGAGAACAGCCATGTGCTTCCGGCAATGATTCGTAAGGTCTATCTTGCCAAATGTCTGAACGAAGGAAACTGGGACGCTGTGCGCAAGGACATTGACCTGCGTCCGGTAGAAGGTGTGAACGGCAACAATAACAACGAAGAGATACTGGAAAAGTTGGCCAAGTTCGGCATCACCCCCGAAGCTGTCACATTGTGGGGAACTGGCAAACCGCTTCGGGAGTTCTTGTGGAGCGAAGAGATGGCGGATGCCAGCGTACATGTTCTGTTGAATGTAGACTTCAGGGATACCTACAAGGACGGTGATAAGGAAATCCGCAACTGCCACATCAATGTGGGGACGGGCAAAGAACTATCCATCCGTGAGCTTGCGGAAAAGATAGTTAAGGAAATCGGATTCAAGGGAGAACTGCGCTGGGACACCACGAAACCGGACGGAACGATGCGCAAGCTGACCGACGTGACGAAACTGCACAATTTGGGCTGGCACCACAAAGTGGAAATAGATGAAGGTATCCACCGCCTGTATGAATGGTATCTGAAAGGGATTTGCATCAACCACCAAACTGCCTGAGAATCTTTAATGAAATCAGTATTTAATCCCTGATTGGGAAAACCGATATGCAACCGATAAAATTCAGACCGATACTGAAAGAGACCATTTGGGGTGGAAATAAGATTCCAAACCTGAAGCATTTAAACGGCTTTGAGGACAGACGGACAGGTGAAAGTTGGGAAATCTCCGGCCTTGAGGGAAGCGAGAGCATCGTTGACGGAGGCGAATATGACGGACTTCCGCTTCCCCGCCTGACCGACATTCTGAAGGAAAAACTGGTCGGAGCGGACAATTACCGCCGTTTCGGCAACCGTTTTCCGTTGCTGGTAAAGTTCATCGACGCACGGCAGGATCTGTCGGTTCAGGTTCATCCTGATGATGAGACAGCAAGGAGGCAAGGCATGATGAACGGCAAAAACGAGATGTGGTATCTGCTTGAATCCGAGCCTGACGCCACGCTTCGCTGCGGACTAAAAGAGACGCTTACACCTGACGAAATCAAAAGAAAAGTAGTCTACGGCACAATCTGTAACTCTATTGCAGAATACAATGTCAAGGCCGGTGATTGCTTTTATATTCCGGCAGGACGTGTACACAGTATCGGTGCTGGCTGTCTTATTGCGGAAATACAGCAGACATCTGACACGACCTATCGTCTTTACGACTATAACCGCCGTGACAAAAGCGGTAATCTGCGCCAGCTCCATGTTGAAAAAGCCGCTGAGTGTATCGATTATTCTGTTCAGGATGACTACAGGGCACATTATAATAGAATGGTGAAAAACGAACGTGTGCCATTAGTGGAATGCGATTATTTCAAGACCTCACTTTACGACATTAACCATCCTTTGCGTCTTGACTATTCCTGTCTTGACAGTTTTGTCATACTTGTCTGTGTGAAAGGCAACGGAACCTTGACTGATAACGATGGGATTGTTACCACTTTACATGAATGTGAGACGCTTCTTGTCCCCTCGACGACAAGAACACTTGACGTTAAAGGAAACATCCGGATTCTTGAGACTTACATTTGATGCTGTCTCCCAGACTTTTAAAGGAATAATATATAATGCCAGCAATAATAATACCTCGATATGATGAAAATTGTGCTTTGTGTAGAAATGTAAAAGCAGATAAGACCGGTAGCCATCTTGCGCCAAATTTTTTAATCCATGGTGCATTTTCCTTTGACGGTAAAGGAAAGAGATTCAGGGAAATTGTTGCAAGGGAAAATCTGAATGGTCAAGACAGACCGATATTTTATGGACAAGACGTTTCTCCGGATGCCATAGAGGCGGATTTAGGACACGAGATGACAGACGAGGAAATAGCCAATAATACCAATATCCTTGAATGTGATTATTTGTTTTGTCACAACTGTGAAAATCGGTTTGGAATATTGGAGACTGAATATGCCAAATTTTATAGAGGCGAGAAAAAAGCTATAGATCCTAAAGTTTCATATTTGTTTTGGCTATCGGTCTTTTGGAGAATGTGTGTGGGGCGTATGTCCATCTTCCTTAAAGGTGAAGATGAATTTAAAATGAGGGAAATATTGGACAGATGTATAACCACCATACCGGAGATTTCACGAAGCGATGCTGATATGGGAGACTTTGGATATGTGTTATGGAAAGCTCATGGTATAAAGAAAGGATTCTCTGGCATTTTTGGAACACGGACAGAACATTCTCCATATATGATTATTGTCAATGATATGATTGCGCTGTTGGTTTCAGACTTGTCCAAAATTAAGGATGGTTTTACATATGCCGGATGGGAAATAGCATTGGACAGTATAAATTCATACAAAGGGGATGAAGTAGTCATTACAGACATATCATTGGAAGATTTTGCGCAGCTAAAACGTTTTGTCATAGATGAATCAATAGAGACTGGGTGGGGACCATTAAGGGAAAAGGTCGAGCTTGATTGCAGGGAACATGATAGAAGCAATAACAAGTTGCACTCTGTGGAAAATGAGAATGAATTGATTGAAGCCGCAAGACTAGGTGACGAGGCATTGAGAAAGCCGGATTTCAGAATCAGGAATTTAGAAGTGTTCCATTTTGCAGAGCTAAAACGCCATTGGTTTGCAAGACAAAATAAGAAGTATGACATACTTCAAGACGAAAATATGTTCATATTTCCATTTGACATCAAAAATTATAAAATGGATTTGTTTCGCTATTATAATAAACATAATGATATTTCATGTATGCCAATGGTTGATATTTACATGCCTAAAAGCTACTGGAAAAATAAAAAGAAGTTTCATGCGACACAACAGTATTTTGAAGATTTGGTTGACATTTTACAAGAAGAAGGATATACTGATAATGACATAATGGACAATTTGCGTACTAAAGGAGGATGAAATTTAAATTCCTAATATATAGATAATTCCGGACTTTACTATACTATGCAAAAACATATTGAAACTCTTCGTCCTTACCAGCAAAGCATTAAATACGCACTTATTTTAAAGTGGAAAATTGCTCGAAGCATTATGGTACAGATGCCCACAGGAACAGGAAAGACACACATGCTTGCTTCTGTCATTTATGACCATCAGGAAGAGGAGCAAGACCAATGTGTCTGGATTGTCGCCCATCGCCGTGAACTTGTGGAACAGATAGAGGAAACCGTTGCACGCTATGGTATATCCAAAGAGGACGGTCAGGTAAAGGTGATGTCTATCCAGTGGCTGTCAAGGCATTGGGAGGACTTAAAAGATGAAAAACCGGGGCTGATTGTGATAGACGAGGCGCATCATGCGCTTGCCGAGACTTACAAGGAACTGTGGCTTCGTTATCCAGAGGCAAAGAAGTTGGGTATGACCGCCACGCCCTGCCGATTGAACCGCAAGGGATTCACTGACTTGTTTGACACGCTGATAACCTCGGACAGCATAGCGGACTTCATCCGTCAAGGATGGCTCTCCGCCTTTGACTACGTTTCCATTCGTCCCGACAGCAAGGACCAACAGCTGATAAACGGTCTGGAGAAACGTGGGGCGGACGGAGACTTTCAAATAAAGGAGATGGACTCCGTACTGAACAAACGGTTGAGTATCGAGAGGCTGTATGAAAGCGTGCGGCAATACGCCGATGGAAAGAAAGGCATCGTTTACGCCATCAGCATCAGCCACGCACGGAACATCGCCGAATATTATAATCATAAAGGTATGAATGCCGTTGCCATTGACAGCAAGACACCCGCCAAAGTGCGCAAGCAGTTGGTGGAGGACTTCAAGGGAGGCAAGATACAGGTGTTGGTGAACGTGGATGTATTCAGTGAAGGCTTTGACTGTCCCGATGTGGAGTTTATTCAATTAGCCCGTCCTACCCTCTCGCTCGCCAAGTACCTGCAACAGGTGGGACGCGGACTGCGAAAGACGGATGACAAGGAAAGCTGCATGATTATCGACAACGTGGGGCTTTACCGTCTGTTCGGATTGCCTACCGCATACCGTGACTGGCAGGCGATGTTCGAGGGACGGCTCGCAGGAAAAGGCAGCGTCCACCGCATCGGGATGGCTGTTCGTGACCGTGCGCAGTCCATTCATATAGCAACCGACAACGGACTTGAGCTGGTGGTGTCGCACGACGGCCTCATGGAGTACCTTGACAAAGAATCTTCCTTTTTAAACAACAAGGCTTGCCTGAAAGCCTACAAAGACGCGACAAGCGGGTTGTACGGACTGAAACGTGGAAGCGTGATTGCCTGCAAGCCGCAATTCGTGCGGGTGTTTGACATCCAGGAGGACCTTGCCATCGTAAGACGGACGGATATGCGCCTGACCGTGATGGACGAGAACGGGAACATGGTGATGGACCTTACCGGTCATAAAAGTGCCAGATTTCAGGACGACAGGCTTCTTGCCATAACGGATAACAGGAACAATGAGCTGTATATCGACTTGTACAGCGGACATCTGTTCACCAAGAAGCCCGATGTGCTGGCATACGGCTCCGTGCAGTTGCTGAAGGAGGACGGCGTCTACTACAGCCGTACACGGAAACTGTACAGATGCTGGAAGTACATACAATCCCACGGGAACTACGTGCTCATCATTGACTACTACTCACCGCCCCGATGCAGGCAGGTCGATGAGTATGATGCCAAGTGGGGGTACGACTGTGTGTGCCTGCTCGCCGGAGACCACGACACATGGTATCATTATTGCGGGATGTTGCCCGGTGGTGACATCGTCATTGAGGACCATGCAGGGAGGTATTACCTTGTGGAGAATGGCGGAAAAGAGAAGCGGTACATCGCCAGCGAACACCCAAAGACGGCGGAGGAGGATTTCGACGTAGTAATACCGCATTTGAAAGCCGAAGCCATGAGGCGGTTGGCGGAACGCAAGAAAGAAGAACGGCAGAATGACGAGCGGAAGCGCAAGGAGCGGCTTGACGGACTGAAAGCCGCCGTACCGTTCAAGTCGGGGCTGAAATGGGGGCTGCAGTTGGACGGGCGTGTAATCGTGCCACCCATTTACAGGAACATCAAAAGCCCAGTAGGCAACTATTGCGCCGTGGAAGCCTGTCCCCATCAGTGGGGCGTCATCATGCTGGACGGGAAGGTGGTTATAGAAGCCCGCTACAGCCATGTGGAGATAAACGAAAACGGCACGGCAAGGCTGACCATCATTCCGGGAAAGGTGAAAACAGTGAAGCTGCGTGGAAAGTGATAAAAGTCCGTGGATACGGCTGATTTTCCATAATAAATCACTATTTTTGTAAGTACCATACATCTATTATACTATGATTCGCAAGATATTGACCACATACGCCACGCTGTTGGAAGAATACCTCTCGCGTTTCCACAACCGTCCGGAGGGTCTTGCCATGGTGGGACAAATCGGGAACGGTACGGAAGAGAAGCCGGGCAAAATGGTCGTCAGCCTGCTGAACGTGGAAAGGGAGACGTCGGGCGGCATTTCCGCCCCGGTGCAACGCACGGAGGAAGGGTATGCCCGTATGCAGCCTCCCCTGCTGCTGAACCTGAACGTGATGCTGGCGGCGGTGTTCGACGAGCGGCAATATGCGGAATCGCTCTCCCTGCTTGCCGACACCCTGCGCTTCATCCAGTCCGTGCCGAGGTTTGAGGTGGACGGGGCATGGTACACGATAGAAATCGTCAACCTGACCCTGCAGGACCTGAACAACATGTGGACGTTGCTGGGCGGACAGTATTATCCGTCGGTGGCATGCAAGATACGCCGCCTCTGCATCGACGGAGGACAGGCGGCAGCAGGCGGAACCACCGCTGACCATCCGGTTGTGGAAATGTAAAAGGACAGAGGGTATGGAAAGCTACCTTAGGTTATACCGCATCACCGTGAGGCACGACTATTTCGGGGAAAGCCCGTGCCCGTCGCTCAGGCTCCGCCCGTCAAGCGAGGGCGAGGCACTGATGCGCCGGCGGGGGATGATTTTCCGTGAGGAAGCGGCAGGAACATGGAGCCTGTTCTTCACGGAAGAGCCGGACACGGAGAAGGACGTGATGCTACTGGACCTTTCCATTGCCGACCACATGTTTGTCCTCTATACCGACTGGCCCGGATTCCGCCCTGCGGACAGCTATGAGCTACGGTTGCCTGCCTCCGAAGGACAACTTAATGCAACCACCGCCATTGCGCATACAGACCGGAAGCGGAGCATCGGCAGCGGTTCCTGCACCGTCGCCTTGCGGCTGACCGAAGAATTGGTACAGGCGGCACGGTCGGGCAAGCCGGAAGAAGCCGTGCTGCAATTCCATGCCCCCAAGAAACGATGGGAATACCTGTTCTTTCCGCAAACGGAGGAAAGCATTGACGGGAAACAGCTTTTGCTGGAGGACATGACCGGCAGCGTGACATTCCGCCCGTTCACCCGCTGCAAAGCATACGGACGGGAAGCATGGTGCACCGTATCGGAAAGCCCTGTCGCCATGCGTACCACATACGGATGCAGGCTCAGGCTGACCGCCCTGCGGGGCAACGGGAAACAGAAGCACGTCCTGCTGTCGCACGTGGAGCCGCCACAACCGGGACGGTACACAAGCAAAGACAAGGAGATGCTCAGGCAGGTATGCTACTTTTAGGCAACAAGTGGACGAGTGGACAAGTTTACGAGGTTTTAGATGCCATTAGTAAAACCATTCAAGACCTTGTTCTCTTGTCAACTGATACCTTGTCAACTAAGCAACAATATAAACATTTTAAAACTTTAATGCTATGGCTGAATACAAGACACCTGGCGTTTACATCAAGGAGAAAAACGCCTTCGGTACTTCCGTAGTGGAAGCCGAAACCGCCATCCCCGCCTTCATCGGGTTCACCGAGAAAGCGAAACTCCGCGAGGATGGCGACCTGACCAATGTGCCGTGGAAAATCTCGTCGATGAATGAGTTTATCCAATACTTTGGAGAGGCGAAACTGAACATTCCTGTGAAGATTGAAGAAAAAGACGGAAATGGAAGCGAAAAAGAATACAGCCTTTCCGTCACCGTAACAAACAACTACACGCTTTATTGGCAAATGCAGATGTTTTTCGCCAACGGGGGCGGCACTTGTTATGTGGTATCGGTCAAAAAGGAAGAAAAAAAAGAAGAAAAAGCTGAAACGGCGAATGAAGCGGCAAATGGAAGTAATGCCGATAAGACAAATGCGAACGACCCCAATACGACAGATGAAAACAATGACAGTCAGACAAATGCGAACGACCCCAATACGACAGATGAAAACGATACCAATCAGACAAATGTGGACGATAAAGGTAAGGAAAAAGAAATTCCAATAGATAAGCTAACCACAGAAATGGTTGACGCGGCACTTAAGGAATTGGAAAAAGAACGGGAAGTGACCCTGATTGTGGTGCCTGAAGCCGCATTGAGTGGAGAATGTGGCAATATCCAGCAAAGCATGATGAAGCATTGCAACGATATGGGTAACCGGTTTGCCATACTGGACGTGCCGACAGATGACAAAGATAAACAGTTAGACAAACGGATAGAGGATTTCCAAAATACCGTGACCAACTATTTCTCCTACGGTGCAGCGTATTTTCCGTGGCTGAATACCACAGTCCTGAGTGACAGGGATTTGACAGGGGATATGTTTACATGGGACGAATCCGTAAATACATTTAAGGACAATATTGATGATAAAGCGTTTAGCAAGATAATAGAAACTTTCTATAACCTTAAAGAAATCTTTACTTTAAAGAAAAAGGCGAAAGATTCGGAAGAGAACACGGACAAAATAACAAAAAACGGCTATACATTTGAATACGGAAAAGTCAAGAAAGAAGAGATTAAAGATGAAAAGGATAATGTGATAGGTAAAGTCACAAATCTAATAACGGAAACTAAAAACGATTCAGAAATCCAGACCTTTAATGTAGAATGGAATTGTTTCCCTACAGGAACAGCCGACAAGACCGCTTTGCACCAAGCCCTATACAACGGTTCGCCACTCTACAAGCAAGCCATTCAAGGAGTACTGAAGCAGCTGAACCTGCTGCCCCCTTCGGCAGCGATGGCAGGTATCTATACGATGGTGGACCACAGCCGTGGCGTATGGAAAGCACCGGCGAACGTGTCGCTGAACTACGTGGACAGCCCGGCTGAAGACCTCGATGATGACGAACAGGCCAACCTGAACGCCCCGATGAACGGAAAGGCTGTCAACGTGATACGCATGTTCCGTGGCGAAGGCGTAAAGGTGTGGGGCGCAAGGACGCTAGACGGCAACTCGTTGGACTGGCGGTACATCAACGTGCGCCGCACCCTGCTCTTCTTGGAAGAGTCCGTGAAGAACGCCGCCCGCGCCTACGTATTCGAACCGAATGATGCCGGCACGTGGATCAACATGAAGTGCATGATAGAGAACTTCCTGCGCAGCGTGTGGAAACGTGGCGGACTTGCCGGCTCGACACCCGAAGAAGCCTTTGAGGTGCATGTGGGACTGGGTGACACCATGACGGGCGATGACATTCTGGAGGGCATCATGCGCATCACCGTACTGGTGGCTGTGACCCACCCCGCCGAGTTCATCGAGATAACGTTCCAGCAGCAGATGCAGAAAAGCTGACGGGAAATGAAGAGTGAAGAATTAAGAATGAAGAATTAAAAATATAACGATATGGGAGAATACAAGACACCGGGCGTTTACATCAAGGAGCAAAACGCCTTCGGCAACTCGATTGTGGAAGCCGAAACCGCCATCCCGGTATTCATCGGACTTACGAAGAAAGCCTTGGATGGAACGGAATCCCTACTTGAGAAACCTGTAAGAATCTCGTCAATGACGGAATATGAGAAGTATTTCGGCGGACCGAATGTACACGAATTTACCGTGTTCATGGATAAGAATGCGGAAAAAGATGCCATTTCTGTAAAAATGGAAAATAACAATGAGAATTTGCTTCAGGCAAAATTGGAAGGGAAACTTTGTACGCTGTACTATCACCTCGCGATGTTTTTCGCAAACGGAGGAAGTACGTGCTATGTGGTTTCCGTGGGTGATTATCCGAACGGGAACATTGACAAGGACAAGATTACGAACACGATACTACCCGCATTGAAGAAGGTGCAGGACATTACCCTGCTGGTCATACCCGAAGTGGCGCAGATGCCCGAGGGATATGCGGACTTTTACACGGCGATGCTTTCCCATTGTGCGGCAAATAACCGTTTTGCCATCCTGGATGTGCCCAAGGATGTGGAGATAGACGACTTCCGCACCAAGATAGGGAGCAACTTCCTGGCGTATGGGGCGGCTTATTATCCGTGGCTGGAGACAACGGTATTGTCGGACAACGATATTGACGGGGCCGTGATGAATCTGGACACCACCAAAGATTTTAAGACAGGCAATGATAGTCTTGACACTTACATTCAGAAAGAATTTGACGAAATAAATAAAGGCGGCGATGACGAGCCGTTGCACCGCAACAACCTGCACAACGCACTGATGCAAAACCTTTACGAATATAAGCTGCTGGCAAAGAAAGTCAAGGACTACCTGAACCTGTTGCCTCCGTCTGCTGCCATGGCTGGCATCTACACGATGGTGGACCACAGCCGGGGCGTATGGAAAGCTCCCGCGAACGTATCCGTCAGCCGTGCGGACAAACCATCGAAGAACATTACCGACAATGAGCAGGCAGACCTGAACATGCCAATGAACGGAAAGGCCATCAACGCCCTGCGCGCTTTCCCCGGCGAAGGCATCAAGGTGTGGGGAGCACGCACCTTGGACGGAAATTCCCAGGACTGGCGTTATATAAATGTGCGCCGCACGATGAGCTTCCTGGAGATTTCCGTGAAGAACGCCGCCCGTGCCTACGTGTTCGAGCCGAACGACGCGAACACATGGATCAACATGAAGTGCATGATAGAGAACTTCCTGCGCAGCGTGTGGAAGCGCGGCGGCCTTGCCGGCTCGACACCCGAAGAGGCATACGAAGTGCATGTGGGGCTTGGCGACACCATGACGGCGGACGACATACTGGAAGGCATCCTGCGCATCACCGTGCTGGTGGCCGTCAGCCGTCCGGCAGAGTTCATCGAGATAACGTTCCAGCAGCAGATGCAGAAGAGCTGACGGCAATTTACAATTTTGCAATTTACAAATTACAAATTAGAATAAAGTATAACCCATTAAATATCAAAAAATATGGCAGCAGATAATGGAGCAGCACAGAGTGCAAGCACGCAGGCATGGCCGTTGCCGAGTTTTTATTTCAAAGTGTCCATCTCCAATGTAGGCGACATCTCTTGCAGCGAGGTGTCGGGACTGGAAACGGAGTATGAGGAAATCACCTACCGCGCGGGTGACAGCCCCGTATTCACCAAGCTGAAGATGCCTGGTCTGAGAAAGGCGGGCGACCTGACCATCAAGAAAGGCATCTTCAAGGATGACAAGAAACTGTGGGACTGGATAAATAAGGTAAAGCTGAACACCATCCAGCGCGAGGTGGTGACCGTAAGCCTGCTGGACGAGTCGGGCAGCCCTGTGAAGACATGGGAGGCGGTGAACGCATGGCCCAAGAAGCTCACGGTGGAAGGCTTCAAATCGGACGGCAACACCACGTCCATTGAAACTTTGGTCATCGCCCATGAAGGCGTGAACGTGAAGTAAAAATCTTGAGGTATGGCCGGCAACAAGGCATCAGGGTGGAATCCGCCTGTGGAGTTTTATTTTCTGGTGGATTTCCAAAGCGATAGCGGACAGCGGTTTCAGGCTTCCTTTACCGAGGTCAACGGCATCGGATGGAATATGTCGACCAAAACAAGAATAACAGATTCCAATGGGAAACTGCTGATACCGACGAGCATGTCTTATCCGAACCTCATCCTGAAGCGTCCGCTGGACACGTCGGGTGACGAGTTTTACCACTGGTTGCAGGACGGCTTGAAAAAGATGTTCCTGAGGCCGCTTACGAAGAAAAACTACTATAGGAAGACTTGCGATGTCGTCATAAAGCTCCTGGGCAAGGACGGACAGCCGCTGGCGGCATGGTCGTGTGACCATGCCTATCCGATAAAGTACAACGTAAGCGGGCTGGACGCTGGACGCAGTGGGCTGGTGATGGAAACGGCTGAATTGGTGTACAACCGTCTGGAACGCATAAGATAACGCCTATGCCGATAGTCATCAAGGAAATTCACGTCCGCACCGTGGTGGAGCGGCGCATCGTCACGGAAACGGAACTGCCGGAGGAAGTCCTCCGCAGGATAGAGAACCGCATAGTGGAAAGGCTGTCCGCACATGGAAGTGGGCAGCCCGACACACGGCGGCTGAACAGACGTAAAAACGAAAGATAACATGGGAAAGATGTCCGTCACCGCCTACAAGGACGGGGATTTCAACAGCGTGAGCCAGCCCGCGCTGGAACTGCCCGTCAACCCGGCAAAGGTGAAGCTCACCAAAGGCATCCGCTATGCGGAGGACAAGCAGTTGGGCAGCCTGAACGGGTCGAACGCCTACGTGCGCTACCGTCCGGAGACGCTCTACTTCGAGTGCCTGTTTGACATGACCAACGCCATGGAGGACGATGACGAGACGAAGCCCGTGCATGACATGGTGGACGCACTGGAACAACGGTTGTACGACTACAACACCGATGCCCACCGTCCCTCGTTCGTCAAGGTGGAGTATGGCGACATCACCTTCTACGGCCAGCTCAAAAAGCTGGAGACGGAATACACCCTGTTCGACCCCGACGGCATCCCGCTCCGTGCCGAATTGAAAGTGACGCTAACGGGCTATTGCAGCCAGAAAGAGGAGAAGTCACATTTTTCCAAACGCTCGCCCGACGTGTCAAGGCTGGTCACGCTGAAGGAGGGGCAGACGCTTGCCGCCCTCTGCTATGAGATATACGGTGACCCGCTTCTCGTGGGACAGGTCGCAAGGCTCAACAACCTGAACGGCTACCGAAATATCCCGGCAGGGACGAAAATACTGATGCCGATGCTAAGAAAGAGTTGACAAGGTGACAAGGTGACAAGTTGACGAGTTGACAAGGCAGGAAAACCTTGTACTCTTGTTTCCATCTCAACTTGCCAAATAAAAAATAAAGAACTATGGCTGATTCGCCCTCAAAGAATAAGGATCGTGTGCTTGCCTGCTCCGTCTATGTGAACGGCAGCAAGCTGAAAGACACTTTTTCGCTGGTGTCCGCTTCGGTGCGCCTCGCGTTGAACCGCATCGGCAAGGCGACGCTGAAGTTTAACGCCGGGAACATGGACGCGCAGACCTTCGACGAGAGCGACAACACGCTGTTCAAGCCGGGCAACTCCATACGCTTCGACGCGGGCGACACGGACAGGCAGGATACGCTGTTCGAGGGCAGCATCATCGGGGTGCGCATCCTCACGGGCAAGGACTTCCGCTCCTACATGGTGGTGGAATGCCGCGACAACGCCTATCCCGCCACGCAGGGACGCAAGAACCGCATCTTTGAGAAGAAGAAGGACAGCGACATCATCAAGGAGGTGCTGAAGGATTACGGCAGCGTGGACGTGGATGCCACACAGTACCAGCACCCCACGCTCGTGCAGTATTACTGTACGGACTGGGACTTCGCCCTTTCCCGTGCCGATGCCTGCGGACTCTTTGTTTTCGACGACGGCAAGAAGATAAAGGTGAAGAAGCCCGAAGTCAGCGGCTCGCCAGTGCTGACCGTTACTTTCGGTGAGGACCTTACCGCCTTCGACCTTGAACTGACTGCCGACGACCAGTTCACACAGTACGAGGCGGTGTCGTGGAGTCCCAAGGAGCAGAAGGCAGTCAGGGTTTCGGCTTCGTCCCCCTCGCTCAACAAGCAGGGCGACCTCCAGCCGAAAAGCATCGCTTCGGGCGACAGCCTGTTGCTCCAAACAGACGCGCCCACCGAGGAAAAAGCCCTCAAGCAATGGGCGAACGGCATGGCGTTGAAGGCGGGGCTGGCACGTTACCAAGGCTCTGTCAGCTTCTACGGATCGGCAAAGGTGAAGCCGGGCTGCCTGATAGAACTGAAAGGCTTGGGCAAACGGTTTGGCGGCAATATGTTCGTCGGCTCGGTGACACATACCATTGAGGACAACGAATGGCTCACCGAAGCTGGCGCGGGCGTATCGCCGATGAACATCACCGACGAGCCGGACGTGGTATCGCCAACGGCATCGGGCTTCCTGCCCGGACTGCAAGGGCTGCACACGGCGGTGGTGAAGAAACTGGACGATGACCCGCAGAAGGAATACCGCATACAGGTGGAACTGCCGTGGCTGGACGGCAAGAGCAAACTGCTTTGGGCACGCCTCGCCACGATGTACGCCACAAACGGGATGAGCACTTTCTTCCTGCCCGAACCCGGCGATGAGGTTTTGGTGGGCTTCATGAACCAAGACCCCACGCACCCCGTCGTCCTCGGCTCGCTCTACGGCGCAAAGCACAAGCCGCCTTTCGAGTTCGAGGCGAAGAACAACATGAAGGCAATCGTGACCCGCGAGAAGCTGCGCATCGAGTTCGACGAAGAGAAAAAGGTCATCACCGTAGCCACGCCGGGCAAGAACACGCTGGAAATCAGCGATGACGGCAAGCATATCAAACTGACCGACCAGCATAAGAACGAAATCAAGATGGACAGCGGTGGCATCACCCTCTCGTCCGCCAAAGACATCAAGCTGAAAGCCAAGGGCGGCATCACACTGGACGCCACCTCGAAAATCAGCGGCACCGCCAAGTCCGACATCAGTTTGGACGGCATGAATGTGAAAGTACAGGCCAAGGTGGGCGCGACCGTCAAGGGCAACGCTACGGCGGAAATCTCGGCATCAGGGCAAACGGTGATCAAGGGAGCGATAGTGAGAATCAATTAAATGAAGAATTAAGATGAAGAACGAAGAGTGTAAAGCTATGATGACGAATAAACCATATACAACAAATGAAATAATAGGATGCCTCAGAACATTCTTAATTATTAACTCTTAATTCTTAATTAAAGATATGCCCCCAGCAGCAAGAATAACCGACATGCACACCTGCCCCATGCAGACCCCGGCGTTCCCGTCGCCGATACCTCATGTGGGCGGACCGGTAGTAGGTCCGGGCGTGCCTAATGTATTGATAGGAAACATGCCCGCCGCCGTGGTGGGTGACATGTGCGTCTGTGTCGGTCCGCCCGACACCATCGTGAAAGGCTCGTCCACCGTGTTCATCGGCGGAAGACCTGCGGCACGCATGGGAGACACCACAGCGCACGGCGGCACGATAGTGGCTGGACTACCGACGGTAATGATAGGAGGATAAAGCTATGGACGATGTAAAGACATGGTTGGACAACGAAGCGTTCTTGGGGCGCGGGTGGAGCTTTCCGCCTATGTTGACAGAAAACGGTATAAAGATGTCCGCTTATGAACAGGACATCCGTGAAAGCCTATGTGTGCTGTTCAGCACCACTCCCGGCGAACGGGTGAACCGCTATGACTATGGTTGCAACCTCCGCCAGTATGCCTTCGAGCCACTGAGTGAGCAACTGACGGTCAGGATGCGGAACGAGATCAGTCGTGCGGTGATTCTCTTTGAGCCAAGGATAGAACTGGAGGATGTATCATTTGAAGAACAGCCAGAAAACGGGATGTTGCTGATACACCTGACCTACACGATTCTGCGGACGAATAGCCGGAATAATATGGTTTATCCGTTTTATTTGAGGGAAGGGACGAGTATCGGAAATGTATAACTTAACATATAAAACGTATGAAATATTTTACATTGGAAGAATGCACATACTCCAAAACAGCAAGAGATAGTGGGATTTGCAACATCCCAACGCCAGAAATAGAAAAGAACATTGTGGAATCCGTGGAAACGTTGCTCGACCCGCTACGTGAAGCATGGGAAACCTACTGCAAGCAGAATGGCTTGGGCAAGGTGGGTATCAACATTACCTCTGGCTACCGCTGTCCGGAACTGAACGCAGCAATAAAAGGCTCGTCCACCTCAGCGCACCGTTACGGCTATGCCTTCGACCTCGTGCCCACCAACGGACAGATGCGGGCATTCAAGCGTTTCTGCAGGAAATTCCTTACCGACAAGGCTTTCGACCAACTGATATCTGAGAATGAGAGCAGTAACGGCATGCCCAAATGGATGCACGTGGGCTACAAGCATCCCGATGGAATACGGCAACGACGTCAGTATCTCTCGATGATACACGGCAAATATTACCCCATGACAGACTAACCGATAAATGACAGATAAGATGAAGAAATACAGATTATTTTCAACAATATGCTTCGTGGCGGCTCTGCTGCTCTCCGCCTGTTCGCAAGACGAACTGGCATAGAATAGTACGGCTTTGCCCGAAGGCGAATACCCGTTGCATATAGGCAGCGTCAGTCTCACGGCGGAGGTGAGCGAACAGCCGTGGACGCGGGTCAGCGAAAACCAGGCAAACGGGATGAGTAGCGAGTTCCAGCAAGGCGATGCCATTGGTGTCAGTCTTAATGGTGAAACCGCTACCTATACCTACGATGGCAGCACATGGACTTCCGAAGCTCCCCTCTATTGGAAAGACAAGAACTATACTACCGTCTCTGCTTGGTATCCTGTGGATGAAACGATAGACTTCACCCACCAAGACAAAGAACTTACTTATCTACTGAAAGCCGATGGCGTTGAAGCCGGTTTTGATAAGCCTGCAAACTTTACTTTCTCTCACCAGCTTGCCAAGGTGCGGGTAAAACTGACGGGTGACAAGGCGAATGAGGTGCAAACAGTCACCGTGCGCAGCTATCCGAAAGCCACCCATAACCAAGGCACGAATGTGACTAAAGAAGGTGATGCTGCTTATTATCCTATGCTGAAAACCAATTATGGTGATGAAAACTATTGGGAAGCCAACCTGCTGGATGGTCATTTGGAAGCGGCCAACACCTTCCGGGTGAGCAAAGATGGCAAAAACTTCGTGCAAGTGAAACTAACTGAGAATGTAAATATTGACCCCGGATATGTACATACGATAACCATCAACGTAGAACAAGCACCTACAGAAATAGACCTTGACACCTACGAAGGCCCAACGCTTTCCGTCAGTGGAAAGACTATCCTCAAAGGTGATGGCAAAACATCCAAAAACCTGCAAGTCACCGTTGCACCTGATACGGAACTCACCCTGCAGGACGTCAATCTCTCTTACAATGAAGGCCCTACTATCATTTGCCAGGGAACTGCCCACATCACTCTCAGCGGTAATAATCAACTTAGCCCGACATCAAAAGGAGCCGATTATAATTTTAGTGACTTGGGTTCCGGCATCGATGTCCGCTCCAGCGGTACGCTTACCATAGAAAGCGAGCCTAACGCAACATTGACCATAACTCGGAGAAGAACGGACACAGCTACCTATCTTTTCTATGGGGCAGGTATCGGTTTGTATGAGAATGCCAACCTTATCATCAAAGGAGGTACAATTACCGTGACTGGCGGTTCACGAACAGCAGAAGGCGGAGCCAACATTGGAGGATTCGTAAGCCAGGATGCCGGGACAATCACGCTTGAAGGTGGAACATTCACGCTTCAAGACCAATGTATGTTGAGCAACCTTGTTGGATCGGGTTCTTATGGCACATGCGGCACAGTCACCATCCGTGCCGGTGTCACTATCAACGGAACAACCTATACGGAAGACCATATCGGAGCAATCCAATAATAAAAGAGATAACGCAATAGACTTGTTTTCCCGAGTCGGCGACAAGAGAAGCACAAGTCGCTGACTTGACCACCTCAAGTCAGCGACTCGGGAATGGATAGTCAGAAACAGAATATTAACGACCATTAAAACGTACAGTTATGCCATTCTGGAAAAAGATGTTCAACAAACGGCAGGGCGTGTATTATCCCCGTGCCGTAGTGCAGGGCAAACCTGTAGAAACGGAAACCATCGCTAAGGATTTGGCGAAGATTTCCACAGTGAGCAACTCCGATGTCCAAGCCGTCTTGGGCGACATTGCGGGAGTGATGCACACCCGCATGGCGCAAGGCAAGAGCGTCCACATCACGGGCCTCGGCTACTTCCGCCACACGCTCGACACCGTGGGCGTGGACAGCCTCGAAGCCTTCGACTTCGAGAAGCAGGTGGAAGCCGTCCGCGTGGAGTTCATCCCCGAGCGCACGAAGCTGGCTAACGGTACCTACACCCGTGCCCTCGTGGACAGCGACCAACTGGAATGGATCGAGCTTTCGCCCGACACGAAAGACAGTGACCCGGCGCAGGATGATGACGACGAGGGTGTAACGGAGAATCCGCTGGGGTAAAATGAGAACAAGGCAGTCGCCCCACGTGGGTGACTGCTTCAAGAGGTTTTAATGGAGTAATAATCTTTAAAAATTATGAGTTATGTACGAAACGAGACAGAATAAGGAGAAGGTTAGTAGGAGGATTGATGGAGGTGGAACAAAACTAAAAGTTTGTCAAGAAAAAGATATTAGTAATGCTGTTTACAACAGTAATGGAATTGGAACCATACAGTTTGCTGGTCACGGTAACGTTTTATCATTAGAATCAGGATCAAAATGGCTTGTAAAATTTACATCAGAAAGAGAGGCAAAAGGATATGAATTTTTAGGAAATAAAAGTTCAATATCCAAATATGTAATTTGTGAAATAGACAATGGGGTAGCTTCAAAATACGAGAGCGCTTCAGTAAATGATGCGGATAACTTAGTTCAATCATTGAATAATAACAATTCATTTCAAGAAAAAAGACAGAACTATAAGTATGCGATAATAATGGAAAACTTGATAAACGGAGATATGGAATTTGAAAATAATACTCCACATACGAACTTGCCAACCCCTAAAAAATTTGACATAAAAATAGGTTACACTACAGTCTCTAAAGCTGAATTAGAGAAAAGAGGACATGAATCTCCGACATTAAAAAAGAATAAGTTAAGGATTGCAGATTTTCTTACAGGTTCATATTTTAATGGTTATAGATTTTGTGATGGAACAGAACGGGAATTTCATCAATATATTCAACAATTTAATGCCTATGAAAATATTAAAAACAGATTAGATTCGATAAAATCGGATATGGGAAGTGATTTGACTTTTATTGCAGCAAGTGTGTTTATTGCGTTTACATCAAATGGGTATAATGTTAAATTGATAGACTTAGATCATCCTATGAAAAAAGATGAGTATAATGATTCGAAATTTAATAAATATAAACATAATTTTGATAACGGAATAGATAAATTGAAGGAAACAATTGGAAATACTAATGATGACTCCGATTAATACTATTCCAGATTTATAAATTAAATGTTACACCTGTCCCGTCGGATTTACAATCCTATGGCAGCAAGTATTAGAATTTGCAATCTGCAATTTTAAAGCAACAACGTTCTTTTGATAAAAACGGTTGCACCTCGGCAATCTGCAAATTCATGCAAGCATGATTTGCCATTGCTCCCGGCTTACGCGTTCTTTGACAGACTGGGAAAAGGAATCTTTACGATAAGCGAGCGCAGAGGGTGCTTGCACATTCTGCCGAGCGAAGTAAAGATGCACGAAAGTGAATAATGGAGAAGCAATCGTAGGTGAAAGCGAGGCAAATGGCATGTTGTGCTACAGATAAAAAAGGAATATATGGCAACAGAAACCGGACGTAGTAACGTGTTCCATACCGATTATGAGGATGGTTGTGCAAGGTTGGACAACCTCCGTCCGCTGACCACAGACACGAATAAACTCCTGCACCATTTGATGCGGGCAAGCAAAGGAATTTCTTACCGTAACGCTGGCAGTAGAGAGAGTACGCTTGCATCTCTTTTGGCGAACCACGTGCTGACCGTGCTTGCCGACATCCGCCGCAAACTGTTGGAAAGCTACGGCAACAGCTTCGCCGAGGCGCAAGGCACGGAAGAGCAGGCATATTATGTCCGTAAATTAGAGCAGGACGTAGAACGGTGGACAGCACGGCTGGAAGCCTACCTGCAGACCGCCTTTGTGCAAGGGAGAGCCGACAGCCCTGCGGTGCAAATTGCCCGTAAGCTGCATGAGGAACTGGATAATGCCCTCCGGACGGAAGAAACGGACAACCACCGTTACTACCGGATGCTACACATCGTGACCGCCATCCAGAAGAATGTCGACAGTTACCTGCGGCAGGCAACGGACAGCGGCGACACGGAACCCGCCCTTGCCCTGCTCATCGCCTACCTGAAAACCTACGCGGGCATCGCCGAAACCTTCAATAGTCGTCTTGCCTCGTTGCCGGAACTTTACCGCAAGGAAGTCCTGCACGCCAGACCGGCGGAAACTGTGCCGGACAATACATATCTCGTGATAACTCCGGCCCCCTCCGACTCCCCCATGAGGGGGAGAGAGGGTTTCACCTTGAAAGAGGGTACTGCCTTTGCAGCCGGGGACGATTTGCTCTATAAAACCACGAAGGATGAATACATCAGCCCGATGCGGTGCGTACAGGCGGATGCAATTAGCCTCCCCAACCCCTCCCGTGGAGGGGCTTGTATCCAAGCCCTGCATTTTGATGATGCTTCGAATGCGGAACCCCTGTTCACAGGCGGCGAGACGTTGCGCACAGGCTGGCAGATAGAGTCGTCCATGCTGGTATTGGAGAAAGGCAGACGTGAGGTGGCCGTCAGTCTCCGGCTGAAAGAAGGAAACACACTGACAGATACAGGCAAGAAACAGGGTTTTACTTTGGAATACTCCACAGAGGACGGCTGGACGACCGTCAACGCTGAATGTAGCCTTTCATCCGATGAGCTTCGTTTCGGTTTCACCATAGACAGGGACGGTGCCACTCCCTCGCCCTGCACGGAAGAGACACACGGCATAGTAACCACATATCCAGCTCTCCGCATCCTGACTGCCAAAGGGAACTATCCCACATGGGCGGAAGGACTGGAGTTTGAAAGCGTGAGCATAGAAACCAACGTCAGCGGCATCCACAACTTCACCCTCATAAATGAACTCGGCGAAACCGATACCACGCAGGCCGTATCGCCATTCGGGATACAGGCGGAACGCGGCGCATGGTTCCGGATCGGCTTGGAGGCAGCAGGTCTAAAGTCTCTGAAAGAACTGACACTTACCGGCAAATGGCAGAAACTGCCTGACACGAAAAACGGCTTAGAACAACTGTATAAGGATTATCCGGGCGTGGACGCCTCCTCTTTCCGCATCAGGACCGACTACCTGCAAAACGATAAATGGGAATCATGCGAAGAAAACAGCCCCCTGTTCACTTTTGACAATACAGGCAAATTGCAGGATGCCAATATTACATTCCGTCCGAAAGACAACAACGACAATCTCCCTGCCGGCAAGGACAGGCTGTTCCGTGTCACATTGGACAGTCCAAGCATCGGCTTCGGAACTGCCGCTTACCGCAACCTCTTCACCGAGGTGATGGTACACAACAGCCGCTGCAAGGAAAAAGATATGCGGACGTTGCCGCAAGAACCGCCCGTGCCACTGTTGGCGGACATGGAACTGTCGTACAAGGCGGAAACTACCATACCAATCCAGTCTTCCTCAATTACCCCTATTACCTTAACAGAGGGAACAGAAGCCCCTCCACGGGAGGGGTTGGGGAGGCTTTTACCGCAATCCCTTTCACCCTACGTGCTGTATTTCGCCTTTGCGGATGCCGTAGGAGAACGGAAGATACGGATGTACCTTGACCTGGCTTTGGACAAGTCACAGCTTCCCTATTGCAATCCCCGTCCCGACAGCAACGCGGTCTTGACATGGAGCTACTGGGACGGTGAGGTCTGGACGGACATCCCCGGCAAGGACATCACGGCGGAAGAGACCGCAGCCTTGACACGGAGTGGCTTCATCGAGATTACCATGGAAGAAAGAATAGATAAGAAATGGACGGACAGCAACGGGCTGCTGTGGCTTCGTGCCGCCTTCATGCAGGGCGGCAATCCCGAGAAACCGGTCAAGGAAAAGCCGTCCACCCTTGCCGTCCGCGGAATATGGACCAACTGCATCCGCGTAACCGCCGACGGCGGAGACGGCACGCCGCTTCCCGCCGGAACGATACAAGTGACGGCGGAAGAGGACACACGCATCGGAAGCGTCACACAACCCCTGCCCGGTTTCGGAGGCAGACAGACCGAAACAGAAATGCAGTGCGCCTCCAGGCAGACCGCCCGCATACACAACCGCCACCGTGCCGTCACCCTACAGGACTATGCGGACATCCTGACGGAACATTTCCCCGAATTGGAAAAAATGCGCTGCTTCAACATCAGGCAGGAAGACGGCACACGGAAAACCGTCATTACCGTGTTCAGCCGTGCCGAGGACGAGACTTATTTCCTTTCTCCCTCATGGAAATTAGCGGAGATGGAACGTACCCTGAGGCAATACACCCCACCGTTCGCCCGGGTGGAAGTCATCAACCCGGTCTACGAACAGACAGTTGTCCATATCAAGGCACGGCTGCACGAGGACACGGACGACGAGGACAAGGTCATCCGCCAGTTCGTCGTGCTGGCGCAGAACTACCTTGCCCCCTGGAAGCGAAAGGGAGACATCCCCGAACCCGGACAGACATACTCACCCCTTGCATTGCACTCCCGGCTGGTGAACCACGAGGACGTGGAAGAGCTGCTGGAGCTGACCGTGGACGGGACAGACATACTGAATATGCCAAAAGAAGACAAGGATGGCGAAAACAAGGAAGAGGATAAAGAAAGCCCGATTCACGGCACTTACCCGTGGAGCATCCTGCTGCCCAAGGTTGAAATCGGACTGTTGCCCTACCGGTCGGGCATTGAGGAAGCCGAGATCGGTGGAAACTTCACTATAAACTGACAAGCCATGAGCCAAAGAGACAGAAAGACACTGAAAAGCTATTTCGAGAAGGGCGACGTGCCCACCGAGGAGCAGTTCGCCGACCTGATAGACTCCGTGCCCAATTTTGCCGAAGATGGGATTAAACGTGAGGACGGAGGCTGGTCGTTTTATCCTGCATCGGACAAGCCGCTCCGATTTTCCTTGCGCGAAAGCCCGACAGGCAATGCCGCATGGACACTGGAACAGACACCGGAAAGGCATCTGGCGATAGCCAATGCAAAAGGCGAGACCGTCATGGAACTGGCACAGGACAAGACTGTCACCTTCCACGGTGCTGTCAGACACGACGGAGACACGCCGGAACCTTCACCGCAACCTGAACCCTCCGGCGAAGGATACGTCACCCTGCCTGCGGACAAGCAGTGGCATGACCTGCCCGTGGACCTGAGCCGTGAAGGCTTCGGCTGCCGGGTGTTCAACATCTATGCCGCCTTCCGTAATCCGGACTTAGGACTGAACAAGCTGACCCTCGCCACTGCAATATGGCAGGACTTTGCCGTGAACAAGGTCAAATCGCCCCAAAGACACTGGTGGGGCTGGTCGGGCGGCGTGAAGATACGCTGGCAGGTCTCTGACGGGGCACTGCACCTGCAGGTGCGCAGCAGGCGGGCATCGGAGAAAGGGAAAATCCATTGCCGGATAGAAGAAGCATTCAAAGGGTAAAAATCCAATGAAAAATTAAAAGTTAAGAATTAAGACGGTACGTTTTGCGTTGCAGGACGTGCCTTTTTGCGCTCTGAAACGGCATGTATTAAAGGCTTAAACGGCACGTTTTATAATATAATACAATACAAGACATATAACAAAAAGGACGTATGACTGAGGAACGGAAAGAACCCTATATCGAACAGCATGAGGCGGAGGACGCCCTCTATACGAGGCTGCACCGGCAGATGCGGGAGGAGATACAGCGGCTGTCGGGCAAGGTGTGGACGGACTACAACGCCCACGACCCCGGCGTGACGCTGGCGGATGCCGCCGACTACGCCCTGACGGAACTGGACTACAAACTCGGCTTCCCCCTGGCGGACTATCTGACGGAGGAAAACGGGGAGCTTGACCTGCGCCGTTTCGGACTGTTCCCGCCGGAGGAGGTCTATACCACCCATCCCGTAACGGAGGAGGACTACCGCAGGCTGTTCCTCGCGAACATTCCCCGGCTCGCCGGCGTGACCGTGACCGCCAATAAGGCGACCGGCGGCTATACCGTCCGCATCCTGCCGGCCCCCTTTGAAGAAGAGGGGGAACGGAAAGCACTGGAGGAGCAGGTTCGGAAAGTCTTCCACAGCCACCGTAACCTCTGCGAATACCTTGAAAAGGTGGAGA
>ULSY01027214.1_pt1 | contig 23838 bp, 24 predicted proteins | sample 1957201 | NCBI WGS metagenome assembly ULSY01 (sample SAMEA4835723, study PRJEB28245) | human gut metagenome | biome: gut microbiome; material: fecal sample | place: Denmark | collected 2008
CTTTTTCAATCGTTTTCTTATACCGAACTCACGTTAAATTAATTCCGCCAACGGGTAATATTTTGATTTTATGTTGCTTATTGTTTGACAATTATATACTTCTAACTAGAATTATATTTTTATAATTATTGATAAATTTATTTATTGGGGAAGCAGATATTAACGGGTATAAATAATATTTACAACCTGATATTTTTTATTTGGTTAAGACAAATAATGCAATTATAGAAATCATAAAAATAATTGTAAAAAACCAAAATCTAAATGTATTTATGTATTCTTTTATTTGCGAATCCTTTTTCAAGGTAAGCACATATATACAACTAACAAAAATAATAAGAATAAAACCAATACCTAAAGAGTGTAAAGCAATATCTTTTATAACCATTTTCGTATTTGAAAAACTTATCACACTAAATAAAAGTGATAAAACTGCAACAAAGATGCCACCAATTTCAATAAATTTTGACGTTGTTGACTCAACTTGATTTTTTAATACATTTATATTTTCTTTTTCAGTATATAATTCCAATTTATTATCTATCAACAAACTACTTATTTTGTATTCTTCGATTTTTGCTCTTAATGTATTATAATTTGCTGGTTGTGAAAAAGATGAAGGAATAAAGAGTAATATGTCATATCCTTCAATATGGACACAACATTCTTCAAACATTAGTTGTAAAGGATAAAAATCCTCTCCTTGACATTGAGTGATAGTTCTTTTGTATCCTCTAATATATTTATCAAGTAATTCTTTTATTTCTTTTAATTCATTTTTGGATACTTGTTTTTTTGCTATTTTAATAAGAAATTCTATTGCTGTTTTATAATGGTAATAATTATGCGTCCCTGTTCGACTTTGGAATTTTTCAATTTTTCTAATATCTTGTTTTAATCGCTCTATGGTGTATGTGTTTTGCTGTATATAATATGATAATCGACAATTGTACATCACGTTCCACATTGAATTCAATGCATTTAAATCAAAATTCCGTGAGATTTGTTTACCATATAGAGAATTGTATTTTTCTTTGAAAATTTTTAGAACATTTTTTATTTGTTCTTCTGAACTGTCTTTATCTTTACAATATGCACGCATTAACAATATTAATTCGGAAAATTTAGATTTTCCATCATAGGATTTCTGTTGATATTTTTTTATTATGGGTTCGTTAATTAGAGTATTTGTGCTATTAATATCAGCAAAAATAGCAAATTGATTCCACATATCTTCAAGATAATTTAATTTTATATCTTGAAATGTTAGTTGATAATCAGTAAAGTTAATAGAATATTCTGATGGTCCTGAATAAACTAACAATTTCTTTATAAGATAATTGGTTTTTTCAACACAAATAGAAAATATTTTTTTTATTTTGTCAGATGAACATTTTTCTATTTTTTCTTCATATTCACGTTTCAGAATCAAAAGTTCGTTAAATAGGCTCCCATCGTCTTCAAAATACATATCAATTTGACATAACTGTACTATATACTTTTCAAAATATGAAATTATATTTGTCTTTTTATATATTTCATCTGAGTATATACGAAATCTGAAATTATGATTAGCAGAATCAAAATGTGCTGGATAATATTTTATTATACTCTTATATGTCAAACAGGCTGATTTTATAACCTTATTTAAATCATCATATTTATATAAAATATCTTGTTTCAATTTTGATTTTGTACCAATTGGATCTTCAAATTCTTTTGTTGTGGCATCCAATAGTAAATTTATGACATTATCAATTTGTTCTCCTTTAACAACAAATTCGCCACTCAATATTGAATATGAAAAAATTTGAAGAAAATCTTCCGAAAATGCATCTATTATCTTTTTGCATTCAATATAAGAATCTTTCTCATGTATTTTCGACCAATCTTTATTTCCTATCCAATTCTCAGGAAAATTATTATTATAATCGTTCTTTATTTTAACCGTAAGAAATTGCTTAGTCATAATATTTTTTCGACTTAATTATTTTTTCTGTTGGCATGGGTTCACTCCTTTTTCCTAAAACATTTGCTATATTCATAGAATTGACCCAAACAGGCCATTTATGAGAGATATCGACCAATTTGTAAGGAGGCAAATCTACAATAATATGATTTTTAGACTTTAAAAGTTCAATATTCTCATCAATAGCCTTTTTTATGTCTATCGGTATGCTATTAAAAATATCTATTTCTCCATTATTTTTATGTAAAGTAATTCTGTCTTGTATGTCATAATATTTTGTACATTTATGAAGTATGGAATTGTAAAGATCGCTTTCTACTGGCCCATATGACATGGCATAAAAATTATCAAATATAGAAAGTAACTTGTGATTTTCCTCTGTTGCGTCTACTGCTGCAACAAAGAATAACATTTTTAGAGCTTTTAACTTTCCAAATGTATATTCAGGATGAGATAGCTGGGGATAAATTTCTTTTATCCATTCTGATAGCTTGAAGATTACATATTCAAAATATAGAATCTTATTTTCTTTTGAAGAATCCATGATAAAATCATTTTTGTAAATATGATTGGACAAAATTAGCAAATAATATTTATTGTACAATGTATTTAATTATAAAAATATGCTGAAAGTAAAAAACTAACCAATGAAATATTATAAATTTAAGAAATATACTATTTTGCAATAGGAATGAACCTACGGCTAATTCTACTTTTTTGTAATAATCTAAACCTGCAAGATCAACAAAGGAACAAAAAAAGGGGGGGGAAATCATCAACTGTCTTATTTGGGCATACATAAATCCCTATATAGGCGAGGATTTGGATTTTAAGTCCATGTTCAATGTCAATGGTTTATGCCCAATAACGGAAACTGGACATTCATTTTACTACTTTTGAAGCATACCCTATTACCGCTACCACATAATGATGGTATTGAGGCCAAGGGATTATTCTTCATGTTTTATTGTTTTTTGCAGAAATTCTTTCAAGGGACTTAAATATCCGGCATCCAAATTCCAGTATTCAGGATTATCGAAGAAGAAGTCCTTTCTGTTCTTGAACCTTTCCCTGGCCGACTTTGATTTCTTGAATGACTCCACATAAGCATACATCTTTGCCTTCCTATTCGGCGTTATGTATTTAGGATTGCCGTTACCGTCAATATGCCCGCCAACGCATTTCTCGTAACCCTCAAAACATTCCAGTAGGCAGCGGTGTTCCTCGTTGATGATATTTTCCAACAACAATTCAAAGTCACCGTCGTCATGATTGTTTGGGAACAGGAATATTCCGCTTGATATTGACAACTCGTCTAATTTCCCTTCAATATACGTTTTACGGGTTGTAAAGCCTCCGCTATTCCCGGGAAAGTCTGCATCGAAGATTATCAAATTGGAGCCTCCGCTGTCACTGTTCTCCTTGAACTGCTGATCCGCCAATGCAAGTTTAGTGTATCCACCGGTTGAAACAATCTCCCATCTCCCCTTGTTTTCTCCGTAAAGGTGGACAAGGTATTTATCAATGAAGTCGGCATCACGCCCTTCCACGAAAATTCTGGTCATCGTATTTCTATATCTTGGTTGATAACATAGTTGAACTTGTCATAAGGGTACTCATATGCCTTCAGCTCATCGGTCGCCATGTGCCTTAACGAATAGCACATTATTTCATCCTTCGCACCGGAAAACCCGCCGTACAGGACTTCATCCAAAGCCTGCAGTGACTCTATGTTATGTGTCGTAGCAAACACCTGCACGTCCAACAACCCTGCAGTCTTTATGATGGCTTTCCATAAAGATGACAATGAAGAGAAGTGAAGCCCGTTGTCTATCTCGTCTATAAAAACCGCACCGTCCTTACAGGCATACAACGAGGTTATAACCGCAAGTATTTTCCTTATCCCGTCTCCAAGCATATTGATAGGAATAAGCCTTGACAGGCCGATGTCAACATTGATGCCCGACTTTAAGACCGATATGGACTTTATTCTCGGCTCGACCTGCCTTAATATCTCGACAACCACTCCTTCCTGTTTCTCGTTTATGATATTAGCCAGATTGTCCACCGCGATGCTGAATGCAAATTTGGAATTGATGTAAACCCCTGATAATGTTTCCTTATAGTCCTTTGACGGCCTAACCTTTATCCTGCCGTCATGTTGTCCTGTTATAATAATGGCCGAACTGTCGCTTTTTTCATCACCGTTTGCATTGGTATAGCTGAAATTCATTGCCAGCCCGTTGCTTGTATTGGTTTCCTTATTCGACAACGATTGTGAAGATATGTCATCTTTAGACAGGACATACTGTGATTCTGACACGATAGGTGTTATTTTCAAGTCCCTTACGGTTCCATCCGACATATTGCCCCGTATGTGGATATGGTTGTCAGGAACCATGTTGTAGAAATTCAAAAAAAGATCCTCATTCCCGAACTTGTCATAGTCCCTGAATTGGTTGACACGGAGGTTCAGGAGAGGGTTTGAAAATCCAGACAACAGGAACAGGGCATCAAGTATGGAAGACTTGCCGCAATTATTCTTGCCTACAAGCAGGTTTATTTGCCCGATATTGTTCAAGACGAGGTGCCTTATTCCCCTGAAGTTGTCTATTTCGACTTTGCTGAAAACCATATTAGTAGTGTTTATGAAAACAAAGGTACAATAAATTTTTCATCTTTCGGTTAATTAGATTGATAAACATAAACAAAAAATCCGACAGGCAGCATATTTCGGCCACCCACCGGATAAACGTGTGATAAAATTTTATGTCGGTTGTAAATGTTATGTTCCCAATCCTCCGTTGCTGAGTCCTTGGCCAATCACTCTTTTGGCATATATATCTTTCTACCAGAACAAATCTTGAATCCTATCCGCAATACTTCCAGTTCACTTTCAAAACGGTCACGTCCAGGTATCCCGACTTCACCGTAATATTCATCCTTTATTTGGTCTAATGTCCTGATATTCATTTTTCTGCCTCCTTATTTTTATTTTCATAATATTCATTCACAAGACGTAAGGTAATATAAAAATTACATTTATGCAAGTTTGCTTTAATATTCTTTCTTTAATTAATAACAGCGGTACAATATAACCAACGCCATTTATAGTTTTCATCTTTTGAAAATCCATTATTTAGTGCTAACTTTGCAGAAAAAATATGGGATATGACATCTTACGAAAAATCAATTGACGATGTGAGAAATAGCCGTATCTATGAATATGACTCTTTTGACAGCTTAATTAAAGAATCTGGAGGTACTAAGGATATTGATGTCTTTGACTGTTTCCATGCAGATTGGGGAAGTGACGGTTCTCCTGAAGATATTGCCAAGAACCTCCGTAAATCAAGAATGTTCAAACGTAAAGTTCCAAAGTGGTAATAAAAAATCCGTCAAACACATCCAAATAATAATGGCTGTCAAAATCACAATGGACAATACCAACAAAAAAGGGATTGCCATATAGACAACCCCTCATCAGTTCCTTTTATAGTGCAGTATGAAAACATATAGTTAACAAGTGCACTGGTTTTCGACACAAATTTACTGATTATTTCTTTGTCAAACAAATTTTGTATGAATTTTTAAGCATGAAAGTAACAAGATCTACGAACGGAAAATCATCAGCAAAAAAAAGACAGTCTTACTACAGAAAATAATGATGACGAAAAACTTTATGTCTATTTGGTGAAAGAATTTCCTGATGGGAAGTATCGTCTTAATAAAACTTAGAAGAAAGACTTTGAAAACTGGTTACACATATGAAAACGTTCATGGATTCTCGATAGATACCAATCAAACAAATTTGGCCTTCACAAACTGGGGCACTTTCCACATCATTTTTTCAATCTTGGCAATAACAGGATTTATTCCATGAGAGTGATAGACCCTTATGTCCTCTTTCCACATCTGTTTTCTTCGTCCATTGTCGGTGCTCAAGCCGCCCATCCTCATCCTTACGATATATTCGTCCAAGTAAGCAACAGTTAAATCACCGCACATAAGATAACGGAGCAGCAAATCAGAGTCGGCTGCAATCTTGTACGTTTCATTATACAAACCACGTTTCATAATAACGTCCCTCTTTATGTAACAGGTAGGATGCAGCGGCAACCATCCATGCTTGACTTTCCATGTACGATATTTTCCGCCTATCCAATCACGCACTATTTTATCAGTATTTTCATAATTAACGAACAAACCATTACCGTAAAGGAAGTCTGCACCTGTTTCTTCCATTTTCTTTACGACATGGCTTATTACATGATTGTCATAAAAGAAGTCATCCGAGTGTAACAGACCAACCACGTCACCGGTTGCAGCTTTTATTCCCTTGTTGATTGCCTCGTACATACCGTGGTCTGGTTCACTGATTATTTTTGATAAGTGGTTCTCGTATTCATTGATTATCTCCAATGAGCCGTCCATTGAAGCACCGTCAACAACGATATATTCAATGTCTGGATAATCCTGCGCCAACACGCTTTCTATTGCACCACGGATTGTATTCTTGCGATTATAACACGATGTTATGACTGAAACTTTCATATATTTTCATGACTTTTGTTAAACCATTTATCCAAAGTAAACTTTATAATTTGTGCATTACCACGTTTAAGAGGCTTAAAATTACAATTTTGTGCTTTTTCAATAGCCGATGGCAAATCCTTAATATCGTATACACCGATTATACACCCAAGAGAATCAAGTTTCCTTACAACCTGTTCTTGGTCATGGATATGTTCAAGTCCTTCTATACGTGGTACAGCTATAACACGATACCCTTTGTCTATAGCCTCTTGCATGGCTCCCCAACCACCTTGCATAACAATAATATCGGCTTCTTCCATATAGCGTGACATCTTCTCTTTTGAACAAAAATCAAAAGATTGTGCCGTTCGGCAGTCATAAGTTGAAACTCCTTTCTGAACTATAACTATTTCATCTTTGTGACTTGATGCATAATCATCAGCAGCCTTGACTAACCTGTCAAACGGCTGAAAATGTGTACCTACTGTTACAAATATCATAAAACACCTATATATTTTGAATTAGGAAATATTTTCTGTAGTTCTGGCCATTGCACTAAAAACAAGTCACTTAATGGGTAAGCCCTATAAGGTACACGTGATGGCTTAGTGACATTAGCGGCAGAACATAAAAATATAACTTTGCAATGAAATAGTTTTTTCCCGAAGTATATTGTGGGAAAAGAAACACCAGCACCAGACGAGATTATGACATCCGGACGTTCTTTCAATAAAATCCATAATGATTCCACACTATTGACAAACCATGTCCATTTCTTTAAAGTGGCATTATGTATTGTATAATATTTAACTGATTCCAGGAACTTTGATAAATGCTTGTTGGGGTAAGTTACCCAATAAATATCATACTCGGATGATGGTATGGATTTCATTGCCAATCTTAATTGCTCAAAATGTCCTCCAGCACTACAAGTAAGGCAAATTTTCGGTTTCCTCATTGTTTCAATAATTTTATATATATGTTCTCTAATTGCATCATGACGTACTCGGGTAAATAAGTTTCAACAATTTTTAGACTCATTTCTCCTTCTTTCATCAGCAATTCATGATTGTCTACATATTTTTTCATTGCCGAACATATTTCGCCATCATTACCGGGAGTGACTAACGTTCCATTATCTTTTACAACTTCAGGAATACCACCGACCGGCGTTGAAATAATAGGCAAACCATAGCTCATGGCCTCTAAAATAGAGATGGGCAAACCTTCATTGAAAGAAGGCAATATGAATACATCCGCCCAATTAAGCAAATTGATTTTTTTATCGCCGCCAACCCAGCCTTCAAACTTGACAATATCATCAAGTCCATTTTTTTGTATTGAATCTAAAAGTTGTTGTTCATTCCTGTTACCGCCTATACGAAGTTCTATTTTCCCAACAAAACGGTCGTGATCTTTTGCCAGTCCTCGCAATATGTCAAATACGCCTTTTCTCTTACCAATCTCACCTAAGAAAAGAAAATGTACCTTTCCGTCCTTGCTTTTCATTTCAGATCGAATGGTTGGATAATCGGTAATGTTATGGAGAACAGTCATCCTTTCTTCATCAATGCCAATAGACTTAAACCACTGCTTCCATGACTCGGACAAAACAATTAAGACATCAGCTTGTCGTAACGTGTTGATTATCCATTCTTTCTTCTCTTCCGACGATTCATTATAAAAATCTTTGAAACGGCTAGAATGGCAATGCATTATTACTTTTTTCCCGAAATGCTTGCCCAATTTTAACAACTTTTCCTTTCGCCAAAATGAACCGTCTGCTGCAAAATGAAGGTGGACGATCTTTATCTTTTTATCGCAAAGCAATCTTAATGCTATCCTGAAATACGAATAACCGAACCACCAAGCCCGAACCATTACATTTCCCAATTTCCATGTAGGATAATATTGCAACCCCTCAATATACTCGCTCCAATATTGAACGACGGCTGAAATTCCTCCTGGATGATGGTACTTGTAATAGTTACCAGCCATAAGCACGTGTTGGCTTATGGAGTCAGGAATTAATATCTTTTTCATGATATAAGGATTAACTCAATGAATTTTTAAGGAACTTAATGCTTTCTTCCCTTAACTTTGCTAAGTTATCATCAGTTGCGTTCCAATTAATAGCCTCGTCTATTTTTGTAATATCACCGTTGAATATGTGACTACGACTAATACCCAATGTGTTAAACAATGAGTCAATACGGCTGTTACGTCCTGTTTTGCTGTCCACCGCAAAGCGATAAAACGTCATGAATTTACGATGGAATTGTATGCTAAAGGCTGAACAATGGAACGAGTCCGTACATACGTATTCTGCATTACTGATGTATTTGACAAAATCATTCGGGTCAACATCGTAAGGGGCTTCATCGCCGAACGTTTCATCAGTTTCCACATATTCATCCATATGTTTGAGAGTTATTATTTTATAGCCGGTCTTCCGTTTCAATTCATTAGCCGCTTTACGCGCTTCTGGATTTGGCCCCAAAAAATAACAAAATATGTATGGCTCTTTCTCGTCAACGGCTGAATTTTTTATTTCTTCCAGCCATTCATTCGAATCGAGGAGCAATGTAGGGTCAACCACAACTGTTGCCTGTTTATGTGAAAGGCTCTCAACAATTTCCTTACCTTTATCCTCCCTGACACTTATTTTGTAAAACCTGTCTAAATATCTTCCTGTGGCCTCCCTTTGGAATGACGGAATTTCACTTACACCAAAACTGCTGGCATATGCCACTTTCCTGACTTTATCGTCAACAAACAGCAAGTTGAAGAATTTATTTGGTAGACTTAATGGCGACCACACTTGGTCTGACCCAACAACTACTACGTCATAATTCCTTGAACCCTGTTGTAATTCTTCAAATCCGATATAATTATTAAACTTAGGATATAATTTCTCAGATTTGTATCTTTCAACAGCTTCTATCCGTTTTTGTATATTCTTGTTATAGATGGAATTCGTTTTTTTATATTTTTCATTTTTTGACGGAAGTATTAATCTTTTAAACTCTCCACAGCGTACTGCATTTACAACATAACGTATTTTATCGGCAAAAGATAACCTCTTGATATAATTGATAACTTCAACGTCATATCCAAGTTGTTCTATTTTCTTCAAAAGTGCATAACCTACAAGTGATGTTCCATAATTAGTGTGATTTTTTTTGTAGGCTATGACACAACCTATTTTTTTCATTGACTAATCTTTATTTCAGTTTACTTGTGTCTTTCTTAAGTAATGATATTAACCACCAAAGCGATTTATGTGTTCCAATAAATTGCTGCAGTCTATTTTGGAGATAATCAATTGATGTTTTGAATGTCGGATTTTTTAGGTAGTCAACATCGTAATTCGGTACGACACGTCCTAAATTCCTGTTCAAATTAATAAACTCACCGTTGCGACCTTTCTTCTTGTAAGCCATTTTCTGAGATGAGTTAAGCGTATCAACATTTATTTCATCCAATGTTATACAGCCTTCTTTCTTAGCCTCCAACAATAAATCAAGCCACTGCTTTTTTCGCACTACAAGTGAATTAATACCGATTTTATCATTTATATATGGCTCAATATGAATGTCACCGAAGCAAATGTCACCCAATTCACCATAATGGTCAATACAAAACAAACATCTACGGGGAATGAAAAAACTTCTTAATGGGTGATAATAACTTTGGAATCTTTCTTTATATGACTTGCCATATTTTGTTTTTGCTACAAGTGAACCAAGGCAACCTTCGTCACGATAGGCAAAATATGTCAAATCATTCTTTGTTATATGGCGTTCTTTAAGAACATAATCAGTAAGATTAAAGGTTCTTCCTGACGAACAATATATAGCAAAATATCCGATAACCCTTTCACGAAATTTTCTGTCAATTGCTTCCAACTTACGAAAGCCCTCAATATGGCATGGCAATCCAACAATTACATATCTGTTGCCTTTTGCAGCCTTGACATCTCTAACCGCATTATGAAGTGAAACTGGAGCATATTTACTGCTTTTGGCCGCTAATATTTCATCCGCCGTTGTCGCTATATAAGATTTTACCAGAAGCTCATTTTGAGGGTCAAAAGCCGTTACAACTGCACCGTCTATGTATTTCTTTTCAAGCAAAAAGATAAGGAACTGACTTACCATGCCACCTGAAGCACAATGGAAACGTATGTCATCGTTATTGCTATGCCCAGTAAAACATTTCAAGTATCGGCCAACCATTTTATCGGTCTTTGTACCTTCATCTGAAAATTGTTCACAGGCAATTCGTGTCAAATCCACTCCTAAGCCAGGACACACATCAGAACACCTATGGCAACCTTTATCATTCTTGCACAAGCCTTTATCAATTTGTGGAATGAAACGTCCTTTTTTTACAATTGTGATTATCGCATTAGATGGGCAAGCACCTTCGCAAATTCCACAACCGGTACAAAGGTCACAATATATTGTATAATTAATATTTTGTCCCATTTGAGTTCATTATCATGTTAAATCCATTATCGTATAAATTTAAAATTTTATCTAAAGCGAGCTCATTTTTTACATAATTATTAAGGTTGGAACATATAAATTGATAATCAAATTTATTTTCTATAATATTCTGCATTACTAAAGCAAGACTTTGTGGGTTACGATTTTCAAAAATGAAACCATTTACTCCATCTTGAATATATTCATTAAAACCAGGATGATTTGATGCTATTACGGGAATATTGTAATAATAAGATATAAGTAATGGACCCGATTGTGTTACATCTTTATATGGGAGTATTAAATAATCAGAAGTAGAAAAAATACCAGGTATTTCAATATTTTCAATTCTTCTGATGCATAATTCAAAGCAATCCATCGAGTCTATCATTTTCTCATAAAATTTCCAGTTATAACATCCACCATAAATTTTAACAATAAAACGTCCTGAATATTTCTGACACAACATATTAGTTGCTTTTATTAAATATTCTAAACCTTTTCTTTCTTGTATTTTCCCGAAAAATAAGAAATGAACTTTTCCATCATTATGTTTTTTCTTGTTTGACTCACCAAAGCCTTTTAAGGTCAATGGTGCATAGAATGCATTTTTCTTATATTTTTGATTAAACAATTCAAGCTGAGTTTTTGAAAATAGATGAAAGTTTTGGTATTTTGAAAAAACAAATTTTTTATAATATGTAATAAATGTTCTATTTTTAATTTCAACATGATCTATAAAATCATGACAAGCATAAATGATTTTTTCTTTATCTATTCTCAATAAATAAAAAATGAAAAACATATAAGGTAAACCTAAAAAATCAATATATATTAAGTCATAATTGCCTGCTTTTATTTTTAAAGATAATTTCACATAATAGATTAAAGACTTTAAGGAACTTAATTTAGGCCAATTTACCGATATACCTTTTATATCGTTACTTTTTAATATAGAATCAATATCTTTTTTTTTGAAAAAAGATTTCCTTTGTATAACAACAAACCAATTTATTTCATATCTTTTACAAAAAGCTGGAACAATATGTTCATCAACATCAAAAAAACTTGACCCTGTTAGCCAAAAAATTTTCTTCATAATAATATTATTTAGCAAAAAAATTACTATACTCAGATTCTATGTATGTATTCATTTTTTCGATATATAATCTATTTTTCTCTTTCACTCTTTTAATTTCATCAATACCATAATCATAAGACCAAAATAAATCTAATGCATTAATCCATTCATTTGCATTTGTCGAAGCAAATATAGGGGCTATTTCTGGTTGATATATGCCAATTAAACTATGTGGATGGGCCATAACTATTTTATCATAACTAATACCTTCAAAAGTTTTGATTTTCAATCCTGTACCCTGATATGTAGGATTAATTACGATATCTGCAGTTTCATAAAAAAGTCTTGCATCATCAACATAACCAATAAGTTCTATATTATGCGAGTTTTTCAAATGATTAAGTAATTTACAAATACCGCCTCCGATTCTTAATTTAACATTAGGATAAACTTTTACTATTTCAGGAAATATTACGGATAAAAACCAATTCAATCCATCAATATTGAATTGATTTGGACCAGATAAAAATAATAATTCTTTATTCCCCACGATTTTACTATTATAATATTCATAAACACTGAATACATTATAAATTCTACTTTGTGGAGATAATTTACTGAAATATATACCCTCTTCTGTATTTAGAGCAAAAATATGTGGACTTCGTTGCAAGGCCTTTGCTTCTTGATCTGCAGATGTCCCCATCCAAGTTTTCTTTTGATTTAACAGTAAATTTTTATAACTGAAATAATCATGAGTTACCAAACCTTTTAATGAAATATTAGTTTTTATAAGGAGTCGCGATAGTGTATAATAATTTACAATACAGCAGTCGAATTTTAATTTTTTATTTAGTAAGTCAACATATTTAGTCAGCCCATGTGGATATTCATCATCGCAATGCTTATATCCATGATTAAACAAATTTCGATACTTACCAATAATATTAAACCTTATTTTTTCCAGTAATCCAACATTGTAACTGTAAAAGTTATCTTTCCAATACTCTTTCATATGATTTATACAATCTTCATTATTGGCATTGGTTGCCCTTAAAGCATTTTCCATAATATATAAAAAATACACGTCATGTCCCATTCGTTTAAACAGTTCTACTTGGTTTAAGATAAAACGACGGTTTCCTGCTGTTGTCGGATGAGTCGGACATTTTGCAACGATTAATACACGGGCCATAATTTTCTAATTTTATTTTCTTCGTAATACGGCGCATTCTATATTTTTAGAATACTCCATTATCGTATGTTTTTTCGCAAACCTTTTCATATTATTCGCATAAAAAGCATAATTATTTAGCGCCTCTAACAATTCTGTACTAAAATCATCTTTTAAGGGATTATACAAGACCCCCAATTTATTCTCTGCTATTTCATCAGAAAAAGCCGCATTATACGGTGCAACAACAGGCATACCCAAAGCAATGGCATCTAAATAACTCGTAATTCCTATAGGCCCGATAATACTGTCAGCTTTCTCTAATGGAATGACCATCACTTTTGCGTGGATAAGAATAGACAACATTTTTTTATCATCAGGAATATCTTGAAAACAAAGTTTTATATTGCCGTCATTTTTATATTGCTCAGGGATATGTTTGCTATCGGTAACAACCAAGCCCGTACATTGCCTTAATTTGGTCACGCTTAAAATAAATTTGTTATGATCCCTTGCTGTTTTCCCGTTATCAATAAAGTCAATAATTTTACTTTTGTCGTTTTCTTTATTATATTTTGCGGAGTAAAAATCGACATCTGGATACCATTGATTGAAAAACATAATCCTCTTATCGGTCACATACTTTCGAGCTTCATTTAATAGCTTTTCTGTAAAAAATATAGAGATGTCAGATTTAGCGTATTGCATTATTTTCTTAAAAGGTGGGTGATGAAAAATTGTCACCAAACGGGGCTTTAATAAATGATATTTGTTGAATACGCCTAAATATTTTGACACGACACAAAGAGAGTCAAAAATCAATTCATATTTAAATGACATGATATAAACTTTCAAAACTTCTTTTAAAGTCCGGTGTTGAATACATACAAATTTGATTTTACCCCCCCCCGATACTACTTTTTAAGACTGCAGTATCATCCGTTTCAAAATAGTCTATAAGTTCATAAAAACCAAACAGATGATGACTGGGTTGCTCCCCTCCTTTTATTTTAAGCCAAGAAGCATAATTAATTATGAAAAGTATCTTCATATTTTCAAATAATATTGTAATCAAAAATTGTTCTATATGGAACGTTTACTTCCTCAAAATAGAAGCCATCACAATATCCATAAATTTTATATACATAATAAATAATAAAAAACAAGATAGCTAATCTTCCAAATTTCTTTTCTTTATTTGAAATATAAAAATATAGAGTGTGGATTAATAATAAAGCCTGTGCCGGAAACAATAATCCTGCAAGTCGAGTAAATTCGCCCATGCCTTGCGAAAATACAAGTTGTATTCCTATATAAACAAGGAACATGTTTAAGAGCCCATTATAAAACTCGTTTTTCTCTAAAAGTCTTTTTTTTCTAACGTATAGATAATTCAACAAGAAAAACAGATTCAACAAAAGCGTAGAAATTCCTCTGGCTTCATGGTCACCAACATCTCGTTGTGTATAATGGTACATAACATCACCGACACTTCCTCCCATTGCAAGGGATAAAGATGTAAAATAGTTTTGGAAAACGTATGTTAATGATGAAAAAGACAACAATATGATAATTGCTATATAAGATTTTAATTTCACCTTACCAATCCAATATAATGGTAACATTATCAAGCACTGATTGTGAATCAATGAAGCACAGGCAATAATCACCATGTATTTTACAATATCCCGTTCCTTAAAATAACGATAAGCCAAATACACAAACCCCATACTTAAGCCAGCTCGGACAGCAAAATAGTTTGAAGACATTATCATTAATAGTGAAAAAAGAAGAATTGGATATTTGGGACAAAAATAAGTGCAAAATTTATAATAACTAAATTGAATGAATGCAATGATTATAATATTATAGAAATAGAATTTACCCACTAATGTCTTTATAGAAATATTAACAAGCATAAAACCTGGTTCCATTTTCCTATCACCAGACCTATAATAATTAAAAACATTATCCCAATTTGCGCTTTTAAATATTTCATAATAACTATCAAAATCACCCCCTGTATTCCATCTTAAACCTCCAAACAAAGTAAAAAATACGCACCAAATTATTATGATGTTTCTTTTTGTTCTAAAGTTTATATTAATAAAATCCAGAAAACAACAGCTAAATAGCAGTATAAAAATAGTATAGTATATCTCCATTTAGTTAAACACCTAAAATTTATTTATCCAAAATTATAGTTTTAAAAAAGCACATTCTCTTTTCTCGAAATGTAGAATTATTGAAAATAAAGAACGAAACTAATAATAAATATAAATATGTTGTATGTAATGTAAAATGTAATCAGTTTACATTGTGCCAACAAAAAACTTCTAATGCCAATTTTAGGATTATTACTAATATTTTTATTATTAGAAAGTGCTAGAATTAATGAATATATCATCAACCTCTCATTATGTCAGTTAAAAATTTGATGACGATTATGCCTCATTTTTTATTTACATCATATCTTATTTAATATCCGACTATTTTTTACGAAAGTGCTTCATGTAAATATCTTTGTGAAAGTATTCTCCATTCATATAGTTTTTTGTTTGTCTTTTCCCAATCTATTTTCCCTATATTACTATCTATACCTAACATTTTAAGTAATGATTCAACACGAGAATTTCCTCTTCTTTTATTTCCAACGAAAAAAAATGACTTATTAAAGAGAATAGAAAACAATACACCATGATAAGAGTCTGTGACAACAAAATCACAGGTTAATATATTATTCAACCATTGTTCTATAGATATCTTATCTGTATCAGTGAGGCTCACAATAACACTATTCTTATTTAATAATCTTTCATATTGCTCTATCAATATCCTTTTCTCTTCATCCATGTCAAGTATATAACAAAAAATTTTTTCTTTCAAGCTATTGGATACATTAGCTTTTGTTATTAAAAACTTGTAATCAGCAATACTTAATAATAAAGTTGGATCCAATGTCCATATCGGTTTGGGGGCTATCCAGCCATAAGATTTCAAAAGTTCGAAAGACGAATTCTCTCTTACAGAAATAGCATTGAACTTTGCATACAAAGGAGTTAGCTTATGAATCAAATCCTCAGCATATACTTTATTCGAACCAAATGAAACAGCATAAGCAATTCTTTTTACATCTTCATTTTGAACAAACTTGAGGAAATAATTATCTAACCCAATATTTTTCGTCATATCTTCGCGCCATACTTGATCAGAACCGACGATATACGCATCATAATGTCCTTTACATATTTTTTTAAGTTCCGTAACAGTATGTATTTCTGTCGTATGCGGTATGTATTTATTATAAAATTCTAAAGCCAATGCGTTCTTTTTCAAAGACTCTAACAACGCATATTTTTCAATAAACAAAGGGCTATCATTACCGTAAATATTCTTTATAATTCGCTTTGTATAACTAAATGGCTTTTTAAACCATGGCAGTTTATAATTTCTAACTATATTTAGATGTTCAACTTGATGCCCCATTTTTTGAAGAACAGAAATAAGGGCATAACGTTGTAGATTCCCTCCATAGTTATTATCAAAAGGGAGATTAAGTACCGCAATCTTCATTCTTAATTATCTCCTTTAACTATATTGATGTCATTTTTAATTGGTAAAATTCCTTTTAAACTGTTTCTTTGCAGATTTATCAGCTATACAATTTATTATTCGGATCTTCTTTAGATATTTCGATTTAATCCGCCATAATAACTTTATTTCAGCGTCCATCCACCGTCAATGGGAACAATCTCACCAACAATGTTCGAGCCTAAGTCGGAGGAAAGGTAAAGAATCATTCCGGCAACTTCTTCAACGAGGGTGTACCTGCCGGTCAGGTGCGACGGCATATAGGCGTTGTCTTCCACATTTTTGCCCCTTACACCAGAATGGATGTTCGTTACCACGTTTCCCGGAGCAACGCCGTTGACTATTATTCCGTGTCTTGCAAGCTCCTTGGCCAGGCCTTTCGTTATGCAGACGGCTCCCCATTTTGAGATTGAATAAGGGTCAAAGCCTGACTTTATTCCAGCTATAGAACATACATTTACAACCCTGCCGCATATATTGTTTTCCAAGAAATATTTTCCTTCTGCCTGGCACATAAAAAACAAGCCTTTTGTGTTTGTCGTCATTACATTATCAAAAGTAAACTCGTCGTATTTGTCCCAAGCATTAACAGCATAAACACCGGCATTATTGACAAAGATGTCTATTTTACCTAATTGTGTTACAGCTTCCTGCATTTTCTGCGGTATTGATTTTATGTCTGATACATCCCAAACAATAGTATGAAGTTTGTCGGAACTGAGTTTTTCCTTTGCTTCTTTCAAGGCAGATTCATGCCTTCCCGTGATAATTACCTCTGCACCTTCGGCCAAATATTCTCTTGCGGTCTCGAAACCGATGCCACTGCTGCCGCCTGTAACCAGTACGCATTTACCTTCAAATCTCTTGCCGGGCGATACTTTGTCGAATTTTATCAATACAACGCCGCCGCTTTTTATATACTTCAATAAGTTTTTTGTGTAGCGTTTAATTCTGCCTATCATATTTTTGTTAGTTTTTCAATGTTCTTACTGGATTTTCAAATTTAGAACTACCTGATATTCAATGTATTTACAATTTGCCGTAAATCAGACTTTAAAAGGCGGCTTTTTAGAACGCAATCCATGCCCTTTTGGAGTGCAAAATACGTCCTTTTAGAATTTGAACATAGTCAAGCAGTAATACAATTTACCGTCTGCAACCTTCATTTTTCGTTATAGTCTGCATTAAATGCATTCTCTTCAATGAAGGCTTTGGTAAACTTGCGTGCCCCTGTACGGTTCATGAAGAATGAATTTATGTAGTATGCGGTATCCTGAAATCTTGCATCCCTCATATAGTCCGCCAATATAATATCACTATCTCCGACGGCTTCCTTCACGTATTGGGTCATCTGCCTCTCAACATAGTCTGACGAGAAATAGTCCCCTAACTGCCTTGTCAACGGTAAATAGGCAAAAACTATACGCAATCCGTTTTGCTTGCAGTACTCTATTGCCTCCTTCAATACACTTATGTTATACTTTACGGCTTTCCTGTTGGTTTCAGACAGAGGTACCATGTTCTCAATATCTATATTGAACTCAGGATTCCAGCAACCATGTATCCACCATGAGGCATCTTTTTCTATCTCCTTAATGCCCATAGGGTTAAAGTCCAAGGCCAGTCTTGTATCCGTTTTAGTATCCTTAAGCAGGCGTTTAAGCCTTTTCGGATGAGATATCAGCGGATACTTATATTCAGTTATATATTGCCTTTTGCTGTAATCGGGAAACTCGTCACGGTCAAGAAGCCTGTAATATTTAACAAATTCCGACTTGTTTTTAAACTTGTCCAAGAAAAATTTTCCGGGACATACCGGCCAAATAACTGCTGCTCCGTGCTTGAGTTTGTAGGCAAACTTCTTCAGGATGATTAAATCGTATTCAAACGTTTCGGAGCCTATTGCCCAGTTCATGCAAGCGCAATCCTTTATTTCCGAAAAATCAAACGCGAACTTCGGTGCGTTGCTGCCTAATACAATAACGTCAAGCGATTGGTCTTTGATAGTTACCAATTTCTTGAACTTGGCAATGTCAACGAATTGGTTACGGTATGCATTGGTACGCTTGTAAAAACAGTTCAAGACAACCAAGGCGATTAAAACTATAACGACAAACAGTAAAACTTCAAGGTATATCATGACTTGTTGCTTTTCTTTATGATGTTTTTTACTTTATTCATGACGGCTTCCCTCATGTGTGTCGTCATTCCGAAACGGAAAATCAAGAGACCTCCCCATACGGCTGAAACCATCATGTTTAAGATGAACCTCAACCAACCTTGCTCCATTTCAGAACAAATAAAGAATAACGGTGCAAACATAATTATACCCATCGGGATAATTACGCCATAAGAGCGCCTATAAAAGACACGGCGGGATAAACCTACGTATCTCTTCAGAAGGCTCAAGTCTATAAACGTTTCGGCTAACCATGGCAATAATGTTACGACCATAACCGTATGTAAAGACACACCCAACTTGAACAATAAATATGACAATGGAAGTGAAAGCAGCAGTACACTTCCGGCAAGCAGGTTGGGAAGTTTCATCTTGCCTGTTGCATGTACACCCATCACCACTGCCCTTGTCATTGAAGTAATCAATGTCTGCAAAAGGATGATTCTTGTCAGGAATACGGTTTCTTCAGGATACTTACCGAGCCATATGCCCAGGACAAACGGAAGCTCCACCATTAACGGCACGATTATATAAAGTACCATCAGGCCAGAAAACCTTGCGTTGTTGTATATAAGATGGTTCATCTCGTCCGTTTCTCCCTTGGCGTAATACTTTACTATCTGCGGGTTAACTGCCGTCTGGAAATTGTTTACGAACTGTGACGCAACACCGTTCACCTGGTTGGATATTCCTCGTGCGGCGTTCAAGACTGGACCATAGAAAACATTGAGCAGCATATTGAAACCTTGGTTGTTAAAAAGCGATGCAGTACACCCAAATATGTTCCAGCCAGAGAAGCCAAGGATGTTTTTTGCCAACGGCTTGTCAAAGCACAGCTTGAACCTGCACTCCTTGTATTTCTTGATGCAATACAGCCTATAAAACGTCATGTCGCAGAGTTGTACCAATGCTAATAACACGGCATAGACTTTTAGTCTGTCATAGTCGGTAATTACCAAGGCGTATGCCACCCCGAGTTTTGCCACTGCGTCGAAGATGCTCATGTAGGCGTAAACGCCCATATCCTCGTGGGCTATTATGGAGGCCATGTACGGCACTTGGGTTATGTTCAGGACTACGATTATTACGGAACAGTAAAACACCCAATATGCAGCCTCCATCCTTTCCCCGGGTATAACCAACCGTCCGTCAAGGAAATACAGGCCACCGACAAGGATAGCCAGTCCTATAATGACGGAAAGCAAAAAATGGATTACCAGCGTGGTAGAGAATGTCACGCTCAACTTCCGCTTGTCCCCTTCGCCTAACGCAAATGTTATGAACCGCTGCGTACCGGAGGCCAGTGTGCCGTTAAGGAAAGTGAACATCGACACCATACCGGCAACTACGTTGTTTATACCGAAATCTACCACGCCAAGCTTCTCGAGTACAATCCTCGATGTATATAGGGTCACGGCAAGCGTGATAAACATCCTGACGTACAGGAGTGCCGTATTCCGGGCTATGCGCCTGTTGTTTTGGGCGACGTTCTCCATTTACTTCCAATATATTTCCTGGTTTATGACCTTGGCAGGAACGCCTCCAACGGCTGTATGTGGCGCAACGTCCTTTGTAACAACCGCACCTGCCGCAATGATAGCCCCGTCGCCAACAGTCACGCCTTTCAATATTTGTGCTCCCTGGCCAATCCAGACATGATTGCCGATTTTTATCGACTCTGAAATATTATAGCCGTCTTTTATAATCGTATGGCCGTCGTATGAGCGTATTACAACGTCACGGCCTATAGCGCAATCCTTGCCTATCTCTATGGTCGAACCGCAGGTTATCTGGACGTTCTCGTTGATGAAGCCTCCGTGAAGAATCAAGTGGCCGCCTTTTATCACACGGATATATGAGCCAGCGAACATCTTGAACGTATCGTTGACGGTCATCCTTGCGCCTTCCTCGAGCAATAGCCTCGTTTCCTTGCGTGAGCCTTTGACTTGCGTTATGCCCATGACAAGCTTACCATGAAGCGAAAGTTTGGAGTTGTCGTCAAGTTCTATCACCACATGCTTCGTCAACGACAGCGGTATTTTTCTGAAACGCTCTACTTTGCTGCATACGAAATTATAATACACGGTGTTCTTCCATGCCTTGAATGACAGGCCAAGACTCGTCACCAACCTGTAGACTTTCTTGACTCCGTGGAATACCCGACGGACTTTCTTCTTCATTCTGTTGGAGAATGTAGGAATGGGGAAAAACTTTGCGGCCACCTTGTCGAACGGCATTTCATCCAACGCCTTGAAAAACTCATCCCTATTCATTGCTGCTGGTTTCAGGGAAGAATCCATTGCGGGGTTGCCTTTCCTTGCATTTTCCATGGTAAACTCTTTCCAGACAAGTTGGCTCTTTGCCGCATTGAACAACTCCATGCCTTTATCCGAGTTGACCATTACCAATGAAGTCCCCTTGTCTTGGTCCATTGAAGGGTTTATTTTCTCTATTCCCCAAAAGTCTGCGAGCGTTATGTCCGATTTCTGTGGGAAGCCCTTGAATTGGCATTCATAGCATGACGGACGGGAAAAGTTGCCGCATTGCAGGTAGCCGATGAAGAACAGGTCGTGCCATCTGTCTTCACAATATTGTTTGCCGTTCTCGAAGTCGACACGCATTGAAAAATTGTGCCAGCCCCATTTCTTATTCTTAAACTTTATTCCGGTAGCCCTTGAACCATATCGTTTCTCAAGCATATCCATGTACTTCAGGAACACTTTAGGCGAATTTACTCCACGGCAGATGAAATCACAGGTCGTAAGGCTGGGATAGTCCTTGCCGAGAAAATTATACAAGGCGTGTACTTGGCACGGCGTTCCGCAATAAAAAACTTTTTCACCTTTTCTTAGCAAGGACTTTATTTCCTTGTATTGCCCGAGCATGGAGCTTTGCAGGTACTTTGAGCTGCGTATCTCTGGCAACAGTTCTTTATCGGGTGAAACAATATGTGAAACTGTATGGTCGTCATTGTAAACTGCACCTCCGACGTAAGCCCCTTCACCATACATGACATTTGCCAATGCCGAATGTAATCCACCTGATGTGCTGTCAAGTCTTACGGCCTCGTCCTTATTATATGCAGCAAATACCCTCGGAACAGAATACCTTTCTTGTCTAGACTTATTGATTATCGGACACACTTTTTCGCAGAGTCCGCAGGCCACACATTTTGTTTTGTCTACGACAGGATACCAGAAACCTTCGTTGTCAGTCCTGAACGTTATGGCATTATGGGCACATACGTCGCCACAAGCATTGCAGCCGCAACAATCAATCTTGTTCTTAATGGAAATCATTTATAATAAATGACGATAATTTTAAATAGGATTTAATCCCTTCTGAATATATCTCTCGTATAAACCTTGTCTTTCACATCATCCAGACAAGAATCGTATCTGTTTGCAATGATAGCATGACTTTGTTGCTTGAATGTATCGAGATTGTTCACCACCTTGCTGCCGAAGAAAGTGCTGCCATCTTCAAGAGTAGGTTCATAAATGATTACTTCCGCCCCCTTTGCCTTGATACGTTTCATTACGCCTTGAATTGATGATTGGCGGAAGTTGTCCGAGTTTGATTTCATTGTCAAACGGTAAACTCCGATGACACACTTCTTTTCCTCTGATGGGTTAAAATCTCCACGGTTGTAATAGTCATAGTAACCTGCTTTGTGAAGAACACGGTCTGCGATAAAGTCCTTCCTCGTCCTGTTACTTTCCACTATTGCCTGAATTAAGTTTTCCGGAACGTCAGCATAGTTGGCAAGAAGCTGTTTCGTATCTTTAGGCAGACAATAACCGCCATAACCAAAGCTTGGGTTGTTGTAGTGTGTTCCGATGCGTGGGTCAAGACAAACGCCGTTGATTATCGCCTGTGTATCGAGTCCCTTCATTTCGGCGTAGGTATCAAGCTCGTTAAAGTAGGAAACACGGAGAGCAAGGTAGGTGTTGGCAAAAAGTTTCACTGCTTCAGCCTCCGTAGTACCCATAAACAAGGTATCGATGTTTTCCTTTATCGCCCCTTCTTGTAACAATGCCGCAAATTCATGGGCTGCCTTATCCAAATGCTCATCACCTTCTGGACGACCAACTATTATACGGCTTGGGTAAAGGTTGTCATACAGCGCTTTACTTTCACGGAGAAATTCAGGTGAGAAAATGATGTTGTCGGTGTTCATCTTCTTTCGTACCATCTCAGTATATCCAACTGGAATGGTGCTTTTGATAACCATTATTGCATTCGGATTGACGCTCTTCACCAACTCGATAACCTCTTCAACATGACTCGTGTCAAAATAGTTCTTCACCGGGTCGTAATTGGTCGGTGCTGCTATGACAACGAAATCCGCGTCAGAATATGCTTTTGCCCCGTCCGTTGTAGCAGTAAGTTTCAATTCCTTTTCTGCTAGGTATTTCTCGATATAGTCATCCTGAATTGGTGACTTACGTTGATTGATTAAGTCAACTTTTTCGGGAATTACGTCTACAGCCGTTACTTGATGATGCTGACTGAGAAGGGTGGCAATACTTAATCCAACGTAACCAGTTCCTGCTACTGCTATTTTTGTGTCTTGGTTCATATTGTTTGTGTTAATTATATCGTTTTTATTTTTACAAAGAATTTGGATACACCTACATTCACCCTAATTACTTGATTCACTATTTTTGTTAAGCCTATTATTTAGAGCTAAGGGAATGTCTTGTAGCAAGCCAATTCAAAAAGTCAAGTATGTTCGGCTCATCAGTATAGAAACCGTTTATGTCCTTCTCAAATTCCCCGTAAAGGTCTTGATAAAGGGTGTATCTTTTTCCGAAC
>ULSY01007467.1_pt1 | contig 23657 bp, 37 predicted proteins | sample 1957201 | NCBI WGS metagenome assembly ULSY01 (sample SAMEA4835723, study PRJEB28245) | human gut metagenome | biome: gut microbiome; material: fecal sample | place: Denmark | collected 2008
CAGTGTCAGGAGCGATTCCCTACACTGCGTAATTTCTTTTTGGAATACTACACTAGTACCAGATTTCTGGCAAGTATCCTTTTCCGTACTCATACGTTGTCATTTTATTCTTATTTAAAGTTAAACTAAGCTCCCATTCCAGTAGGAATCCTGTCTGTCCATCCAAAATAACGATGAGTCAACTTTTACACCATCTTCGAACTCATATAGTCCGCTGGAATTTATAGTTACCCATTCGTCTTTACTAAAGCCTTACTTTCTTTCCTTCAGACATTTGCTTCTTCTTTTGTCATAATCTAATTAATTAAAATGTGTGGGAGTCGAGCAGCGCATTTACAGTGCGCTACGGAATAACCTCCCATCTTATTAAACTAAAGATACCTTAAAAGGAAGATACTTCTCTCCTAAGCTTATAGAAGATGTTGCAGAAATTTCAGTTCTTGGAATAGAATAAAATTCAGTCATTGCGAATATTAAATCGCATTTGTTCTAGTCGAAGGTTTTTACTTTTCCACTCTGATTTCCTCCATTAACTGATAGTTCCCATTATCTTTCTTACAAGTAGTAGTCTTTACCTTTAATAGGGTATTTCCAGTATCGACAATTATATCATAGTCGATTAACGGAATACTTATAGTATAACCTAGCTTTGAATAGTATGCTATAGCATAAGCTAATCCTACTTAGTAAAGGTTGAAAATTCTCTTAATTCCTTTTTGATTATTAACTAATCTATATAAATAGACTGATAGTAGTCTATCCAATAGTCTGCTTCCATATCTTCGAAAATCTCTTTAAGTTCTTCATCAGATAGCCCTTCATATTTGTCTTCCATTATATCTTTCTCCTATTAAATAGTCTAAAATATTCGTCAGAATATACGCTGCATAAGTCCTTATACTTTTTTGGCATAGGATAATCAAAGTCATCAAATGCTTTAATAAATCCATCATGTAGAGCCATATTTGCTGTGGCAATTACGCTCCTTTCCCCAGTCAACAACACTATTAAAGTATTCTGTATCTACTTGGAGATAGATTTCCACTCTGCAAATTGCAGGATCCTTGTCTAAGAGTTATCTTAGATACGAAATTCAAGTCTAGCAAATCTGCTATTCTATCCTTAGCTACAATTCTTATCATCTTTTGGTAAGTTATTTTACATAATTGTGGGATAGGTAGGATTCGAACCTACTAAAGGCAACGGATTTACAGTCCGTCCCAACTCTCCATCGTTGGCGCTATCCCATAAAGCAATTAACAGATTTGTTCTAATTAACATAGCTACTACAATTCTTCCTCTTGGCACCCCAAGTCCTCTAGTAGCTAATAGCCGCACTAGTGCGTGGTAACAATTTTAAGGGAACTCACCTCTGTTAATCGGAGTAATCAGGGATTCATCTAAAAGGCACCCTACAGTCCTAATTGCTGTACTAATAGTGAATGTTGATTACTTCTTGTCTGGATAGCAGGACTCGAACCTGCGGTCTCTACATCCCAAATGTAGCATCTTACCAACTCGACTATACCCAGATGCAAACACGTGTTTCACAACAAATGTTTACTAGCGGAATAAAAGAAAAAGACATTAATAGGGAATTATTTCTCTATCTTAGAGAAAGTATAATTTAATCTTTCTATAGATATGATGCAATCTTTTGCAAAGTTTATACCTTTTGTCTAATTATTAGCTGGAGGTTCCTCCCTAATAGAATTTCTATTAGCAACATCACATTCTGGAAATATATAGATGTTATGAAGGTCGCAACATATCATCCTCGTTGTATTTGTGAACGGTCCCTTTGTTATAATTATTACTTGTTAAACTAAAGTTCAACGAGTTATTTACAGTTTTCACCTAAGTTCTGTAAAACTTGTTATTATAACAAAATCAAATGGTAGATTGTCAGACATTGGTAATAATCCATATTTTGATAATTCACCAATGGCTCTCCTATTTCTCCGAGCTACTTTTTATTTCTTAATTCGTCTACATTTATCATAGCTTAATTATTTAAAGTTAGTTCTCCCTAAGAGAACTCTTGTCTTTCGATTAAAAGTCGAAAGCTCTACCGTTGAGCTAAGGGAGAATAATAGTCTTTCCTTCCAGATTCGAACTGGAATTATCTGTTTAGAAGACAGAGGTTCTATCCATTGAACTAAGGAAAGGATAACTAAGAGTTTGTCTACTATTATACAGTATAATCTAGATTTCTCTTAGTTAAGAATTGTTAAATCTTCTCTTCAGAGATTAGTGCGTTCCCACAAGTAATTCGGTCAGAATCTTCCTCCTTAGATGGAACAAACACTATAACATCCCAACCTTCTTTCAATAAAGGTTGTTCAAAGCGACGATAAACGTCATAATCAGAGTATCCAGTTACCTGGAAACCATTCTCTATAGCAGAAGCTGTTTCATGTATAGGAGTAATTTTAACAATAAATTTCTCCCTATCAAATAGCTTTGACAATTCCTTCGCATCGAGAATAGTTTGTGAGGTTACTGGAAAATTTAGAGTATACTTTCTGCCTACTGGCATTGGTAACTCGTCAGCCAACCGGGAAATTTGTGCTAGTGACAAACTCTTAGAGTCAAACAGCTCATTTCTCTGTTCATCGTCTGTAGAATTGATTGAAAACTGCAAGCCTGCTTCTCCATTGTAGAACTCATTTTTTATGCTACACCAAACCTGTAAGAAGTTTCTAAGCTTATTATTTGCTTTCGGAAGCATCGTGGAAACTACTGGATGAACAGTTTTAGCTATTAACCCTGCAGACTTAACCACACCTCTGAGAGCAAGTCCAAATGCTAATACATTATCATTCCATGTTGGTTCTCCCATTCTAGCAAAGTGTACATTAAACCTGTCTGTTTCTCTGACACTTTCGCCTTCTATAATAGTTCGGATTTGTCTATCCATATCTTCTATAGAAGCATTTCCATAGAATCCAAACTTGGGAACATCACAGAATTTACAATGCATAGGACAGCCTTTCTGAGTTGAAATAGTTGCTACCCATTTCTTGCTTAGGTCTACTGCTGTATTCTCTACTCCATTGATTTCCTTAGTTAGACCTAAGAAATCAGCCTTGATGTTGTTCTCCTTACCATAGTCTCCTACAGTTAAGAACTCTAGTCTATGTTCTGTATCAACATAGATTTTTCCTGTATGGGTTAATACTGTTTTCATTCTTCTTCAATCATTTTCCACATGATGATTAATATTATAAATACAACGATGCCTGTCATATAATCCTCCAATCTGGTCTATTTCTAGTTATACGAAATTTGTTAGCCTCAGACCAGCTTGAGAAGGCCCTAACGACCTTCCCATAACTGTCTAACAGATAATATTTCATAGCGAACTAGTTCTCCATTTATTTGTACTGTAATTAATACTATTTCTCCTACGATAATCATAGTTTCTACCACAATTATCTCACCGTTTATTTCGGTAATTCTTCTCATCATTGCCATAAGTCAAATACTTTTTTGGTTAGCGGATAGTTTCCTCTCCATTTTGTTGCATACTTAAAAATCACAGACTGTCCTGTCTTACGCCAGATAGACCGAAATGGCGGATATAATACCGCCATGACGATGATTACCAATACCAGAACTATCAAGGTCATAGCCTTAAGTATATGTTCTAACAACCAAACAGGCAATGTTATTGCCCATCTTACTATTGTTAACAAATCTTCCATCATTTCACAGATATTAAAGTGTTATGTATTCTCAATTCTTCTTCGGAAACAGGAATTAACTTCCCAAATACCCGAATATACTTTTGTTCTTTAATTACTAATGTAGATGAAATCTCTGTAATCACTTCTATGTTCTCCTCGTGAAATCTTTGGAGGTACATTGCGTGAATCTTTCTTGACAACTCATAGTTGTCTGATGAAGCAATTCTGCTCATCTTAAATCTCTTTCTCATGGTTTCTTTTTTAATTTGTTAAATCTTTTTCTTGCTAATGTTCCATTCTCAAATGTTTCAGTAACTGTTCTTACTCCTTCTATGTGAATGGCATATTCGAAGGCATGGGTTCCGCCCCAAGTATCTATAAATCTTGCGCGAACAGTTGAATCGCAATTTAATCTGTTGTACTTTCTCATTTCTTTTTCTTTTTAATCCTGACTACCCAAAGATGGCGTCTTAATTTTCAAAGACTCATCAGAGGATTTTAATTAGTCCGGTAATCATGTTATCTCCAGAATCTCTGTATATGTCTAAGAATCTGTCTCTAGTTGGATCATACATACGTTTAACATACTGACGATCATTTATAAACACGTAATTTCTTGGAATATCAAGTTCTGGGAAATTCTTTGCCACTCACTCCCGCAGTTCTACAACTAAAAGTGATATACTTGTTTCTAATTGGAGAAAGCTGCATCTTCAATATAGTAAATCTGCTCCATTATTTATAATAGACTTGCAGAAATCAACGAAGTTGAGCGGACTTCTCTCAGCTGGAGAATTAGTAAGTAAATCAAACTCTCCAATAAGAGAATTTCTTCTTACTAATGCTGGATTGAAGTCAACAATTTTTATGTTCGGGTACAACTTCTAGGTATTTCTCCTAAACCTAGCATAGTTTTAACTTTAGTTATTTTCTTGAATAATTGCTTTTGAGTAAATCTCTTAATTTTTGCATCTAAATACTGTTCCATAATCTTTTTCTTTTATTAATCGCATTTTACACCTAAAACTTACTATCTCTCTGGTCTAAGACTTTCGAGCATATATAGGCTTTTCAGAGTATTTATTCATAAGAAACTGGTGCCCTCAATGTTATTGAGTTTTTTATTCAGCCTAAGCTTTGTAGGCTACAGCTCAACCTAAATCCTATAGTGCTCAAGTTTGCGAATATGCACATAGAATTTGTAGCAGTTATTTTTGGTGTTAGGCTCTTCTGCGTAGCCTCGCTTTTTGTTGCCCTTTTATAGGCTAAATACTAAATAATGTCCATAGAGAGTGTGAGCTATATAACTCCTACTCTGGCGGATTTTTTGAAAATCGGAAAAAGTCCGGAAATTGAGGGGTCTTTTTCGTGATAACTCCTCTCCTTCGCCGAGTTTACGCGTTAAATACTAAACCTATTAGCAGACAATTGCTCTCCTTTGCCGAGTTTACGCGTTGAACACTAAACCTATTAGCAGATAGGTATAAAGATTTTGCTTGTCTTTCCAAGCTGCAGATATAATCCTAAAACTAAACAAAAACTTTGATTTGATTTGTTGTGATGTTGTTTTCCCCGTTAACCAACGTTCCGATTATGGGGGCACTTTATTTAAAACTCATAGTACCTTAGAGTTAATCTACAAAGACTATCCTAATTATCTCAGGAATATCTTCTTCTGACTTTTGATAGGTCATAATCCAAGCCCAAGAAGTTACGCAATAAACACGTTTGGCGTTGAAATTTAACTTTTCATTAGTCTTTGGGTCATAGATTATGCCCCAATTATACAAACACTTTATAGTCTTAAACTTTTTTCTTATGTCCATTTCTACAAAGATTATTTGTATGTAAAAGAAAGGGGATTTCTCCCCAATCTTTTAATCATAGTCTTCCACTACCAGCTTGTAAGTATTTTTCTTGTAGGCTTGGCGGTCTGCGGTAGCTTCGATGTCTTCCGTTACCTTTTTGTCTACCTTAAATGTTACATTGTGGTCAATGCAATAAACAAGGAAAGCGGCATTTTCCAACGGAGTTGAACCGATTGCCGGAGCATCGTTGTCGATTTCTACGCCCGCAAAGTGTTTTGCACCAATGGTTGCACCTGTGTCAGTGCTAAATGTAATCGGTGTAAAGTTGCTTTGGTTTGGTTGGTTGGCAGGTAAATCTACCTTGTTCATTGCCACCAACTTAAACTTATCGCCCTTTGACAAGCCGACAACAACTGAGCGTTCATCACCTTTCAGTCCCAATGCTGATACTACTGCCTTAGCTCTTTCTACTGCGCTTACGTTCTGGTCTTTCAATTCTTCGAGTGTCATAATCTTAAAATTTTAGAATGTTAATACTGGAAATTGATTTTTGTTTTTGTTTTAGTTTTATATCAATATACAGGGGGGGACTAAAGGGGTTGTGGACCGTCACTACACTCACTCTATGAATTTTTGGAATCTAGGTAATTACCCTCCAAATATAAAAGTCGGAATTTATAATAACCCCAGGGGGCTATTTATATAAAGTACCTGTACCGGCTTTCCCCTTAATATATAAAATATGTATAATATTTGAATTAGAATTTTTTAACTTTGCGTTTAACTTTTCGGAGGTTATTGTTGTATATAACTAAAAAGAAAACAATTATGATTACAGACTTAGAAACATTGTTAAATTAGGACTAGTTTAAATAGCTAGTTGAGGCAATTAATACGAATCAAGAATATTATATGTCTGGTAATGGGCTAACTATTAAGTCCGAATCTACCGACGATTCTTTGTTCTTATTAATATCTTATGAAAGATAGAAGGAAGAAAGCTGTCTAGCTAATGAAGAGGTAGACCAATTCCAGAAATATTTAGAATCTCTAGATGATGATTTATTTATAGATGTATGCGAATATCTAGGGGAGCTTGAAGTTCATAAAATACAAGAATGCTTAGAAAGTAGCAAGTTAGAAACAGTAAGAGCTGGTATTGCTAAATTTAAAATGGCATTGTCAGATATAGCTAAAAAGAGAATTGAACAACTGAAAGCTTATGTATGAATAGGTTGCTCAAATGAGAATACTATTAGCTAATATCAACGCTACTATGCAGGCTTTATTTCACGAAAATGAACAATTAAGAAAAGAACTAGAGAAATTGGCAGCAGAAAATAAATCTCTAAAAGAGAAATAAGTTACTGCCCTATGGTGTAATGGTCAGCACAGATGACTCTAAATCATTTAGTCTGGGTTCGAATCCTAGTAGGGCAACGCCAAAATTAATAGTTATGATAAAATTAAATGAGAATTATGTAGTAACTCCAACAGGAGCTAAAACTCTTATTATAGAAGAGGGAGACGATTGGAATAAAGTTTGTGAGTTGGAAGTAAGTTTGATTATATCTTTGTACCTCAAGAATCAAGCCTGCTTCCGCAAATAACAGTTCAAGGAAAACAGATAGGCAAGATATGTACTTATAAGGTATTGAAATGAAACAGTGTGCAGTTGTATTAAATGGAAATGATGTTGTCAAAGTCTCTAATTTAAAGAGAAAATATGACAAGATAATGAATAACCCTAATATGAAAATATTAGAGGAATGTGATATGGAAATGTTAGATGAAAAGTACAACTATTGGAATAGAACATTAAATAGAAATACAGAAGAGGAGAAAAAAGAAGAGGCTAAGATGCACCACTTTAAAAATCCGAAAACTGGATGCTCTATAACAAGTATCTATCCAGATTTGGAAGAATGTAAATCATATATAAAAGACTGGATGGATTATGTTAAACTTGATTGAAAAATATAACGAACTTACTAAATCGGAATTAGAGGAACTAGCAGAAATAACACTATTAGCTATAGAATCTTTAATTAATACTATTGTAGAAGAAGGAAAACAAAACGAACAATGGTTCTTAGATTATCTAGACAACTTAAATAAGCTAAGTGTATCGTACTAATATGTCAGTAGATACTACGTAATTATTAACAACACTTTAAGGATATGATAAGAAAACAATAACTAATATTCATGAGCTGCTTCCAGAGCTAGACTTGGATACATTATTTAAAATAATGGAGGCTATAGTAGAAGAAACTACTCCAATTATAAATTGGCCCAATAGCATCAGAACTCCACTTTCAGATAAACCTTGGTGGGAAGAGCCAAACAGAATCACTTGTACGTATAATAGTAAATAAAAATAGGCGAGCCTAGACTTAATTGTCTAAGTTCGCCTATTTTGTTATGCATTAACTTTTAGATATTTTATCCATGAAAACATCTTTCTCTATCCTTCTAGATACTGTAAATTGTCTTCATTCATATAAGCTTCTTCTTCAAAGCTTACATCTCTGTAGCAATCATTTTGAGAATCTTTAAGTCTTAATAGTCGTATAATTAAATACTCTAATCCATACCAGATATAGAAAGATGGAATAGCTAACCATACCCACTCTAATCCAAATAATATAGATATAAGTATTGCAAACGCTATTGCACATTCCAAAATCTATACTGAATGGATATTCTCGTGATTCTTATCCTCATCAGTCAAATCCGACTTAGTAAATATTAATCCAAACAGATTAATTACTTTATAACCTCCAAACGGTATAATATTATTTTTAATTATCATATTATATAATACCAATCATTACGTTCCATAACCCCTTGAGCTATTTGTTATCTAAATGATAGTCTCCATTTCTAAAATTTAATTCATTCTTAGTCCCAATAAAAATACCCTTTCCAGCCAGGGAGTAATAAAGTACGACCAGTAGCCGCATAAAGAGTTGCTCTATTATAGTCCATATTACTTATTAAATATAAATAGTAAATAAAGATATATCTTAAGTATAAATTCTTTAATTAATTTAACTACAGCGTTCATTGCTTTCTTGTTTTAATTAATCCATAATTTCCTTTCTTTAATCTAGTAGTAGGAATCCATCCATTATCTAGAATAGATCTATGTCCACTTGGTTTATGTATCTTAGCTCCATCTTCGTGTTTCCATTTAGCCGCGTTTCTAGCAAAGTTAGCACGCTTCTTCTGAAGAGGAGTAGCATTAGGATTGTTTAGTACAGATTTAGCATGTTCCTGTACAGACTATCCTGCAGCCTTAGCAGAGGCAGTAAATTTACCTTTGTTTTTCTCTTTAATATGAATGCCTGACCCGTTTTTAAAAATTGGACATCCAAATGTTACCATTTTTGTCATATTAGACATTTTTAATATAATGTATTATTTATTGATTTGTATCTTACAAAGAATATTAATATACTTGAAAAGTATCAAATAAATATAGATAAATGTGATAAATGATTAAATGAATTATGACTAATGGACAAAAGTAAAATTACAAAACAAAATGGGAACATAGCTTTCGAAGAGGAAGCTCATATTTATTATGATGTTACAAAGCCAGAACAGAAATTTATATCTGTAACGACTTTAATTCATTCTTTCACCCAACCCTTTGATAAAGAGTTCTGGTCAGCTTATAAAGCACTAGAGAAACTTCTACCTAAAGAAGATTGGGCTATCGAGAAAAAATCTCTGCTGAATACTAAGAAATTTGACAAAGTTCTACTTGAACTTCATAACATTACAGAAGACGAGTTTAATAAAGAACAACAAGCTATCTTAGATGCATGGGATATGGAGAACAGAAACTCTTGCGAGAGAGGAACTAGAATCCATGCAGATTTGGAAAACTCTTTTTACAAAAAGAAGAAGGATATAGACCTAAGTAAATATCAAATAGGTGGCAAGTTTGAGTGTATAAAAGACTATAACAATCTAGATTTGGAGAATGGGGTATATCCTGAGTATCTAATCTCTAGAGTATCTGAGGACGGAAAACTAAGAATAGCTGGACAAATTGACTTATTAGTTAAAAGAGGTAATAAGATAATTATTGGTGACTGGAAGACTAATAAAAAAATAGAAACAAAGAGCTTCTTTAATTCTAAAACTAAGACATCAGTTAAGATGAAGTATCCTCTAAATAATTTAGATGATGTTAATTATTGGCATTATGCCCTTCAGCTAAGTACTTACGCCTGGATGATTCAGAAGAAAAACCCAGAATTTGAAATTGAAGACTTAGTTTTAGTACACTTCGACCACAGTGATAACATGACAGTATATCACTTACCATATTTAAAAGATGAAGTAATAAGAATGCTTTCTTTTTACAAGAAAGAATCTATATTGGCAGAAAATAAAAAGAAACGTCAACGCATTGAATATTAATTATGACACTAGAGGAAATAGAAGAAAGATGGAAAATATGTAGACGCTGTCCAATATGTAATCAAGAAGATGCAATATGTAATGGACAGTTGTATTTAAATCCAGAAAACAATGACATAAGTATTGGTCCAAAAGAAGGATATATAAAAGGATGCGGATGTCTACTGGAATTAAAGATACCTAATGAGAAGAAGCATTGTCCTGCGAAGAAATGGTAAATAATTTATTACTATATGGGACTCCAGTAATGGCTAACCCTACTAAGGCTTATGACTCAAGAACCTACTGAAAAGATGTCAAAGAAATGGATTAAAGCAATATTTACTAAACCTTTAGTAATATTGAAGAGTATATATTTCCATATATTTGGAATTAATCAAGATTTAGCAACCACAAGATTAAATATTTGTAATACTTGTCCTCATAAATTACAGACTTCATTTGGGGAAGTATGTGAGGAATGTGGTTGTATACTAGAGAACAAAACTAGAATAGAAGATGAACATTGTGATTTATGTAAATGGTAAAATGAATTATGGAAACTTTAAGAACAGAATTAAACAGTAATGAGAAACTAGCACTAGCTATAACTGGTATGGAAGGTACAGGACAGCACCTTATAGTAAATGGAGAAGCTGCAGATAAAACTTTATTAAGAGAAAAACAGGAAAGATTCAATACAGCAGTAGATGAATTAGAAGATAAATTCTCTAAACATAATGCAGCTTTAGAATCTTACGCCAAATCATTATCTGAGGATATGAATGGTGTAGAAATTATGCCTATGTATGGGTATGCATTAATTAAACCTTTCGAACAAAATCCGTTTCAAAAAATTAAAACTACTAAGAGTGGATTAATTACAGACTTAGGTGGATTTGCTCCAACATATAAATCTAATGAAACAGGAGAAATAGAAGAAGAACAACAATTTATTAAAGTGGGTACTGTTATTGAGGTCGGGCACAAGTGTGAGTTCCTAAAACCTGGAGATATAGTATTCTATACAATAGCTAGCGAGTGCATGGTTCCGTTCTACAAGTTTGGATTTGTTGTAGTTAATGAGAACAGAATTATGGCTGTAGTTAACGAAAAGCTAACTGAAAGAAGAAACGAATTGAAGTATGGAAACAATTGATGAAAAAGTTTATTTTAAGCCTGGGGATTGTGTTACTTTACGGTAGTGTAAAGTAATGCATTCTCCAGTTATGCTTGTTCTAAGAAGAGAAGCAGCTTTATTTAAAGATAACCAAGGATTACGAGGATTAAGATGTAGATGGTTTACTGATTCCGGACTTATGTAGGAAGCAGTGTTTAATACTAAGGATTTAATTAAAGTAGAAGAGTAATGGCTAACTAGGAAGAATTACAAAAAGCATTTATGGCATATCTAATACAAGATGCCGCTGCGTAGGGAATACAAGTACAATCTGAATAGGATTTACAAGCTTATGCTGAACAATTAGGTGAAGACGGTATTAAAGCTAAGTATTAGGAATTTATGCAGAAAATGCAAGGAGGAGTAATGGCTAGGCTTGGAGCTAAGCTTGAGTATTATAAGAAGCTAAAAGGAGTATGTCCAGAAGGAGAAGAGCTTGTATATTTTAAGCAAGGCGGTAGAATCTGTAAAGCTTGCCAGAAAGCACAAAAAGGAACTAAAGTTACTAAGAAAGCTAATGAAGTTGATAAATTTAAGGCTGGAAGAGCTTAGTATAAGAAAGATATGAAATCTGCTAGAGACGAAGCCTCAAGAGATTCTATATCAATCAATAAATACAATGATTAGGAAACTATGGCCAATAAAGGACATAAGGGTAATTTCCAGGGAGGAAAATGGATTCCTGACAGAAAACAATATGCTAAGAAAGACGCTTGTGGCTCAAAAATGAAAGTCAATAAGTGCGGTTCCAAAATGAAAAAGAAATAATAAGATTATCTAATGTGTATGATTAATGATTATGAATGTATTTAACTATAAAGATGGCTCTAAATAGCTAGAAATAAATGAACCAGAGATATTGCTAGTTAAGGAATTTAAGGCTTTAATCTAGAGGGATAAATCTGCAGAAAAGGATAGAGCTACTAGAGAACTATCTTACATTTATTTAGCTATAGACTGGAAAAGTCCGTACAGTTAGTATTCGGAACATGAACGACATGACGAAGCTATTAGTGATTCTGGATTGACAGAGTCAGAATTTAATGACCCTATATTTAGAGAAGCTTGTAGGAAATACAGAGCGTTACAAGATTCAAACAAGTCAATAAAATTACTAGAAGCAGCTAAAAGAGCTGCAGACTAGTTTATTGATTATTTCGAAACTATTGTAGATTTAAATGAGCGTGATAATAACGGCAAGCCAGTATTCCAGGCTGAAAAAGTAATGAAGGAAATGGCTACCCTTCACAAAGTTCATGAAGAACTCATAACACTAGAAGACTAGGTTAAGAAAGAACTTACTGAACAATCTACTGTTAGAGCTGGAGCTGTGGATGGTTTTGACCCAGGAGACTTTTAATTATGCCAAGAAAAAAGATATTACCTGAAGAAATATAGAATATTGTAGATTAGGTAAGAGAAAAAGAATAGAAAGAGGATGCTAAAGAAGCTAGAGAATTAGTATAGAAAATAAGAGAGGAAAGGGTCAGAAATTCTGACTATTGGGATGTTAAAATAGGGGATAAAATAGAAGTATTTGACCCTACCTTATCTTATGAAATAACTGGATACAGACCTATTGACGAAACTCATGGATTGGACTTTAATCCAGATTGGTTTACCGAGACTAGGGAAGTATATAAACGAACTGGTCAATACTGTCCCTACCTTAGAGATAGTAAGCGATACAACGAATTTTGGAAAGAGCAATATAGAAGATGTAAGTATGGAATGACAGTTAATGGATACACCATTACTGGAGATAATTACTTCTTCTTAAATTTCTATTAGTTACCTACTATTGACTAGCAGAAAGCCTCTGGTGAGGGTACTAATAATGATTTCCCAATATTCTTTGCATCACATTATATGTTCTTTCATTATCTATAGATGGCTAGAGTGCTACACAAGCACGCAGCTTTAATGAAAGCTCGTTCTATTGGATTCTCTGAAATAAACGCCTCTCTTTCTGCTCGTATGTACTCTGTTATTAGAAGAAGTAGGGTTATGATTACTTGCTTTAATGATACCTTCCTTAAGGGTACCTTTAGTAAGTTTGATAATGCTCTTACATTCTTAAATACCTGTACTGGAGGAGGATTTTTTAAATTGCGACTTATTGACCAGGATTTGAGAAAGAAATCAGGTAAACAAATCAAAATAAATGGTTAGTTTGAAGACGTAGGATTTAAATCTGAGGTTGTAGCAATTAACGGAGCTAAACCATCTAATATTCGTGGAGACCGTGTAGATTTATTAATATATGATGAAGCTGGTTCCTGGCCTGGACTTGATACCGCTGTGGTACAAGGTCAAGAACTTTGTGAAGTTCAAGGTATGCCTCGTGGAACAATGTTGTTTGGAGGTACTGGCGGTGATATGGGTGCTCCTCTAGAGGGCTTAAAAAAGATTTACTATAATCCAAGAGCATATAAGATTTTTCCATTTAGACATAATTGGACTTAGGATGGGACTACTATAGAGAGTGGATTCTTTATTCCATACTTTATACAATCTTTGAATCCAGAATTTATGGACCACAGAGGAGTATGTAATACTGTGGAATATAAGAAATTCTTATAGGAGGAGCGAGATAATCTGTTAGCTGTACCAGAAGACTACCTAAAGAAATGTGCTGAACGTTGTTGGAATGCAGAAGAAGCATTTAATCTAGAAGGTGTTAATAAGTTTAATAAAATTTTAGTTGCCGAATAGATAGCTAATATAAGACTTAAACAAATTGGTCCAAGACCCGAATGTGGTTATATTGATTATTTTTACAAAAATAATAAACATACTTAGGATAACATTGATGGTTTTAAATGGATTCCTAACAGGAATGGCAAAGTAAAAATTCTAGAGCATCCAATATGGTCTGACTTATATAAAGAACAAATGGAAAAGCTTAGATAGGAGGCAGAAGATAATGGCTAGGATTTTGAAGTTCCAGTTTATAAAGAGATGCGAGACTTATATGTAGCAGGTATAGACGGTATTGATATTGGAGCGAATTAGACTTCTAAGGAAACCAGAGACCCGTCTGATTTCTGCATAACGATTAAGAAACGTGCGTTTGGTATGAATGACCCTCAGTATGTTGCTATGTACAAGGATAGACCTGGAGACATCAGAGAAGCCTATAAAATAGCTATGTGTTTAGCTCGCTATTATAATTGTAAAATAAATATAGAAGCTACTCGTATGGGTATGGTTACTTGGGCTAGAGAAAAAGGATGCCTTAACTATTTTATGAAGCGCCCAAGAGCTACTCTAACTGACGTTAGAAATGGAACTACTAAATAGTATGGAACTCCTGCTACAAAAACTATAATCGAATAGCATACTGATTTAACAGCCGCCTTTATAGAAGACTATTGCCATACTATATGGTTCGAAGAAATGCTAGAATAGTTTACTGCATATAATGATGAAAATAAGGGTAAGTATGATATTGTAGCCGCTGTAGGTATGACTGAGTTAGCAGACCAAGAGCTATCAGGAAGACAGCCCGTACTTGTGGAGAAAGAAGTTGAATAGTTCCAAGATTTTGGTTACTATTACGACGAGAGAGGAATTAAAAGATTTGGAGTTATTCCAACTAAGAAAACTCCCGAACTTAATATGCAAAGAAACGAATATGATGACCCATACAGAGTTGAAACAAGTGATCCTAGAATATATGAGGGACTTGTACAAAATGGAGTATATAGGCGGACTAGATATTGAGAGTTTAGACCCAGTTGGGTATAAAGTCTCTTTTAACTTTGATAGGTCAGAAATGCCATTAGTAATAATAGCAGATTTACCAGACGAAGAATTTCTGCCATTTATTAAGGAAGAATTAAGAAGTAGGAAGTTGCAAAGAGTTAAGTATTATAACGCTACTAAACTTCCTCCAGAACAACATAATTTATGTTATGAAAGAGAAGGAATTGATAGACAAGACAAACGAGGCTATTGCGGAACTTGTATATGATAAGTATGAGTTACAGAAAGCTTATAATTATTATAATGGTAAAAGAGATCCTGAATAGTTCCGTTATCTGGAAGAAAACTTCGGAATAGGTAGCCCCACTTCGATAGAGTTTACGCCTTTATTAAAGAAACACGTAGATGCTCTAGTTGGAGAATATTTAGGAACTCCTATACTTCCGAAAATTTCTTGCAAAGATTCAGATACTATCAGTAATATAACAAGAGAAAAATAGCTAGAAATAACCAAGGGAATAGTAAAGTTTTTGAAAGACCATTTAAGTAATTCAATTCTTAAGTTTATTGATGGCAAGGATATTACTGATAAAGCTGTAAAGACTTAGTTAGATAAAATTATATAGGATATTGACCAATCCTTTATTTCTCAATATGAAATTGCAGCTTAGAATATAGTGCATTATATTATGCAATCCAGAGAAACCGATTTAATTACTAAGTTACGTTAGTTACTAACAGACTTATTAATTACTGGTTATACATTCTTTAGAGTGAAATCATCGGCTTCTGGAACTAATATTGAAATAGAGGTATTAAACCCACTTAATACATTTGTTGATAGAAATCCAGAATCTCCATATGTAAGGAACTCATATAGAGTTGTAGTAAGAAAGTGGATGAGTAAGAGTTAGATTTTAGCTAAATATGGCAAAGAAATATCTAGAGAAGATTTAAGAAGACTAAAAGATGAATGGCGAGCTGATGATTCAGCTGCTGTTTATAGAAGAGTATATGGAGATACTTGTACAGTAGTAAATGAAGATTAGAATCATGAAACCATTCCCGGCTATCCAGACAATGAATATAGTGCTCATAGGTTCTAGTTAATCCCAGTCTATGATGTTGAATGGATTGAAACAGATGATGATTTTGTGATGTAGAGATACAATACTATCAGAATAGGAGAAGAGATATATATTCTTAGAGGATTAGACAAGACTGTTATGAGGTCTAAAGATAATCCCAACTTCTGTTCTTTATCGGTAAATGGAGTATATTTCTTAAATCGCTCTTAGTAGCCTTATTCTCTTATATTAAAATGTGCACATCTGTAGGATAGATACGACTTATTAAACTATTATAGAGATAGTCTAATAGCTAATAGTGGTACTGCTGGAGTTATTATGGATATGTCTCTGTTACCTACCAACTTAGGAGTTAAATGGCCAGAACGAGTACAAAAATGGTTAGCCTATAAAAAAGGTGGTATCATGTGGATAGACTCAAGCCAAGAAGGTAGGAATGACGGACCGCAAGCTCCAAACTAGATATATAACGGATTTGATGATACCTTAAAAGCATAGGCTGTATAGGCTATTGAATTAGCTATTCAATCAGTAGAACAAACTACATCATCAATAACTGGAGTATTTAGGGAACGACTTAACGGTATAGAAACTAGAGATGCAGTTACTAATATTAAGTAGGGAGTAGCTAACTCGTATATAGTAACTAAGCACTATTTTTAGCAGATGGATTTAATAACCTGCGAGATACTACTAGATAGTCTTAATTAGGCTAAAGTTACTTATAAGAAAGGATTAACTGGAACTATTATACTTGGGGATAAATATCAACAGATATTCACCGCACTTCCTGAGTATTTTACTGTTACTGACTACGATATTCATATTACTGCTAGTTCAGAAGTGATGGAAGATCTATAGACTATAAAAGCAATCATTCCAGAGTTCGTAAAAAGTCAACAGATGGACCCAGATATTATTTTTGAGGCTCTTACATCTAAGAGTCTGACAGACCTTAAATATAAGGTTAAGAAAGCTGTTCAAGTTCGCAAAGAGGAAAATAATCAGCTTCAGCAACTACAAGAAAAATTAGAAGAAACTTCTCAATAGGCTCAGTAGTTATAGCAAGAATTATAGAAAGCTTAGCAAAAGATTGAAAGCTTAGATGAATAGAGACTAGGATTAGAATAGTAGAAGATGCAGTTAGAATATAAAGTTAACTGGCTTAAAGCTCAGTCTGATTCTACTTATAAAGATAGACAAATGGATATTGAAGAAAAAAGAACTGAAATAGAGTTGGCTTAGCTTCATGATGGAAATCCATATAATGACAAAATAAGACAAATACATTAATATGGCAACTGGAACAATTGTATACAACAAAGATTGGCAGTAGATTTATCCTATCTCTGATGGGACAGTAATTATAAGTAATGCTTCCGGTTCTAAATCAAATGTAGAAGACGACCTAAAAAAATTATTTAAGTAGATATCAGATTTATCCGGTTCAAGTGGAGCAGTTAATAGTATTATTATTAAAATACATTATCTCCCTGCTAATACTGCCGATGAATCTGAAATAAAACTATCAAGTAAGTAGTGGTCTGATACTTTTGAGCTTCCAACAGAAAAGAATCCATATATATGGAAAAGAACTAAATTTACTTTTTAGGGAGCTGATGAATCATAGGGAACTACTATCTATGAAATAGTAGCGAGTGATGTCTCTACTATTATATAGACTATATATACTAGAACCGAGGGAATAACGCCAGTTATAGAATATAAATAGAAAACAGATGAGAACGGAAATCCGCTGTATGTAGATGCTGAAGGGAAAGAAACTACAGAAGTTACTTCTCTAAAGGCATATGACTATAACTACTATTGGAATGGTCAGCCTTCTTCTGGACTAGATAAACTACCTCCGACCCCAGATGGATATTCTTATATCTGGACAGATTATCCTCAAGATATTAGTTTATCATTTACTTCCGTCTTCATGTCTAGACGAATAAGACAAGCAGGTAAATGGAAACCTTTTTCTACCCCTGCTCAATATGGCTAGTGGCCTATTGAGTCTTAATTATTACAATATGGAATTTAGTATTGATATACATACCCAAATTAATGGGGAAATACTGATAGAAGATTTCTCAAAAGAATATGGCTAGTATATTGATGAAGATGTAGAGGTAGTAACTTCTTACGACTCCTATAAGTATAGTGAGAGTGCTACCTTGAATACTATCATCAAAGTTAGTATAAGTGATGCTACTCTGATAGATGTCCTACTTAATAACCATACAGAAGACTTGGACTCGTGTATGTTTAAGGTCAAGGATGATGGTTATTACGTAGTAGACCATATCATTATTCCTAATATGAAATGGTATGAAAATTCATCGGACGAATACAAGGAATACTATGAGACTATCTATGTTACTGATGGAGAAAAATTATATAAAGAAGTAGAAGGTAAGCTAGAAGAGTGTACAGTTAAAGAAGTTCTTGAACGAAACATAGAAGGAACTACTATAAAAAAATGTAAGGTAGATGTTTTCTTTACAGGAAACTTGTAGTAGTGTTACATTAATTATTGTAAGAAACTCTTTGATGCTTTACTAAATAAGTGTCTAACTAGAGATTAGGAAGCAGATATATTTGCTCGAGATTTCATATGGATGACTCTTAACATTATAGATTATTTAATATGCTTTAAACAATTCATGGAGGCTGAGAGATTACTAGCGATGTTCCGTACCTGTGGAGGATTCTGTGATAATCACCACCATGGACATAAACGTATAGGTTGTGGATGCTCTTAAGAGAAAGGCTATTAAAAGGTATGAGGATTTTCTAAGAAAACTCAAAAAGGGATATAAACCAGATTATCAAGATATTCTTAATCTAATTTGTTTTATTAACCTACCTGTAAGACTAGATAATCACGAATTTATTAAATAGCAATTATTAAACTAGAATGATACAGTCTATTTACACTTCGGTAAGTAACGCAGATATAGTGCCTTGTGGTAAAAAGGGTAAGCCTATAAAATGTGAGCCTATACCTCTCTTAAGAAATAACTATTTAGGAGAATATAGGACAGAACTAGAAAAAGCTAAAGTAAGAAAGAACTTAGGTATTGCTGATGAGTAGAGTCTATTGTGGGGAAACATTAGTGGAACCATAGAACTGCAAAAAGACCTAGTATAGTATATAGAACAAAAATGGACTTATACTAGTAACGTTGCAGAAGGCATTAATACTGTAAAGGATGCCCTAGACTATGCCCTATACTTTATTAGTGAATATGAATCTAATACAGAAGCAATAGAAGAACTAAAAGTCGATATAAGCAATATTAGAACTTCTATATCTGTATTGAAGGAGGATTTACAACGAGAAATTGATACTAATAGAAAAGGGATTAATAATCTATCTGAAGAAATAGTAAAAATCAATGAAGCTATAGTTGAGTTGAATAATGCTATTGAGAATATAGATGTTGATAAAAACATTCTTAACTGGATTAAGAATAGTCTCCAAAATTCCAAAACCATAGAACTAAAGGAAGATAATTCTTTAGAGGTGATTTTATCTACTTAGGAAGATAATGCTATTCATTTAATAGAATAGGAGATTGGAGAGGAAACCTCTTCTATTATCCTTCCAGGTATCTATGTTAAGAATCTTGAACCTGCTCTAGAAGAAACAAAGAAAGAAGTATAGAAAACTTAGGAAGCACAACAAGAGACAAATACTAAAGTAGAAGCTAATACCGAAAGTATTACTAATATACAAACTAACTTAGAAACTATAGCTACTTATTAGACAGAACTCCCAGATGATACTACTTCAACAGTAATTGAAGGGACTACAGTAGAGAAACTTAAGGGCAAGCCCTTTAATGAGATTATTGATACTTTACTATTTCCAACAGTAGTTAGAGATTTAGTATACCCATAGCTTTATTATAGTTTTACTTCTCAAATAGTAGAAGTAGGAACTGCTTTATTAACTCCTACACTTACATTTATAAAGAATGATGCTGGAGAAGAAACTGACAGACAAGAAACTATTACTTATAACAGTTCTCCTGTAGAGTCTGATACATATAATTCTATTGGTACTTATACTCACTCTGGTACAGTGAGTTATGCCGCTGGAGAATATTTGATAAACAATAAAGGAGAAGTTACAGATAAGAGAGTAGAAGCTGGTTCTATTTCCGCTACCGCTTAGGTAGTAGCCACATATCCTTGGTATTCTGGTAATACTGATAGTGTGATTAAATAGGCGCTAGTTCCTTTTGGACAATCGTCTGGAACTATCACATTTTCACTAAGTGGTAAGGCTATTATAAAATTGCCAGGAAGTAACACATAGTTAACTTCATTTACCGTAGATGGGGGACTTGGATATTTAAATGTAGACCTAAGTGGTTGGGAAACGTCTACCGAGTAGATAAATGGATTTACTTACAAGGTATGGACTAAGAAAGATACTTACTCCTCAGCATTGCCACATCAAATTAACTTTATTCTATCACAATAATGGCATTTAAATATATAGGTGATGCTACCTTAGGTGTCGCTTTAACCGTAGAAACTCCGAAGCCTCTCGATAATAGAACAGTCGTTAATAACTTAGACGAACTTTATTCTATTCCAGAGAAGTATGCTTATCAAGGTATGACCGTTGCTAACATAGATAACGGAAATATTTATATGCTGATTGATAAGTCTAAGATTAAATACAAGGAAGGATGGAAAGCATCCTATGAATCTATCTAGATAATCACCTGTACAGAGGCTGAATATAAAGAATGGTCTGAGAATACTACAGACGATTTTAGGCCCATAGATGAAAGTAAAACGTATCTTCATGCTGAGACATATTATTATATATATGAGGATAGCTTAGACGATGACTAGTTTTACCTATCCGCAGAATGGGGAAAAAAGATAGAAGAGCAATTAAAACAGAAGGCCCTTAACACTACTGTAGTATAGATTAGAACAGACTTAGATAACACTATTGCCAGCCTATCAGATTATGCTACACTGGAAGAATTAACTACTAATTATGTCTCTAATGATTCTTTAGCTCTATCCCTGACTAAGTATTATACTAAGGAAGAAACAGACAATATTTTCGTTACTAAAGAAAGTCTTAGAGGAGAGGGAATGGAAGGAGATGATTTTGTCTTCGTTACAAAGAAAGAATATGAGGAAGATTAGTAGGCTATCCAAGACGAGTTAGATAAAACTCTTAAGGTAGATGGAGATGGTTCCTTAGAAAGCATCACTGTTGGATAGATAAAATCTCCTGTGGCGGAGGGAGAGAGCTAGTTAGTAGTAGACGTTAAGTCTGAAGGATTATTTATAGGTGAAGATTAGATTGCTACTGAATCGGATATTCCGAACTTAGTAACATTAACTGAAGAAGAGTATCTAAAGTTAGTAAAGGAAGGGACGGTAGAGCCTGATACATATTACTATGTATATAACGTTACAAATGATGCAAAGGTTTATATTACTAAGGAATATTTGGATTAGAATTATCATACTACTAATCAATATCAGTCCTGGGTTGCTACAAATTATTACTCCAAGAAGTAGATTGATGAAATAGTTCAAGGTTTGCAAAAACTTGGAAACTACGTTACTACAGAAGATATTAAGGCTTATTATACTATTTAGCAGGTTGATGACAAATTTCTTACTAAGGAAAATGCTCAGTCTACTTATGCTACTCAATAGTCATTATCTGATTTATCAGATTAGATAGCCGAAGATTACGTAACAAAAGAAAGTTTAAGGGGAGACTCTCCTGAAACCGGAGATGATGATTTCATATTTGTTACCTAGAAAAAATATCAGGATGATTAGGCTGCTGCTGCTAAAGAATTTAGCACTGAGCTTTTGAAATCTACATCAGTAGAAACTTCTGATGTTACTATTTAGAAAATTGGAGAAAAAGAAGTACAATAGGGAACAACTGGAGAACCTTCTGAGGAAACAGGAACTGAGCAAGTTATTGAGAGTTCTGTTAAACTTACCACAGAAGATAACAGGCTATTTGCTGGAGGCAAGCAAGTTGCTATTACTGAAGAAGTACCAAAACTTGTATGCTTACCACAAGCTGATTATGATGACCTAGTTGAGAATAGTAAGACTGAAGAAGATACTTATTATTGCACCTATGGAGAAAAAGATTTACAAGATACTGGATATGTTAGGAGCGAATATCTTATAGAGAGATACTACACCAAAGCTGAGGTAGAAGAACTAATTAGCTAGGCCGTAGCCGAATTGTAGAAAAAGATAGACGCTTTATAGCCAGGTTCTAGGGTAGAGGTAGATGGAGAAAATGAACAATTAATATTTTAAACAATATGGGAACAATTTATATTGAAGGACAGTTTAAGAGTTCTGCCAAACCAGTAAAAGTTGTTGGAGGAGGCTCTGGAGTAGACTAGGAAGTTCTCAAGAACTATGCTACTAAAGCAGAATTGTAGAAGGCTGTTGAGGACCTAACTGCTTCCATAGAGGGAATAGATCACGATGTAGTTGATGAAACTTTAATAATACAATGATATGGCAGCAATCAAATCTATAAAGGTTAAGGAAACCACATACGATTTAAAAGCTACTTACGATGGTGCTGGAAATGTTATAGATACGACATATGCCAAAGCTAATGCAATTCCAACTAAAACTTCTTAGTTACAGAATGATAGTGGATATTTGACTGAGCATTAGGATATTAGTGAATTAGCTACTAAGGGTGAGCTTGAAGGCAAAGTAGATAAGGAGTCAGGAAAGGGACTTTCTGAAGCCAATTATACTGAAGCTGAGAAGGAAAAGTTAAGTACTATAGCTAATAATGCTAATAATTATGTACACCCAACTACTTCTGGAAATAAACATATTCCATCTGGAGGAGCGTCTGGATAGATGCTAGTTTTCTCAGCAGATGGTACTGCTGAATGGGCAGATTCAAGTTCTAAGCTAGAAGAGCAATTTACAGCACTAAATGAGGCTTGGGAAGAATTGTAGAAGGCACAACAAAAGCTTGATAAGTAGGTTACTGAGCTAAATAGTAATATGGATTTATATTCCTATGGAGTAGAATGGGATGTTACAGTAGCATCTCCGAAACTTACTAGAATAGGTAATCCTTTGTTGCATAAATCTCTTCCTATTCAGTCAGCGTATAGAGGTTGTGTAGCAAACAATGATGTAGTAAATTACTATCTGTTTCCAGATGACTGGTCTTATAAAGAAGACGGCAAAACTCCATCTTTCTTAGATGGAACTGATGGAACAGTAAGAGTTAATACTCCTAAATTTTATGGAAAATCTGGCAGCAATGGAAACAAAAGATGGGTTAGAACTTCTACTGTCAAAATTGATGATTCATGGGTAGAAATTCCTGAACTATTAATAGATGCATACAGAAGTACAGTTGATACCACAGTCTCCGCAACTCCAAAAGCTGTATCAGTAGTTAATACTACTACTGCATTTAGAGGTGGAGGAAATAGAGCTAACTACGATAATTATCTAGGAATTAAGGATACATTCAGAAGTGATTTAGGAAAGCCTAGAACTAATATTTCTAGAGCTACTATGAGAACATATGCAACAAATGCTGGTTCAGAATTGCTATGCTATGAATATTACAAATGGATATTCTACTGGAATTATGTCATTGAATATGCTAATTTTAATTCTTAGGCTGCATATAATGCAGAGTTAACTGCAGATGGATATCATCAAGGAGGTTTAGGACCTGGAGTTACAGATTGGGCTAACACAG
>ULSY01016276.1_pt1 | contig 20678 bp, 28 predicted proteins | sample 1957201 | NCBI WGS metagenome assembly ULSY01 (sample SAMEA4835723, study PRJEB28245) | human gut metagenome | biome: gut microbiome; material: fecal sample | place: Denmark | collected 2008
GCCATCGTCCTGCCCATCGTCCTGAGCGGACTCATCGAACTGGGTCAGGCGTACTGCACGACGACCCGTTCGGGCGACTGGCTGGACTTCCTGGCAAACGTCACCGGTGTCGGATTGGGCGCCCTTCTGGGCTTCACGGTCTACCGGCGCCACTTCCTGAAGAAGGTCCGCTAAATCAAGGGACGAGGGTCCCGCCAACAGACAGTATGTACATTATACATAGGAGGATAAACTTATGAGAAAGAACTTTGGAGCAAAAGCATGGACGTATCCACAACCTGTATTCATCGTGGGCACTTACGATGAAGGGGGACGTCCCGACGCCATGAATGCCGCCTGGGGAGGCATCGACTACGACGACCGCATCAACCTGTGCCTGAGTGAGGGACATAAGACCGTGAAGAACCTGCTTGCCACACGGGCCTTCACCGTGAGTATGGGAACAGCAGACCAGCTGGTGGCATGCGACTACGTGGGCATCGTCTCGGGCAACAAAGAGCCGGACAAGTTTGCCAAAGCAGGCTTCCACGCCGTGAAGTCGGAGTTCGTCAACGCCCCGCTCATCGAGGAACTGCCCATGACGGTGGAGTGCGAACTGGTGTCCTACGACCCACAGACGTGTCACCTCGTCGGACGCATCGTCAACGTGTCAGCCGACGAAAGCATCCTCAACGAGAAAGGGAAGATTGACCCTGCCAAGCTGTGCCCCCTCATCTTTGACCCGGTGAACATGAGCTATCTCGTGGCAGGCGAGCGGGTCGGCAATGCATTCAAGGACGGGACGGCACTGAAGCGATGATACCGGTCATTGACAACATGATTGCACTGGAGCAGCAGGTACTCCGCGAGGGGTTCCTGCCGTTCTTCCGTTGCGGCATCCCCGGTTTCTCCATCGAGGAGCGGACGGCGCCTGAATATTGGTTTGCTGACGGGGAGGATGGTCCGTGGGAATGGAAAGGGCCCCTCATCCGCGAGGGACACTGCGCCTACGGCAAGTTCTTCCGCAAGAAGGCCGGCTACGTCAGTCTGGAATGGCTGCCCCCCCTGATGAACTACCGCCGTACCTGCCGTTATGCCAAGGACGAGGACACCGCTGCCCTCGACGACGTGGTGTTGCAGACCATCGCATCAGAAGGTGGGGTGACGGTCAAGGACCTGCGCCGTCTGTTGGGCTTCGTCCGTGGCAGGGGAAGGAGGCGTCCCGATGACCTCGTCGACCGTCAGCCGGAACTCAAGCTCTCCCTCGACCCGATTCTGACGCGCCTGATGATGGGACTGCACATTGTCATAGCCGACTTCGAATACAACATCGACCGTCACGGCCGTCCCTACGGCTGGGGTGTGGCTCGCTACACGTTGCCCGAGGTGCTCTACGGACGCCTGGATGCCGGATGCACCCCCGAGGAGTCACATGCCCGGATACTCGCCCATCTGCAACGCCTGCATCCGGAAGTCCCCACCCGAAAGCTGGAAGACTTCATCGGATAGAGGGAAGGTGGGAGCCGTACCGCACCCTGCACCCGCTGGGATACGGGCATAAAAAAAGAGAGCTACATCGCTGTAGTTCTCTTCGTCTCAACGTGGTGTCACCAGCACCATTATTTTATCTTTTTCTTACTTCCTTTGATAAAGAATACAATACTATTTAATTGATAATCAAAGATTATTTTATTTTAATGCGATAATAGGATAAAGCAAAGCAAAGAAATGTGGTAGCAATGTGGTAGCAACGAAAAGATTTAGTATCTTTGTGGTAGCAATTAAAACTACAAGATATGAGAACATTTTTTCTAAGAACAAAGAACGCGGTCGGATATGCCACACTCTACACGAGAATCAGAAAGAGAAATCCCAATGTCGACATCTTCGTGAATAGTCTTATCCAAGTTGATATTATCGCATGGGAAAAGGCAAATTCAGGTTTGGAAGAGTGGAATAGATTCTTAAAGACTAAGGACGGAAAAGAAATATACTCCAAAATGCAAGGGGTTGATTCTGCTATTGGCAACCTGACCGACCAAGGTATTTATGAAAAGTTCCTGATAGACGAAGCTGTTGCGAATGTAATCTATAAAGAAGAACGTGAACAGCAACGTATCAAAGAGGAAGAAGAACGCAAGGCGCAAGAAGAACAAATGCGTATTGAAGCGGAGAAAGAAGCCACCCGAAAAGCCGATGTAATCCTTTTTATGCAAAATTTCTTGGATGGCATACGTAGCGGAGAAATCAAAAATGGTGCGGAAACATACAATAAGAATACGTGTAAGGTGTGGAGTAACTTCCTTGGAATCCTTAAACGGTTTTACGAAACCAACCCGTTCACATGGACGGACATCAACAAGACATTGACAGACCGTTTCCTTTGCTTCATGGAAGATGAGGGGTACATGGTGAAAAGCATCAATAAGTATCTTATCTGTTTCCGGGCAATGGTAGGCTATGCGTTGGAGCAAGGGTTGCATGATAACACAACTGCCCTACGCGCATTTAGCAAAAAGAAAGTACAAGAGAGCGACAAGGCAAAAGAAATCTACCTGACAGGAACGGAACTGCAAGCACTTTATGAAATGAATCTTGATGGACTGAAAGGAACAGTTAGAGATGTGTTCCTTGTTGGTTGTTACACTTGTCAGCGTTTTAGTGATTATAGCCGCTTAGAGCGTGAGAATTTCACTACTACATCCAAAGGCACAAAGATAGTGCGTATCGTGCAGGAAAAGACCGGGAACAGCGTAGTAATCCCAATCCTTAATGACAATTTACTCCGAATAGCCGAAAGGTATGACTACGAAATTCCGCATGTGAACGATGTAGTCTTAAACCGATACATCAAACAGATATTGAAAGAACTTTCTGAAACCGTGCCGACATTGGCAAGGCTGGAGCGTACCGTCTTGACTATGAAAGAGCGTGCCAAAGAAGAACGTGGGGAGGTGTCTTTCATGCGTGACGCAAAGGGGTATGTGGTTAAACCACGTTACGACCTTGTAAGCAGCCATACGGCACGGAGAAGCGGTATCACCAACTTGTACCTTACCGGGTTGTTTGACAGTTTCCAGATGATGAGCGTGTCAGGCCATAAGGACGAAAAGACATTCAATGAGTACATCAAACTTTCTTCCGATGAGATAGCGGACGCAATCGCCAAGAAGTTAGAGGAAAGGAATAAGAATAAATCAAGTAACGAATGTTTGTTTTAAGTATAGAGGGGGTGCCCCCCTACATTTTACAACATAATTGAGAAGTCACTTCACCTAAAAATTTTTTCTTCCAAATTTTAGAGACCTATGGCAAACATTAAGAAACTGCTTGATTTTAGAGATAGAATAACTGATGCGATAAATGTTCTGATAAGATTAGACAACGAACACTATCCTCTGCCTACATTGGGCCACCTGCAAAACATGTCGGCAGAATTAGAAAAGGACTGCCAGCCAGCAGATGTTATTGTGGATATAGTTTCAGACAATGACTATTTACAGCATGATGATTTGTATGTAACGCTGCTGCAACCATTATTCAAATGTGATTTCGGTGTTGGTTGTGCAATAGTGGACGGAATGAAATATGACTGGTGGGATGGATTAAATGGCAAATTGGAACGTCAGGGGTGCAGTGTAAATGAAATAAAGGAATATACCGAAATAACGGATAGAATTACATCTTTGGTGAGGGATAGTCTGCGGGCACTGAAACGTGACTTGGGAAGTATCGGAATCCATACGGGGGATGCTAATTCAACAAATTCAGGCAACACAAACGTCACAATTAAACAGCACATACTTGACAAAGTGTATGACGAATGCAACGGTAAATTATGGCATGACATCAATAAGGAAGATTTTAAGAAAATGCTTGTTTCGGGCGACATTGGTTTTCAGATAAAAAACGGAAATAGACAACGTGTCGTGGCTTTGTTGAACCGCATCAGTTTCACCATTTCTGATGAAAAAGCAAAATCCGCATGGGTGGCGAATGTTGAGAGGGCATTAGAAGTGGAACGCCTATCCAGAATTTATGAGTTGGACGAAATGAATAGCGAACCAAGCAAAAAATTCAATCGTTTCTTGAACGATATTTATGCAAAATAACATATCAGGCTAAGGCGCACGATAAAGCCTGATTTTCGCCCGACTGTTAAACTTATAACGCATTGATACACAGATGTATCTTTGCGTTATTTTTTTATCCTTGCCTGAATCGCCCGATAAAGCCCGATATAACTTTGCATCACGAAGTTAAGGAAGTCGCGACTCTGACACTTCATAACTAAGAAAAAATTGAAGTTATGACGAATGCAGAATTAAATCAAATGCAGATGGCGGTGTTGATGCCTATCCTCAACCCTTTCATTGATATTATCGTTGAAAGGGTGTCGGAACGGGTGCTTTCCGCGACGATTCAAAAAGAACCGAAGTTTTACAGCCGCAAGGAAACGGCTCAACTTCTTCATGTGACATTGCCCACGCTGGCACGGCTGACGAAAGACGGGCTGATTACCGCAAAGAAAGTAGGTAGCCGTATTCTCTATGAGGCTGAGGCGATAGATGCCGCCGTGAAAGAGAACAGGATGTTTAAGTATAAACGCGCAAGGTAAGGAGGACTAACCATGAGACAAAAGAAAAAGGCGACCGAAGCCGCCCCCATAAACCTTAACGGGAGCAAAGATACAGATTCTATCGCACAATATCAAGTTGTGTACCAATCTTTTATGGAAAAACCCAAAACAATGCTTGATGTATTCCTGGAAACGGGTATTCTTAGAGCTAACATTTGCAGGTATGTGGCGGATATGGAGGATAAAGGGCTTATTCAGCTTCTTTACAAAATGGATGATGAACATACCAAATGTAAAGCTGGATATTACACGACCAACAAAGCCCTATTCCATAAAATTGATGATAAACAGCTAAAGTTATGGGAGGAATAATGGGAGGCTTCAATATTTATCAGGCTATCGGCACAGAATTGCGGAAAGCTGACCTGTTAGCGGAATCCGTGCCGGAACAAATAGGAATGCTCACCATCAAGACCGCAAACCGAACCATAAAGGAAGCAGCATTAAGACCAAATCCCGATGCCTTATATCTGACATTCTGGTATGAGGGTGAAGTGTGCTGTTTGTTCTCTGATTCCAATCTTGGAAAGTCCATCCTTGCGATGCAGATAGCCGCCCAAATAGCAGAAACGAGAAAAGTACTTTACTTCGACTTCGAACTATCGGACAAGCAATTTCAATTAAGGTATTCTGACGAGCAAGGGAACCTAAACACATTCCCGGATAACCTTTACCGGGTGGAGATAAACCGGGAATCGCTGGACGTTTCCAACTTTGAGGATGCCATTATTGGGAATATCGAGCAAGCTGCATTACAGACTGGTGCCAAAGTACTTATCATTGATAATCTTACTTACTTATGCATTGCAAGCGAGAAGGGGGACGTAGCAGGAGCTTTGATGTTCCGGCTCATGGCATTAAAGAAGAAACACGGTTTATCAATACTCATTCTTGCCCACACCCCTAAGAGATGTTTGTCTAATCCCATCACGCAAAACGACCTTGCCGGAAGTAAGAAGCTATACAATTTCTTCGATAGCGTGTTTGCGATTGGGAAGAGTGCAAAGGATAGCAATCTACGTTATATCAAACAACTTAAAGTGAGATATGGAAATTACACCTACGATAGTGATAACGTGATAGTCTCTGCGATTGAGAAAGTTGGAGCATTCTTGCAGTTTGTCAATATCGGTTACGCAACAGAAAAAGAGCATCTGAAAGAACCGTCCGAGAAGGATTTGTCCCAAGAGATAGAGAACGTCAAACAGCTATCGGGACAAGGCAAATCAATTCGGGAAATAGCTAAAGAATTGAATATTAGTAAATCTAAGGTCGGTAGAATTTTGAAAAAGTAACGTTGTCCCAAGTGTCCCACCGTCCCAAGTGTCTGACACATGGGACAATGGGACAGCGGGACACCCACAAAAAGGAGATTAGAAAATGAATAAATACATTGATTTAGCCACCGAAGTAATAAGGTCAGGGATTCATCTTGCAGATAGCTACGAGGATTATACTAAGCTGGCTTTTTCGCTTTCCACACTTGGCGAACAAGGACGTAGCATCTTCCATTCCCTTTGTAGTTATTGCGATAATTACAAAGCCAAGGATGCCGACCGCAAGTTTACGGAAGCATTACGGAACAATCGGAGTTATAGCATAGCCACATTCGTTTGGATGTGCAAACAGGCAAGCGTGAATGTTAAGCGTTTTGGATTGGATTCAGACAATTATATTCCAATGCAGCAATCGCCCAAACATCAGCATCAACGAGAAATAGGACATATTCCATTTTCATACGTGGAGAAGTCTGCAAGTTATAATAGTTCCTTTGTGCAGTTCCTTTGCGGATTGTTCGACCGTTATTCTTTGGAATCGCCTACGATTGAACGGCTCATGCAGGATTACGCATTAGGAGCTACTAAAGACGGAAGTGTGATTTATTGGCAGATTGACACTAAAGGCAGAGTAAGAACAGGCAAAGTAATGAAATACAATCCCGAAACAGGGCACCGCCTTAAAGACGCAGGCGGAATTAATTGGATTCATTCCATTATGAAGAAGCAGAATTTATTGCCGGAGAATTACAATTTGGTACAATGTCTTTTTGGGGAACACTTGCTAAGGATGTACCCTAACAAGGTTGTCGCATTGGTGGAATCAGAAAAAAGTGCGCTTATCGCTTCGGGTGTTTATCCTGATTATGTTTGGCTGGCTACGGGCGGAAAGTCGCAACTATCCATTAATAAATTGAAAACCCTGAAAGGTCGGACGGTTATCATGTTCCCGGACGTGGACAGCTTCGAATATTGGACGGGTAAGGCTAAGGAGGTGGAGGCTATCGGGTGCAAAGTAATTGTTTCTGATTTGCTGGAGAAGAACGCCACCGATGAAGACAGGATAAACAAAATAGATATTGCGGATTGGCTCATACGCTATCTTTCCAATGGGGCGATTGCAGAAGTCTGTAATGAACTATCAGAAACGGAGAAAATATTGCAATCCATGATAGAAGCCAATCCGGCATTACAAACGCTTATTAATACGTTTAACTTGGAGTTAGTAGCGTGATGATGGAAACAGAAGTAATACACGGTCAGATTATCGCCAAGGCGAACCACTACCAAGCCGTGCCGGGAAAGTTTGGCGCAAAGCGTATCATCAAGGACGAGAAGATACGGGCTTATGAGCGCAGCTTCATGGAGCAATGCAAAGTTTATCGCAATAGGCGCATTTCCTCACGTTTCCGGCTATTTGTCCGGGTATGGCACAGTTCTGAACGCTTTGACTTGGACAACAGCCTGAAAACCTTGCTGGATTGCTTACAGATGGCTGGAGCTATTGCAGATGACAAGTTATGTTACCAGATTGAGGCTGAAAAGAAAATCGACAAATATCACCCTAGAGTAGAATTTGCTTTGCAGGAAGTCAACGAACAAAAGAAGCTATTCGGATAAAATGTTAACAAATGACATTGCCTAGAATGAGACCGTGCAAGACAAACGAAATGCAAGGTTCTTGCACCTTTGTCACTTTTTTCAGTTCAGAACTAGCAAAAAACAATCAGAAAACCGTGTTAAAATCCACACGGTGTACGTTAACAAAATAAGGGCGGCTATTTGAAACCGTCCTTATTTGTTTTCAATTAAGCCAAGAAGATTTATGGCTTTTTCTTGTGCGTACCGGAATAGATAGTCAGTCGGAGCAACATAGAACGTCCCCCTTTTCTTCCGTCGTTCCATAAATCCCGCCTGTTTCATTAGACAGGTCAGTTCGTCCTCTCCGATGTCCTTTTCACAGAACAGGGCGGCAACTAGGCTTCGAAAGTCTTGCACGGAAGCTCTTAGCGGCGTCCGCAGATTTTCCATGAAAAACTTCCGAAGTAGTTTAAGTTTCATTCGTTTTGTAAGTGTAACCATATTTACGCCAACACTAATCCCTTTTTTATTCTCTTTTTCAGGTACTTAGGCAGCAGCAAACGGAAACTACCTGTCTTCTTCCGTTTGTAGCCCATTTCTTGTAGCAGGCTAACAAACTCATCTTCCGTTAGATAGACGCCCGTTTCTTCTTCCAAGATATGTTTTAGGGTGTACGGCTGTGTGCTGTCCCCTATTCCGTTTGTACGTGTAAGGGTCACATTTACCCATACACGCGCTATTTCCTTCTTTGATTTTTCGTGGCTCATAGTTCAATTTTTTAAGATTTGCTCAAATATTCCCACATCATCCGTTTTAGCTGTGCCGGGTCGGGTTCTCCGCCTTTTGGAAAGAGATAACGCATTATGTTACATTGCTGCAGCATCCCATAGTCACCGATGTATTGCAGTCCGCTATTCGGGTCGGTTTTCGCAGCGAAAGCAGGGAGCCCGTTAGTTTCCTCAAATTCTGCCGCGTCTTTAAATGCTTGCCGTATCCGGCATAGTTTTTCGTAGTACTCTCTTAATAGGTCACCTTTCCAGCGTCTTGTGCATATTTCCTTTATCGCCTTTTCCTGTGCTTCATGGTCTATCTTATAGCCCCCGTCCTTATCCTCTATAATACGCAGTCCCTTGTTTCTTGCTGCCTTTATTTTCATAAGGGACGGCAGGCAAGCATTTATTAGGTTCTCGTAACTCTCTGAAATACGTTGCCTTTCGGACTTTATAACCATACCTAAGGATTTGATATAATTATCACGGAGCCCGTGTACATACGTCTTAAAGGCTTCCAGGTCACTGCTATACCTTAAGATAAACTCCAAGTCAGTAGGCTGTTCCTCCTCCTCTAAGGCTGCCACAGCCTCAAAGAACATTACTTCAGCTTCGGCCAATGCTCCACGTAGTTTACCATCTGTCGCATGGTCATAGTAGACCGGCGCAAATACATCTTCTTTCATGGCTTATCCTCCTTATTTTCTTGGTATTCGTCCGCTGTCCCGCAATCTTTCTATGTAGGCTTTTCTACGCTCTAATGCTTCACGCTTTGCAGCTTCTTCCGCGTTAGATTCCGCTTCCTTTCTTGCCCGTTCCTGTATGCGTTCATCTATTAACATCTGCTTTAGGGCTTCGGCAGACATAGCGCACAACTCTTCCAACGTAAGTTCCTGTAACATAATTATCTATTTAAAGGTTCAACAAAAAAAAAGAGCCATACCGGGTACGTGTTCCGATACAGCTCTTTGGCTTTTATTTCATGTCCAAAACTAGTAAATAAAGTTGTATAAGCAACTATTTAATAGGTTAAAAAAAATGAAAGAAAAAAATTTTTAGATGAGGTGACTACGCGCGTCGCGTACCCGGCTAGCGGGGGGGGTACCCCCTGCAAAGGGTCAGAATCGTTAGCCCCGGAACCCCGACATCCTAATATTATACTAGGCACGGCTATAAGTTGTCTACTTATTATCGACCTTGATATTTATACTCTTGCCACAGTGGGGACAGTTGATGGTTAGAGTATCTTTCTTAGGTGATTCAAATAGTTCTACAACAGGACAGCCGATAGCATCCGCAATTTTATTTAGAGTTTCGACCGTAGGATTACCATTAACCATATTGGAGAGGTTTACCCGATTAATTCCCATTTTGTCAGCAAGTTCAGTTATAGTCATGCCTCTTTCTTTAATTACTTCCTTGATTCTCAATTTCATATTGTAGTGTTTTATTTTCAGCGCAAATATATTAAATAAATCTATTTGTAATATCATATCGGTACGCATACCTATTATAGTAGTGTTAAACACTTCTCTTCATTTGGTTTATTGTGCCGTTTTATATTACATTTGCGTCAAAATAGAAACCTTAAACACTACACATAATAAATACAATAATAGGAACCCCAAAGGCATCCTAGCTGCATTCTCTCCTTAGAGGTAAGCAGTACTTTATTAATTGCCAACGATAGGGGCGCATAGAACTCTTAAAAGAAAGTGCTGGCACCTGAAACGGGGACACAGCCAAAAGGACGGATGCTTAAACTTTCTACGACAACAAGAAATCGCCTGCAGCTCTTTTTCGGGCGACAATTTTTAAAGATAGAATAATTATTAACCCGGTAGAGTGAGCGGAAAAATGCGCATACTACACAAATTCAGAGGCTTAACCTTATTTTTGATGCTATGAAATAAAGCAAAGCTGGAAGCTATAAGAAGGCAACTAAAACAAAATAACATGGACGACGATAGAATTTTAACTAAAGCAAAGAGCGCACTAAAGTTGGCAAACATCATCCGATACGAGAACGGACACGAGATAATAGACGTAAGCCTGTTGCGTACAATCCCGGACGATGAGCTGATGAAGTACCGCAACGTTGGCAAAGCCACGATTGAAAAAATACGGGAAATAAGAAAGTCCCTTCAATGGGTATAGAGCTAAAAGAAATCGTATCTTTGCATCAAACACCCATATCGGGTAGTTTTAATTGCTAATGAAGCCTTTTGTCCGGGTGCGGATAGAGGGCTTCTTTTTTTGCCGTGGTAGCAATGTGGTAGCAAATCGGCGTGGTAGCAATAAAAGAAAAATGCTAAATAGTTAGCTGTTAACTACTTAGCATTTTATAAAGTGGTGTCACCAGGAATCGAACCGGGGACACAAGGATTTTCAGTCCTTTGCTCTTCTTCGGCTTCCGAAAGTTCGCTGACGCTCACTTTTGGAAGCAACCAACTGAGCTATTGCACCTTATGAATCAGTAGAGTTGTAAAAATCACTCGTAATTTTATTGTTTACCCACCGTAGTTTACACCTCGGTTTACACAATCCGTAATTGTTAATAATTATATTACTTATCTCATATAGATATAGTTGCCCTATATTGGATAGGTTCTCTATATTCCTGTTTATATCAGTATCCCTGTTTTAAGAATGTCTGCATAGAGAGGATTATTGGTGTCCTCTGTAAGTAGAACAGGCTCTATAAGATTGCTTATCTTACGTTTCAGTTTCCACAATAAAGGAGTATCTTCAAAATAGTCATCGCTCATGCGTTCCACCACAACGGCAATGTCAATGTCACTGTCCTCTGTATGATAGCCTTTGCTGTATGAGCCATAAAGGTAAAGAGCCTTTAAGGGCAACCGTTCTGCGACTGCCGCTTTATATCGTTGTACCAATTTTATAGCTTGCCATTTATTCATGCTCTTAATTTATCTGTTTATTCTATCAGTTCTTTGCAACAAACAGACCTATAAAGTTGTTAGGTCTATAATTTTACAAGTGGTACTTTTTTCTAATTCTCCCTATAAAATAGACAATCAATGAAAAAAGTCCTCCTACTTGTCATTTGGGCATTTCTCTATGTTTGTCAGCTTTATATCTCCATTTATTTTCTTGTAATGATATATAGTTGGCTCACAAGCATTGCATCCTGTTTTCTCTGTATGCTGCCAATCATAATGCTCAATTTCTGTTAATTCAATGAACTGCCTTTCTTCTATTGAGTGCATGGCTTCATTGAAAACAGTATGTGTAACCAATCCGTATTTCTTCATTCCTCCAAAACGTATGCCAAAGCCATAAGGCTGTTCTATCTCCTTTTTAATGGTGTCTATGCCTGTATAATCATTTAATTTGTCAAACGGCTCTCTTTGTATTGGAGATAGAATAATGCACTCGTTTGTCATAGGTATCTTATAGGCTTTGTATGCGTTATGCCCATGATAGCCCATGCCCTCAAATAAAGTAACTATCAATTCTTTCTCATCGTCAAAGTCTATGTCAAAGAAGAAAACGGAGATTGAGAAACATTGAAAAGCATATTGTTTAACGTACTATTTGCTGGCTTAAAGGGAATATAGTCTGTTTCTATCAGCATTCCATTTTTCAAAGGTAGCTTGTTCTGATTAAGGCTGTTGTCTGAAAAAAAGGATTCTCAACGATAAACTCGTACTTATCATTTTGAAAATGGATAAAGCCATGCCCTTTTATTGCCGTTGAATTATATGTTGAATAGAACTCATTATAAAGAGTATCAACTAAACAGATTGCAGAAACATCATAACCGTTTACTTGCTGATTGTATTTGATGTAAACGCATATTGCATCTTTCTTTGAATAGTCAACCCATTCAAAACCTTGTATAGTGGTGTTTGTATTGGTACAGCCACAAATAAACAATAAAGCCAGCAAATAGAATGGTAGTTGCTTCATCTGCATAATGTCTTTTTGAGTTGTTTGTTATTCTTCACCTTATCTAATTAGCAGTACTTTTTCTTGCCCCTCCCTATAAAATGGACTTCTTCCAAAAAAGTTCTCTTGTTCTCATGTCCGATTTTCAATCTATCTTATTTCTTCTTTTAATAGTGTCAAGAATAAAAATTGGACATGTTTATAAATCTTTATTGTCATTACAACCTGAATTTTCCTCCATTGGCACAAAGATAGTGCAAGAAATCCTCATTGGCTTGTATTTTCTCAACTGGCAGCACAATATTAGTTGCAGGTCTTTTCAAAATCACCTCTATTCTTTGTTTCCCCTCTATAGGAGCTATCAGGTAAATTTCAACTTTGTTGTCCTGCTTTCTTAGTATTACTCCAGGCTTGTCTGAATCGCGTGTATCATAATCTACGTTTTCTTTATCAAATCCATGTTGATAGAAAATGTCTGTAACCCATGAAATTACACCTAAATAGTCATATGGGAACCTATTCCTAAAGCCTTGTTCAAACATTTTTCCTAAAAAGTAGATGAAGCCTTTTCCAAGTCTGTAAAGCCAATAGAAACAAGACAGTATGCCTACCCACATCATTATTGATTGAAATATATTCATTTTTGCAAGTGTTAAATTATGCTCTTATGTTACTATTCTCAATAAGAATGCAAATATGGTAATTAGCTGTTAGTTGGTATAAAATTCAGTAATGGCCATATAAGACTGATTTTTCCAAAAATCCTACCTGCCTAATTTTTCCATATTTTTATTATTTCTTCTAAGAGTGTCAGGAAGAAAAATTGGACAAGTAAATAAATCTATTGTTTTCAGTTATCCAACCGCAGAACGGTCAATGATTGGGACACATCTATATTGCTTGGCAATCTCATTAAATGATTCTTCTGTTGCAGACTTGTATTTCACTATGCGTGTAACACCTTTATAAGCGTACTTGTCCGTATGCAATTCCAAGTATGGACGAGCGTCACCAATCAGGGAGAATGGCTTTCCATTCACATTAAAATGGAATAAAGCACTATTAAACATTCTATCCATTCCTTTTAGTTTGACAACTGTTCTTGAACTGAATATCACGGCAAGCTCCACAATATATTGTTCACCTACTATAAGATTAGATTCTTTTTCATTCGTCCACCCATCAATGTTATTGACACATTCTGCTACTAAGACAGAACTATTGTTTAACTGTTCATCATTTGTAGTTTTCTCTGACGCAACTTTATTCATAACCAATATCATTTTTAATTTGAGAGATTATTATGATAGAGGACTTTTTTCAGAATCTCCCTATAAAACAGAGTTTCTTCTAAAAAAGTCCTACCTCTTTATGTCTAATTTTCAACCTATTTCATTTCTTCTTCTAAGAGTGTCAGGAAGAAAAATTAGACACTTATTTAGAACTCACTAAATCTATAAATAACTTTACCCTTGCAAGAAATTCCCTTGAAATGTTCCGTATTTTCTTCTTTGCAATGTTTGGCATAGTTGCATTGTAGGCAATGGCTTGCAAGCCATAATGTTCTGCAAGGTATATGGCTCTTTCATTATGATACTTCTGTGAAATGATAGTAATGCTTCCCAAGTCCTTGACTTTGGTTATTGAATGTAAGGTGCGTGTTCCTTGATAATCCAAAGAGACCAAGCTATCAGGTATTCCCTGTTTTATCAGTGAATCCCTCATAGCTATCAATTCATTGCATCCTCCATTGTTTGAATAATCTCCTCCACTTGCTATAATCCGTCTTATCTTTCCACTATGGTAAAGCATTGCGGCAGCTTTGATTCTTTCATCAAAGTAGTAGTTATGCTCACCATTGGAAGTAATGGGCGAAGTTCCCAATAACAGACCAACTTCATTATAAGGAATGCTTTGAACATCATTAAAGGTCTTTCCCTTTGCATTGGTAGAAACCAACAGGTAACAACTTAGAATGACTATCAGAAAAACTGTTGTTAAACAGAATAATATGATTCTGCATTTCTTTTTTCCCATTATGTATCATGTTAGAAGCCGAAGCCAATAGACACAGACACTCCGTGAGGGTAAATATCTGTTTTATTTTCTTCTGAAACCCATCCCATTTCATTAGGCTTCATCCAACCATCATAAGAGTTGGCATTATAGGTATATCCAACTTTTAGAAATGCAGACAACCCTTTATAGAAGTTCCAACTGACACCAACACCCGGATTCATATAAAAGCCTGACGCATCAAGTAAACTATATCCTATTTTTGCATCAATAAAAGGAGAAACTTTCTTCTTCAATATGGTGTATTTCACATCTGCATAAATAGGAATGGCTGTATAGCCGTCTCCTAAACGAACTCCTGCACCAGCACCCACATAAAGGTATGGGTTGAATTGAACACCATGTGTTGTGTAAATGTCAGTGGTACTGAACAATCCCATATCGTCAGTGTGTAATGTCCTACCGCCCTCGATAGAGCCTTTATAGGTCTGTGCATTACTTGTTGTGGGGCTTATGCTCAATGCCACAAGAGCTAAGACCATTCCAATAAATCTTAATGTTTTCATTTGTCTTTTGTTTTTATGTTAAACGAATAAGTTGTGTTACTACTCTGTTACTCTTATATATTTCTCTATCTCTCCGTTTACAGGCTCATCTATTCTATCAGCATAAACCCTTTGCCGCTTAATCTGTCTTATAAGGCTGTCATTGGATAGTTTGAGAATCTTATAATGCTGTTCTCCAAAGCCACGATTATAGATAGCCAAAGAATCAGATGTTATAAAGTGGTAGGTAATTTCACCTGTTTCAGGTGGGCAGTCAGCCTTGCCATTCTTGTAAAAGCTAATAGTGTCAAGTGCATTTACGCTACCACTTCCATATTCTACCATTTGCCACTTGCCAACTATTAAGCTGTCTATGATAGTGTGATTTGCTGATTGTTGGTGGTTTTCGCAACTCCCCAATAGCAACACTAACATTGTAAAATGGAATATCCGCCACTTTATCTTGCGATTCATAAATCAGTCTGAATATAAGTTTTCAATTTTTCTTTTTGCATAGATATTGCATTTGCTATATCTAAAGGGCAAGTTACAATCTTTTCAATTTCTTTCTGCTCACTCAAAAAAGATTCTTCACTTTTATCTCTAAGTATAGAAATTTTGTAGGCTTGCTCATTCTTGACAAATCTATTGTCAAATTGTATGTTGAGCTTGCTTATGAGTTCTTTTCTTTCTATGGGAGAGAGGAATAAAAGAAGATTATATGCACTCTCAATATTACATATAAAAGTGGTGAAATTTCGACGTTCTTCACTGAACCAATGCACTTCATCAATATCAAGTTTATATTTCAGAATAAACAATCCTGCCAATGTCAGTCTGGCACTATCTTTTATCGGTAGATATAAGCCATAACGAGTGTAATATCCATAGTCATTCCAATTAGAATCTTCTAAAATGTACTTGGCGTTATCAATCACATCATTTATGTGTAAACGATGGACATATTTCAAGAATTTCGTTTCCATATCAAATGTTATAAATTTGCTCCTATTTATTTACTTCATCAAGATAATTCTCAAATCTTGTTTTTATTGTGTCTATTATATATGTTTGTGCTTCTTGCGGCAATCTGTTCCTTATTTTCAGGCATTCCAAATAAAAATGCATTACATCGCAAATATTTGAAAGAGGTGCTTTATGTACAGTTTCAAAATCATAAAGACTTTGGAATTTTGATATGTATTTCATAAAATGGAATATTTCTCTAAGCCTGTTTTCTATTTCTCCACCATTGTTAGGTTCTGTTTTAGCAAACGGCATTTCCAATCGGTAATCATCAAGGACTATTCCTTGTGAATCTTTTATTGTAACGTATGGACTAAGTTTCTCGTACCAATTCTTTTGAAAATTTGCTTTAACTAATGTCCATCCATTTATGGTTAAAAGTTTGCCATCTATCTCAAATATCTTAAAGAAATAAACATAGTTGTTGAACTTTTCATCATATCTGATGTCTATTCTATAACTATTAGATTGTTGAACGGCACTGTATATTTCCGTGTCAAAATCCTCAGTATAAAGAGGCATTCGTTCTTGATAAAACTCTTTTGGTATCATGTTTGCGAAGTTTTTTAGAGCAAAAATAGTGAATTAGTTGTCCCTTAAAAAGCCCGTTCCATTGCATTTTTTACATATTTCCTTTATGAAGTAGCTATCATCAGCAGGATTGTTTCCATTTTCATATTTTGATATTCTTACAATATCAGACCTCATAATTTTACCTATTCCTTTGCAGTAAGGACATTCTGGAGCCTTTTCCAGCTTCTTATAAAGTAATTCACGAAAAGAGTTTGTACTATAATTATAGGATATTCCTTTCTTTAGCTTGTCTCTTCCCCTCCCAAACAATGAATATCCTTTAAAAAAATCAATATGTTCTCTTCTTGTTATTCTAATTCTTTCAGTTAGTCCTATCATTTCCTTAGTGAGGATATATCCTTTCCCTTGACAATAAGTGCAGCTTTTATTATTTCCCTCACAATGTGTACAAGCATTTTCTTTCATTTTTTCTTGGTATTCAAGAATAATATTACTGCATTCATTTAGTGATTTCATGTAAATTTCATCAAATGTTTTATAGTCCATGTTGAGCAAAGTAGTTATCGTATATTCAAAATCTCCAATTCTTCGTTTTTTATTCTGATATTTAGCTCTCTCTTCCATTTCTATTTTATCCTGCTCAATTTTTTCTATTTTCTTCCTTTCTTCATTACACCTATCCTCGTCTTTTGCCTTTTTAACTAATTCATGTATTTCTTGTGTGAGCACTTTCCCAAATCCATTACAGTGAGAGCATATAGGAAGCTCGTAGAAGCTGATTTCATCTCCTTTAATCCAACCACGCCCCATGCAGTCAGGACAAGGTATTATTGACGGATAATATTGCATATGTTTCTTATTTTTGTTCTTCTGTTCATCTTTCTTCTCTATGTTGTTTTTCATCTTATAATAGCCACTTCTTAATAGGAGAAATATCAAACAAAGAAGTAAACCACTCCAGAAAAGAATGCTTAAAAATGCCGTAATTTGATTTCCATCACGAAGTATGTAATCTCTTCCATAATCTTCCGGTGCGGCTATTAAATTAGTTGCACTTAAAACAACAATAATTAGCAAAAGAATCAACTTTGGAAGAGTTCGCTTCATATATACGACTGTCCCTCATCCTCCGTTGGAACGGCTAAGTTATTAAATGCGAAAAGCGTGAGGACTGTATTTATGCTTATCTTTCAGTCTGGCTTCTCGCATTGCCGTGGGACAGATAAGCAACAGCCACTCACGCCATGCGAGTATATAGTTCTCCCTTTCAGGATAGTATATATCCGTAGCGTGAGCGTTGTTGCTACCCTCTTTGTCCCTATTCAAACTTTGCGAGAATTTGACTGAACAAGAAAGTTTCAATAACGCTCTTTTCGTTCTCTTATGTCTGACAACCTTTCGGAAGTCAGTCACAAAGGTACAAAAAAGCGTTGAATCTTATTGCAAAAGTGAAAGATATTTGCTGATTATTGCTAAATAACAGCATTTTAGATGAAAGGAAGATGTGTATCATCCAACACACCACTTTCTACTATCCTTTTACAAAGCTCATGGGAAGCTCTGTTTCTAAGGTCTGTCCCATAGTTCTCACTGCCCACCATTCTTATAATGGCTACAACAGTCCTTACTAAATTCTGCTGCAATGTACGATGAAAGAACCTTGTACTTTCTGCAAACCTTTCAGGATTCCAACCATAATCATTCAAGGCTCTTTCCAAGTCTTGTGCAGCCTTGTATTCACGTGTATTCTGTATGTCCATTTTTTGTATTGTTTATTGTTATATTTATAAGAGTGTCAGGAATAAAAATCGGACACTCCCCATAATGAGGAATGCCCGATTGTCAGAAGTAAATCAATAAGCACTTAGCCCAAGAACCAAGCGTATTTCGTATCTCCATGCAGTGCATTGTTGATGCCTACCGCCACTTCCGTTGCATTCACAGCCCTTTGCAGATAGGTGTCAATATAACTGCTCTTGTTGGCTTCTGTCAGCAAGTTGTGGAAGTCAAACATGGAGATAGTGTTGCCTTTAGCCCCAAAATTTGGATTGGTGAAGTAATCACGGCAGACATTGTTAATCTGACTGTCCGTAATCAACAAACGTGGAACTGACCTTTGGTAGCCATTAGGCAGAGCCTGATATAATCTCATCCTGCCCACTATCTGCGCAAACTGTGTTTCTGTGAGATAAGACTGTGATAAGTTCTGCATCAGGTGGATCTCCCTCGCAGGGTTGAAGTTATAGAATAGTTCAAGAACAGCCCTGTAAAGGTCATTCAGGTTCATCACTTCAAGTTGAAGTTTCACTCCGTCACCTGTAAGCACTTGATTGCTGCACACGTTCACCCTCCAGCCGATAAAGACAGAGAACTTCTCCAAGCCTTTGTTAGCCCTGTAAAGGTTCAGGTCAGAGTAGTTACGGACACCACCAACGCAAAGCTCCAACTTCTGACCGTTCACCTTTTCATGGATAGTGGGAATGGTGAAAGCAAAAGCCAGTCTTTGGTAGAACTGTGTCTTTTCAGATTCCAACAACTCACTTGCTTTCTTGCCAAGTGCTGACGGAACACGACCACGGACAATATGCGACACACGTATTGCAGGCTCACAAATGGTTTCACCTGAAAACATGGTATGTGCTGCTTCATGCACTGTGTGAATAAAGTCCTGATGCGAAATAGTAAGTTCCTGATTCGCCCATGTAGGCACGACACACTGTGTAGTCAGTTCCTCAATGGAGATTTCAGAAGTGTTGGCTTCCAAGAAATTCACGCTGGGTCTGATGGATGGCTGTTCGCTTACTTCCTCAAAAGGAACGTACTCTGCATCTTGTGCAAACGAAGAATGATTGCTGCGTACCATTGGTACAAATGATAATGTTGCTTCCATAATTTAATTGGGATTAAGTGTTATTGATTACAAGGACAATGACTATCATTGTCATATAGTTATAGAGGTTTATAGTAGGATAGGTTATATTTTTCTCCTGTACTAATCGGATAGGTTTTACTTTTCCATTCCGCTTATGGGGAGGGGAGTTTTTTGAGGTGTAGTCGCTTGTATGTAACACTTTCCGTATTTTTTGATTGGCACAAGTTCCTGTTTAGCGTTGTATGTCGCTTTTAAGTTGGAAAGGGGGATATTGAGAATTAGAATTGAGTGGTACTATATGTACAAGATTCAAAGTCAAAACTTATTGTATAAAATGAAATAGGTAAAATCTGTTGGTACAACATAAGGTGTAATTGTTTCAATAATGAGTGGTACTTTTTTCAACTTTACCCTATAAGCATAAGTTATTGCCGAAAAAAGTCCTTTTACTTGCTCATCCTGTATGATTGTGAGCCAAATCGTTGAAATATAGACGTGAACAATATGTAAGGTACTGTTTTTATGGTTGGAGCTATTTTCGTTTGGAAGTGTCCTTAAAGGTGTATATATTTGCTTATATCAGGATTCAGAGAGGAAAAAATTACTATCTGCCCCTTTTAATTAGAAAATCGACATATCCATTTCTTGCAGATGGGAATAAAGCCGGAAACAATGTGTTTCGGTTTTATTTTGTGGGTACTGTCTGATTTTCTTTCCTGATGTCCTTAGAAAGATAGATTGACTTCAAGATATTTTAGACTGTCTGATTTTTTGTCCTGACCTCCTTAATAATAAAGATTAAACCGATGGAATATCGGACACAGATTCTGAGATTCGGATATGTTGTATTTCTAAATTTTATAGTATGGTCGAAACTATAAAAGTACCTACTGATGTAAACTTCTTGAATGAATGGGCAGGCTTTGAACTGCCGAGAGGAATTGTAAACAAGGGGATAACAGGGTGTGGTGCTACCACCCTTGCCATTGAAGATGAACATAAGACTGTCATTTGCAGTCCAAGAATCAACTTGATTAGAAACAAGTGCCAACAGCATAAAGGGGCTTTGGCAGTCTATGGTGATGTTAGGAATGGAGATATTGAAGATTATCTAAGAAACAGCCCAAAGCCTAAACTTTTGGCAACGTATGATTCTGTTCCACGATTGAACGGTCTTATAAAGGATAAGCCGAATTGGAGAGTAGTCGTAGATGAATATCAATATCTTCTAATAGATAGTGGATTCAAGTCAGAAACGGAAATAGCCTTATTAGAAACATTGAGAGATTATTCGTATGTCACTTATATCTCTGCCACCCCTATTGCAGACAAGTATATGAGGCAAATGGATTGGTTCAAGGATTTGCCCTACACAGTCTTGGAGTGGAGCAATGTGGAGCAGAGGTTTGTCAAAAGGGTGCAATCAAAGAATCCGATAAACAATGCCATTGAGATAGTCAGGAACTATAAGAAAGGCATTTATCCGTTCATCCTTATAGATGGAGAAAAGATGGAATCGAAAGAGTG
>ULSY01034818.1_pt1 | contig 20604 bp, 13 predicted proteins | sample 1957201 | NCBI WGS metagenome assembly ULSY01 (sample SAMEA4835723, study PRJEB28245) | human gut metagenome | biome: gut microbiome; material: fecal sample | place: Denmark | collected 2008
CGCCTCTACTTCTGGAGCGAACAGTGGGGACAGGCACTGCCTCTCGCCCAAGAGCTGCTGCGCAGCCATCCGCTGGTGGAAGGGGAAGCCTACACTCACATGATCGCGACCTCGACCGAGCTCACGGGAAACCAGCTCATCAAGTCATACCAACTCATGGCGAAGGATGCCGCTTCCGACGAACAGCTCCTGCTCGCCCCCTTGCAGTACCGTCCGGTGAGCAAGCGGCTCATCTCCCAGTTCCCTCCCGACGAGCGCGAGCGCGACATACGCTACAAGCTCTGGTTCACCGCCAAACGCATCAACACAAAGCCGGTGTTCTGTGGCATGCGTGCCGCCGAGTTTGCCCTGATGGAAGCGGAATGCCAGTATCACCTGGGGCGTGAAGCGGAAGCCCTCAAGGCAATCAACAACTTCCGCCGACACCGCATCAGCGACTACCGGGACCTGACCATGGACAGTCTGCCTCCCGTTCCCTCCCTGGAAATCATACGGCAGGATGCCACCGGGAAAGCCGTCACCCCCTTACTGGGCCTCATCCTGAGCGAGCGGCGCAAGGAGCTCTACCTGGAGAGCGACCGCTTCTTTGAGCTGAAACGGAACGGCACCCCCGAATACTGGACCGCCTACAACGGAAGGAAGTACACCACACAGGTGCACATGTACACCTTCCCCATCCCTGCCAAAGACCTGCTGATTGTGGACGGGCTGAAGCAGAACCCCGGCTACACCGAGCGAGTCAGCTACTGAGACCTCCTACCCGATTATCAACACGCTAATAAAACAAGCTTATGAAAACATCTGTCATACTGTCCTGCATCGTCCTCCTGTCTGTCGGCATGTCGCTGCTGTCAGCTTGCGAAGACATCAACGAACTGCCGCCACGCGATGAAGCGGCATCGACCAACTATAAAATTCCCGACCCGGTCCTCCTGAACGCCGAAGAAAACGCCATCGTCGACAGCATCCGTACGGAATACGAGACCGGCATCTCCAACCCTCAAAACTGAACAGCGTATGAAACAACTCTCATTCATGGTCTGGCTGCTCTGCCTGTTGCTGGGCACGGCATGCTCATCGGACGACAAACGTCCGGCAGACCTTCCGCAAATCAACCTGGACAAGATGCACTATGCGCTGGCGAAAGGAAGCACCGAGGTGAAACTCGTGGCGGAAGAACCGACGGCAACGGAGGTGGTCATCCCGTTCACTCTCTACGGCAAGGCAGTGGAAGGGACGGACTACACGCTGTCTGCCCATGCCTTCACCTTCAAGCCCGGCGAACAGGAAGCAACGGTCACCTTCACACGCATCGAAGAGAGCATCGGCGATGAAGGGAGCGAACTGACGCTCAACCTCGACCGGCACGCCGCCCCGCAAGGCTTTGTCCTGGGACTGCTCAACTACACCGTCGTCGAGCTGATGGGGAAAAACACGGTCATCGCCTCCTTTAAAAAGAACACCGACCTCCTCACGCTGAGCGGCAACTTCAGCATCCAGCTGGAGAAGATGAGCGGTGGTGTCTACAAGACGCCTGCCGCCCTCACCTATCCCATCGAGGTCGACCCTTCCTCAACGGCTGTCGAAGGGGTGCATTTCGAGTTTGTCAACGGTCCCTTTGCCAAGATACCCAAAGGGCGGTATGAAGGCAGCGTCGCGTTGCGCTTCCTGAAGCACGAACCGGGCAAGGACCGACTGATACTCCGCCTGGGAGAGATGCCCGGCTATGGCAACGGCGGCAACCCGACGATACAAATCAATGTACAGGGAGCCTACAACATCTCCGGCACATGGGCGTTCCGGTCCATCACCAACAAGGAGTGGTGGGAGACCATGTGGTACGAGGATACCTCCAACTTCCCTACGGGAACGGAAGAGGACCAACTGGTATTCGAGGGAACGGACTACCGCTCCTACACGTTCACGCCCAAGCTGTCCGGCGGCTTGAAGAACTACTTCACGGCAGCCTGCCCCGTGACCTTCCTGAACGAACGGGAAGAGCAGTTCCAGGAAATCGGCATGGGACGGGAACTTGCCAACATCGCCGTGCTGGAGTTCGACCACATCAACGTCAACTTCTCCGCGACGCAGAGCCGGATACGCAAGGCTGTCGTAGGCTTTCGTATCCTCCGCGAGACTGGTAGCCCGGACGTGCTGGAATGCACCATCTACGACTATGAACCCACGGACTTCCTGAACGGCGTCTACGAAATGTACAAGGATTACGGGTCAGACCCCATCATGCTGGAAGCTCCGCTCCGCCTGCAGTTCGTCCGGGTGAAGTAATCCTTCCTTAAATCCAAAAAAGAGAAGGTGTGTTCAGCGTGACACACCTTCTTTTTTTATGCATACAAAAGAAACAAGGAGACCGGTGAACCTCTCAGTCCACCCATCTCCTTGTATCCTTATCAGCTGAATACGTATCGGTTATTCAGCGATGCTCCACTTCAGGTCAGAAATTGTAACGAAGTCCCAGCAGCATACGGCCGAAGCGGTCTCCGGCATCGGACTTGCTGGCAGCTACCTGATAGGCAGCCGACACTTCGAAACCGTACCCATCAAAGCCCAAGCCTGCCGTCAGCATCGACGGGGAATCGTCGGTGCGAATCACGCTACCGGCACGCAAAGACCATTGACGGAAGGAAGCCTCGGCACCCACATTGATGTCGGTCGTCGCCTTGGTCTCTCCTGCCTTGAGCTGATGACGGGCACCCACCGCCAACGCCGCACTCCACGAAGGAGTAAACGAGGTTGCCAGCTCCGTACCCAGTGCCAGGGTCGTGGGGAGCTTCACTTTGGTCTCCTTGCCATAGGTCAACTCCGGACCCAGATTAGAGACCTGCACCTGCGTACGCCAGTAATAGAAACGATTTCCCAGGAGCAGTTCGTCAATCCGGCTGATGCCGACAGCTGCCGCCATGGTCTCGCCCATCTGCCCGATTTGGCTGTTGACATAGGACAGTACGGCGTGTGCCGCCCAATGACGGGAGATGGAATAGGCATAGCCCAAGTCGATGGTGTAGTCTGCCGGCTTGATGGTGTAGTTGCGGTCGATGCCTTGCTCGCTGAAAGCTTCCAACTTCAAGCCCCCGATGTAACGGAAGCCTCCGAAGACAGCATGCCGCTCACCCAGTCTGCCTGCCAGTCCGACAGCTGTCCCCCACTGACGTCCGTCCACGCCGTCAAACTTCGAATAGCCCATAAAGGACACGGAAGCGTCCACGAGGCAGTCGGTCGAGAAGATTGCCGAGGGGTTGGTATAGATGTACATCCGTTTGGCGCGTCCCAACGAGGCATCACCCATGGCAGCACTGCGTGCGTCAGGGTTCACCGTCAACAGTTCGGGACCGCTCTGTGCCTGCACCAAGGCCGGCAGCGCAAGGACTGCCAGCACAGGTACAAGCTTTGTCTGTTTGATGATATTCCAAAGATGGTTCATAGTCAAGCTCCTTTCATGATGGTCTGTTTATAAGTTCCGGCAGGCGAAACGACCTCCAGTTTGTACACGCCCGGTGCCAGATGGCTGACCTCGACGGGAGCCACCAGCTCGTCATTGGGCTGCAAGTCGGTGCGCATCACTTCACGACCGGAAGTTGTGCGGATGATGGCTTTCGCCCTACGGCTCTTCTCGGAGAGCTGGATGTAGAGGCGGTCATGCAACAGCGAGGGATACGTGCCGTAGACAAAAGGCTCTTCGGCAGTGGCAGCCTCGGTCACGCGGATGAGGAAGTCCTGCACCTGACGGTTGTTGCGTTCATCCCTTGCCGTGACACGTACCCGGGTCTGTCCGGCACCCAAGGGGGTCACCTTCAGCATGTCGGTAAAGACCTCGGCTTTGACAATGCCCGTCTCCATCACTTCGCAAGTATAGGTCATCTGCTGTCCCTGCGCCAGTGAGAAGTAAGGCTGCAGGAGAATGCCCTTCGGCACATCCACCGTGCGGATGGTGAAGGTCGTCGACAGCCCCGACTCGGTCTCATCTCCCGCAGGCACGATGGTGTAAGGGATTTCGATGGTCTCCTCACCGCCCAGCTCATCGCGGAAGTGCAATCCGACGGTATGTTTGCCCAACGGACGCACGGCACGGATGATGAGGCGCAGCGTAGTGCTGTCGCGCTTGAGGCTGTAGCCGTTGTCATCGCCTTCAATCTCACAGATCCAGCGGTGTCCTTCCGGTTCCACCACATGGAGGGTGAGCACGGTCGGCTTCAGGTTGCTCACTTTCACGGTATCCGTCGGCATGTTCTCGATGTACGGCAACTGGTTCGTCGTGGTTGTCTCGGCAAACGCAGGCTCGGCTGTCAGTCCCCAACGGTCAGTAGGCACGATGGCGAAATGCCAAGTGACGTTTGAAGTGAGTTGCGTTACAACATGCTTCATCTCCTCACCGGCAGGCTTACCGACAGCACGGACATCCACATAACTGATGTCGGCATCGTGAACGTTCCTTGCTTTGCTGAAGTCAGCAACAGTGAAGGCTTCTTTACTATAATAAATACGGTAGAAAGCTGCGGTGCCGTCGTCTTCATCCTTGCAAATATTCCAAGTCAGTGTGACGCGATCAGTAGTCCCGACCACGGTCAATGCAGTTTTCTCCGGTGCTTTCTGCTTGTTGTCGGCCAACGCCAGTGCTGCATCGATGTAGCCTGCACCCAACTTCCCGGCAAACTCCGGATTATCGGCATCAATGTCAAAGGGACGCAAGGCGGTCAGCAACCGGTGCTTGCAATCCTCATTGGTGAAGCCCGGACCTCCCTTGGCAGACACGATCAGCGCTGCAATACCCGACACGTAGGGAGTCGCCTGTGATGTGCCCCACTTAGTCATGTATGCAGTATTGCCATTGTCTTTAGTAGGTTTCACCGTACTCAGTATATCGCCACCGGAACCTTGATACATGGCATCACCGCCGGGAGCACAGATATCAATCCAGTCACCAAAGCAGCTATACCAGGCCCGTTTCCGTTTGGGACCGAAGGAGGACACAGCCACCACCGGATCATAACCAGCAGGATAATGTTTGAGATATGCTTTCGGATCCGTGGTGATCCAGCCGTCATTACCGGCAGCAGCAATCACGATTCCTCCCTTCATCGGAGAGTCAGGACGCTGATTGCCATTTTCGTCACAACCGGCATACTGGATGAAGTAGTCAACCGCCCGTTTGGTGAATGCCGACAAGCGTTCATAGGGATCAAACGGGTCCATCCATGAACAAGAAGCTATGACGGCACCCATATCGGCTGCATATTCAAAGGACTCACCACTGTCAGACCACTCATCACCGATATTCTGGCAGCTCATGATGCGCACACCGGTTCCCGGCTGACCGTTACCACCGGCGATACCGGCAATACCCTTGCCATTGTTTGCACGCGCACCGATGATGCCCGCACAGTGGGTACCGTGGTCATTGCTGTCCGACTCCACATCCGGCTTGTCCTCAGCAAAGTTATAGCCATAGGCATCGTCCACATAGCTGTTGCCATCATCATCAACACCCGGCTGTCCGTTCAGTTCAGCCTCGTTGACCCACATGGCATCTTTCAGGTCTTCATGCTTCCAATAGACCCCGTGGTCAAGTACTGCGACAATGACATTGGGTGTACCGGTTGTAATCTTCCAAGCCTCGAAAGCATTGACATCGGCTCCCGGTTCAAAATCCTTCAGTACCTTACCAGTATAATCCACCACCGTACCGTCGTTATGCAAAGCCCATTGCTGGTACAGCAGGGGGTCATTGAACGGCAGGTTCTTCGTGGCACGTGTAGCAGGTGCAGGCTGTATGGGGAGTGACTGCGGCCATGTAGCCTCCTCTTCCTGCTTCCGAGGATAGACAGCCTCCACCATTCTGATGCCGTCCTCTTTCTTCAATTGCGCAGCTGCTTCAGCCACGGGCACCGTCTTGTCAAAGCGGATGCGATAACACAGGTGCAACCCAGCTTTGCGCTGACGCGCCTCAAAACGGCCTCCAATGTGGAAGACCTGTTCCAAGCGTTCTGTACCGATAGCATCGGCAGCACGTGTAAAGACCGCCGCCGCCCTTGTGGCAGGCTGGTCGGCCATAGCTTCCAGTCGGTCGGCTAACTCTTCTGTCACCTCGATGTTCAACACACCCGGTATAGCGTCCTCTCCGATGAGCACCTGCTCCTCTCCCTGAGGAACAGGTTGCTCACTGAGCAACGTATCCGTGCATGAAGCACATGCCAGCAACGTAGTAGCCAAGCAACTATATAGAATATGTTTGCTCATGATTTGTGTACTTTATTAGTTCATGGGAAGATAACGGATAGTCAGACCTGAACGATAATAACCGATCTGAATTTCCAGCTTCTTCTCCGCATTCTGATAAATCTTTTGCAAGCCATTGGGACGCGGATTGTCTTTCACATACTCAAAGCCTTCAGTCTTCAACATTTCGGCAAATTCGTCGCTCAATTCAAAACCATTGGTATCTCCTACGGCCACCATGTTGTTTCTTCTGGCACTTGAGAAGGTAAGACCTTCCTCAATGATCTGATGTGTTTCTGCGCTCTCGGTATAGTAGTGCTCGATACCGGAAATCGTGGTCTTGTAATAGTGGTCGACTTCCGTACTCCAATCCTGATCCTTGATGAGGGCCAAGCCGGCAGCTTCCAGCTCACCTTTCACATCGGCATAAGCACGTCCGTATCCCTTACCGAAGGGGAATTCGGGGAAGCCCAGCGTATAGGAATAAGTCAGGTTGTAAGCAGCACCTTCTTTCACCATATTCAGGCGGATGGACTTGTTAGACTTCAAACCGTAGATAGCCACTTCCTCTGTGCTCTTATCCGTATTCTTCTCAAAGCCGAATGCAATCAAAGCCTCGACAAACTCATCCACCTGTCCCTTATCTTCAGGCGTGAATACTTGCGAGATGGTATTGAAGATGGTGTTATCCTCAGCCACATCATACGTCACCTTGCTGAAGCTCGGGGCAGCGGGCATGAATGTCATCAATGTCTTGCCTTGCTCCTCGGTATAGTTCAGCTGGTTGCTTCCGTTCTGTGCTTCGTAGTCAATGGCAGCACGCAGATAGTTCGAGGTTCCGGATTTCGGAATGAAGGGGATGTAAACACGTCCCATGCCTGCCTGTGTCACCGTCACTTCCAATTCGGCATTTCCATTATGCAGAATCAGCTTGGCACTGCGTACATTGCCGGTGTTGGGTTCAGCGCGGAGAGTCACCTCGTGCAGCATGTTGTCCGTTGTGAAGGTCAGCCACGGAGTTTCGTCATCCAGTTCGCAAGTCACATCGCTGGTGTTGGCAGCATACGTGAGCTTCTGCGTGCCCCCCATCCGGTCGAAGCTGACTACGTCTTTATTTACAGTCAGGCTTTCGTTTCCTGCCTCCTGCACGACATCAATGCTCTCGGTCAGTCCGGCACAGACAATGATCACCTTGGCACGACGTTCAACCGCCGTAGAGTTCTTTTCAACCGTAATGGTCAGGCTGGTCCCATCCTCTCCCTTTGCCAAGGCAAGCCAGGTAGATTCTTCAGCCGACAGTGTTGTCCAAGGTGCAGCCGATGAAGCAATCACTTTCACCGTTTGACTCCCCTCCCCCGCCTCAAAGTTCACCTTGTTTTGTGACAGACGCAGGGTGTTCTCTTCTGTGATTAACTCCGGTTTACAGCCTACCACGACCAATAGGGCAGCCAGGAGGCTCAAGAAAAAAGTTTTCTTTTTCATCTCTTTATTCATTTAAGGTATAATTATTGTTTGTTTATCTCTTTCACATTGTATCGTGATGTTTTAATGAGGAATATGGATTAATGGTCGAGGACGGGGAAAATATTGTTTCGTGAATCATAGAGTGAAGACACATAATGAACTTGCTTCATCTTACCATTCCCGACAATCCTATATACCGGTGCTCCGGATGGTTTTCCACCTATAATATTATAGAAATATACCTTATAAACATCTCCTTGTTGAGTTCCAACAATTATATAGTCGAAGTTCCTTGTCTCGTCATTTAAATCCTTCCAATATTGATTGGACAGGTAGACAATCTTTTCATTGGGGTCAATCCCCTCCAAAGTGACATCCTCATCGGCTTTATCAGTCACCAACGAATGTGCATAAAATTTATTATCTGCCACAAAATACAGATAAGGAGCACTGTTGATCGATCCGTTAGAATTAATAGCCACTTCTGTCGCACGACTCATCAGAGAAGTACGGTCATATTTTGCAACAGAATCCAAAGTCGTTTCAAATTCGCCTACATTCAAAAAATACAGATAGGCTGCTGATCGGTCTTTCTCCTGAAGGTATGCCACATCATATGTTACTTGCTTTGTCGAAGTATGTCCGACAAACTGCATCTCATAGGGAATATCTGACAAGCTGTAATTTTCTACATTAGACGACGTTTCCCCGGGTATCAAGTATGCTCCATGAAAGCTAGCAATCGAATGAGAAGTAGCATCCCAATAGAAAAAAACAGAATTATTGCTGTATGCCAAATGTGTACTACCCGGAGCTGATCCAATCATCGGGTCAGAGAAAGAACCGATGTCTTCATATATCGTATTTCCCTTCATGACACTATGGACTCCTCCGGCTGCCAGCATGAATACATACCAATCCCCATTATAATGTATTGCTCTATAAGGCACCAAGTTATCTGGGACCTTGTAAAACATCCGTTCTCGGGGTAATATCTCCAAGAAATCTGCATACCGAATAAAGCGGATATCATTTTTCTCTGTTGTAATGCAGAATGTATTGTCAATGACCGGGAACTCACGTCCATTCGCCAAACTATCCGGATCCAAAAATGCTTGGTCATAAATCACATCCAGGTGTCTGGGTTTACCTTCCAAACTTGCCCCCATCAAAGACTTCAAGCGGTCAGCATAGAGCACTCCTTTGGTATTGCCTGTGGTAATGTCAAAAAGGTCCAAATCTGTATTTCCCTCAGCCGTTTCCTTCAGAATAAAGAATCCGTTTGTTTCGGCAACACCGACAGTGGCACTGGTCTGTGCCATCAATCCGGTCTTCTTAGAATAGACTTTCAAGATCAGACGATAGTTTCCACTCTTCACATGTACCTGATAATTTAAGACAGAATCCTCACTAACCAAGTACCCTTTTACCTTTTCCGGAGTCAGTTCATTGTCTTTCTTCTGACTGAACAAATACCATTCATAACGGAATTCATCCGTAGGATCTACAGAAAAGACCATCGGTTCGATATTCAAGGAACCAAGAGACTTGATGGAATAATGTGACTTTAGTCCAGTCACGTGCAAGTCTTCCACCTCATGATCAGCTATGGTAGATTTATCATCCAAGCAAGCATAGAATGTAGTTACAAACAAGCTCAGCAATATATAAATCGTGTACTTCATATTTTCAATTTATTAAAACGTTAAGCTCTATATCAGAATTTTTTAAATTCAACTTTTGTTCCGTCATCTTCACGGAGCACATCTTCTCCCCGTGCCTGGCGAGTTGCATTCTCTTTTTCCAAAGCGTTGTACAGATTGTTCATAATCCACTGAATATAAGCCTGACGTCTGACAGGAGCATTCGGAGTACCATTTATCAGTTCAAAGCCAACCTTCTTCAAGTATTCATCATCCCATGCTTTTCCTGTCGCTTGAATCATGAACTCATGTTTCTTTGGTCCATAATCACCCCAGAAGTAGGATTGCCACAGGCTGGGTCTTGTCAGTTTATCACTGAATATAACCGTCCGTGTCTGATATTCTTTATAGCCTAAGTCAAAGTCGTCAGAAACCTTCAGCTTAAAGTTGAGAGTCACTTCCTTAGTCTTCAATGAGGTATCGCGCAATAAGACCACAGGCACCTTTGCTCGAATCGCATTGGCAGGGAAACGTTGTATCCTCTTTGCCTCCGGGCTGTCAAAATCCAGATAGTGTACACCGGCCTGGGCTGTTACAGGTTTGGGTTGATCCGTTGGTTTAGAAACACTGTCTTGTGTCACCGTATCTTTGGGGAGGATCTGTTCCAACGCAAAATAACGATCACGATCTGAGGAAAAACCAATCAAATCGATCGTAAACCAGACGGTATCTTGCTTCACTTCAGCTGGACGTGACATAAAAGTGAAGGTTGTTGAAGAGGGCTCGTCCGCATTGAAGCTAATCATTCCCTTCTTGCGGTCATAGAGTTGAAGCCCTTCACTGGAACAGCTTTCAAAGATAGCAGCCAGCAAGAACAGCCCCCATAAGGAATATATCAGTTTTTTAGTCATCATATTCATTCGTATTGTTTTATGTTTATTTCCAAATACATTTACTTGCCATTATTCTTTTCAGCTTCAGCCTTCTTTGCTTCCTCTGCTTTCTTTATAGCATCAGCAAAAGGCAGTACATAGCCTGTCTTCTTGAAATCCTTCATGCCATAAATAAAGCCGGTATCCATCGCTTTCCGCTTGTAGAAGTAGAAAATGACACCTTCTCCATAGAATTCACGCATATACTCGCGCGGCAATGCTTCAGCAACTTCATCCAGTGATTTAAATGCCTGAAATTTTGAATTCACATTCCGAGCCAGCATATATTCCTTGTACAACTTATTGACCTCAGCCAGGTCTGTCGATGTCTCTAGCAGCATCAGGTAGAGCTCTGACAAGCGCAACACCGGTACCACTTGCTCCTTTGTCTGCATCTTTAGTGTGACCTCTGCATCCTTACTCTCCTCATGGAAATATTTCAGCAGGACAGGAATTTTCTCATTGCCTCCTCCCGTAGGAGATGATAATTTCCATCCATCTAAATAACGTTTATCTTCAGATGTAAGGTCCTGATTGAAAATCACTGTCGTAAGGATATTTTCAGGCAAGGTTTGAATCGCTCCAACATCCACAGTCTTTGTCTGGAAGCCAAAGAGAGAACCTGCATTAGTAAGCACTTCGGGAGTACTTGCCAAGAACAATCCCTCAGAAGGATTGGCAAAATCGTTGGCAGCCACGTCGGTCAACGTACTCAATGTCACCAAAGGCTTTCCATCGGCAGTCTTTGCAGCCAATATTTCGTGTGCAATCTTATTTGCCTCCGCTTTATTGCCCAAATACAGCTCCATTCGTGCCTGCATGCCTCTGACAGCCCAATAGTTCATACGGAACTGACGGAACACCATGTATCTTTCATCTTTCAGTTGCACATACTCAAATTTGTCTGTACCGTATTGATTCAACTCATCAAAATTGTATGTCATCACCGGGTCTACACCTGCAAGAAGGGTACGTGCCTTGTCAAATTCTTCACGCACATTCTTGACAAAGGTTTTATAATCACAATCCACAGGACGCATTTTAATATTTGACACATCATTCCAAGGCAACTGGATATCCGAAGATTCACCTTCACTCGGGATAGGACCGAACAGGCGCAAGATCTCAAAATGACACAAAGCCTTTACGGCATGAGTCTCACCAGCAATAAACTGACGCTGTTCCTCAGTTAAGACTGAAAGATCAGTCTCACTTTCAGCATGACTCAAGATGATGTTACAACGGTCAATCACTGTGTAAAAGGTTGTATATATACCATCAAACAGATCCTTGCACTTCTGCTGATCATAGTCATGATGATAAAGATAGTAGCTCAACGGAGCACGCTCCCGATCCGGTTCTTGATAAATATTGGCAAGAACATCAGGCAACATCATGGTCAATGTCATTCCATAGAGAGAATTGGATGCTAAAGAATAATAGCAGTCTGCCAATGCATCTTGATAGCCGTCATAAGAAGAAAATTGGTCTTTCTCTTCCACAACAGTCTTCTGCCTTACATCCAACCAGTCAGTACACCCAGTCAGAGATGTAGTCAAGCAAAGGCTCAAGACCCCGATTATAAGTTTATTGTAGCTCATATTTTACGTTATTAATATTTTACACTTCATTCATTATCAATAGGCTATAGTCAGAGTTCCAATCAAGGTGCGTGAGAAGGGATAATCTAATCCGCGTTCTTTCTTCACAGTTGACCAATAAGCCACATTGGACATATTGATACCGAAATCCAGATAATTCAATTTGGTTTTCTTACGGAAAGCCTCCGAATCAATTCGGTATCCCACATTCAAGCTCTGCAGCTCTAGAAGATTCATTTTCTGCACAAAGCGTGCCGAAGCATCCATACTACCCGTCGGATTGAAGTTCTTGAATTCTACCAAATCGCCAGGTTTCATCCAACGAGCCTTCAATACGCGTTCATCCACATTGGAGTTCATGATGTCAAAGACTGTCACCTCCACACGATTAAAAAGGGTCTGATTCATTTCATAACCGCCCCATCGGTAGGCAAAGGCCATATTGACATAGAATCCCTTCCAGTAGATCTGTGAAGTAGCAATACCGCGATAAAGCGGATCTCCACTGCCCAAAAATACCCTCTCCTCGGAACGCATCACCTTGGTCACATTGCCATGATTATCCACCAACACTTCATTACCATAACTGGGATCAATACCCAACGATCGTACAGCCCAGATAGAGTTCAACGGGTATCCCTCATAGAGCAAATTGCTCACATCATTATTTCTAGCAGCTTTCTGCCTATTCTGCTCCTTCAACTCCTCCGAAAGCTTACCAATCTTATTTTTATCATACACCAACTGCACACCTACGTCCCAACGATAATCCTCAGCTGTGTTACGCAGGATAAAGCCGTTCATCTGAATCTCAAATCCTTTATTCTCGATCGTACCCACGTTGCTATCATAGCTAGTATATCCCATGGAGTTCGGTAGTTCCATCTTGGAGAGGAGGTTCGTTGTCGTCTTCTTGTAGATGTCAATACGTCCATTTATACGATTACGGAAAAAAGCGAATTCCGTTCCCAGGTTATACTCACGCGTTTTCTGCCAAGTCAGTGACGGATTTGCCCATCCCATCAAATTGGCTGTATTCCAATTCAGATACTGGCGTTTTGAATTATACATATAGGTCGTTATAACACTTGCCGTACTAAAGTTCATTGTTCCGGTCTCTCCCACAGAGAATCGCAAACGCAACATATTGATAGCATCGGAATGAAGGAATTTCTCATGGTGCATATTCCATCCAAGCCCCACACTCCAGAACGGAGCAAAGCGTTTGTCTGCACCAAAATCAGAAGAACCATCCAAACGGTATGATCCGTCCACATAATAACGGTTGTCATATGTATAGTTAACGTTGGCAGCAAACCCTACATGCCGAGTAACAGTTTCACCTCCGCTAGGCTTTTTATAAGAAGAAGACCACTGCGTCGCATTTGATATATGCCGTAAATTTTCATTACTGAATCCTTCAGCTTGTACCCCCATCACATCGGTTGTTGCATCACTAAACATCCAATTCAAACCGGTATATACCATGTGCTTTTCAGCAAACACCTTGTTGTAATTGAGTGTGAAGTTACCATTGAAGGAGTAGTTCTCCGTACGGTTATTGGCATAGGAGCCTTTCTTACGCATCCCTTCAACCGAACGGTATTCCGCACCTGTAAAGGCTCCCGAAGCTGCAGACTTGAAGTCATCCGAACGATTATAACCTTTCATGATACTCAATTGCCCACGTAATATCAAGTCCGGAATTATAGTCCAGTCAACGGAGAAATTGTTGGTAAACGTAAACGACGAAGTCGTACTCTCATTATTCAAGGTCCCTTCATACAGGGGATTCGTCACTCTAGAATCCGGACTATGCAGGGTTGTGGGGAAATAGCGCACTAGCTTGCCATCCTTATCATACGGAGCATTGTAGGGTTGCATCTTCACAAAATTACGGAAAGACCCATATTTACTCTCCTCCGAACTGGTATTTGTCACATAAGAATAGTTCTGAAAGCGGAAGCTCTTGATGGTATAGATCAACGTAAGACTGTTGGAAATGGTCTGACGCTTGGAACCCTTCATGACACCGTCCAACTGGTTGTAGTTGCCGTCCATGCTCCAACGGAACTCATCGCTACCACCCTCCAAACGTAGACTGTATCCCTGTCCTACTCCGTTGCGAAGCGGCTTGCTCAACCAATCAGTATCAGTCCCTTCAAGCACTGCTTTCAGACGCTCATTGTAATAGCCATCATAGAGGGTCTGCTCATCCATATTCCGCTTGGAGGTATAAATTCCGACTCTCTTCTCCAGTTCCAACTTATCCCGTGCATTCAGCATGTGATAAGAAGACAAATCCGGGAATTCCAAATTAAGGCGTGCTCTAGCCTGCACCTTCAATCGTCCGGGAGCCGGCTTCTTGGTTACAATGACAATGACACCGTTGGCACCACGAGAACCGTAGATCGCTGTTGCCGACGCATCCTTCAGAATGTTGATGGATTCGATTTCGCTGTCGTTCATATCCATCAGGCGTGAGAACGGTACCTCAAAACCATCGAGAACAACCAACGGATTATTGATAGAATTCTCAGTTGCAACATCATCAATATGTATAGGCAAACTGGAAGCACCACGGATATTCATTGTCGGGATGTAGTTCGGGTTACTACCCGCTGCATTGTTCACCGGGATGTTCAGCGAGGCATCAATGTTCTTCAAGGTTTGAAGCAAGTTCTGTCCCCGATAGTTCTGCAGCTGTTCTTGAGTCACGGTTGACACAGCACCTGTATAGCTCTCTTTCGCTTTTGTGAAGATACCGGTCACGACCACATCATCCAGCTTCTTCACATCCTCTTTCATAGTCACTTGGAAGACCGTACGGTTGCCTAGTGTAATCTCCTGAGTTTCCATTCCGATGCAGGAACACACCAGAACCTTAGTTCCTACTGGAACCGCCAGTACGAATTCACCGTTCAAGTCTGTCCGTGTACCGATAGCCGTACTCCCTTTCACATAAACGTTGATGCCGGGCAATGGATCGCCATTCTCATCCGTTACGACACCCTTGATTTGTTTCCGCCCGTCTTGCCATACCTTTTCTATAGAGGAAGCATGCTCTACGGTATTCGCAGCGACCAGTGCAGAAAACGGTGTAGCCAGACATAAAGACAGGCTCACCAACAGCCGGCTTCGTTCGGCCAGCTGCTTGGCAGTGGGGATGAAATTGTTTTTGTTCTTCATAACCTTTTATAGGTATTTTAATATTAGTATATTCATTTTTTTCTTAGTCAAATGAGTGCTCGCAATGCTGACACATCGACCGGCATAAGAATCTTCTAATGGAAAGCTAGCACAATTCTACGAGCCAGCAAAGCTTTTTGAACTGACATTTGTGCCTTATATTCAAGAATACAATAACAAAAAGTAAGCTGCAAGCGGATTAACAAACATTTACCCCAACCCCACGAGTTATCATAATGACAAATCGCAGCAATTTGATTTTCTGTATATTCTTCCAATAATACATACAAGAATAAATCGCATGAGAACAAGACAGGCAATAAAAAAAGTATCATAAATTTAGTTACATACCCATTCCTTTTCCGACAAGAAGAGGCGGTATTCCTTCCGTATGTAAAGAGCTTCTAAGGCAGAAAAGGACATCAAGCATCACGTATATTCATGTATGAAACATACGAAACAAGAGAAAACCAGAAAGCTCCGGAACATCAAAGCTGAATAATCAACATTTCAGAGGTTATAAAAGGAAAAGAGCGTTTATCAATCTGTTTTTATGTTAAAAACGAATTTCTCATGAAGAAATATTTCTTTTGCCTTTGCCCGATTTCCCGCAAAAGGGGATTTCACACAACTATCGTCAATCAACAAAAGGCTTTAAAAATGGTCAAACTTCGATAAACACAGCTCTATCTATACGGATTTATTACCATTCCGTCTAAACCGCGATTGTAGCGGACCGACAGACCGGTTCGCGTTGATTCCACCTCCCCGGATACGTAAAGGCAAATACCTCGTCAGCGTCTGAAAAAAACGAATAGAAAGCCGTGTCCGTTATCGGGGAGGAGTGGCATGAAGCCCAACCGCCCACTCGGCACAATCTGTCAGAATGCCACGATTTATGCATTTCTCCTTGACAGAATCTCCTAAAATGGACTTCCCGGCTAACTCGTAATTTTGAAAAATCAACCAAAGTAGGCTATTTTAAGAATATTCATACAGGATTGGGTGCATACATATTCCCTTAAAGCCCCAAGTTCGCATGTTTATGCACTCAAACAATATTGTTTGAGATGTCAAACACTTGTGTTTGGTGCGTGAAACAATATTGTTTGACGACCCAAACAATATTGTTTCGTCCGCCGAACAATTTTGTTAGCACGTTCAAAGACTTCATTTAGGATTATGAATCGTTATTTCACGTTCGTTCACCTCTAGTTTGTACGACAGCGCGTACTTTTGGAAACTATTATTTTGAACACATCTTCGGGCATGTGCTGTTCATCCGTCCGTCGGGAAACGGTATACAGCAGACAGAATCACATTCAGAGAAACAAACCGCAGCAATCTGTATTTTACGAATCGCCCGAGAAGGCCCTTGCTACTCACCAACTCGTATTTTGGCACGAGGAAAGGATTTTTCGGGCGGTTCATTTGACACTTTGACAAATTGACAAATCGCTACTTTCTTACACCGGGTTACAAATATTGGAATACAATTTTGAATACTAGAATTATGTACTTATCTTTGTCACATGATAATCGCGTGACCCATGGGAATATTCACCGAACAAACATTGAAGGAATACGTAGAGAACCACCCGGATTCAAAGGTCGCTCTGCAAGAGTGGGCTACCATTGTGAAGAGGAGCAAGTGGACTTGCTTTGCCGACGTCAGGAAAACGTTCAACAGCGTCGACAATGTCGGCAACCAACACTATGTATTCAACATCAAAGGTAATAACTACCGCCTGATGGCAGTGATAAAGTTTACCATTCAGTTTGTGTACATTCGATTTATTGGGACTCATAAGGAATATGACAAAATAGATTGCGCTAATATTTAGGACTATGACAAAGATAGAAAATCAAGCTCAGTACGAATGGGCTGTGAAAAGAGTGGAGGAACTCCTTCCGCTGGTGAAGGATGACACTCCTCTGAATGACCCGAACAGCATCGAACTGGAGTTGCTATCCAACCTTGTCGCTGACTATTCGGAAGAACATTTTGCATTGGGAGAACCGACCCTCGTAGATGTCCTTAAACTCCGGATGTATGAAATGGGGCTTAATCAAAAATCGCTTGCAAAGCTGGTCGGCGTCAGTCCATCGCGACTGAGCGACTACATGTCCGGCAAGTGCGAACCGACCTTGAAGGTTGCCCGAGAGATAAGCCGGAAGCTGAATATTGATGCCAATATCGTGCTGGGGGTATGAACTCCTGCCGTACTCTTTTTCAGGCGTGATTACTCCGGTAGTCGCGCCTTTTTGTTTAACAGCAAACGCCATGAGCTATCAATCAGCCCCCAAAAAGCCAACTTCAACACATCCCCTGATTTACGGACACAGGATTTGTAATCACTCACGAAAATGCCTATTTTTGCGACAAATACAAAGCAATCCATTACAGAATGACTCAACTTCCGCAAGCTCCAGTCGCAATCGGCAGACTACGGGCTGATAAGCTGGGCAGCTGCGGGAATTAAGCAGAACATTATGAAAAACATTGCGTTAACTTTAATCTTACTGTTACTCTCTTTGCCGGGACTGGCACAGAGGGTGTCTTCTCCCCAAGAGATTTCTGTCGCCGGCTTCTTCCCCCTGGAGGGAAGCGGACGGCAAGTGTATAACTTTAATCCCGGATGGCGTTTCTACCGTGGAGATGTGAAAGGAGCCGAAGCTGCCGATTTCAACGACCGCGACTGGGAGGTGGTTTCCACTCCTCACTCCGTCCAGCTGATGCCGGCCGAGGCCAGCGGATGCCGCAACTATCAGGGCATCGCGTGGTACCGCAAGCATTTCACCGTGCCTGCCTCGCTGAAGGGAATGGACGTGACCATCCACTTCGAGGCCATCATGGGCAAGCAGAAGTTCTATGTCAACGGTCAGCTGGTCAAGGAGCACCTGGGCGGCTATCTGCCTGTCAACGTTTCACTGACCGAGGCAGGTGTGCAGGCGGGTGACTCGTGTGTCATTGCCGTGATGGCTGACAACAGCAATGACAAGACCTACCCTCCCGGCAAGACGCAGTACACGCTCGACTTCGCCTATCACGGCGGCATCTACCGGGATGTGTGGATGATCGGCAAGGCACCTGTAGCCATCACGGACGCCATCGAAGCAGGCAAGGTGGCAGGAGGCGGAGTGTTCGTCCACTTTGACAACCTGTCGGAGGAAAGTGCGGAGGTCTACGTCAACACCCATGTAAAAAACAGTGCCGCCACCTCGCGTCGGGTGACCGTCGAAACGACACTGACCGATGCAGACGGACGCCTGGTACGTCGCGTCAGCCAGAAACTGACCCTCGCAGCCGGAAAGGACGAGACTGCCATGCAGAAGCTCGTGGTGAAGCACCCCCGTCTGTGGTCGCCCGACTCACCTTATTTATATAGGGTGGAGTCACGCATCAAGGACGGCAGCCGGACCATCGACGGCGGCATGACCCGTATCGGCATCCGCTGGTTTGAGTTCAACGGCGAAAAAGGGTTCTTCCTCAACGGGAAACCTTACGGACAACTGGTGGGCGCCAACCGTCATCAGGACTTTGCCTATGTGGGAAATGCCCTGCCGAACTCCCAGCAATGGCGCGATGCCCGTCTGCTGCGTGATGCAGGATGCACCATCATCCGCGTGGCACACTATCCGCAGGACCCCTCGTTCATGGATGCGTGCGATGAGCTGGGACTGTTTGTCATCGTGGCTACGCCGGGGTGGCAATATTGGAACAAGAATCCTGAATTTGCTGCACGTGTACACGAAAACACGCGCAACATCATCCGTCGGGACCGCAACCATCCCTCGGTACTGATGTGGGAACCCATCCTGAACGAAACCTCCTATCCGCTCGACTTCGCTCTTCAGGCACTGCAGATTACCAAGGATGAATATCCCTATCCGGGACGTCCGGTGGCTGCTGCCGACGTGCACTCTGCCGGTGTGAAAGACAACTATAACGTGGTCTATGGCTGGCCCGGCGATGACGAAAAGGCGAATGCACCCAAGCAATGCATCTTCACCCGCGAATGGGGCGAGAATGTGGATGACTGGTATGCACACAACAACAACAACCGCGCTTCCCGCAGCTGGGGAGAACGTCCGCAGAAGGTACAGGCACTGTCACTGGCACAGACCTACGACGGGCTGTTCCGCACGACGGGCAAGTTCATCGGCGGAGCACAGTGGCATCCCTTCGACCACCAGCGCGGTTATCACCCCGACCCATACTGGGGAGGTATCTTCGACTGCTTCCGCCAGCCCAAGTATGCCTACTACATGTTCCGCAGCCAGTCGCCTGCTGACCTGAAACACCCGACGGCAGAGAGCGGGCCGATGGTCTACATCATGCATGAGATGGGACCCTTCTCCGACCCGGACGTGGTGGTGTTCAGCAACTGCGACTCCGTCCGCCTGTCGATGTACGACGGGACGAAGGAATGGGTACTCCCCGTCAAACACGAGAAGGGACACCTGCCCAATGCCCCCGTAGTATTCAAAAACGTATGGGATTTCTGGGAAGCCCGCAGCCACAGCTACACCGAGCGCAACTGGCAGATGGTGAACATGTATGCCGAGGGAATCATCAACGGACGGGTGGTATGCAGCACCAAGAAGATGCCTTCACGCCGGTCTACCAAGCTGCGTCTGCGTCTGGCTGAGAAGCAGCATGACCTGATAGCCGACGGTTCGGACTTCGTGGTTGTCATTGCCGAAGTAACCGACGACCTGGGGCATGTACGCCGCCTTGCCAAGGACAACATTGTCTTCCGTGTAGAAGGGGAAGGTGAGATTGTCGGCGATGCATCCATCAATGCCAATCCCCGTGCCGTGGAATGGGGTTCGGCTCCCCTGTTGGTGCGTTCGACCCGTAAAGCCGGGAAAATCAAGGTGTATGCCCATGTACAGTTTGAAGGCACACAGGCTCCTACCCCTGCCGAACTGGAGTTTGAGAGTGTTCCTGTTCGCATGCCTTTCTGCTACAGCGAAGAGGAGGCTGCAGCAAAGGTCCAGACTTCACAACCCACAACCGGAACCCGCAAACAGCAGTTCACCGAAGAGGAAAAGCGCAAGATGCTGGAGGAGGTAGACCGTCAGCAGTCTGAATTCGGTATCCAGAAATAAGCGGGGCATATCCCCAATCTTCCGCAAACAATAAAGCGAGGCATCTACTTTCGGGCAGAGACCTCGCTTTATTTCATTTATATCCTGATAGTGCTATGCAGCCATCAGTAGAATCAGCAACTGTGCGGTCAGAATACGCAGGAACATCGCCAACGGATAAACCGTGGAATAGCCTACTGAAGGGGCGTCATAGCTGCATGACTGGTTGGCATAAGCCAATGCAGGGGGGTCGGTGTTACTACCGGCAATCAGACCCATCAGCGTAAAATAGTTCATCTTGTACTTCCAACGTGCCACAACACCCATGATGAGCAACGGAATGACCGTTATCAGGAAACCACAACCCACATAGAGCAGACCGTCTCCTTCCACCACCGTATGGACAAAGTTGGCTCCTGCCTTGATGCCCACACTCGCCAGGAAGAGCAC
>ULSY01008944.1_pt1 | contig 20417 bp, 9 predicted proteins | sample 1957201 | NCBI WGS metagenome assembly ULSY01 (sample SAMEA4835723, study PRJEB28245) | human gut metagenome | biome: gut microbiome; material: fecal sample | place: Denmark | collected 2008
GGATTATCATATCTAATATATTTTGCAACTTCATTTTTAAAATCAGGTAAATAAATATCAGGACACAATACATCAATGTTATTTGCCAATGCTTTATATATATCCAATACCCTTGACACAGGGCCTCCATTGGGATATTGTCCAGGCAGTTGATCGGGTGTTTGTATTATCCACGCATTTACAAACATAGGTAAAGGATATACTTCCTTACCACAACCAGCTACATCATTCACATAAGAAGCATATTGTGAAGCCATAAAAAACTCTTTTGTATATGGATTATCTCCAAAAACGTCCACCCAATTACCCTCATTTTTTCTACCATTACTAATCCATGATGTCAATAATTGTTTTTCTAATTTTCTTTCATTATTTCTTATGTATTCAATAAGTTTTATTGGAACTTCTTCATTAAAAGCCTTCAATGCGGCTTTTGAGTAATCTATATCTTGAAAAATGCCCATCTCATTCTCAGGCTGAATCATTATCACAGTATGATTTGTGTCATTTTCAGCCAAATAAGACATCAAATTCTTAAAAGCCTTACAATCAGCTTTTCTTGCCTCCTCACAGAAAGGAGAAATTGTTTCTATTTCTTCTCCTTCTTTATTTTTCACCCTGAAGAATCTCTTTGTGTTTTTCTTGACCCAATCCGGAGTATAACTTGACTCCCCATTTTTCCAGGTTCCAAACCATAAGAATACCAACTTTAAGTTTCTTAGTTCAGCCTCTCTAATCATTGAATCTATTAGAGAATAATCAAAGTTTCCTTCAACAGGTTCAAACTGCTGCCAAGAAACTACAGCTAAAACAGTATTCAGATTTCCTTTAACCATTTTATCCCATATAGGTTTCATATAATTTATTGTTGATGTAGAAGAATTATGGAGTTCACCTGCTATCATCATATAAGGTTTTCCATCAACTATTAGACGAAAAGTATTTCCTTCTCTTTTCAAATATGGCATTTCAACTTCTCCAAAGAGATTTATAACAGAAATACTCAAAAAAAAGAAAAACAATATAACTCTGTTCATAAGCAATTAAAGATTTTAAAGTATTATATATCTACCTTTGACAAAGGTAAATCATGGCATTTAAACATAAAGATAATATAATACAAAAATCAGATAATATAATACATTCGCAATATACAGTTCAGATAAAAAGAGGACTGAACTTGTTAGCAAAGAATAAAATATAAACTTTGCTAACACAGTTTTTTTATGTAAGAAGAATTTAATTCTGAGAGTATCAAGAACAAAGCTATTGAACAGCTGAAAGCAGGTAAGCCTTTGTTAGGTAAAGACGGTGCTTTTGCCCCTTTATTGGAAAGTATCCTGAATGCAGCTCTGAAGGGTGAGATGGATGCACATCTTACAGAAGAAGAACGTTAAATGGGTAATTGCCGTAACGGGAAAAATGCAAAAGCGAATCCAGACTCCATTGGGTGAGGTAACCGTATTCACTCCCCGTGACCGTAATTCAAGTTTTAATCCACAATTTATCAAGAAGCGTGAGACCATTTTGGCAGAAGGTGTTGCTGACCGTATGATTAGCCTGTATGCTCTTGGTAACAGCACACGTGAAATTAGTGATTAGATGGAAGAGAATCTTGGTAATCGTGTATCGGCAGATATAATCAGTTCCATTACAGAACGTGTAGTTTCAGATATAAAGGCATGGAAATCACTTATGCTTGATTCTCTGTCTATTCTATAGTTTAGATGGATACCATCCATTATAAAGTAACGGATGAACGTGGTTATTCAATCTATAATGTGCTGGGTATTGACAGAGAAGGACATAAGGAGCGACTCGTATATTTCAAGAAATGAAGGAGCAGACTTTTGGCTAAATGTTCGAACAGACCTTCAGAGCAGTAGAGTTGAAGAATTCTTATAGTCTGTATAGGCGGCTTGAAAAGTTTTCCTGAAGTAATCCAAAGTGTTTATCCCAATATAACCATACAGTTTTGTGTTGTATATCAGATTCATAATTCCATCAAATATATAGGCTCCAAAATCAAAAGGAATTCCTGAAGGATTTGAAATATGTTTATCAGGTACAAATAAATAATCAACAGGAAATGAGCTTATTAAGTTGGAAGAGAAATGAGGCGAACAGTATCCTATCATTATCAGGTTCTGGCAGAACAATTGGGATAGGCTGTCCGAATATTTCCAGTACACTCTGGCTATTCGTAAGCTCATATATACAACCAAAACTGTTGAAGGGTATCACCGCCAGATCCGTAAGGTAACAAAAGACAAAGTCGTGTTCCCGTCAGATACAGCCCTTGAGAAACTGGTTTATCTTGCATACCGCAACATACGTAAGAAGTGGACTATACCACTTGCCAATTGGGCTACAATCTCACAACAACTCGCCATAAAGTTTGGAGACAAGTTTAAATTATTGTAATTTTACGCTCATCGGGACGGGTGGTTCCGTCCGTTGGCGCGGCACTGTTCCCCAACCGATGAGTTTTCTAATAGGGAATAAAGCGTGACACAGTATATTTTACACTACCGATAAAAACAACAAAGAGGCTGTCTCAATTTGTGAGACAGCCTCTTTGTAATACTAAAAATATTATCTTCTTGAAACGAAAAGTTCATTGAAACAAATAACCGTACCATTATTTCCTGCATAGTAACTTTCATAAACTCCCAATCTAATATATCGTTTTGGAGTTAATATAGTATACCATTTTACGATTCCTTCCCAATGACTACAATAATATTCTTCACCTTTTCCCTGAAGCCAATCATGATCATGATATATCTCATCCTTTGTAAAACCATTTCCTTCTTCTGCAGAAATCAATGAAGTCCATTCATTTCCATTGTCACTTACTTCTACAGATACTCTCTTTGGAGAAGGTTCAGCCCACTCCAATCGTGGCATTAAGCCTAAACTATTATAATCTTTAAGAAAATTCTCCCCTAAATCTATAATAAAATAATAGGGAGAACCAGCATTATCTCTATGATTTTGATTTATTTCCAAATGATTGGAACTCATTCCTGAATAAGTTGGCCAATAGCCATCATACAGGTTTCTGCAATCTTCATCTATTAAATCTTTCTTATCACCATCTCCTATTACTGTCCATAATTTTCTATTCAAAACAATACCATGACCTGAAGCACATTGTCGTAAATTAACAGTATATTTTTTCTCTTGTAGATTTTTATTCTTTATCTCAATAGTCTTTGTACGCTCTGAATTAGTACTATTATTTTCCTCTAAAGAAAGCATCAACTTATCCCCATCTATTCTCAAACTACACCAGTCCAAATCAGGTAGTTCCAAATCCTCACCTTTTATGTTCATCATTTGACCTATAACCAAGTCATTTTGTTTTTCTGAAGAAAAAATCAATTCCGCTTTATCCATTATATTAACATCACCCTGAAAATAATCGCTCTTAGACCAATCTATATAGCTTTCACCGAGTTGTGATACTAATATATTTTTTTGTACAGTAATCTCACCTTTAGTCGCTGTAAATATAATGTTTGCTTCCCTATAAGATTTATTAACACGGCTATTTATATTAAGATTTAAACATTTACCCATTTCAGTATCTTCTTCCTCTACAATAATCCAATCACTTTCTTCATTACTATAAACAATACTATAATTCCACGAAGCAGTACCTATAACATTTATACCTTCTATAGTGGTATTAAAATCAATAGGCAAAATTAATCTATATGATCCCCCAAACTGTTCTGTTACATTCACTCCCTTGGCTAATATATTATCCTTATCTAACACAAAGTTCAACAATTCATCAATATTACCCTGTATAACTGTCAATGTTTTTTTTACAGGAATATTACCTCCTGTTTTTATAACAATAGAAGTTTTTCTGTCTGCGTTTGTTTCATTATCAGAAACAATCACATCAATACTTGAATTACCATTCCCCTCCATAGTAGAAAGGGATAGCCAAGCATCATCTTCATTTGTTATACCAACGACTTCTGCAGTCCATGAAGATGAACATTGAATATCTAGTTTAATCCCCCCTGCAAATTCTGCAGGTAAAATTAACTTCAAATTACCATCACCAGCATCCTCGATTCTTCCATCCTGCGATAAAATAGAAAGAGAATCAGCCGTCCAATCTGTCGTTTCTATATCATTTTTACATGAAACGAGTCCGATTATCAGACATAATAATATATATATTTTTCTCATAAAATTATATTTTACAATCTTAAAATATCATTATTTGTTATCCTGAAAACTGTTTTTATGATAATATTTTAGTTCTTATCAGAAATAAATATTTCATCAAAACATATTACCCTACCTGTATCCTGATACCATCCTCTATAAATAGAAAGTCTTATATATTTATAGTTTACCTTATCATCACTTAGTTTAAACCATTTTATTATTCCTCCCCAATGATCTCCCCATGAATCATCGAAATATAGATCCTCTTTTAAAAAAGCATTATTATCTTTTTTCTCAATGACAGTTTCCCATGATGTCATATCATCACTAACTTCTACCATTATTGTTTTAGGAGACGGCTCAGCCCACTGTAATCTTGGCATTAGACCTAAATGATTGTACTGTCTTGGTGTATCTCCCAAATAGAAAGTAAATACAAACGGATCATCACCATTTACTCTATTATTAAATTCAACATAATATTTCGTTCCATCTTCAGAACCAGAAGGCCACAAATTATCAAACAATCTATCCGCCTGACTAATCTTATCTGATACATTATTACTGTATGCAACTAATTTCCAATAATTCTTATTTAGAACAACACCACAATCTTTCATACATTGCCTTACTACAATCTGTCTATCAAGCATTGTTTCATAGTCTGTAATAGTCAATAGAGCAGTACGTTCTTTTATAGTAGAAGTATTTTCTTGTACAGTTATTTCATATTTATCTCCATTGTCATTTATTGTTAACCAATCTATAGATTCATCTTCAACTTCAATTCCCAAATCTCTTCCTTCTGCATTCAAGATAGTATAAGTAGCAAATTCAGACGAAACAATAATATCATCACCCTGAACATAATCACCTTCCCATAGCAAATCATCAAGTTCGCCATTCTTTATCATAATCCTCAACCAGTCCTTTCCATCCGAGACTTTTACTTTATCATTTGTTGTTGTCATGCGTAAAGGTATAACATATTTACCTTTCGGAAGACCTTCTTTCTGTATATTCAAATATGCCTCAACATACTGCTGTCCATTTAATATTACAACTGAAGGCTCGTAAGAATAACATTCTGAAGGCAATAATTGCTCATTTTCTTTTAATAAAGATTTATCTATAATATAGTCTACTTGTAAATCTTCAGTTGACAAAACATCAAGAGTTGGGGTTATATTAAGTTCATAAGAGTCAAGCGATGACATATCAATATCTATCTCGCCATTATATTTACCATTCACATCTTCAAGTCCATTACCCTCAATTTTCAAAACTGGTTGTTGAAGTTTCAAAGCCAAAATGAAATGCGACTTTTCTAGATTTACCTCCTTTCCAGGGGTAAGACTATTTACAGACAAAGGAATATAGAAAGTTTTATCATATCCATAATCTAACAATAACTTTTCTATTTTTATTGTTATTGGAATAGCTATTTCATCTATCCCTTTTTCTATTTTAAAATCACTTTCAAAAGAATAGTAATCACTGTTCAACATTTCAAAATCTGTATCATTCTGTTCATTATATTGAATCATATAATTATAATCCAATTCCAAACGCGCGGCAAATTCGTCCTGAAAATAACCAGATTTGTGTATCCATATATTATATACATAATCCTCGGCACTCATTACAGACAGATTTACCTCCTGCAAATCACTTTTTGCAAAATAAGCAGAATCATCTACCATATAATCCTCTCTATGGTCAACACAAGAAGTTGCAAGAAATACGGCAGTAAATAAATAACTTATATATTTTTTCATTGTTCGTTCCATTTATTTTATAATTACCATTTATAATTCTGTACCAAAGAAGGATTCTTTTCTATTGCACTTTGTGGTATAGGGAATAGATAGAAACTTGGCATAAAAACTCTCTTCTCTAAAAGAGTTCGTTTAAAGAACTCATCAGGATAAGAATTACTGCCACTCTTACCACTTGCCATTACATTCATTCCGTGTATATCACCTTTTTCTGTAGTTTCAGCAGTTTTCCACCTTCTTGTATCATAAAAATGAATACCTTCAAAAGCAAATTCTACTCTACGTTCCCTATGTATTAAATCCCTCGCTACAGCTTGATTAGTCAATACATCAGGATAAACCTCCTGAATTTTCTTAAGTCCAGCACGTTCACGAACCATATTCCAATATTCCCATAACTTAGGGTCATCCAAACGATTCAACTCTATCATAGCTTCAGAGTAACTTAGTAAAATCTCTGCATATCTTAATAGAGGCAATTCCCTTTTGGTATTTTTTCTTGGTTTTGCTTCATACTCATAAGTTGATAACTTAATCATATTATAACCGGTAGAATAATAATTATGAGAAGCATCTGGACCATTATTACCATTTTTGAACATTTCCAAATATATACGTTCAGAAGTTTTATTAGGCAAGAACCAATATAAATTACCATAAAATATTGAGACATAAAAACGAGGTTCACGATTAACATACATATTATATGTTTTTATAGGACCTATTTCTGGCATTCTCTTTTTCATCATTGGATTTTCAAAATCCGTACTAAATCCATCTTCTACATAACCAGAGTTAGGATCAATAATAGGGACTTCACGATTTGGTGTCGTATAACCGGTTATAGGATATATACCATTATCCATAGCATAAGAATCTACTATTTCCTGTGTAGGATTGTAACCTCCCCCCCAACAAGTTAATGAGTTTGGAGTTAACCTATTATCAATAGTTCCATTATCTTCAAGATATGAGAAAATCATTTCTTTGTTTTGATTAACTATAAAAACATTCTTATAAGATGTATATGGGTCTATTTTACCTTTATAGGGGCCATCTTCATATTCTTCCTTTACAAGATCATAAAGATTTAACTTTATCAGATCCTCTGCTGCCTCTGCTGCAAGTTTCCATTTTTCTTCGCTATATTTTTGAGGGAATAATGGAGTCCCATCTGATTTACATATATTAGCGTAATCAGGATTTCCATTAAATTGTGGACTTGCTGATTGCAATAATATCCTCGCTCTATACGCCAAAGCTATAGTTTGACTCATACGTCCATAATTTTCCGGTGTCTGAATAGTTTCCAAATAAATATTCTCTGACAATTCTTTAAATTCATTCGTTACCCATTCTACACACTCATCCCAAGTATCTCTTTCACGCAACATGTCTGTTCCAGCAAAATCAGGAAGTTCATCTTTCAATAATATTACCGGCCCATACATTCTCATTAATTGCGCATAATAGTATGCTCTTACACAACGAACTTCAGCTTTCCAACGTTCTTTAATATCTTCATCAGCTTCAGGACATTTATCGACGTTCTTTAAGAAATATGTTGCTTCTCTTATAGCCTTATAATACGTGTACCATTTGTCATAACTTGCTGTTGTCGGATCCCACTGCCCCATATCAAAGGTCTGTACATTCTTATAGGCAACATCTATATCACTTGTAGAATAAGTATCTGGCATCCAATATGGAGTCGTTTCACGAATATACGAATATATACCAAACATAGCATTTTCTGTTGACTCATATGTTGAAAATATTTGTTCAGGAGAACGTAAATCCTCAGGAGTTGTATCCAAAAATGAATCACATGCTACAAATGATGTTGATATAATTGAAAATAAAAATATCTTCTTTATATAAATTATTGATTTCATAACATTCTATTTTATAGTTAAAAGTTCAAACTCAATCCTAAATTAAAAACTCTCGTTGGGGGATATTTATTTCCCTCACCAGAACCTAAATCAGGATCAAACAAATGTAAATCTGGAGCCCATGTCAATAAATTAACTCCTGACAAATAAACTCTCAAATTCTGAATGTGTACTTTGTCCGTCCATCTTTTCGGGAAAGTATAACCTATCTCTGCATTTTTAAGCCTTATAAAAGCTGCATTTCTCATCCAAAAAGAAGAAGTTTTAGAATTATTATGATCAAGAGCATTAGAATCAGGGACTACCAATCTTGGATAGCGCGCATTAGGATCAGGATTATCTTCACTCCAATGATTATCAACAACATCCTTATAAAACCCATTGTTATAATTATAACCAGCAGAGAAAGGCATAAGCGAAGGACCTTGCTCAAAAATTGAGACTCTGGCTGTTCCTTGGAAAAATATTGATATATCAAAACCTTTCCATTCTAAAGCTCCACCAAATCCATATGTTATTTCTGGAATATCACAAAATCCTATAGGCATTTGATCATCTACATTTATTATTCCGTCTCCATTCAAATCTTGATATTTAATATCACCTGGACGTAATAGGCTATGAACCCCTTCACTAAACTGAATAGGACTACGGTCTATTCCTTCTTGAGATTCAAATAAACCTATTGCTTTATAAGCAAACTTTTGATATATTTTTTGTCCTACTGTATTACGATATGGGTAAGTACTACGAGCCTCACCGTCATTCAGAATTTCATTATTAGCATAAGTAAAAGTACCTCTACCTGTAATATTTACTTGTCCTATTTTATCATGAAATTCTAATGAGCCATCAAAGCCCCAGCTCTTCATTTTACCCACATTAACCATTGGTACAGTAGTCAATCCAACATAAGCTGGAATATTATTATTTCTAACAAAAATATGATCTCTAACATCATGATACCAATCAGCTTGAATTTCAAGTTTATTAAACAAGCCTAATTCAATACCATAGTTCTGCTTAGTAGAAACTTCCCAACCGACATTAGGATTAGGTATTTCTTTTATACGTTCACCACTTTTATAAACATAATTTCCATATACATAACTACCTGTATTCTCAACTGTTCCGAGATAAATAAATCTAACATCTCCACCTATTTGATCATTACCAACCTGCCCTATAGATGCTTTAAGTTTCAATTTAGAAACATAATCAGTTAAAGGAGAAAAGAATTTCTCATTCGACACATACCAACCAACTGCTACTGCTGGGAAAAAACCTATACGATGACCGGATGCAAAGTTTTCAGAGCCATTATATCCAAAATTACCTTCTATGAAATATCGACTGTCGTAATCATAAGTTAAACGTCCAGCAATTCCCTGATTCTTATAAGGCAATGACTTTATTGAAGTGTCAGCAGTATTACTTTTTATACGATGGTTATACAAGAACAATGCTCCTACGCGATGGCTACCGAACGAACGATTATATGTTAATGAAGCTTCAAGGTAAGTAGCATTATTACCACTTGAAGAATTACTAAACCATGGACCTCCTTTACTGTCGTTTGGTAAACTACTAAAAACTAAATCTCCATGTCCATCTCTTTCCGGATACGCTTGCCATAAATCATCCTTTTGAGTGTATTCATTTTTATGCCATGCTTGAGTATCAAAAGCAAACTTTATATTTCCTTTCAAGCCCTTAGTTATAAAAGAGAAATCTTGATCCAAGCTTATCATTGAGTTTAATGTACTTTCCCATTCCTGACTATAACCACCCCTATTTACTAACCAATAAGGATTTCCTCCTCCCTTAAGTCCGGACCAATAACCATTGGAATACTTAAGTGGGATAACGTTAGGATCAAGACGGAAACAAAGTTCAAAAACTCTATCTTGATCTGCTGATTTTCTGTTTTGAGTTAAGAATCCCCCCAAAGTCAATGACAATACAGTTGTAGGATGCAAATTAATATCCAAATTAGAACGAAAATTATAACGTTTGTAGCTTGGATTACCATTATATGAATCTCCTGTGGTTTTAAATAATCCATCTTCATGATAAAAACCTGCAGAAATAAAATACCTCGCAATTTCACCACCTCCACTAACATTCGCAGTAACACGTTGATTATATGTATAATCCTTGAAGACAGATTTTAGCCAGTTAACATTTGGATATAAATCAGGATCCGCACCACTACGATACATCTCTATATCTTCCTCAGTATACTTTCCAGGTACAACCTCATTATATAAATTTGCAAAATCAACGGCATCAGCCATTTCAGGCATTTTGGTAGGAGAAAGCATTCCGGCTTCCATCTTTATAGAAACTTTAGGCTTCCCTTCCGAACCTCGTTTAGTCTTAATCAACACCACACCATTTGCACCTCGTACACCATAAAGTGCAGTTGCCGTAGCATCTTTCAATAAAGAAAAACTTTCTATTTCTTCTGGGTCAAGCAAATCAAGTGAACGTTCAACGCCATCAACTAATATCAAAGGTGTTTTATTGGCACCAAATGTAGAAATGCCACGGATCCAAAACTCTGCAGAACTACCAGGAGAACCATCTCTTTGAATTGAAACAACACCACCCAATTGTCCAGCCAAATTAGTAGAAATAGAAGCACTCGGAACTTTCAGATTATTGACACTTACTGTACTAATAGATCCGATTACACTTTCCTTGCGCTGAGTACCATATCCCACAATCTGTACTTCCTCCAATACATTATCATCAGGCTCCATCTGTACAACAATGTTATTGTCAGATTTTGAAACCTCCATTTCGATATCGGCAAATCCCAAATAACTTATTATCAAAGTAGCTGTCTTACCTGATGGAATATTAATAGTAAAGTTACCATCCATATCAGTAATACTACCTACACTAGTATCTTTCAACCACACGTTAGCACCAATCAAAGGTTCTTTAGTGCTTTTCTCCAAAATTTTACCTGTTAATTTTCTCGTCCCTGTCTGCATGATTTCCGAAACAGAATCAGATTCATCAATGTCTGCCGCATACCCCGGACATGACATAACCACCGGAATTGTCAATGCTAAAGAATAGCCAAACTTAGATAAACCGATGGACTTAAACCAATCTTTTAATATCCCATTCATAATACTATTTTAATGGTGTTTTACAAAAGTTATTTATAATTTCGACGTCGCAAATGTATCCAAATTACATTTTAAGACAGGACAATATAATACAAATCAACAATAATATAATACAAGCTCAAATTTTGAACTTTTTTATCTTTTTATCCATCCTTTTATTATATTTGACTGTACTCTTTTCTCTCCGAACAACACATTAACGAACAAGTCAGTTGATAACTGAAAATATACTTTTGTAACACAAGGCTCATTAGGATGGACAATTAATGTATCATTATCTTTTATTACATTACAATTATGACATACTAAAGAACCATCTTCAAGCTGATGCACATATGCCGAGGTCAATAATATCTCACCAAGACATTTAAAAATCTCATGAATATCATTATCACAGCAACCACCGTCAAAACGTCCGAATGATGAAACCATCCTCGTAGTATCAGCTCTATACCAGTCGCTAATCATAGGCATATACTGTTCACCTATTATCTGCTCCACATGTTTTCCTTTACCTGGTTTCTTATCGTCTGGAACAAACCTTTGAACTTTCAAATAAGGATCTTGAACAAAAGCCCAATTCAGTTCTGCTGTTTGCGGATTGATAAGCTGTATGCATGAACCTATTGAATTAACCATCTGTCTTAAATAATCATATTTACCTGTTAGCAGATATAAATTGCGCAAGCCGTAAATTCTCCATGCTGACCATCCGTGCGGAGAGTTCATCATATTCGGCATAGTAAGAATATCGTACTGTGCTTCCCAAAACCTTAATGAACCACCGTTCATTCTTGAATCAGGAATTATTATCTGTGAAAGGCAACGGTGCATATTCGCCATTTTCTCGGCAGCCTCAGTGTAATACCTTCTTGCTTCAGAACCTTCAGGTTGCAATAATGCAAACTCTGACAACTGTGTATATGAACATGAAATCATACCGTCCTCGAAAGTCATTTCACCTTCTGTTTGTATATTATCAAGATTCTTTGCAAGCTCATCCATGGCCATCTTTACAGAAGCATAATGACGGTTATATCTGTGCTCCCATTCGCCTGTCGCATCAGCAGCTATAAGAACTTTCTCTTCTTTCATCACTTCCATTATACTCTTAGCAATATAAATAACAGATGTATAATGAGTTTTTCCTGAACGATATGCGCCATCAGTTTCAATATTCCTCAATACAGTATCCCATTCCCATTTAAGCTGTGTTGTCATAATGAAGTCAGCTAAATCTGCCGCCCATCTCAAATAAGAAATATTACCTGTTGCCCTGTAATATTGTGCCCATAAAGCTGCTTTCAAAGCTGTATCCTGAATACGCATAGGATTATTCAGAGGTAAATGAGTATCAAGATTGAACGTAACCTTATTAATCTGATTGAACACCTTTTCAACCTCTGCATCGACTTCAGCATCAGGAAAATATTCACGAGCTATAAAACCTGAGAACAATCCATACCAACATTCGGCATTGGTATTCGTCTTCTGTTGATATTTAAGCGAAGCCAGACGCGCCGCTTTTATATAATCAGAATAGCGGTCACTGATTGCCGAAAGTTTCATTTCTGTCTGTTTGCCTTTTTGGTTAGTTGCTGTCAAGGTATATACCCCTTCCACATCAAGAGACACTTCTACACCGTATATATTTTTAGCAACTTTCTTTACTGCCAATGTCGACTTATCGCCATTCGGACTTGCAACATAAACTTTAGGAGAATACTCTGAGAAAATCTTTACAGAGGATTTTCTTTTAACAGGCAAAGTGTAATAATCCGCCTGGAAAATCGGTGACATACTATTCCTTGAAACTGATACAGGAACTTCATTCATATTTTCAACTTCTTGAAGATAAAGTGTCCATGTACGTATTTCACCTGGCTTTAATGAAAGTTCTTGCGGATGTCTTGCAGGCAAAGGTCCCGGATTAAACAAATCCAACGACACTGTCCTTATGCGATGACCGTTTCCGAAACTTATCTTATGCTTGGAATTATTGTAATGCAGATGATAAGAAGCTATTGCATCAGGACTTGACACCGTCAGAATACGTCCAAGTGGAGTCATCATATACCCCCAGAAATGTGTCTTCTCACATCGCATGAGTGTAGGGAAAAACACATCATGCCAGTGTGGATATTTTGACATTTCCGTATCTATACCAAGCCTTAAAGACAACTGTACATTTTTCAATCTTTCCTTTAAAAGATTTCTACATGTCACGTCTATTTTAAGCCTTTCATTTTCTATCTTATATTCTATTCTATAAGACACTGAATCATTTTGCCCATAAATGCCTTTTGCATTATCTAGTGATCCTATTGGTAAACGACTATTATTCAGCCACAAAGTTGGTCCAGCAAATTCATCTTTTCTAAATTCAATATTTTTCTTTCCATCAACACTGATATAGGAAATCAGACCTATAGAGTCCAATGTATAAATTAAACTTCTTTCAGCAAACAAGCAGAAAGGCAATAAAAAGAAAATTATTAAAAATAATTTTTTCATATAGAATTAGAATCAAAAAAAATAATTATCATCTCTTTTTAAATAAAATACTTCGCCAATCCACCCTCGCTTGTTTCCTTATACACAGAAGGTAAATCATAGCCGGTCTGTTTCATAACTGCCACAACCTTGTCGAACGAAACGGAATGCAGTCCATCGGAAAAGGATGAATATATATTGGCATCGAAAGCACGGGCCGCAGCATGGGCATTACGTTCGATACATGGTATCTGAACAAGACCGCATACAGGGTCGCACGTCATTCCTAAATGATGTTCAAGCCCCATCTCGGCTGCATATTCTATCTGAGACAGACTTCCACCGAAAAGCTGACAGGCTGCAGCAGATGCCATTGCGCATGCCACTCCTACCTCACCCTGACACCCAACCTCCGCTCCGGAAATAGAAGCATTGTGCTTAACCACATTACCGAACAGTCCTGCCGTGGCCAAAGCCTTTAGGATTCTGCCCTCTGAAAAATTACGGGATTTCCACAGATGATAAAGTACAGCAGGAAGAACTCCACATGAACCGCATGTAGGAGCCGTAACAATAAGTCCTCCGGAGGCATTTTCCTCGCTTACAGCAAGTGCATAGGAAAATATCAAGCCACGTGATTTGAGAGAATCCTTATATCCCATAGCCTTTATATAATATGAGGATGATTTTCTCTGAAGATGCAATGAGCCGGGTAAAACACCTTCCGTTTCCAGACCTCTTTCTACTGCAGCTTTCATCACGTCCCACACTTTTCGGAGATAATCCCAGATACCATCACCTTCGCAAAGATTAACGTATTCCCAATAGCTCAATCCGTTATCTTTACACCATGTATATATGTCGGTCATTGTAGTGAGGTCGTACACATCGGAAGAGGAGGTACAATCCATTCCCGGAGCAGAGATGGCTCCACCTCCTACACTGAATACCAGCCAGTCTTCCATAAGTTTTCCATTATCATCGTATGCCTGAAATTTCATTCCATTGGGATGGTACTCAAGAAAAATATCCGGTTTCCATATTATTTCAACAGGAGAATGAGTGGAAAGAACTTCCTTTATAGCCCAGTCTGTCATATGTCCCTTGCCTGTGGCAGCCAGACTTCCATAAAGAGTTACAACAAAGCGACTGGCACACATATTTCTTTCAAGAAACATCTGTGCCGCATTACGTGGTCCCATAGTATGGCTACTGGAAGGTCCTACACCAATCCTGTAAAGTTCTATCAATGATTTCATCGTAATTAAATAATAAAATGTTAACCCAAAAACAATCTTAATACCTCATCATTATATTAAAAAGAGAGATAAATCAGAGTTTTTCTTTGTAGTAATAAGACTTACAAAAAAGTTACCCAAAATTCTTTATTGTAAAATTATCTCTATTAACAATATTCATATATAACGTAAATACGAAATAACAATAAAATAATACATATTATTCGCTTGCTGAAGAGTTCATATAAAATGACCTGAGATCTCAATTTAAAACGCCTAGGCGTTTTAAACAAAACAACTCCGCATTTCAGGTAAAACGATTCTGCGTTTGAAGTAAAAACGCTGCGACATTTTAAAAAATGTACTATTTTATCTTCTTTATGAACATTATTTTCCTGCAAAACAAAAAGTTGTTTTCCAGGAAATAAAAACAAAACAGAAATTTTCTTTTCTGAATATTTGTTTATATTATTGTGTTCGGTTAAAATAAAAATCAAAGGAACGGTTATGGATAAAAGGTTATATTTTTTTGTCTTAATGCTGACGTTTGCTTTTGCAGCAAACAGCCAGAGTATCTTCTCCACAATTTACAATATGGACAACGGACTGTCCAACAACAGAGTCAACATCATTACACAAGACAAGAACGGTTTCATGTGGTTTGGAACCGATGACGGCTTATGCCGATTCGACGGTATAAAATTCAAGACATATATACTTTCAGATTATATAGGTGAGAATGCGAGCAGCTACATTACACACCTGTATATAGATTCCAGAAACATGATGTGGATTGGAACCAATAATGGGATTACTATTTTTGACTATACCAACAACAAATTCAGGGCATTCAATGCCTTTACAGATGACAGTATAAAAATAACATCACCTATTAAAGATTTAATTGAAGATAAAGACGGAAATATATGGATAGGAACAGACGGACAAGGGATTTTTAAATTTAATCTTAATGAAAAACAAAGACTGACTTCCTTCAACTATTCCGGTAACGAAAGTGTAACTAGAAAAATGGTAATTACCATATGTGAGGACAGCAAAAACAATATATGGTTCGGAACTTACTCTGACGGTCTGTACAGATATAACAGAAATACAAGAAAGATTACACAATATAAGTCAAACGGAGGAGAAAACAGTCTGTCTGATAACACCATACACAAAATATATGAAGACTCGCACGGAAACCTATGGATAGGAACATTCCAAAACGGATTGGACAAATTTGACTACGAGACCGAAACTTTCAGAAATTATAAGGACAACTCTACTGACAATCTTTTATACCACATACATGACATTACGGAATTCAGTCCGGGAAATCTGCTTGTGGCAAGCGACAACGGAGTGTGCTACTTCACTACAGACGATATGAAAATAAAGAGAGCTGATGACAGCTCAATAAAATTCAGATTCAGTCCAGAAAAATTCATATATTCCATATTTATAGATAAAGAACAAAGCTTGTGGTTAGGCTCATATTTTGCCGGAATACAATTCTTCTCACCATACCAAAGCAATTTCAAATATTTCAAATGTTCGGAAAACGGTTCAGGAAAAGTAGTAAACTGTATTGCCAGAGATGGCGACGGAGGATACTTTATCGGAACAGATGATGACGGAATATACAGATTTGACCCGACAAGCAAGACCACAAAACCTTACAGGATAGCAAAGGACATCAATTCTACTTATTATTGTATTCACGATATACTGATAGACGATGATCTTATGTATGCCGCAACCTATGAAAGAGGATTGGAAGTGACTAACCTGAAAACCCAACAGATGACATCATACCTGAACGATCCAAAGGATAGTACCACAATACCCTCGTCGAAGATATTTAAACTAATGAAAGCAAGTGACGGCAGAATTTACATAGGAACGGCAGACGGACTGTGCTACTATAAAAGAGCCACAGCTGAATTTATACGAGTTGAAGGACTGAAAGGTATAGTTCAGGCTATAACAGAAGACAACAACGGAATGATATGGGCCGGAAGCAAAACAAACGGACTAATGCGTTATGATGTGAAAAACAATAAATGCAAGATTTACAGACATAACAACAACTCTAATTCCATACCGCAAAATGCCATATCAGCATTATGTCTTGACAACAGCAAAAGACTTTGGGTGGGACTTTTAGGAAAAGGCCTTTGCCTTTACGACAGTACAAAAGACGAATTCATAAAATGTCAGGGTACAGAACTACCTAATAACATTGTATCTTCCATAATTGCCTATGGCGACAATCTGTGGATTTCGACCAACAAAGGCATAAGTAACTTCAATCCGGGAAAAAACATAACAAAATCATACTCCCAATCAAGTGGACTGATAAACGAACAGTTCACTACTGGAGCATCGCTTATAACAGCCGAAGGGGAAATCATGCTTGGAACTGTAAACGGATTCTGCGTTTTCCAACCGCAGGGATTAAGAGAAAATTCATACAATGCCCCACTTAAACTGACTAATGTGACAATAATGGGAAACAGTGTTGATAATGTTACGGACAAGCTGTCTGTCAGCTACGACCAATCAATGATAGGTTTGGATTTCTCGGTTCTGAGCTATACCTCGCCGAAGGACAATTCATATCAATATATGTTAGAAGGATTGGACAGCGACTGGATAAAGGCAAGAGGAGAAAACAACCATATTTCATACAACAAACTGCCAGCTGGGAAATATACTCTAAAAATCAAAGGACAGAACAGTGACGGCATAGACTGCAAGAATGAGATCAAACTTGGGATAGAAGTAAAACCGCCTTTCTTAAGAAGCAATACGGCATACTTACTTTATTCAATAGCACTGCTTTGTATCATTTTCCTTTCTATAAGATATTACACCATAAGGAGTCATAAGAAACAGAAAAAGAACCTTATGAAACTGACAAGGGAAAAGGAAAAGGAACTGTATAACTCAAAAATAGAGTTTTTCACCAATATAGCACATGAAATAAGAACTCCACTAAGCCTCATCATAGGACCGCTGGATCATCTAATGAAGACTACGGACATAAACGATAAATACGGCGATTATCTGAACATAATAGAACATAATTACAAAAGGCTATATACACTTGTCAACCAACTTCTTGATTTCAGAAAAGTAGATTCCGGAGTATTGAAATTCGCTTACTGCAAGTATAATCTGAAAGAGCTTGTCAGGAAGACGTATACAGTGTTTGAACTCTCTATCAAGCAGAAAAATCTAAAGATAGAGACTTCCAGAATAGCTGACAATTTCGAAATTACGACCGATGAGGAGTCTTTCATAAAGATAATGAGTAACCTGATAAGCAATGCCATAAAATATGCCAAAAAGACGATAAGCATTTCCGCCGAAAGACAGAACAATAACCTTGTAATAACTGTCACTGACGACGGTCCGGGTATAGAGGAAAATGAGAAAAAGAAAATATTCGAGGCATTCTATCAGATAAAAAGAAACAACGACAGCCAGACACCGGGAATAGGCATAGGTCTGCATATAGCTAATACCGTGGCACAGATGATGGAAGGAAATATTACAGTTGACAACAGAAATGACGGTATGAAAGGAGTATGTTTCACTGTTTCACTGCCTATAGTAGAAATAAACGAAAAAGAAAAGAATAAAAATAAGTCTGTTACAAAAGAAATTAATAAAGAGGAAAATACAGAAATAATAAAAGACGAGAAAATTGAAGATGTTGCCGAAGATGCTGTAAGCAAGAAAAAAGTGGTGATAATAGATGATAATCCGGACATTTTGGATTTCCTCGATAAGGTATTGAGCAGTAAATATTTCATAATAACAGCAGGAAGCGGTGAAGAAGGTCTGGCATTACTTGAAAGCAATAAGCCGGATATTGTGGTAAGTGATGTAATGATGGAAGGTATAGATGGATTTGAAGTTTGCAAGAGGATAAAACGTAATATAAACTTTTCGCACATACCGGTAATATTACTTACTGCCAAGACCGATACGGAGAGCAAGGTGGAAGGTTTGGAAGCCGGTGCTGACGCTTATATTGAAAAACCTTTTGCCGCAAGCCATCTGATAGCACAGATAGACAACCTGTTAAAGAAAAAAGAAGAATATCAAAGGGCATTTGCCAGCAACCCATTGTCAGAAGTTCATGCAGTAAGCCAAAACAAACTGGATAAAGAGTTCATTGAGCAATGCACGAAAATAATATTGGATAACCTAGACAATACAGAATTTTCAATAAACTCACTTGCTCAGGAACTGAATATGAGCCGTACATCAGTATTTACAAAGATAAAAGGTATTATGGGCATGACACCTAACGACTTCATAAAGGTAACAAAACTGAAAACTGCTGCAAAACTGTTGGCGGAAGGCAAATACAGGATTTCCGAAATAACATATATTGTAGGATTCAGCTCATCATCGTATTTTGCAAAATGTTTCCAAAAGCAATTTGGAATACTGCCTACTGATTTCGTGAAACAGATAAAAGTGAATCAATAATACAAATAAACTTATTTTGACACAGTTCTATTTATATAGCCATTAGGACTGACTTCATTTACAAAGTCAGTCCATTTTAGTTATATCTATCACCAAACAAAAAACAAGAGAACGATTGATTAAAGAAATCATCTTGTTGAATAATAAAATAATACTATAAAGCACCCAAACGCCGATATTTATGTTTCCTAATTTTTATAGTTAGCAATGATCCCTTTCATCAAAGATAAATTCCAATCCAGATTTTCCAGCCGCATTTATCCCTTTTTTCAGGTGAATTTTCTTTATGGCTATCGCCATGAAAATTCACCTGAAAAAGAATGCGACGGCAAACGGATTAGAATCAAAGAAAAGATTACAGGGATTAACTGCGACCGACGTGACGCATAGCCGTAAATCAAAGGCAGCTATCCTTATATTCCATATATGACCTCATAAATACTGTGAAAATCCACCTTCCCAAATAACAAAACATAGACTGCTTATCAAATCCCGAAATAAGACAGGGATTTCAACTCCCTCCGATCTGCATAGTCTGGTGGCTTCGCTATGCTTTTATTCCAACTCTTCCTATTTCTTTTCATTCTTTTTTTCTGCTGTTTCTACGTTCTTTCCTATCTCCGATATGACATCTGATGACACCTGATGACATCTAATGTCATCTATTTATAAATCAGCCATTTACTCAATTTATCGTCTTACATTTGGACTGTGAAACAAATCAAGTAGTCACTCAAAACAAAAGATTATGGCACAAGAAAACAGTCCTAACAAGGAAAAAAGGCAAAGCCGGACAAAGAAACCGGAAAAGCCTTATGTGGAACAAATTGACGAGCTTCTGCTGGTACATAACAAGAATGACCCAAAGGAAGGTTTGGGAGTGGTCAGCAAGGCAGACGGGAAAGGCAATTATCAGACAGTTGCACCGGAAGAGAAGAACGAGAACTCATTCCTAAAATTCGACAAGAATTCGAGTATCCTCGAAAACTTCATCAAGAATTTCTGGAGCCAGCTGAAAGAGCCTACGCATTTCAGGCTTATCCGCATGACCTTCAACGATTACAAGCAGAACAAACAGGCTCTCAAGGACCTGGCCGAAGGCAAGAAGACAGACGCGGTAAAGGAATTTCTGAAACGCTATGAAATCGTACCGAAGGCAAACAATCA
>ULSY01015267.1_pt1 | contig 20369 bp, 18 predicted proteins | sample 1957201 | NCBI WGS metagenome assembly ULSY01 (sample SAMEA4835723, study PRJEB28245) | human gut metagenome | biome: gut microbiome; material: fecal sample | place: Denmark | collected 2008
TGAAGGCGTACACCGGCTTCTCTGACAGACAGCTGGTGAAACATCTTAACGGAAACATACACTACCAGATGTCCTGCGGAATCATGATCTTTGTTTTAATGTTACCCCGAACTCACGTATATAGTCACCTCCCCAAAAATATTTTCTTGATGAACGGGCAAGAGGAACAGGCACTTGGCTTTGGAGCTCCACAAAACAGTTGTAAGAGGCAAGTTATGGAAACAAATGGCGCATGTGCTGGCAAACCTTTTTAATTCCGTTGTTTGAAGGTTTTGAACGTGTATTTTTCCATCATAGCGTCAAAAAACTTGTAGAAGTCGTCTGCCATACAGAATATTTATGTAAATCTGTATAAGGAATACACCTCTTTGAAATCAAGAGAGTTAGAAGAATTACCTCGTTTTCGGGTAATGAGTTGGCAACCGTTCCAATTGCCGTGGTCTGCATCGCTTTGCCTGTTCGGGTAACTCTTACGGATGCAAAAGTATAAAAAATATTCAGGCTGAAAGAATCATTCTAAATTTTCTTTCAGCCTGATTTTAACATCACACATTTATGCCGTCCTAAACTTGATGCAATTGACAAACAGGGAAGCCACGGTAAAGGCAACTCCTACTCCAACCACACCTGTCCATCCACAATGTTGCCAGGACAGACCTGAAACGAATGTTCCAGCAGAACCGCCTAAAAAGTAAATGGTCATATAAACGGTATTGACCCGGTTGATGGCGGATGCATCAAGGGCGCCCACGCTGGTTTGATTTGACAAATGGATACATTGCATTCCTGCATCAATCAAAAGAATGGCAGCTATCATCCACAAGTAGCTGTCATTTCCCAAAAATGCCAACAACCATGCAGCCAAGATAACGCATCCTCCGACAATGGAGAAGAATCTTGCTCCGTACTTTTGGATATAGCCGCTGATGAAAACCACCGTAGATGCACCTGCCAATCCACACAAACCGAGTGCTCCGATAGTATCGTCGCTCGCAAAGAAAGGCTCTTGCTTCATCCGGAAAGCAAGGCAACTCCACAAAGCGAAGAACGAGCCATAAGCCAATGCCGCCCTCAACGAGGCGATACGCAAGTATGGATATTGGGAGAGCAGACGCAACAAGGATTTCATCAGCCCTGCATAACTCTCTTGTGAACGGGCAGGCAGCACGGGCAGCATTTTGTGAATCATCAGAAAACATCCAATCATAAACACGCAAGCCACAAAATAGACGGAACGCCATCCCCATATATCGGCGAGAAAACCACTGAATACCCGTGACCCCAAAATGCCTATGAGCAAGCAGGACTGTATAATCCCCACGTTGCGCACCTTGTGATCCGGAGCTGAATTATACGACACCAACGGAATAAAGAACTGCGGCATGACTGATGATGCTCCGGCAAGCAACGACGCTCCCCACACCCAATAGATGTTCGGGGCGAGTGCTATGGCAAGCAAGGCGCACGAAGAAACGATATAATTGGTCAATATCAGCTCCTTTCGTGAAACCAAGTCGCCAAGCGGAATAACAAATACAAGTCCGATCACATAACCTATTTGGGTCAATGTAGCCACCATGCTGGCAGAAAAGTCGCTTACCCCGAAATCCTTTGCCATACTGCCCAACAAAGGCTGGTTGTAGTAGCAGTTGGCGACGGAAAGCCCGGTAGCGACCGCCATCAGAGCCAGTAGAGGTGCCGGAATGCCTTGGTTCTCCCTTAATTCATACTTCATCTTCCGCCTCCTTTCTTAATATGACACGATTTTCAACCCTATCAAGGAAGCGATAAGCGTGAACAGGAAGAAAAGCCGGATGGGAGTGGCAGGCTCCTTGAATACGAATATACCAATCAAGACCGTGCCGACCGCCCCGATGCCCGTCCAAATGGCGTATGCAGTCCCCAAAGGCAACGTTTGCACCGCTTTGGCAAGCAAAGTCATGCTCAATACGGTGGAAGCCAGAAAGCCGCTACCCCACAGATAAAACGCAAGTCCTGACGCCGCTTTCGTTTTCCCCAAGCAGAATGTAAGGCTCACCTCAAACAATCCTGCCAATAATAAGATTATCCAATTCATACCTATTGATTTATTAAATTCGGGCGCAAAAGTAAGCAGGTTATTTCTAACCGCTTTTTACATTTGGCAAAAACTGATTTTGCATTTGACAAAAAACAATCGTTCATTCCCGTTTCCGTTTGCTATTTTATAATTTTGCACCCGGTAACAGCGATAGACAATGGATATAAAGGAAATCATCAACCAAAGATATGCCATGCCGGATGCGTCTTTGGACAAGTTGCGGCAATGCCTGACGGAGGTTTCGTACCCCAAAGGATTCCGGGTATTGGAAAGCGGCAAGGTGGAGAAGGACATTTTTTTCATCAAGCAAGGCATTGTCCGTGCCTATACTTCGGTGGACGGGAAGGAAATTACTTTTTGGGTAGGCAAGGAGGGAGCGACCCTTGTTTCCATGAAAGGTTATGTGAATGACGAGCCGGGATATGAGACGATGGAACTGATGGAAGATTCGGTCTTGTACATATTGGAAAGGAAAAAACTGAAAGAACTGTTTTCGGAAGACTTGCACATCGCCAATTGGGGGCGGCGTTATGCGGAAATGGAGCTGCTTGCCACTGAGGAACGGCTGATTTCCATGTTGTCTGCCATCGCTTCGGAACGATATAAGGAGCTATTGAAGAAAGAACCTGATTTGCTACAGCGATTGCCGTTGGGAAGCATCGCCACCTATTTAGGCATCACGCAAGCGAGTTTGAGCAGGATTAGAGCACAAATAAAGTGACGTTTCAACCAACGGGAGGGGTAGCAGGCGGTTTTGGGCAGACCAAAACACAAACTTGCTACCATAGAAAAACAGTGACCCGAATTTGGAATAACTCGTAAGCCTTTGGGCAACTCAAAGGACAGCTTGCTGCTTCTTTCGGAGGCAAACGGGAAGTCCAGAGGGGGGCAACCACACTGGCTCATTGGGGCGTTTTTAGCATTAGCGTCAGCGGTGCGTGAAGAAAACGCCCTAATGAGCTAGGGCTTTTTGTTTCCAAAAGCCTGCGGCGGTGTCGGCAGACATTGGTTGCCTTTTTCTTTTCGCCAGCGACATCGGCTTTCCCTTGTCGGTCAACAGGACGGAAGTCCGTCCGACCAGCCTGCGGATGGTGATATTCACCACTGTTACTTCCCCTGCGGACTTGTTGAGGGGTGAAAATTCGATGAATTGATGATTAGGTAACATAATATGCTGATAACAAACAAAATAACATTTCATCATCGTTTCATCAAACCGCTCGCCAAAAGAAAAGTGATGTGTGATGTTGCGTCCGCTTACTCTTTTCATCAGCCAAATACTTTTGTTGAGCGTTTGATGAGTATGTAAGTTGCTGTTATTCTTTATGTTTATATATGCTTTCATCAAAATATCAGAGTGTTTCCAACTGCGCTTTGCTTACCGTGTAGTAGCGTCCGATTCTCCTGACGGGAGAGTAACGGCATTCACGGTTGTAGTCGTATTGGTAGGTGGTGTAGGAAAGCGAATTGGATGCAGGAACCAGCTTCCAGCACTCCTGCACCACTTTCCGAACCTGCGACTTCTCCACCTTGACTTGCGAGCAAACGAGCAACGGGACAATATCATTCAGACAGAACTTACACGCACGCTTGCTATGATGTCAAGCAGCAGTTCAGCCATCTCTATCTCCAAACGGTTGCGGTTGCTTCGGATAATCTTCCGTAGGGCATCCGTTTCCAGCCGCTTCGGGCTGAACCACATACGGCTCTCCTTTCCGGTGGAGAGTGTACGGTTGCATAGGAAATGCAAGAAAGCAGGGATTTCCGCTTTCAGCTTTTGCAGGAAGTCGGTGTCGTCACTCCGTAGCGGTACAATCTTCCGCACCCAATAGCGTGTTTCCCCTGCGTCAATGATGACGGGCAGGTGCTCGTTGTTGGAGCAAAGCACGAACTTTGCGAAGAAGCCTATCTCGTCACGGTCTTTCCCTTTCGCCTCCACCTTGTAGGAAAGAGTGGTGCTGAGGTTCTTCAACCGCTCGCTGTCCTCACGGCGGTTGAGCAATACCTCGTCCACCATGATAAGCAGCTTTCCCGCCCAGTCGGAATTGAACTGGCTGCGGAAATCCTCGTTGGTGTTGAACGTCACGTTGTTTTGGAATACGGCTTTCAGAAAATTCAGGAACGTACTTTTGCCCGTGTTCCTCTCTTCGGACACGAGCAGGAGGATGGGCAGCTTCTGAACGGGGTACAGATACAGCAGTTGCAGGTAGTCCATGCCCAACTCGTACTGTTCGCCGAAGATGTGTTCCACCAACGAGCGGATACAAAGGAAGTCGCCTTGTCGGGGAACGTGGCTTATCGGCTCGTAAAGGTTGAGGAACTTGCCGACTACTGGCTTGTAGCCCACATGGTCGGGTACGGTGCAGAAGCCGTCATACTTCGGAACACTTGCCATGTAGTCCTTGCCGTAGTCCTGCCGTAAGGTCTCGGAGTTCCATGCGATGCGCTTCCTCACATAGCCGCCGTCAATACGGGGCTGGTTTGCAATCTTGTAGAGCGTTGTGCCTACTCGGATGAATTCTTCTTTTTCCTCCATGTTTTTAATACAGATTTAGTGCCGCCGACACCTTGTCGGCAAGCGGATTTAACATGGGTGCAAAGCTACGGCAGGACGGCTAAAACATTGATAAGTAAAACGATGCAGAACGGTGCAAAAGAAACTGACCGATAAGAAAATGCGGCGGAACGGGCAATATCAGCCATCCAAAGACGAAAAGAAAAGCCCAAAGAAGCAAAATCGCACTTCTTCGGGCAGACTTGGGTTGTGTGAATGCACGGGCGTATTGACACGCAACCGCACCCGCTAACACTTACACAATGGCTTGCTGCCTAATGGAAACCACAGAACTTGCCTTTCTTTTCGCAAGCACATCCTTTCCAACAGGGCATTGCGCACCCTTGCCGCATTGAGCGTGTTGATACGGAAAGCGAGTGCCACGACCATTGGCATGGCATAGACCTCCACATAATAGCCGTTGGGCAGTCTGATACGCCTTACCACCTCACAAGGTTGCAACACTCCACTCTTGTACACGGCTCGGATAGCGGCACGGAGTGTCGGGGCGATCACATCGAACAGCCTTACCAACTCCATTTCATTCATCCACACATTGGCGATATCGAACGGCACGGCAACCCTGCCGCCCCCGTCCTTCGTGATTGTTGTCCGTTTCATATCCCTGCCACTTTGATGTTACCGAATGACTTGCTCAACTTGTCGCCCAGCATCGTAAGGTCGTTATCCAACTTCTCCACGGTAATCTTCGCATAGATTTGGGTCGTTTCGATGTTCGTATGCCCCAAAATGCGGCTTACGCTCTCTATCGGCATACCCTTGCAGAGGGCCAGGGTAGCGAATCCATGACGTGAGCAATGGAAGCTGATGTCCTTATTCACACCACATTCCCGTATCATTTTCTTCAACGGCTTGCAGATGGACCAATAGTTCAGGTTGGGGAACACGAGGTTGTTTTCTTGGAACGGTCGGTAACGCTCTATTATCTGCAAGGGAATGTCCAGCAGTTTCACTTGGAACGGTACGCCCGTCTTATGCCGTTTGGAGATAATCCACTTCTCGCCGTTCACTTCCACGATGCGGTCGTTGGTCAGTTCCTTGATGTCCACGAAAGAAAGGGCGGTGAAACTCGCAAACACGAACAGGTCACGGATGTACGCCAGCTTCGGGTCTGCGAACTCGTGCGTCATCACCGCTTTCAGTTCATCTTCTGTCAAGAACTCACGCTCCTTGACATTCGGACTGATGTGGAACTGCGCAAACGGATTTCTCGGTATCAGTCCGTTGAAATGCGCCCTCATCACCACGCCTTTCAGCCACATGCACTTTTCCCATATCGTGCCGTTGCGCAATCCTGCTTCCGTGGAGAGATAGACCGCAAACTCCTTGATGAAGTCGGGCGTAAGTTCCAGCATAGACATGTCGTTGCGCTTGTAGAACGACTTGATGAACGCCGCCACGTAGTTCCTCGCCACTACCCGTGACTGATAGGTCGCCAGTTTCCTGTCCTTGCCGACACGCTTCTTGAACACCTCGTTTTCACGGTCAAAGGCTTTGAGCAGCGTTTCATACTCGCCGCCTATGCCTTGATAGGCGTTGCGCACCATTTCTGCCGTCACAAACGCCTCACGGTCGGATATGCGCTGGTAGTGCTTGATGATTTGCGCCTTGATGTTGTCAAGCGCAAGGTTCGTTTCCCTTGCCTCTAAACTCTTGCCCTTGGCACGGTTGCCCTTTGCGTCCCAAAGCTCCTTTGCGATGCTCAGTTTGCAACTGAACTGCGCCACCGTTCCGTTGATTGTAACCCGTCCCATGATGGGGACAATTCCATTCTTCTCCTTGCTGCCGTTCACATAGAACAGCAGGCGAAATGTGCTTCTTGTCATACTCGTCCTTTTTTGAGTGCAAAACTATAAATCAACGAGTTAAACCTTGACAAGCAAACCTACGCAGAACGGCGCAAACGAAGCGGCGACTGTTAAATATGCACTTTTTACGGGTAACGATTTGGAAACCGTTCTCTTTCTCCAATCTGCTTTGAAACGGTTTTCAGCCCTCTGCCCAACTTCCGATATTTTCTCCTAACTTCCTAATTCTCAATTTCTATTGCGTTAATCTGCCAAAATTCGGCAGATATTTCACGGATTTTTATAACTTTGTCTTTGGTGATCATAGCGATTATTGTTTGTAATCCTTTGTATTTCAGCACTATAAAGTTATAACAATTTTCACTAATCACCGAGCCTACAGACGCTTACAATTCATCTAGCTCACGTTAATTATTACCACACAGATATGGCACGTTGTCTATATAATTCCACAATCCGCGAATTCCTACAGTTATCACCCGAATCACTGTTAGGACATTTCGTAAACAATTACCACGGGGTAGCTCTTACCACAACTAATGAAGCGTGGAACTACGAGATTCACATCATGCAAGAGATTCTACAGCCATGGATGGATGAAGATGGACAAGTGATTTTCGAGTACGACATTCCGCGTCTGGGAAAACGGATCGATGTTGTATTACTACTCCGTGGGCTAATCTTCTGTTTCGAGTTCAAGGTCGGAGAGCGGGAGATGCTTCAATCCAATATTGAACAGGTCCTAGATTATGCCCTTGACCTGAAAAACTTTCATTTGCTGAGCCAAGACAGAATCATTGTCCCGATCCTCGTGCCTACTCAATTCCGAACAAGTTCAAGCGAGTTCATACCCTCGGTATACGATGATTCCATATATAACCCATTGGTGACTGGAGCCAACGGATTGCAGAAACTCATTGCGGATGTTCTAGCTCATGCCGGAGCAACAGCTCCAGATCCGAGTCTGGGAGCAGACTGGGTTATCAGTCCTTATTCACCCACCCCAACCATCATTGAAGCTGCCAAAAGACTCTATGAAAATCACTCAGTAGAGGACATCACCCGCCACGAAGCTGACAAGGTATCAACCGACCGTACCATTGCGTATATTCTCGATGTAATCAAGACCAGTCGTGAGAAAGGAGAGAAGAGCATCTGCTTTGTAACCGGTGTACCCGGAGCAGGAAAGACGTTAGTCGGACTAGACGTTGCCGTCAAACAGTCCTATCAGAATGGCGATAAATTGGTCGAGGACGAGGGCGCAGTCTACCTATCCGGCAACGGGCCACTGGTCGCAGTACTTACCGAGGCTTTGGCCATAGACAACCACAAGAAATGCAAAGCTCGGGGCGAGAAAAAGAATATGTCGGACTCTCGGAGGGAGGTCGGTAAATTCATACAGATGATTCACCGCTACCGCGACAACATGCTGGCCAAGATCAAGAATCCCGTTGAGAACGGAGTCCTGGAGATTGACCCGCAGAAAGCGATGAAGCTGGCAAGGTCCGGCTACGGAGAAGTAGAACATGTAGCTATCTTCGACGAAGCACAGCGTTCATGGACGCATAAAAGGCTCGCAGACTACCTTAAACAAGGCGGTACCTATGGGAACAAACTCAAGGTGCCGAATTTCCCCTACTCTGAAGCCGCATTCCTAATTTGGTCTTTGGATCAGCGGGAGGACTGGGCAACGATCGTATGTTTGGTAGGCGGTGGTCAGGAGATCAACACCGGAGAAGCAGGCATTTCAGAGTGGATCAAAGCGCTCAACGAGAAATTCACACACTGGCGAATCTATATCTCCGACAAACTGACCGAGGCGGAATATGCTGAAGGTCGGGTCAATGAACTATTGGCTGACAATGACAAAGTTACCTTCTCATCAGAGCTGCATCTAGGAGTCAGTCTGCGTTCGTTCAGAGCAGAGAATCTCTCAGCCTTTATACACTCCTTACTCTCTTTCAATCCGGATGCTTCCAGTTGGTACAACACGATAAAAGAGCGCTATCCGATTGTTCTGACAAGAGATATGGCCAAAGCAAGGGCATGGCTACGCAAGAACACCCGCGGTTCACAACGCTCTGGCGTGCTGGTTAGCAAGGCAGCCGCACGGTTCAAACCATTGGCCGTCGATATTCTGGAGCAAGGCGATGAGAATGCCGTACACTGGTTTCTGGAGGATAAAAATGACATCCGTTCATCCAATTTCCTCGAAGATGCCGCAACAGAGATTCAGGTTCAGGGTCTCGAACTGGATTATACATGCGTCCTCTGGGACGCTGACTTAAGATGTGAAAACGGACAGTGGCGATATTATTACTTCAACGGTCGAACAGCCTGGCGCGAAGAAACCGGCAAAACCGAAGGTAGCCTTGAGCGAATGAAATATATGCTGAATGCCTATCGGGTCCTCCTAACACGAGCCCGCATCGGCATGGTCATCTGCGTTCCAGTAGGAAACTCCAACAAAACCGTCAGCGGATTTCCAGAAGATGCAACTCGACTTCCAGAATTTTATAACGGCACCTATAAATACCTCAAGTCGATAGGGTTGGATGAAATCTAATCCTATTAAATTAAAATAATAGCACCTGTTGCTTATTGAAATTTTCCGTTTGAACTCATCATTTTTTATATCACCGGCTTCATTTGGAATCCGATTTTTTCATTTTCCGCCACAACTGGAGACAATACTCCTATAAAGGTTCCGTTCCACATATAGAACATCAGGCAGTCTGAACAATTTCGGCGACTTCCCTCCGAAAAAGCTGGGCTACATTCGCCGTGTGGATACCCTTGCCTTGATTCGTTTCAAGCCATAGTGTTCCTTCTGCATTCCGAACGAACCCTCCATCTTTGTCGCCCTCACCCTCGCCAATTCTTTGCGGATGATATCATTCTTTTTCTTCACGAGCCCCGGACGACCTCTCTTTACAAACGAAGTCTGTATCCCTCATTGAAAGCATTGAACGACAGCTTCTCGATGAAGGAGAGTCCGTCAATCAGGATATTGTTGCACTTTGCTCTGAACTTCACTCTCTTCACTTCCTTACCTCTCACGATCGGTCTCACATAGGGTTTGCTGATGCTCACTATCCTGTCTTTCACGATCTATCCTCACATCGCAGAATAGCTGGTAGTGGATGTAAGGGAAGCTTAAGAGATATTCCATAGAAATTTTATACCTTAGCCATATAAATTTGTTTTTGTTATACAGTAAATGTTACTGAAACATTTAGCAAACGAATAATGAGAACTACAAAAATACTTTTCCTCCACGGCTTCTTCGCCTCGGGCAGTTGCATACCTGCCGAAGCATTGAAGCAGGCATTCGAAGGTAAGGCAGAAGTCCTCACGCCCGACCTTCCGCTTCACCCTCGCGAAGCTCTCACATTCATTACAAACCTTTGCGAGCATGAGCATCCTAAAGTATTGGTGGGCAATAGCAACGGCTCTTTCTTGGGGCAGATAGTGGCATCGCGTTTGGGAATACCTGCCTTGTTGGGAAATCCCCATTTTGAAATGACCTGTTTCCTTTCCGAACGCATCGGGGCGCATGAGTACAAATCACCACGAGCGGACGGACAGCAACATTTCGTGATAGACCAACCGCTGATAGATGAGTTTGCCGATATTCAAGCCCATCAATGGGACGATTGCCGGCCAGAAATGACCAACCGTATTTGGGGACTCTTCGGAAAGAATGACCATTTAGCTCACTTCGAACCGTTGTTCTTGCAACACTACACCCATGCTTATCACTTTCCCGGTGCCCATACACCTACGGCAGAAGAGGTACGAGAGTATTATGTGCCGTTGGTAGAAAGACTTATAGAATAAGGTCACTCCCTACCCCATACAACGGAAAGAAGTGACCCTAAACATTAATCTTCAGTAGATTTCCGGATAATACGCAAAGTTTCTTTCTTATACTCTCTACGGTTATACTTTTCTCCCCTGCATATCCAGCAGCTACATGGAGTTCCCGTAGATTGATAAACTTTTGCCCATTTTTCTTTTGCCAACTCAAACCAATGTGGATGATTGTCCATACTTCCATCCTCATGGATAACAGGAGTTCCATAAGCTGCATAAAGAATCATGCGAGCCTTAAACACACGCGACATTTGTTGACGTCTCCATAGTTTGTTTCTTTTGTCCATCGTCTCTTTGTATTAAAGTTAGGATGAACAATGATTTTACTTTTGTGAGACTGAATGTATCCATAGCTATTCCTTTTTATTATTCCAAATTCAAAACAACTTCCTCAAATCCATCGAAAGAAAATCCTCCGCACTGATGCCACCCCCTTCCACAATAAACGCTGATTGCGGATGGAACAGCTTGCGGAATTTATCCAATCCCTTCGTACACTTCTCCGCATTGCTTTTCAACCCAATGGCGACCACCGAACCTTTCTTGCGCAGGACGAAATTCACTTCATACCTCTACATTTTACTCAGTGGACTAAGTATTCTTGCTCAATGCAAAGGTAACAAATATATTCAAGTGTCAATCAATGCCTTGTGCATGAATGAGGACATTTCGCAAAACAGCTGAAAAAAGGCGGTACAACGCCATGAAGCCAAACGATTGAGCGTAAACAATTTGCACTTTCTTTCTGACTTTTGTCAATTATCTGGAAAGCGTTTGTGCCGATTAAAGAGCCTTATCGTTGACATTCAATGATTCTAATAGCTCAAAACAGCTCAATTTTCTCTCTACCCTTCTGCTAATATGACAATTCTTATAAAATATCATTTATATTTTATGCAACAAACATTGTTGTTTGAATAAAAAAACAGTAATATTGTATTTGAATAGCAACATCATACGTCTTGTTCAGGTATGTCATGATATGAGAGTCCTGAAACGTACAATGAAGAAAGACGGTTATAAAATAGATGTAGTGCCAATCACAGAGTTTTAACTATATGGATGTTCTGACACATTTCAGAAGCATAGAAGAATTGACCAAGACACTCTCGCGTGAACAAGGATTACTAAGCGAGATGTTTGAAAAACGGAAGCTCATGAAGTTTCCGGTTGGGCTTGCCATAGAACTTGTCGGAGGAAATGAAACAAGATTGAGGAGACTGGTTGACTATGGCGTATTGGTGGAATCTGGCAATACGGTTGAGATAGAGAGTGACTACCTGAACTTTTTCGAAGAAGTACTGAATGTCAATGAGGAAATCAGTGTGTTGAGCGTACAGGAGTGTATCAACACCTTGAAGGAGTATATAGGGTATTTTCTGCAAGAGACTAATTCCAATCGTAAAGCCGGATATCAGGATAGTGTGCGCCAGCTCTTAAAGAAGACCGGATTCAGAACCTTGAAGAATGTGGTGGATTTGAAGCGTAATATGGACAACGCCTATAAGCAGGAACCCAATTATATCATTAAAAAGAAGAAGCTGCAGAATCTGGATGAGAAGGGAAATAGTATTCGCGCAATGATACGTGAATGTGAAAAACTGATGGATAATGAGCAAGCCTTCTTTATCATGGCAAATGATCCGCACATGGCCAAGACGTGTAGCGAGGTGAAGCATGATTTTGTTGAAGCTTATCATGCGCTAATGGAGATTGACAGACAGATTATTTCCTACATCAATCAGATAGACCAGCAGAACAAACTTTACAAAAAGATACGAAAGCTGAAGTATCTGCAAGATCAGTTGCTCATCAAGACTGATACGAATATCCTCAATGTATTGGAAGAAAGAAATCCTCTTTGGATGGAATCCCGACAATACAATAAGATTCGTCTGTCTCTGGAAATGCTGAGGGAAAATGAACAGGTAGTAAAGTTGCTGAAACGAATTGCCGAACGGAATGGAATACAGAAGATGGCAAGAACGGAAGCTGCTCCCTTGACGGAAGACGACCTGCAAGAACATGTCCACCAGTTGAAGGAGGTGGATTCTGCCGAAGTCTGGAATGCGTTTTTAGCATCAAGCTATAATCTGTTTGAATTCATTCTGAGATATGACTACAAAGTAAAACGTAATATAGAAGAGCATGCTACCCTCTTCTGCCAGTTGGTTATCTTGCACCCTGATGAATGCAGGATAACAGGCGAATATGCAATTTACCAAAACATTGAATATCCTGTAATTTATGCGAAATAATACTCAAAGAATATACGAGCGGTTAAGCCGAGGGGAGTTCCTTTCGGTAGACAGTGCAGACTCCTCTGTCCGCCATCTATATGAGGATATTGAGGAAAATCTGGAGGATTATACGGAATACTTCAAGGAAATCGGTCTGCAACTGGAATCTGGTAATGGTTACTTCTATTTCTCAAGAATGGGAGAGAGTAAACAGACGATAGAGCAGAAATTGGACAGCTTCTCAAAATGGCTTGACTATCTGGATTTTCTGAAATGCTATAATCAGTCATTTGCTGCAGGATATCAATTCCGTAAAAGCCATTTGATAGAACAGATCAGCCTGGATATCGAACTGAAGGAAAAAGCACAGCACCTGTTCAGGAAATACGGTATGGGCTCAAATGTTGAGATAGTGAACAAACTGCTCCAGGAAATGCAGAATATGGGCTTTGCTGAATGTATCAGTGAACTTGATGAAACCTATAAGATTACTTCGGCCTTCCGTTATGCCGAGGAATTAGTGGATATAATTCAAATAGCAAACGAAGATGAAATACCTGAATAAGATAATCTTTATCAATAGTGCCAATATTCCGTATGCAGAGATTTCCGTAGATGGGAATGTGCATTTCACGGGAACTCAGGGTGTCGGTAAAAGTACGGTATTGAGAGCACTGCTGTTTTTCTACAATGCGGATAAACATCATTTGGGCATCCAGCAGGGACAGAAATCGTTTGATGATTTCTATTTTCATCAATCGAACTCTTATATACTTTATGAGGTGATGCGTGATAATGGGGCCTATACGATACTTGTCAGCAGGTATCAGGGGCGTGCTTCGTGGAGGTTCATTGATGCTCCTTATCAACGTGAATGGTTGATTGACAACGGAAAGCAGGTATTGAGTGACTGGGTGAAGATTCGTGAACGTATAGACAAGGATGTGGCTGTGTCTGCTAGAATAGAATCCGGTGTGATGTTCAAGGATATAATCTTCGGTAACACTCATGACTATAAATATACACGTTATGCACTGGTGCAGAGTTCACATTATCAGAATATCCCACGCAGTATTCAAAATGTTTTCCTGAATACAAAGCTCGATGCGGACTTTGTCAAGAATACCATCATACAATCGATGACAGATGAAGATTTGCCCATTGATTTGCAGACCTACAGACGCCTTGTTACGGACTTTGAGCGTGAGTATGACGAGATAGACTGTTGGTTCCGCCAATCACGTGATGGCAGTTATCCGGTGCGTCAGCAGGCATTGAAAATAGCCGAACAGGGACGTACAATCGTAGCACTTGACCAGCAATTGCTGGACGTATGGCGTATGCTCAATTATGCTGTAGCCTATAATAAAGAGCATATACCTCTTTTGAAAGCCCAAGCAGCAGATATTGGAGCGGACCTGGAGAAAGAGCATAACCGTGGGAAAGAACTTACCGCAGAATATGAAAAAGAAAAAGACTCGCTGAATCAGGACCTTGGTGCAAAGAAAAGTAAACTAAAGGAAATAGCGCAGGCAAGAAAGGATTTCGAATCCATGGGTATTGAGGCTATACTCGCTCGTGCCGACCGGGAGACAGCTGTCAAGCAGGAAATGACGGAGAAACAAACACTATTGGATGATTTATTGAAAACCCATGCATCGATAGAAGAAAAGTACAACATTGCAAGGGGTAAACTGGAAAATGCACGTCAGGCATTCGAGAACATCCAGAAAGAAGCGTATTATCAGAAACAGGACGAACTTCAGATAAAACGCAAGAAGGTAGAGGAAGAACGTACAAAAAGCAGGAATCAGATTATGGAAGCTTTCAACAGCTGGAGACATGACTCGGACGAGCGTCTGCAAATGTTGTTGGCTGAACAGAGTAAGGCTGATAACGCACTGAAGGAACTTCGTCAGTGGCATCCGAAGGCTATTGAAATAAAACAGGTTGATGATGAATTGCAGCAATTGGATTTTATGGAGAAGGAGAACGCCATACAACAAGTAGCTGTACGAAGTCAGATTGATCGGATTACTGCCGAGTATGAAATGAAAGAAACGGAAATAAAACAGGAGTTCCAGCGTGAGCAGGAACGTCTTGAGACTGACCGGACACAAACGCGTGAACAAATCACGAAAATCAATGACTTATTGGCTCATTTGAACGGCTCTCTTTACAAGTGGCTTTGTGAGAATGCCGAAGGTTGGGAAAACACAATAGGCAAAGTCGTTGACGAAGAAAGGATTCTGTATGCTCAAGGGCTTGAACCTCAGTTGGACACTGGGACTGATGGTATGTTTGGCGTAAAGTTAAACCTGGATAATGTTGCTTCCGTCCATCGTACGCCTGACGAATATAGATCGGAGAAGAATAACTTGGAAGAGCTAGTTCAACAAATCAACCGTCAGCTCACACAAATGCCTGTTACTCTTGAGGGAGAGATTTCTAAACTTGGTAAGAAATATGCTGCACAAGTGAATCCACTTCGCCAGAAAATGACATCGTTGAAGGTGGAAGAAGGACAGATTCCTGTAAAGCGACAGAATCTGCAAACCCACAGACACAAGCTGGAGATGGAAGAGCAGGAGCAAATTAACCAGGAAAAAGAAATCCGCGAACGTGCTTTTAATGAAGCAGTACTGAAAGTGAATTCAGAAAAGGATACTCGTAATAAGAATGAAATAAAGAATAAAAAGGACCTTAAGGATCTTGATTTATCATTTAATAAGGCTGTGAAGGTTCTCGAAGAGGAATTGCGCCTTTTCAAAGAAAGACAAAAGATTGAGGCAACCGTACGTAATCATGAGTTCGCTGTGCAGAAGAAGCAGCTTGATGAACAGCTGGTAGCTGAACTTGCAGGCAAAGGTGTTGACACGAAACTGCTTGAACAATATCGTAGAGCTTTGGATGAATTGAAGGAACTATTAAAGAGTATTGAAAATGAACGTGCAATTGTCATCAGATACCGCGACACTGAGCAAAATCTCTTTGCCAAGGAACCGGAAATCAAAAAGGACATCAAGACCATTGAACAGCGACTCACAATGATACGTCAGCGTTATGAAGACAAGCGGACGCGTATCGAGAAAAAATGCAAAGAAATGGACGAACGGCTGAAGCGGATTCTTAAGGAACTCACGCATCGAAGGGAAGGCCTGGAACTTTATCATCAGGTGGTAGAGAATGAACATCTGGTACCTGATACTTTCCTCTCTGATGACAAAACGAAGAGTACCGAGCAGGATTGTCAGCAACTGTTGAGTCAACTTAGAGGTACGGTCAATCAGAAGCGTGAATCGATAGACAAGCTTAAATACATCGTTGTCAGTTTCAATCGTAACTTCAAGCCTCAAAATGCTTTTCATTTCAATACAATGCCTGTAACAGACAATGACTATCTGCAGATTGCCGTGGATTTGCAGGAGTTCATGGACAACAATAAAATCGAGGAGTTCCGCAGGCGCACCAGCGAACATTATAAGGATATCCTGGGACGTATTTCAACAGAAATCGGCTCACTGATGAAGCGCAGATCGGATGTAGACGAAGTGATACAAGCCATAAACCGTGATTTTATAGAAAAGAACTTTGCAGGTGTAATCAAGAGTATTGAACTCAGAGCAAATGAGTCATCAGACAAGCTTATGCAACTGCTCATATCCATCCACGATTATGCGGCAGAGAATGCCCTTTCAATCGGCGAATTGAATCTTTTCTCAAGTAATAACCGGGATGACGTGAACCGTAAGGTTGTGGATTATCTGAAGAGTTTGTCTCACCAGTTGCAAAACGAGCCCAATCGTCCGACAGTATCTTTGGGGGACGCTTTCCGTTTACAGTTCCGTGTGAAAGAGAACGACAATGACACCGGTTGGGTTGAACGTATTAACAATGTAGGATCGGATGGTACAGATATTCTGGTGAAAGCGATGGTCAATATCATGCTCATCAATGTTTTTAAGAAAAAGGCAGCCAAAAAAAGTGGCGATTTCATTGTACACTGCATGATGGATGAGATAGGACGCTTGCACCCCAACAATATAAAAGGCATTCTGCAGTTTGCCAATTCACGCAATATCTATCTCATTAACAGCTCACCGACATCGTATAATCCTTACGATTACCGCTATACGTATCTGTTAAGTAAACATGGGGTAAAGACGAGGGTGGAAAAATTGTTGAAACGAATAAACTAGTCCGTACCATGGCTATAAGTACATCGATACAAGCATTGCTGGCTGGTGAACAAGTCGCCGGTTCAAAGCTAAGCCGTAAGTTACTTGACGAACTGTTGGCAGAAGATATGCTATGGGTAAGTTCGCATGGTTCCAGGAAATCCTATCGTGCTCGCGACACGGAAGCCCTTAAAAGATTTCTTATGGACAAGGATGAAAGTTATCGGATTCTTGAAGTAAATCTTACTGATTCCCGTGCGTCAATGGCAATGGGGACAGGGAACTCCAAACTGGTTACGATTCGCTCCTGCCCCGGATTCCCGGTAAACAGCTATGAACCGATTGAATGTTTTCTTGACGGAAAGCCTTTTATGGTCAATCCACAGGAAGGAAGCTTTCTCTTTGTCTCAGACTGGGAAAAGCTTACAATTCCGGAAGACGTGGTAGTAATTGGTGTTGAGAATATGGAGAACTTCAGGATGATTCGTAAGCAAAGAGCTTTCTTTGAAGAGTATCTCACAGCACATGACTTTTCCAACAGAATACTCTTTGTATCCAGATATCCACAATCCACAGATCTTAGAAGATGGCTATGCTCCATTCCCAATCATTATCTTCACTTCGGCGACTTTGATTTGGCTGGAATAAATATATTTCTCGTTGAATTCCAACAATATCTAGGTAAGGAACGGTCTTCCTATCTAATTCCGGACGACATTGAATCCCGCTTGAAGGCTGGTTCCAACAAACGATATGATGAACAGTATAGCTATTTTAAGGATATCAAGTCAGATGCATTCGAGTTGCAGCAACTGATAGCTTTAATTCATCGGGAGCGAAAAGCCTATGATCAGGAGGGGTATATATGCTGTTATTCGAATCAAACTTCCGATTGATTATGCTCTTTCGGTATGAGTTACATCGGATCCCCCCTTGACATTCTGTCAAACGAAGCCCTTCACAGTGCCTTTCCTTACACCGAAATAGGAGTTGGTGGATTTCGAGGGGCTTCTCAGGCGATTCGCGAAATACACTTTGTCGGCGAAAGGCGTCTGGCGCTTTCTTTCGGGAAGGCGGGAGGCTATGGATGCTCCACCGGTCGAGTCCGGCACGCAAGACTCCGCACATCGTGTTACCTTCCGATTTGTTGACACGACACTCCTTCTGGAAAGCGAAACTCACTATTCTTTACCTCCATTTTCCAAAGATTTGACTTCCGAGTACGAAACAATAGTGTTTGGAGGGGGAAACTAATGTGTTTGACGCGGCAAACTATATTGTTTGGCTCGCGAAACAATATTGTTGCGGGCACGTTTTGCCTGTTTTCCGGGAACAGAATGTATAGTTTTCTAAAATAAAGGGGTATTTTCCGTATTTTCGTTTGCAGATATTCACATTTGAAGGCTAGTTTATCGGAAGCTGAGAAAAGAAGAGTTAGCTGAAACCGTTGTTTCGGAACTTTCTGTATGGCAATTATCCACTTTGGGTTACAAGATGGTCAGGGACGCTTCCTGACAAATCGCCGCCTTCCGATTGCTTTCTTACGCTGTCTTCGACCATAAGGAAATGGCATGTGAAAGGAACGTTGCATTCACTTTCACATGCCATGTCATATCTTCAGGAGACGGAAGACCGGACAGCCGTCCGCGAACCGCTCTCATGCATCGGATGCTCGCCGCGCATCATTCTTCCGGACGGACGAACTTGAAGTCGGAAGGAGCAATCTGCTGGATGACCGTCGAACCGTTACGATAACGTTTCATCAGCTTGGTCACCGTCTTTTGCAACGCCGCTTTCTTCTCAGAGAAATAAGTGATGCACGTGTGGTTGATATTTCCGTCCTTTGCTTCCAGGTAGGCTTTCAACTGCTCACTGTATCCTTCGCGGCTGGGAAGGAAGCCTTCCTTGGTCAAACGTACGCTGTCAATCTGCTGGATGTCGGTGAAGTAAACCACCGAATCGCCGAAACACAGCGACACGCCCATCACATAGACGGGCTTGTAATCGTCCTTGCGGAGCGTAAAGGCCGACGTCACGACCAACAAAAGCATCAAAATACTTATCGTTTTCAGACTTTTCATAACCATTCTTTCTAAGATTAGTGTGTGCAAAAATACGAATTATCACGTAACGAACAAAAAAAGTAACACGGCGGACAACCTTCTCCGGATATCCGCCGTGCATGCACCTCTTTTAAAACTAAACTAAACTCTTGAATTTATTGCCTGGATTCCGCACACTATCGGCTACGGCTGTCGACACCTGTGCAGGTGACACGGGCACAACGGCAACTGGGGCGTGCGAAAGTAGGATTCTCATCATTCTCCCTGGCTCAGGTCAACCGCATAGTTGCCACGACGACCCGAGGGGAAGACACCGCTCAGGAACAATACCTGGTCGGGGGACTGGCTTGCCTCACGCAGGACATTCTCCAGATCATCAACCGTACGGAGTGTCTCGCCGTTGGCACGCAGGATGATGAAGCCCTTGCGGATGCCGGCGTCTGCCATCTTGCCCTTCGATACACCGGTCACTTCCAGACCGTAGCTCAGGCGAAGCTGCTGCTTCATCTCGTCAGGCAATTCGCGGAAGGCAGCACCCAGGATATCCATTCCGGCATTCTTCACCACTTTTGTGTTACCTTGCGTGTTGCGCAAAACGACGCTCACGGTCATCTCTTTCTTGGCACGCAGCAGAGTCACCTTCACCTTGTCACCCGGACGGTGCTTGGCCATTGCCTCTTGCAGCTCAGCCATGTTCTTCACTTTCTTTCCGTCAATGGCAGTGATCACGTCATCCTTGCGGATATCGGCATTGGCAGCCGCACTGGCTTCCGTGATGTCAGCCACGTAAACGCCCTCGACGGTTCCAAGGTCCTTGTCCTTTACACGGTCGTCAATGTCATGTCCCATGATGCCCAGGACTGCGCGTTGTACGGTTCCATATTGCTTCAGGTCAGAGACAACCTTCACCATGATGGAGGTCGGGATGGCAAAACCATAGCCTGTATACGAACCTGTCGGAGAGGTCAGCACGGAGTTGATGCCCACCAGCTCACCGCGTGCGTTCACCAGGGCACCGCCACTGTTGCCTTCGTTGATGGCTGCATCGGTCTGGATGAACGATTCGATACCGCCGTTATAGACACCCAACGTACGTGCCTTGGCACTCACGATACCGGCAGTCACCGTCGAAGTCAGGTTGAACGGGTTACCCACGGCGAGCACCCATTCGCCGACCTTCAGAGCGTCAGAGTCGCCGACGGGAATGGTCGGCAGGTCATCCGCCTCGATTTTGATAAGTGCCAGGTCCGTGCTCGGATCGGTTCCGATGAGACGTCCCTTGAACTCGCGGTTGTCGTTCAGCGTGACACTGATTTCATCGGCTTTGTCAATCACGTGGTTGTTGGTCACGATGTAACCGTCCTTGCTGATGATGACGCCCGAACCGATTCCCACACGGGGTTGCGTACGCACACGCTGTGCACGCCCGTAACCGTCACCGAAGAAGTAATCGAAGATGTCGCCCGGCGTACGGACTATCTGGTCGCGACCGTTCTGAGTCGACTTGATATGAACCACGGCATGGAGCGACAGTTCGGCTGCCTGTGTC
>ULSY01022399.1_pt1 | contig 20135 bp, 16 predicted proteins | sample 1957201 | NCBI WGS metagenome assembly ULSY01 (sample SAMEA4835723, study PRJEB28245) | human gut metagenome | biome: gut microbiome; material: fecal sample | place: Denmark | collected 2008
GTGCCCCTACACCTATTATTGGGTGCCAAAGGTGCAGGAGGTTGCAAGGGAACACGGGATTCCGTTCAATGCCATCCACATCACCGAGAAAGAGACGGCACAGAATGTGCCCGCACCCGTCACAACATACGCGTTGTTCCGGGATGGGAAGTTTGTGACCCAGAGCATCCAGTCGGACAAGAAATTTTTGAAATTGGCGGCAGAATAATTGAATCAGGCCAGACGCCAGACGCTCAGACGCAGTGCAGCCCATAGAATTGGGGTGCGCTGCGTTTTTTATTTTGGAAGATAAAGAATAGGAGACCCTGCAATGAAAAAAATAAGGACGGCTTCGCTTTTCCTGCTTATGGTTCTGGGAACCGGGCTGGTGCTGATGGCTCCAAGGTGAAGGAAAAGCGGTTCCGTTATAGCTGCCATTATAATGTGCGGCATCCGGGTCAATGCGATGGACAGTCCGGCTACGGTGTAACAAAACTGGACACAATCGTAGAGAGTATCGTATGCACCAAGTTTTCGGAGATTTTAGAGTGTTCCAAAAGCAAGCTGCTTCAGGATATGCTTCGCAAGGACATGGAAGTAGCGCAGAAAGAAGTATCACGCGCAAAGAGTGAACTCGACCTCAAGGACGACGAACGGAATGCATTGAAGGATGAAATGATTCGCGTCATCCGGGGAAAGAGCAGCATTGACCGTGATATGATCCAGCAGCTTCTGGATGAAAATCAAGCTGCGATCCAAGCAGCACAGGATGCCCTGACCGCTGCACAGAACAAGCTGGAGGAGATTGAGCAGGAAAACAAGAAAGCTGAAAATGATTGCAGCAATCTGTTCACTTGGGCAAGCACCTATCAGAACGCATCTTTTCAGCAGCGGCAGGCAATCCTCAACCAGTTCATCAAGGAAGTCCGTGTTGGACGGGATTATGATATTGAGATCATTCTCAATGTTCCGCTGGAGGAGTTTGAAGAATTTAAGAGTCATTCGCTCTCGGTGCGTACTCCGAGTGGGCGGAAAACGGACCTTAAACAAGCACCCGTTAGGGGGCTGGGTACTCCGAATGGGGAAATCGTCGTTTTTGACAAAACTTCTGGTGAAGCTATGAACATTATGCCGAAAAGCTCGGCACACGTCACTTTGCGCTGTCAAGACGAATGATGCACGATTTTGCAAAGAACGGCAAAAAGAAACGCCGTATCGTTTAACACGATACGGCGTTTTATGGACTCGAAGGGAGTCGAACCCTCGACCTTTCGGATGCGAACCGAACGCTCTCCCAACAGTCTCGCTTTTGTGCACACCTTATGCACTACGAGAAAAGAAAAATCAACGTATATTCGTCCATATAAAATGTTCCGCCATCCAAACGACCTTTCTCGCTCGCAAGTATGGTCTCCAAGCCGCTGATTTTCAAGATGAAGCTGTTTGGGGCGTAATATGGTTGGCGGACAAGTGAGCTACAGGCCCTTGAGATGTAACTCATATGGGGTTCAGATGTATCACATCCCAATTTACAATAAAATACGATGTACCGTAAAAGCGTAGCTTCTGTTTTGAATGAAATCTGCGCTTTTATTTCATTTTAAATATAGATTAAGAACAAAACAAGCTCCAAGAGACAGTAATCCGGGATTGACAGACATACTTATATTGAGTAAAATAACAATGAGTAACTATATTCTAGTGGAAGGGCGGTGATCTCTTGGCAACGGCTGATCAGGTTAAAAGTCTAATTAAGGCACATATTGAACAGGATGATGAGAGGTTTAAAACAATCACCCTTCAAATTGCAGCTAATGAAGCTAGGCATGGGCATGATACTTTTGCTCGTGAGCTTAAGCAGTATGCAGAAAAAATTGGTAAAGGAAAAAAGAACCTAATCCGATTGAATAACAATGGGAATGGAATGTTCCTCGTCACCTATCCTTCTGAGCGACTTTCGGATTTGGTTGTTTCCTCGGAAATTCAAGAACGGATAGAACGATTGCTCATAGAGTACCGAAATCGAAACAAGCTACAAAAGTATGGATTAAGCAATCGACGTAAAATTCTAATTGAAGGGCGTCCGGGAACAGGAAAAACATTTACGGCATCTGTGATTGCAGCAGAGCTAGATTTACCCCTTTATACAATTCAGATGGACAAAGTCGTTACCAAGTTCATGGGCGAAACAAGTACCAAATTGCGTCAGATTTTCGATAATATTTCAACTTCAACAGGAGTGTATTTTTTTGACGAATTTGATGCCATCGGTGCCGATAGAAGTTTGGACAATGAAGTTGGCGAGGCAAGAAGAATCCTAAACTCTTTTTTACAATTTATTGAGCAGGATACTTCGGACAGTATCATCATTGCAGCGACCAATAATCAAAAATTATTGGATCAAGCTCTTTTTAGACGTTTTGATGATGTTCTACATTATGCGATGCCAACAAGTGATGAAGTCAGAAGACTATTTGAAATTAGATTGGGGACGTTTGATAGTTCCTTTAAAGTATCTGATGAGACCATTCGCATGGCCAGCAAATTGAGCCATGCAGAAATCATTCGGGTGTGTGACGATGCTATTAAGAATTCTATTTTAATGAATGCAAAGATAGATAATGTGTATCTTTTAAAAATGCTTAAAGATCGAATAAATGCATATATAGCGAAGGAGGCATGATCTCGTGCCTGTAGAGAAACGCAATATTTTCCTTCATGAAACGCAGCATGCCTTACCGTATGTTTCAAAACGAAAAAGATCGGATGCATCGTTTCCTTGCCGCGAAAATCCAAAGGCGCACGCCGCTTTTATTCTTCAAAAACTTGAGGCCTGCAGACAGCAAGATTATGATCAGAAACAAGTAGCGGCTATTAGGCATAAAGAAGGAATCTATCTTGAATTTTCAGGTGCAGCAGGATACGATTTGCTTACAAAATCCTTTGACAATTATTCTTCAGGTATACGTCTGCTTAATGTACGCGAAGATGGGCAAGACGATGAAAAAATTGTTAGGGCCACTGTTTATGTTCCTGCAGAAAAAACAACATATTTCCTTGATAAAATCCAATCGTATTCAGAGTCGCTAGACACGCTAGAAGCCGGACAAAATCCCAAAAACGACAGTTTAGTTCGGAGTATTGAAGATGTAAAACTTGCTTTGCTCGAGGCGTTTTGGGTAGGAAAAGTAGAGGATATACCTTCTGATGTTCCAGCGTGGTGTGAAATATGGCTCCGATATGAAAAATCCGATCATGCAGCAGCGGAGCAAGATCTTTCTACATGCTGTGAAGAATTCGGAATAGAACTCAATTCAAAGTGTATTGTTTTTCCAGAACGAGTAGTTCGACTCGTCCGAGGTACGCGTACACAATTATCGATGCTGCTTGAGGGGTGCAATTATTTAGCTGAAATTCGTAGAGCACAAGAACCAACAAGTTTTTTTGATGAGTTAACTGGTTCTGAACAAAAAGAATGGGTAAACGATTTGTTATCAAGAACAGAATTTCATCCTTCAAGTGCTTCGGTATGCATTCTTGATACAGGTATAATGTATTCACATCCACTTCTTCAACCAGCGATTGATGAGAACAACGTACAAGCGGTTAACGACCAATGGGGAAAAAATGACCATAACGGACATGGAACCGAAATGGCTGGCGTTGCATTGTACTATGATCTCAAGGACAAATTAAGTACTTCTGACACAGTTGATGTGTATCACCATCTGGAATCTGTAAAAATTTTGCCTCCTCACGGAGAGAATGATCCAGACTTGTATGGTGCGGTGACCGGGCAAGCTGTATCTTTGGCGGAAATTTCCAATCCGAATGCAAATCGTAGCATTTGTATGGCAGTAACATCATCACAATATAATACTAACGATGGAAGTCCAACATCGTGGTCTGCTGCTGTAGACAACATTTCATCCGGTGTGGGTGAAGAAGATGCAAAGCGGTTATTTTTCATTAGTGCTGGAAATGTTGATCCTTCTGAAATGCACGATTCAGGTTACCCAAATGCCAATGAAGTACATGTCGTTGAGAGTCCCGGCCAAGCATGGAATGCTTTAACTGTTGGAGCATACACGAAAGATGTCTGTGTTGATGATGAGAACTACAGAGGTTTTACTCCTGTTGCAGATAATGGACAGCTTTCGCCGTATAGTGCTACTTCTTTGATGTTCTCTAAAAAATGGCCAATTAAGCCAGAGATACTTCTCAATGGCGGCAATATGGTGACAAACGGTACCGATTATGATTCGTGTGCAGATTTATCATTACTGACTACAGGCAAAAATCATTTGGTAAGGCCCTTTTCAACAATTTGGGCTACTAGTGCTGCTACTGCTCAGGCGGCATATATGGCTGCTCAGATATTTGCTGAATATCCCGATGCTTGGCCGGAAACGGTACGCGCACTATTAGTGCATTCAGCTCGCTGGACACCGCAAATGGAGCAGCAATTTTGTACAGACACAAGGAAATCCAGTGGTCGAAGACACCTGCTTCGCACATGTGGATATGGGGTTCCTGATCTTGAACGAGCAATTCAATGTGTAGACAATTCTGTGAATTTAATTATTCAAGAAGAAATGCAGCCATATGAAAAAGCGAATGGAGTACCTCAAATGAAAGAGATGCATTTGCATCAAATTCCATGGCCTTCAGAGGTACTTCAATCACTTGGAACAGTTGAAGTTGAGATGCGCGTTACTCTGTCGTACTTTGTTGAACCCGGCCCCGGAGAAAAAGGCTGGAAAGATCGTTACCGTTATCCTTCTTGTGGACTTCGTTTTGATGTCATCAATAGCAATGAGACAATAGAAGATTTCAAGAAAAGAGTTAACGTAAAGATGCGTGGAGATGATAAGGCTGACAGCGGTGACGGTAGTAGCGGTAGTGAGCGTTGGTTTCTTGGTTCGGACAATCGAGATGTCGGCTCCATTCATTCAGACTTTATTAAAGCAACTGCAGCAGAACTAAGCCAAGCAAAGTATTTGGCCGTCTACCCTGTAGTTGGATGGTGGAGAGAACGAAGCTACTTAGGAAAAGTTGAAAGTAAAATCAGATATTCCTTAATCGTATCTATTTCTACTCCGGATGTATCTGTGGATCTGTACACCCCAATTGTTGCACAGATTAATAATCCAATCGAAGTGGAAATCCCAACAGAATAACACCCTTATATAAAAGCGCAACTTCTACTCTGAACGAATGGAAGTTGCGCTTTTGTTTTATCAACATTTTGGAGGATTATCTTCACCTGAATCTTAATTTTTGTATAAACGCGAGAAATAGTTGAGATTCTCATGGATCATTAACAAGCCCATTAAATCTACTCTTTTACGTTGTCTTATGTCATTTTCATCTGTTGTAATAGTATAGTTGAAGTCGCTGTTTAGCTCTAGCAGAGAATCAAGTTTTTTCAAACGCGTTCGGATGTCGTCAACGGCGTAGATGGAATATGTTTCCAGAATAGTTGTAGAGGAATCTTGTGCTAACATTTCAGCACTTAGTAGTATTTTGTATAAATCCTCCATTTCATCAGGAATATTTTGTTGAAGCAACAACTGACGTAATGCGTTGTCACATTGTTCGAATAAAGAATTGTTGATTATTTCGTTGTATGCATCCCGGATGCGCTTTATAATGGACTTCAATTCTTCTTTGTTTGCCGACATCACAAAACCAGAGGTATCTTTATAATATATTGTAGTTATATCTACACCTAAAATTGTTCCATCGTCAGGTGAATTTCTCTTTGTAAATGTTTCCCACGCAAACAAAAACATATTTGTTTGATTTATCAAGTTACGCGCAGGAATATCAATGCTTGTTAGGGCTTTCTGAGTTTTCTTATACTCTAAATAGTACACCTGTATGATGTAGAATATATAAGCTGCAAAATAGCTTATTGCAATATTATATAGTGTCTTGTCACTAGATTCAGGGGAATAAAACAAAAAGCGAAGAATGTCATTGTCAAAAATGAGTGGCGCAGTAGAACCTCTGATGATAAAGAAAAGCGCAATAAGGTTTAGCAATGTTAGCAAAAGCCACAGACGTTCAAACTCATAAAACCATATATGTCGTTTTGTATGGCTTTTTTTGCTTTGTTTCATTCTAAAATCAACCTCCTAAAAATTTTTTATAATGCAATCGGTTTAAATCGATTTCAAAATTTTCAATTTAGACAAGTAAAGTATATCATCTTGCGATTTTCATTTCAATAAGAATTGTTTGGAAATCAACAAGAACGCATAAACAAGGAGGGTGTCTATGGATAAAGACTTTATGCTGAACTATTTTAACAAAGCCGTACAGCCTGAATGGGAGGAGCTGCTGAAAACACCGCGCTACCAACCGGCAGCAAGTAAGCGTGACGCAATCGAACGGGAGTTCTTTCGGATGCTGAACGATGAGCAGAAACGCAAGTACCTTGATTTGGAATCCGCCGTCATATTGGCAGAATGTGACATCGCAGAAGCTATGTATATGAAAGGTGCCGCAGATCGTGAGTTGATGATCCGTTAATACCATGAGTTATGACTACTTCTATGGTCAGTCAGGCGAATTGTTCTCCTATTTCCGCATCCCGAAAGCACTGTTCCAAGACCACCGCTTCCGGCAGCTTTCCACCGATGCCCGGACACTGTACGGCATTCTGATGGACCGCATGAGCCTGTCTGCAAAGAACGGCTGGCTGGACGAGCAGGGGCGAGTGTATATCATTTACACTGTCCGGGAAGTACAGGAATCCCTCTGCTGCGCTGAGCACAAGGCGGTCAAGCTGTTCCGGGAACTGGAGGACATCGACCTCATCGAGTGTAAACGCCGTGGTCTGGGCAGACCCAGCCTGATCTACGTCAAGGACTTTTCCTCTGGCTTGCCAAAAGCGCAAGTGCAGAATTGCCCAAACAGCAATTCTGGTGCTGCCGAAAGCGCAATTCTGGAGCAGCTAAAACCGCAAGCAAATAAGACTGATAAAAATAAGACAGAGTGGAACGATCCTGACCCTATCTATTCCGGGGGCATCCGGGAGCAGCTTGAGGATTATTTTTATCAGTCTTTGGAGGTGAACCTCCTGCTCCGGCTCTGCCCGGACGATGAGGACACCATCTACCAGATCGTAGACCTGCTTGTGGATACCTGTTCCACCAAACGCAAGATGTTGCGGATTGCCGGAGATGATAAGCCCACCGAGGTGGTACGCAGTCGGCTGAAAAAGCTGAACGCCGACCACATCCGTTTCGTGCTGGAATCTCTGGCAGAGAACACCGCCCCGGTGCGGAACATGAAGCAGTATCTGCTGGCGATGCTCTACAATGCGCCCACCACCATGAACCTCTACTATCAGAACAAAACGAACCACGACTTTGCGCGCGGTTCACCGAAAGCGGGGTGATGTTATCGCAAAGAAAGCTACGATTATCGCAGTCACCAATCAAAAAGGCGGTGTAGGGAAAAGCACCACCTGTGAAAATCTAGGCATCGGGCTGGCAATGGAGGGCAAAAAAGTCCTGCTGGTGGACACCGACCCACAGGGCAGCTTGACCATCAGCATGGGCTGGCAGCAGCCCGATGAATTGCCTACCACCCTTTCCACCCTGATGCAGAAAGCCATGAACGACCAGCCCATCCAGCCCGGCGAGGGCATTCTGCACCACGCAGAGGGCGTTGACCTGATTCCGGCAAACATTGAACTGGCAGGGCTGGAAGTAGCTCTCGTGAACAGTATGAACCGTGAGAAGATGCTCAAGCAAGTGCTGGACAGTGCCAAGCGGAAGTACGATTTTATTCTGCTGGACTGTATGCCCTCGCTGGGGATGCTCACCATCAACGCACTGGCGGCGGCAGACGCTGCCCTGATTTCTGTGCAGGCACAGTATCTGTCTGCAAAGGGTCTGGAACAACTTTTGCAGACGGTACAAAAAGTCCGGCGGCAGATCAACCCCAAGCTGAAAATCGAGGGTATTCTGCTGACTATGACCGACAGCCGCACCAACTACGGAAAACAGATCAGCAATCTGATCCGGCAGGCATACGGAAAGCACCTGAAGGTGTTTGAGCAGACCATTCCACGGTCTGTCCGTGCGGCAGAAACCAGTGCGGCAGGCAAAAGTATCTTTGCCTATGACCCCAAAGGCAAGGTGGCAGAAGCCTACCAATCTCTTGCAAAGGAGGTGCAGGCGGATGCCGATCGACAGCGGAAACTTAGCTCTGAAAGGGCTAGATGACCTGTTCTCCACCGAGGAAAACCGACAGGAGGAACAGCGGGAGCAGGTACAGCAGATTCCCATTGATGCGCTGCACCCCTTCACCAACCACCCCTTCAAGGTGCTGGACGATGAAGCCATGACCCGGACGGTGGAGAGCATCGCACAGTACGGTGTGCTGGCTCCGCTGATTGCCCGCCATCGCCCGGACGGTGACGGCTATGAGATCATCTCCGGGCACCGCCGTCAGTATGCGGCGAAACTTGCCGGGCTGGATACCCTGCCGGTCATTGTGCGGCAGATGTCGGACGATGCTGCTGTGATATTGATGGTGGACAGCAATCTCCAACGTGAACACATCCTGCCCAGTGAGAGGGCTTTTGCCTACAAAATGAAGCTGGAAGCGATAAAAAATCAAGGTGCTAGGTCGGATTTAACTTCGCCGCAAGTTGCGGCGAAGTTCCGCAGCGATGATGCAGTTGCCAAAGACCAAGGCATAAGCGGTGATACAGTTCGACGTTATATCCGCCTGACCAACCTTATCCCGGAACTGCTGGACATGGTAGACGAAAAGAAGATCTCCTTCAATCCCGCTGTGGAGCTGTCCTATCTGGACGAAAGCCAACAGCGGGATTTTTTAGAAGCCATGCAGGACACCCAGAATGCGCCGTCCTTATCGCAGGCGCAGCAACTGAAAAAGATGGCTCAGCAGGGAGAGCTCAGCTACGAAAAAGCCTTTGATGTGATGGGACAGGAGAAAAGGAGCGAGAAAGACACCGTGACCATCAAAAACGAGACCCTGCGGAAGTATTTTCCCCGCAGTTACACGCCCAAACAGATGGAGGAGAAAATCATCCAGCTTCTGGATCGTTCGGATGATCAAGAATAAAGGATACACGGGATACCTCATTAACGGTGCGGTGGAGACGGAGTGTCCGCAGCTCCGCATCATCGAACCAGAGCTGTTTGAACAGGCACAGGAATTGCGGCAGGCACGCACTTGTGAGCGTGGCGGTACTTCACTGGGCACCAGCTCCAAAGCCCTTTTGACCGGGCTGGTTTACTGCGGTCACTGCGGCAACCGCTTGAGCCTGACCAGCAGCGGACGGACACACACCTACGCCGATGGGCAGTCTGGCTACGGCGTTTCCAAGCTGGATTCCATTGTAGAAGAAGTTGTCCGGCAGATCTTCGCACAGTTCCGGGAAGTTTCCCGGAAGAAGCTGCTGGAATCGGTCAAGACCAACGATGCCGCCCGCATCCAGAAGAAGGTCAAGAAAATCCAGAAAGACTTGGAAAGCAAGCAGAAAGAACTGGACGACCTGAAAGCCGAAACCATTCTGGTCATCCGGGGCGTAAGTGCCTTGGACAAAGAACTGCTGGGTACACTGGTAGCCGAGGCAAGAGAGGCTTTGGAAACTCTGGAAAAGCAGCTTGTTCAGGCGCAGGAAGAATACGAAGAAGCCACCAAAACGGCAAAGCGTAGCAACTACATCTGCAACGAGCTGTTTACATGGGCGGATGTTTACGACACCGCCAACCACGATGAACGCCGCGCCATTTTGCAGCAGTTCATCAAGGAGATTCGCGTCCGAAAAGACTATGAGATCTCGATCACCCTGAACGCCAGCTTCGACCAAGTAGAGCAGCTTAAGGCTGTATCAACCTACGATGGTGCGGAAATTTTTGAAGAAATTTCCGAAAAGGGGGCATAAAAGCGATGCGCTTGCCCGCAGCACTGTGTAAAATTCAAAGAAAGAAGCGTGAAACCGATGGATTTTCAAAAAGTACATGGATGACCCCGCCCGGTTTGCATCCGACTTCAGGGTTCGGAGCCCGGCACGGTCCGCCAAAGTTTTTTAGGCATAAAAAACGCCGCATCATACAAAACGATGCGGCAAATTGGTGGACCTAGAGGGATTCGAACCCTTGACCTCTCGGATGCGAACCGAACGCTCTCCCAGCTGAGCTATAGGCCCATATTTAGGGGCGTGACTCGGTTGGGCGACCAACCGACATACTCCCCATTTGAATGCCCACAACTCTGTGGGGCACAAAAGCGATACGCTTGCACTCCCAACTGAGCTATAGGCCCATGTGATGACCCTGTAAGTGTAACTCTGTTCGGGAAATTTGTCAAGTATTTTGGGCAGGGCCAAAAAGCATAGCTCAGCGGTTGCCTAGCTGCCAGAAAGCAACAGCGCTGGCAGCGGCAACGTTCAGGGAATCCACGCCGTGGGACATAGGGATTTTTACGGTGTAGTCACAGGCGGCAATGGTGCTGTGGGCAAGGCCGTCACCCTCTGTGCCCAGCACGATGGCGAGCTTCGGCTCGGCGGAAAGAGCGCTGTCGTCAATGCTTACGGAACGGTCGCTCAGAGCCATGGCAGCAGTCTTGAAGCCAAGACTGTGCAGCTGAGCAATGCCGTTTTCCGGCCAGTCGGCAGGGCAGGTGCCGATCTGCGCCCAGGGCACCTGAAACACGGTGCCCATGCTTACACGCACGGCACGGCGGCACAGCGGGTCGCAGCAGGAAGGAGTAACGAGCACGGCATCCATGTTCAGTGCAGCGGCGCTGCGGAAGATCGCTCCCACATTGGTGGAGTCCACAATGCCCTCCAGAACGGCCACCCGGCGGGCATTGCGGCAGACCTCTTCCACGCTGCACGGCAGCGGGCGGCGGAAGGCGCACAGCACGCCGCGGGTCAGCTCGAAGCCGGTCAGGCTGGCAAGGGTCTCGCGGTCGGCTGTGTACACCGGGGCATCACCGCAACGGGTCAGGATATCGGCAGCCGGGCCGGTGATCTGTTTACGCTCCATGAGCAGGGAGAGCGGTGTGTATCCGGCATCCAGCGCGCGGGCAATCACCTTGGGGCTTTCGGCAATAAAAATGCCTTTTTCCGGTTCCAGACGATTGCGCAGCTGCGCCTGCGTCAGGCGGGCATAGACATCCAGCTCCGGTGCGGAAAGGTCTGTGATCTCGACAATATTCGGCATAAGGAAGTTCTCCTTTGGAAAAGCTTTTTTCTTATTCTAACACAACCTGTGAGGGAATGCAAAGTGCGGGCCGTATTTTCGGCGCTGGCAGAGCGCCGGAATACACATGCCGGATATGTAAAACTGATATGGACCAAGCTGTAAAAATATATTATAATAGGGTACGAAAAGAGGGGAAAAGGTAATATGAAAACAAAACATCATGGGCAGATGTCAGAGTCCTTCCTGACGGCGGTGTTCCTTTCGCTTTCGGGCGGGCTGCAGGATGCCTATACGTATCTGTTCCGCGGTAAGGTGTTTGCAAATGCACAGACCGGCAACATCGTGCTGCTGAGTTCCAACATCATGGATGGTCAGTGGGATCGGGTGCTGCACTATCTGGTTCCTCTGTGTGCTTTTGCGCTGGGCGTACTGGTGGCAGAAAAGATGCGGGAGAGCTTTTGCAACATGCAGCGGCTTCACTGGCGGCAGCTGGTGGTGCTGGGCGAAGTGCTTCTGCTGTTCATTGTAGGTTTTTTACCGCAGGAGCAGAATCTGCTGGCAAACGCCATCGTTTCCTTCTCCTGCGCAATGCAGGTGCAGGCGTTCCGCAAGGTGAACGGCTATGCATTTGCCAGCACCATGTGCATTGGTGACCTGCGCAGCGGTGTGGAAGCATTCTGCATCTGGAGCAAGACCCATGAACCGAAAGTTAAGGACCGGATGATGCGTTATTTTGGCATCATTCTGCTGTTCGCGGTGGGTGCCGGTATTGGAAGCATGGGCGCAGCGCGGCTGGCAGGAAAGACCATCTGGATCTCCTGCGGGCTGCTGCTGGTAAGCTTTGCGCTCATGTTCATCCGGGAAGAAATCGAAGAAAACCCTGCGATCGAAAAGGATCTGGCTGAGATCCGGCAGGAGACACGGGAGATCGACCGGACTCTCAAGCAGGAACTGAAGGAAGAGCGCGAGGAACTGCATGAGGAATTACACGAGAAATTGAGATAAAGCACCGGACATCAAAAAAGGAGCCGCTGCGTGATGCAGCGACTCCTTTTGCTTGTCGAGAAAGAAAATTACTCAGAACGCAGGGCGGTGACGGGGTTGCACTTGGCTGCGCTGCGGGCGGGAATCAGACCGCCAAGGATCGTGAGCAGGGTAGCCAGAACGATCAGGACCAGTGCAGCCTTGGGCGGCAGCACAGCGGTGACGCTGGTGGTTCCTGCAATGGAGTGGATGAGCATGTTGCCGGGGATCAGCAGCAGCAGGCACAGGCCCACGCCGATCACGCCGGAGCACATTCCGATAATGAAGGTCTCGGCATTGAACACCTCGGAGACATTGTGCTTGGATGCACCGATGGCACGCAGAATACCGATTTCCTTGCGGCGTTCCAGCACGCTGATATAGGTGATGACACCGATCATGATGGAAGAAACCGCCAGCGAGATGGCAACAAAGGCCACCAGCACATTGCTGACCATATCCACGATCTTGGTCACGGCGCTCATCAGGGTGCCGACTGTATCCGAGAATACGATCACCTTGTCCTCTTCGCCCTGCGCACGCATGGCGGCGTTGTAGGCGTTCAGGCTGTCCACGATGCGGTTCTTGGCCTCAAAGCTCTTGGGGTAGATCCAGATGCTGCCGGGCTTGGCATAATCCGAATAGCCCAGTGCACCAAGAACACTGCTGTAGGAGGTGGTGCTGGACTGCAGGTTCATCTTGACCAGATCCACAAGGTCGTCGGTGCTCATGTTCACCTGCACGGCACTCTGGAACACGGTGGGGTCGATCTTCAGGGCATCTTCCACCTGACTGCTGAGCTGAGCGATGTTGTTCTGGATGGCGGACTGGATCTGCTGGCTGAACTGAGTGGTCAGCTGGGTCATCAGCTGCTGCATCACGGTGCTCATCTGGGTCTGAATGGCAGCGGTGAGTTTGGTCTGCAGAGCTTCGCCCAGCTTCTGGCTCAGCTGTTCCGAGTAGCTTTGCAGATAGCTCGTCATGATGCCCTGCAGGTTCTGCTGAAGCGAAGCGGTGAACTGCTCCTGCAGGCCGGTGGTGTCCAGCAGGTCGCCCATGGATTCGGACAGAAGCTGCTTGAACTGGTCGCTCTCCATATAGGAAGAGAAACCGATCTTATCCAGATTCAAGATGCCGTTGTCGATGATATAGCGCTTATAGCCATTCATGATCTTCTTCATCAGGCTCTGCAGCGCATCCTCCGAGACGGACAGGTCCATATCGGCAAACAGCTGGCTCAGATCCAGCGCGTCCATGTCCGGCAGCTCCACATCACTCATGTCGATGTCGCTCAGGTCCAGATCGCTCAGATCCAGCTGGAATGCGGACGGATCAAGGATGGAGGAAAAGTCAAAGCTGCCATCCTGCAGATCAAATGCACCGCTCAGGTCGAACTGCAGCTTGCTTGCATCGAACTGGAAGGCATCCTTCAGCATATCGGTATCCACCGAGAACAGGGAAGAAATGTCAAGATCGGGTTCGCGCTGGTCGGCATCAAAGCGCTCGCCGGTCAGCACGTTCACTTCCGGGTCGGCAAGCTGCTGCTTTACCACTTCACTTTCGGCTGCATGGTCGATGGCGTAGTAGGTGAGTGCATGGGTATAGGCAACGCCTATGGGCAGAATGGTGGAGCTGGCATCTGCGCGGGGCTGCACCACGCCCACGATGGTCAGATCTGGACTGTTTTCCACAAGCTGCTCCACATACGCTTCATCGTCGGAGCGGTTGCGCCAGATTTGGCGTTCTTCGTCATAAACGTAATAGTCCGAGCTGGTAACGATCTTATATTTCAGGCCCACAAAGGTATCGTAGGGGTAGGTGCCGTAGCCGGTGGGAGCCTGTGTGTTCTTGTTTTTTGCGTACTCCTGCAGAAAACGCATCATCACGCTGTCGTCCTCAATGCCCAGAATATAAAGAGCGTAATCGCTGATGCTGCCATCCGAATTCAGCACAAGAACGGCCTCGTTGTAGCTTTCCGGCCAGCGGCCTGCCTTGACATCGTACTGATCTTCGTACAGCGAAGGCTCTTCGGCCATCTCGGTAAACACGCTCTGATTGGTCATGGAAGAGACGATGCCGGCGGCAGAGGTGGTGTTGTTCAGCACAGAAAGGCTGCTGTCCGGGAAGATCTGGCGCACGGTGCCGTCCTTGTTCTGGCGGTAGATCAGCGGTGCGATGCCGTAGGAATACTCGATGGAAGCAGCATCCTCCGAGATGGTGCATTCGTCGCTGTCCAGATATTTTTTCAGGGAGGCAAGGTCATTGACGGAGGAATTATCCTCGGTCAGCTGGCTCAGCAGTTCGCGCACTGTGACCATGCCCTCCGGGGTGGAAGAAGCGCTGGTGGCGCCCACATTGGTGTTGTTGGCAACGGCGCTGGTGTAGCTTCCCGGGTCCAGCAGGGCGGCAAGGTCTACGCCGGTGGTCGAGATCTGCAGCGGATATTCCGAAAGGGTGGAGCGTTCCATCTCCTGGATATAATTGCTCACACCGGCCGAGAGCGAAAGGATGAGCGCAATGCCGATGATGCCGATGGAACCCGCAAATGCGGTGAGCAGGGTGCGGGTCTTTTTGGTGAGCAGGTTGTTGAAGCTCAGCGCGAGAGCGGTGAGCGGCGACATGGAAGAACGGCCCAGATTTTTGTGCACCGGCGGCACCTGAGCGGAATCATCCGGCGCAAACGGTGCGGTGTCCGATTGGATCACGCCGTCCCGCAGGCGGACGATGCGGGTAGCATACTGCTCTGCAAGCTCCGGGTTATGGGTGACCATGACCACAAGGCGGTCTTTGGCCACCTCCTTCAGCAGCTCCATCACCTGAATGCTGGTGTCGCTGTCCAGTGCGCCGGTCGGCTCGTCGGCCAGCAGGATGTCGGGGTTGTTGACCAGTGCGCGGGCAATGGCCACACGCTGCATCTGGCCGCCGGACATTTCGCTGGGGTGCTTGTGCAGCTGGTCGCCCAGACCTACCTGCTCCAGCGCCTTGGTGGCCCGGTTGCGGCGCTCGGCACCGGAAATGCCGGAGATGGTCAGCGCCAGCTCCACATTGGAAAGCACTGTCTGGTGCGGGATGAGGTTATAGCTCTGGAACACAAAGCCAATGGTGTGGTTGCGGTAAGAGTCCCAGTCGCGGTCGGTATATTTCTTGGTGGAGATGCCGTTGATGATCAGATCACCGCTGTCGTAGCGGTCCAGACCGCCAATGACGTTCAGCAGGGTGGTCTTACCGGAACCGCTGGGGCCGAGAATGGCGACGAATTCGTTGTCCCGCAGGTTCAGGCTGACATCATCCAGTGCTTTCTGCACCAGATCGCCGGTTTTGTATTCTTTCTTGATGTGGTTGAGTTGGAGCATGTGTGAGCCTTTCCGGCGCATCCTCGCAGGAACGCTGCCGCTGTACATTATAATAAACTGCCCGGATACAGGACCCGCAGCAAGGCGTTATACACTTCTATTTTACCGAAACAATATGAAAAAACTGTGTATATTTCAACGTAAATTTTGACCGGACCGGTATTTTTGGCTTTTAAAGCAGAAAAACAGGAAAATAAAGGAAAAATTGACGTGGAGGTTGAATTTGCGTCGCCGTCGTGCTATTTTAATAGCGGAAGATCCTGATAAAACAGAAAAGCATCGCGAAAGCAGAATTACACTGCCAATACGACGCAAAAAATCTGCGATGAACCGTAAGCACAAAATAAAATGCGTCGCAGAACAGAAAAACACGACAAAAAAACGCAACGAATGTGATTTTGATGTTTTTAGACGCTTTTTCAGGATTGAACCAGCCCTCTCTGCTCTTTAAAATAAGATAAGAAAAACAAGGAATGCCTTGAAAACGTCGCAGGACCTTGTAGCAAGGGAGGAAAAATTATGGAACGTACATTTTCACCTATGATCCGTCAGTTTTCGGCAATCGACGGGTTGCAGAAAGCATATACGCTGGTATACTCAATGGATACAGGCAACGAAAACGGCTGCTGCCTGACGCTTTGCCGTACCGGGAACCGGCAGTACATGCAAAGCTGCTACATTGCAGCTGCACCAGAGTTCTGCTACCGGATCCTGCGCTATCTGTGTGAGAATGGCGTCCAGCCGGAGATCTGGCAGGATGTGGTAGAAGAACTGACCGATACAGAACAGCTCAGGCAGAAAGGCGGCGCGTTGCGTGGAGAGTGAGCACACAGCAAAAACGCTGCAGATCGCCCTTGGAAGCTACGACCGCAAGGAGCTGCGGGTGGAAAAGAACTACCTGCAGGAGCAAAGCCCTGCGTTGGAGTGCACCTGCTTCCAGAACGGCGGCCGTCTGCTGGAACAGCTGCGTCAGGGCCGTCAGTTTGATGTTGTGATCCTCTGCAGCCAGCTGGAAGATATGAGCGGGCTGGAGTTTTTAATGAATATCCGCAGCATGGATCCCAAACCGAATGTTGTTCTGTTTGATGAGGGCAGGCGGCAGAATACGAGTGCCATTTGTCTGGAATCGGGCGATGGATTCTGCTATGTGGGCCATGCCGAACTGAAGAACCTGCTGTGGGAGCTGTACCGCCTGCCGGGACGGCAGAGCCAGCGCATGGAACGCAAGTGTCAGGAACTGTATGAGGGCTGGGGCATCCAGCTGCCGGACGTGAACTGCAACTATCTTTCCTGTGCGGTGGGCGTGGTGTACGGCACCAGCCAGAAGCTGGCCATCCGCAAGGAGATCCTGCAGGCGGTGAGCGAGCAGTACGATGTGTCGGTCTCTGCTGTGGACAGCGGCATCCGGCGTATGATCGACCAGCTGGAAGCAAAGCCCTCGGCCAAGTGGCTGCGCTTCAAGGACGAAAGCGGATTTGCGGACGAGAAACCTACCACTGGTAAACTGATCTACACTGTCAAGAATTATCTTCAGCGTCAGAAGGACGACTGAGCATAAAACACAGGAGGCGCAAGGGTATGGAGCAGATGCGGCAGAACGAGGCGGGTGCACTGACCGCGCAGGCGATCCCGCAGAAGGATGTGGAACAGGCATGCTTCCATGCACTGGGCCTGATCGGACGCAATTGCGAATATCTGGACCAGCACCTTGCGCATGTGGGTGCCGACCAGCAGACCCGGCAGGCGGTGAACGATATCAGCGCTGCGTCGGCAAGGCTGGACCGCACTGTGAACGAAGTGATGTCGCTGCTGGATTTTCTGCGCACCGAGGAAGACCCGCGGCTCTATCCGCTGGACCTGTGCCAGCTACTGCAGCAGGTCGCCGCACAGGCCGATATGGTGCAGGCGCAGCTTGGGGTGGAACTGACGCTGGACTATGGCGGCTGGACAGCCTGCCGGGTCATGGCGGACCGCAATGATGCAGAACTGCTGTGCCTGCATCTGCTCTCGAATGCCTTGCGGGCCTGCAGTGCGGGCGGCAAAGTGCGGCTGATGCTGCGCCGCAGCGAAAGCTTCTGGCAGTTGACGGTGATGGATAATGGCTGCGGCCTGCCGGAAGCAGGCGAGGATACATGGCTGGAGAACCGGCGCTGCTTTCTGGGCGGCGCAAAGCTGGGCCTGCTGCTCTGCCGCGAGTGCTGCCGCCGTATGGGCTGGGGCCTGCGGGTGGAGCGCGCACCGGAAAAGGGCACACAGGCAGTGGTGACCATTCCGCTGTGCACCGACCGCATAATGGAGCCGACGGTAGAGCTGAATACGGGCGGCGATACGGCACAGGCACAGCAGCATCAGTACCAGTTGCGCAATATGCTGGTGCGGGAGCTGCGTACCATGCCGGAGCGCGGCGACCCGGACGAGCTGTGATGCATGCTGCATGATTGCATTATAATAATGAATAAGGACTGCCGCGGGGGAGATGCTCCTGTGCGGCAGTCCTTTTTTGTTGGCAAAGGTTAAAAAACTTTGCCGAGACACCGGTGCAGCCGCATAAAAAGCGACAAGTTCACAAAATGTTTAACTTTTTGAGCGGAAAATACTATTTTTTCTGTGTAAAATAAGGGACGCTGATTGATTGTGCCGCAAAATTGGATTATAATACATTTGTATGCGAATTGACAAAATGATTCGTTAACAAACTAATTTTTGGCAAAGAAATTGATTTTGCCGTCCACCGGGGGCTTTGCCTCCGGCATTTGTCCTTAGGAGGAAAAACAACGTGAGAGTAGGTCTTGACATCGGCAGTACCACCATCAAGTGTGTGGTGCTGGATGAACATGATGCGCTGCTATATTCTACATACGAACGGCATTACAGCCATATTCTGGAAAAGGCGCAGGAGCTGCTGCGCCGCATCGATGCCGAGCAGTTGCACGGTCAGAAGGCGTTGCTGAGCATTTCCGGTTCGGCGGGCATGGGTCTGGCCGACAGCTGCGGCGTGCCCTTTGTGCAGGAGGTGTTCTCCACCCGCGTGGCGGTCAAGCGCTTTGTGCCTGCCACCGACTGCGTGATCGAGCTGGGCGGTGAGGATGCCAAGATCCTGTTTCTGACCAACGGTACCGAGGTGCGCATGAACGGCAGCTGTGCCGGCGGCACCGGTGCCTTCATCGACCAGATGGCCACCCTGCTGAAAATGGGTGCCGACGAGATGAACAAGGCAGCAGAGAACGCACAGCGCACCTACACCATTGCGTCCCGCTGCGGCGTGTTTGCCAAGAGCGACGTGCAGCCCCTGATCAATCAGGGTGCCCGCACCGAGGACGTTGCTGCCAGCATTTATAAGGCTGTGGTCAACCAGACCATTGCAGGCCTTGCACAGGGCCGTCCCATCAAGGGCAATATCCTGTATCTGGGCGGCCCGCTCACCTTCAGCAGCGTGCTGCGCAAGAGCTTTGACGAAGCGCTGAACGTGACCGGCACCTGCCCGGAGAACAGCCTGCTGTATGTGGCACTGGGCGCTGCCCTCTATGCCGACAAGGCTTTCGTTCTGTCTGAGGTGGCCGATGCGCTGGACCAGTATGCTGCCACTGCCACCTACGCCAGCGAGCCGCCGCTGTTCGCCAGCAAGGAGGAGTATGAGGCGTTCCACGCCCGCCACATGTCCCACAGTGTGCCGCGTGTGCCGTTCAGCGCCCAGTGCGGCCCGGTGCATATCGGCATCGACTCCGGCTCCACCACCGTCAAGCTGGTGGTGGTGGACGAGAAGAGCCAGATCCTTTACACCAACTATCAACCGAACCTCGGCAACCCGCTGCCCCTCATCCGGGAACAGCTGCTGAAAATTTACAAGGAGCACCCGGGCCTGCAGGTGGCCAGCGTGACCACCACCGGCTACGGCGAAGAGCTGGTGAAGAACGCATTCCGCTGCGATTACGGTCTGGTGGAAACGGTGGCGCACTTTACCGCTGCAAAATACTTTATGCCGGATGTTGATTTCATCATCGACATCGGCGGGCAGGACATGAAGTGCTTCAAGATCGAGGATGGAGCCATCAGCAACATCTTCCTGAATGAAGCCTGCTCCTCCGGCTGTGGCAGCTTTTTGCAGACCTTTGCACAGGCACTGGGCTACGATGTGAAGAAATTTGCCAGCTTGGGCCTGTTCGCAGACCGCCCGGTGGATCTGGGCAGCCGCTGCACCGTGTTCATGAATAGCTCGGTCAAGCAGGCCCAGAAGGACGGCGCAAGCATCGAGAACATCTCGGCTGGTCTGTCCATCAGCGTGGTCAAGAACGCACTGTACAAGGTTATCCGCGCATCCAGCCCGGAAGAGCTGGGCCGCAAGATCGTGGTGCAGGGTGGTACCTTCTATAATGAAGCCGTGCTCCGCGCCTTTGAAAAGGAGATGGGCGTGGAGGTCATCCGCCCGGACATTGCCGGCTTGATGGGCGCTTACGGTGCGGCTCTGTTCGGCCTGCGCCAGAGCCAGAAGGCCCACAAGACTGCTTCTGCCATGATGAACGAGCAGGAGCTGGAAGCCTTTGCACAGAAGGTGGTCAGCGTCAAGTGCGGCGGCTGCGGCAAC
>ULSY01007689.1_pt1 | contig 20091 bp, 10 predicted proteins | sample 1957201 | NCBI WGS metagenome assembly ULSY01 (sample SAMEA4835723, study PRJEB28245) | human gut metagenome | biome: gut microbiome; material: fecal sample | place: Denmark | collected 2008
TCCGAATCTGCAATCGGAAGCAGGTAATGAGTCGGTGAAGTAAACTTCCAAGCACGATCTAATACCACCGGACGGAAGAAATCCTCATCTGACACACCATCTGTATTAAGAGCAGAGGGATTGTGGTCTAAAACATGCTCCAATTCTTTCCACCTTGCCATGTCCCAACGGTAGTGTCCTTCGAAACTCAACTCAATGATACGTTCTTGACGAATTATTTCAATTAGCTTATCTTTTGTCAACGTAGCAATTCCTTCCCATGATTTTTCTACGGTCGGTATACCGGCATGTTCTCTTATTTTGTTCAGTGCTGTCTTGGCAATGTTTAGTTCACCGGCTTCTGCTGCAGCTTCTGCAAGATTCAAATACAGTTCACCCAAACGAATAACAGGCCATGGATAATTCTGGAACCCGTTCCGGGTATCATAAGTAGGCGTACACCATTTTTTTACTAAATATCCACTCAATGAAAAGTCTGTAGAACGGCTTTGTTTTCCATGATTGTCTGATTTACGGAACATAGTAACAATTCTGCCTTCATTATAGCCTTCACGTTGCATTTCAAAATATCCGTTATGAAATGAAACCCATGAATAGAAACGAGGTTCACGTTTCAAGTTGAGGTTACACGTGCTACGTCCTTCATACTGTCCTATCTTAAAATAATCATCAGGACTGTAGTATTTCGGATCTTCGTCAATCGGAAGCCCGTTTTTTGTATAGAATACTTTCACAAAATCTAATGTGGGACCTACTCCATTCCAGCTATTACCTCCATTCACCGGATCACGTGGAGCAGATTGATTTTGTGGTCCATAAACACCTTCCGTACGGGTATCCGCCCAAATGACTTCCATATTCTTCTTATCCATAATTTGCATCTTCAAAGCATATTGGATTAAATCCTTAGGCCAACACTCTTCAGGTATTTCGCTTTCATTAGCAATCTGGAACTGAGTGTATTTCTGTTCTTCCGCCAGCGTCAACGCTTCTTGACAAGCCGTAAGCGCAGTATTCCATTTAGATGGGTCATAATCCAATGGCATCAATGGCTCGTTTGTCTCCGGATCGTAAAGAGATGAGTTGGCATAAACACTATTGCCATTGAAAAGAGGAGACGCCGCATACAAATAAAGCCTTGCTTTCAGCGCTTTGGCAGCCAGTTGTGTAGCTCTACCGTAGTAGGATGATGATTGGACAGCAAGCAATCCGTTGTTGTAAGATTCGTCATACTTGTCAGCAATCCATTTTACGCATACGTCAAACGGACTTCGCTTCAGTTTCTCCGTACTACTTACACTAACCTCGTGATCCATAATGATAATCGGACCATACGCACGCAGTAACATGAAGTGGTAATACGCAATCAAAAAATTAGCTTCTGCCTTATATATAATTTTCAATTCTTCTTCCATACGTGGCACAGCATCTACATTGTTTATCAGCGTATGACAACGACGTATACCTGCATACATACGACTCCAATACGCGAAATCACCTATATTGGCCGCCGTATGTGTCCCCTCAAGAAACTTCCGGTCATAATCGGTAAGACAATCACCTCCCTGATATAGATAACACCCCTCTCGTTCTTTGGGCATAAAAGCATAACAAGAATATAAATAGCGTTCAGCTGCATTTTTATCTTTAAATGCATCTTCTTCAGTCGGACGTTCATCAGGAACGATATCCAAATAGTCACAAGAACTTATCCCTGCTACCAGAAAAATAAGCAATAGAGCTTCGTATAGTTTGTTTTTCATAAATCCGGTTTATTTATTGATTGAAAATTGAACACCTACATTAAACACTCGTTGAGTCGGATAGGACAAGCCACTACCGCCTCCCATTTCAGGATCCCAATGTTTGAATGGAGAGAACGTCAACAAGTTAGATCCTCTCAGATAAACGCGGAAAAACTTATGGTTGAATCCGACCTCTAAATTTTTCAACTTAAGGAATGCACCGTTGCGTTGCCAATACGTAGACGCTTTTGTATTGTTTTCATTGTCACGTTTACTGAGACGCGGATATTCAGCATAGATATTTTGGTTGGTATCACTCCAATAATCATCGGCTATGAACTGTAACACATTGCGTGTACCTTCAGCTCCAAAAGGATGAATACCACTCATCATAATAGACACACGAGCTGCACCTTGAAAAAAGAAAGAAAAATCAAACTTCTTATAACGCAATGAAGGACCGAAACCATATACTATTTCAGGAGTCGTCGGCATACCTGTATATTGACGGTCGTTTGAATCGATAACATTGTCATAATTGCCATTTACGTCTGGCAAGTTCTTGTATTTGATATCACCTCCGTTCACCCAACCTCCAAGGTTTTGTTTCGGATTGCGTTGTACCTCGGAATTATCAATAAAGAGGCGCTCCGCAATGTACAGGAGCTGCTGATCGACAGAATGTCCCACACGTGAGATATTGGGATATTTCTGGAAATCCGGCTCGTCATATTCAAGCACTTTATTGTGAGCATACGTAAATGTTCCCTTGAATGACATATCGAAATCCTTATTGAATCTTTTCGCATAGTCAATAGAGAAATCAAGTCCCTTATTTTCCACCTTACCAAGATTGCCATACATTTTCGTCGAAAGGTTCATCCATTTATCTTTTCCATTTGTTCCCCAGTAGTCCGGAATCTGTTGACGCTCCATGAAGATATCTTTACGTATCTCTTTAAAGATATCGAACGTTATATTCAGTTCATTCTTGATACCCAAGTCGATACCTAAGTTCCATTTGCTACCTACTTCCCACGTAATGTCATTGTTGGCATAACGGATATATTTCGGACCATTTTTTGAGATGTTTTGATCCCGGCCTGTTGTATATCCAAGGTCACCGTTTTCCAATTCTATGTCTGAAAGATAAATGTAACGTTCACCTCCAATCTGGTCATTACCTACAAGTCCCCAAGAAGCACGCAGTTTCAAATTAGTCACCACATCGGAAAATTTCTCAAAGAACTTTTCACGGCTGATATTGTACCCTACTGCCACGGAAGGAAAGAAGCCAAAACGATTTCCTTTCGCAAAGTTCTCACTACCATTATATCCGAAGTTCAATTCAGCCATGTAACGGTAGTCATAAGCATAGGTGAAACGACCAGCAAATCCTTGCTTGCGTTGCGGAAGTGAACCAATGAGATTCTCCGGAGCGTTACCATTGTATTGGTCTTGGTTGTAAAGTAACATTCCGGATACATTGTGTAGCGTATTGAACGTGCGGTTATAGTTAATCATCGCTTGAATATAGAGACGACGGTCACCACCCGAATCATTATCTGTTTTCAATACTGTACTTTGTTCAGAACCAATTCGATTCAACGTGTAGTCCGACAAATTATCGGCATTATAATTTATTACTTGAAACTGATTATAACCAGCTGAACGATTGGTGTTCGTATAGCTCCAATTCTTGAACGAAAACAAGGCTTCTGCAGAAAGACCTTCGGTGAGGAAATCAAGTTTTTGTTCAAATTTCAAGTTAGCCATAACCGTGCTTTCAAATTGTGACTGATATCCTCTTGCCATTTCAGCGTATGGATTACGGAAACCACTATTATATTTACCACCCGATTTTCCACCCCAACGGATATAGTCCACATTTGGATCGTCCGGGAAGCGTATCGGGAAATCGACGGGATTGGATTCCATAACCATACCAAATAGGTCACTAGTTTTAGAGGTAGGACCAGAATAATCTCTCAATTGCACGTTCAGGTTTAACGACAGTTTGCTTGATTTGGATAAATTAAGGTTGAAGTTATTTTGGAACACATATCGCATGATGTTGAGGTTGTTTTTATAACTAAAATCATCAGTGTTGCGCAACACTCCACTATCGTGGTTGACAGACACACTACTAAAATAATCCAGTTTTTTGGAGCCACCTCGAATAGTAACATTGACATTTTGATTCATAGCACCACTACGGAACAATTCATCATACCAATTCACATTAGGATAAATAAGCGGATTCAACCCTGCCCTTGTACCGGCAATCTTATTGTCGGAATAAAGCACCTCGCCTGTTCCACGTGTCAACACGGCTTCATTATACATTTCCATATAACGTACACCGTCAACGAACTTCGGTGTTTTAGTATGGGTGGAATACGCGTTTTCCACACGAATATTAACAATAGCCTTGTCGCTTTCACGCCCCGATTTGGTTTTGACAATCATCACACCATTTGCACCACGTGAACCATAAAGTGCCGTAGCCGTCGCATCCTTCAACACGGAGAAACTCTCAATAACTTCCGGATCGATAGCATTCAAATCACCGCTCGAAGCTTGCACACCATCAATGATAATCAATGGACTCCTTGTGCCATTGAAAGTAGAGATACCGCGAATCCAAAAGTCAGCTCCATCAGCCCCTGGTTCACCGGAACGCTGCACAGCAACAACCCCAGCCAAGCGTCCGGCAAAGCCTGCAGACAGCTGAGAACTAGGTACTTTCAGTTCGTCAGGTTTCACCATCTGTACCGAACCAACTACTGATTCTTTCTTCTGCGTACCATAACCTACTACGACCACTTCATTCAATGTTTGTGAAGATTCCTTCATGACCACTTTTACAAACACACCTGCGCTAGCTTCCATCTCGACCGGATCGTATCCTATATAAGAGATACTCAATGTCACTTTCTTAGCAGGTGCTGTCAACACGAAGTTACCATCAATGTCAGTGATGACACCGGTCTCAGTATGTCCCTTCAAAACTACGGACGCACCGATAACGGGTTCTCCGTTTCCATCCCGAACAGTACCCTTAATCTGGTATTTCTCATTACTGGCATTGCGTACTTCTTCTCTTCTCTTCAACACAATGTCGGTGCCATTAATCACATAATCCACTTGAGTATTCGCGAATATTTCATCAAGGACTTCGGACAAATTCATTTCCTTGACAGAGAAAGATATTTTTTGCTTAATGTTGAAATCTTTCGTGTTGTAAAAGAAGGAGTATCCCGTTTTTTTCTCAATTTCCTTGAGTGCTTTTTCAATAGTTATATCCTGAAAATGAAATTCCATAGCTGTATTTTGAGAAAGAACTGTCTCAGCATACGAAATTCCAATGGACATGAACATAAACATAATAAAGAACCTCATGAACAAAGGGATTTTACAAAATGTCCACAAAAAAACATTTTTTCGGACATTTCTTTGATTGTAATTACATAAATACATAACTTTACAGTGTGATTTAAGATTGGTAAAAAATGATTGGTGCTTGTTGACAGACAAGCGTTCTCGTTTTTTCAATATAGAAAAGCATGACAGTGCTTTTCTATATTTTTTGTGCTTTTCTTTTAAGATGGTGCTTTCATAGTATGTTAATAATTAAGATGATTAATATAATTCTATTATTGTTTCTTCTTCATTGTTTTTTGTGTTATTTTTCTTTATGATACGATATTTAAACCGACAAGAAATAGAAAGGTTCTTTATAATCTGCTCCACCCCCTGTTTTCTGATTGTACCTGTAAAACGGCTATTCTGCAATTCATCATTGATGATACGGAATATCACGTGGTATTTCTTAGATAAGATATCAAGTGCTTCCTGAAGCGGGCAGTCTTCAAGAACAATCTTTCCGTCTTTCCAACCTATTTCTGTTTCTAGATCAACTTCTTCCACTTTAGATGTTGCCGTTTTAGCATCATAAGAAATCTTTTGCCCCGGTTGTATTAACACACTTCTTTCTTTTTTATTAGCTGTACGGCTAATAAACTTAACCGCTCCACTAACCAGTGTCGCACTTGTTCCTTGCTTGTTAGTCTTGACATTAAATTCTGTTCCCAACACTTCGACTTTGGCTTCTGAAGCAGTATGAACAATGAAATGTTTATGATTTTGCTTACGTACTACAAAATAGGCTTCTCCATTTAGATACACCCTGCGTTCCTTGGTAAAGTGAGTGGGATACTTCAATGTCGTCTGAGAATTCAGATAAACCGTACTACTATCCGGCAAGAGTACGATAGAAATTTCATTTTCATTTCCACTCGCTTCCATCCACACCATGGCAGTATTATCTCCCCCACTGTTATCTGAAAACCAATAAATAGTACCCAGAATAAGAATGGGGAGAGCTAATATTGCTGCTGTCGTTCTTATATATCGCCAAATAAGTTTGTGTTTCCGCTGCTCTACCCGGCTCCAGAATTTTTGTAACGCCTGCTGGGGGGATGCCTCTTTCGAAACATGCAACAGGCGTGTAGCTACAAAAATTCGTGCCACTTGCTGAGCCATACGTCTATTGGCCTCAGAACTATGTATCCATTCCTCTACTTTTTTTTGTTCTTCTTCGTTGACCTCTTTTTCAAAATAGCGGAGTAACAAAGATTCATCTATCATTTTCTGTTCTTGCATAATTGATATCGTAAGCGTTTTATTACCTGCTTACGTATACAATACACAGAAACCAAAGGATGTACTAAACAAAAAATGATTTTTTTTGTTGTTCGATAAAAAAAATAGCAGATGAAAAAATAGAGCTGGTTCTATCAGTCAGATTCAGCCACTTATGGTTATTTAGCAGTTACCACATCAAACTAGAGAACCATGGCTGAAAATACTCTTTCAGGCGGACAACCATTTTACAGCCAAGCCATAAATTTACTGAGCAAATCGATAATTCTTCGTATAAGCCGTGAGTATGGAGGTGAACGAGAAAATTAACTCCACGAGACCCTCACCTTCTTCTTTAATTCAATCTTCGAGGGCGTAGGACATCATCCGAAGTTTGGTAAAGAAAAGGGGGCATTATAGTATAAAACCATAAATAGCCAATATGGGAAGATAATCTTTCAATCTCTCTCGTAGGATTTTGAGAGATTGCAAAATACGGTAATCTACCGTTTTAATGGACACTTGCAATACCTCGGCTATTTCTTGACGGGTTTTGTTTTGAAAGCGGTGCATAGTGAAAGCCTGACGGTAGGAAGGCGGTAATTCATCAATAGCCTCTTGAATGAGTGATTGCAGTTCGTTGACAATGGATAAATCAATAAACTCATAAAAAGTATCCTGCTCTTGCTCAAACCACGATGATTCTTCAAGTATTTCCTTTTTTTGCTTCCGAAGCACATTGAGGCATCTGTGTCTGACAGAAGTGATCAAATATTGTCGTAAAGAAGAAGTCGTACCCAACACAAAAGTTACCCTGTTTTCCCATAGCCACATCATCAATTCCTGCAATACTTCTTTAGCATCCTCTGCAGACACATAATAACGACTATACTCATATAATAAGGTATAGTACTTCATGAAAAAGTCATTGAAGGCTTTCTTGTCTCCTCTACTGATAGAATCCCACAGTACTTTGTCTTCATCTATCATTAATTCTATGTCAGGTTCCATAGACATATTGGGCCATTTTAAGATAATTCAAGTCATTATTATTTATAATTGGCAAATATACACATCTTTTTCAGAAAAACATCTAATGTATTGATTTAAAATATGAATGAAGTCATTGAACCAGTCACCGAAGATTTAGTCAGCATACAGATTATAGTTTCCGAAGAACTCATTGGACAAGGTTGTTTTCCATACATCGGATATTTGTTCTCCTTAACCCAGTTTTTCATAAGTCCCGAAGCCTTCAACTCCACTTTTTCCCCTTCATCTGTCCGATAAAGAATACGTTTGCTATTACTACTTTCGCCATACAACGAATTCACCTATTCCTTATAAGTCCCGGCGTTTACTATTACCGTATGTTTAAATATAGATATATCCTAACAAACGAATAACATTTGAGATATATTATTATGTTTGATGTGCATAGAAAGATCTGATTTTTCTTTCTGTTTCGTATCAAGATATTGAACTTGTCATTATCTTTGCAGCGTTATTTTAAACTCTTAATTTATATCGTGTTATGAGAGCTAAGAAGTTTGCATGCTGTTTGATGGTCATGTCATTGCTGGCAGGTATTTCATTTATTTCCTGTGGCAATAGCTCCAGGGCGAAAGTAGAAAGTGAAGCAGCACAGACAGGAGAAGATTTCAAGTCGTTTCTGGATAAGTTTACTTCCAGTGCGGCGTTTCAGTATACTCGTGTCAAGTTTCCGTTGAAAACGCCGGTTACTTTATTGGCGGATGACGGGGAAACTGAGAAAACGTTCCCTTTTACGAAGGAAAAGTGGCCGTTGCTGGACAGTGAAACGCTGAAAGAAGAACGTATCACTCAGGAAGAGGGCGGTGTTTATGTATCTAAGTTTACGCTGAACGAACCGGCGCATAAGGTATTTGAGGCGGGATACGAAGAATCGGAGATCGACTTACGTGTGGAGTTCGAATTGCTGCCCGATGGAAAATGGTATGTAGTAGATTGTTATACCGGCTGGTATGGATATGATTTGCCGATTGCAGAGCTGAAACAAACCATTCAGCACGTGCAGGAAGAGAATGCGGCTTTTAAAGAACTTCACCCTTAAAAGCAGGACCGGCAGAGAGCATATCGGTCATTATCTATAAGATATAGCACATAATTTGAACTATTTTGTACGATTTGAACCCCTCTTTCCAACAAAAGAGGGGTTTCTTTGCATTCGGGAGATGAACAGGTGATCTTCTCTGTAAATACCGGCTAATGATAAACCGATTTACCATCGGACCTAAAACGATATATTCTATGATAAAGCAATCTTTTACTCTGTCAGTGACAATGCTGATATTGTCTTTTCTCTGTCCGGCATTCCTCAATGCGCAGATAGTTACGGATGAGCGGATGTTCTCTTTTGAAGAGCCGCAGTTACCTGCCTGTATAACCGGTGTTCAGTCTCAGTTAGGCATATCCGGTGCACATTATAAAGACGGGAAACATTCGTTGGAATGGACCTTCGAACCGAACGGGAGACTGGAACTCCGGAAAGACCTGAAGTTTGAAAAGAAGGACCCGACAGGGAAAGACCTGTATCTTTCCGCTTTCATCGTATGGATATACAATGAGCAGCCTCAGGACGCTGCTATCGAGTTTGAATTTCTGAAAGACGGCCGTAAGTGCGCTTCTTTTCCTTTCGGCATCAATTTCAAAGGTTGGCGTGCGGCATGGGTCTGCTATGAACGCGATATGCAAGGCACGCCGGAAGAGGGAATGAACGAGCTCCGCATCGTGGCTCCCGATGCAAAAGGACGCCTTTTCATCGATCATCTGATCACTGCGACAAAGGTGGATGCCCGTCAGCAGACAGCCGATCTGCAAGTCCCCTTTGTCAATGCCGGTACTACCAATCACTGGCTGGTACTCTACAAACACTCCCTCTTGAAACCGGACATCGAACTGACTCCCGTAAGCGACAGGCAGCGGCAGGAAATGAAACTGCTGGAAAAGCGTTTCCGTGACATGATCTATACCAAAGGGAAGGTGACGGAGAAAGAAGCTGAAACCATCCGTAAGAAATACGACCTCTATCAGATAACCTATAAGGACGGGCAAGTGTCCGGAGTGCCCGTTTTCATGGTGCGTGCTTCCGAAGCCTACGAACGGATGATTCCGGACTGGGACAAGGATATGCTGACCAAGATGGGAATAGAGATGCGTGCCTATTTTGACTTAATGAAACGGATTGCCGTGGCTTACAATAACAGTGAGGCAGGATCACCGATCCGCAAGGAGATGAGGCGGAAATTTCTTGCGATGTACGACCATATCACCGATCAGGGAGTGGCTTACGGTAGTTGCTGGGGCAATATTCATCATTACGGATATAGCGTGCGCGGACTTTATCCGGCTTATTTCCTGATGAAAGATGTATTGCGGGAAGAAGGAAAACTGCTCGAAGCGGAGCGTACGTTGCGTTGGTATGCCATCACCAACGAAGTATATCCCAAGCCGGAAGGCAACGGAATCGACATGGATTCTTTCAATACACAAACCACCGGGCGTATCGCAAGCATTCTGATGATGGAAGACACACCGGAGAAGCTGCAATACTTGAAATCCTTCTCCCGATGGATTGACTACGGTTGCCGTCCTGCACCGGGACTGGCCGGTTCTTTCAAAGTGGACGGAGGAGCTTTCCATCACCGTAATAACTATCCTGCCTATGCCGTTGGAGGACTGGACGGGGCAACGAATATGATATATCTTTTCAGTCGGACAAGCCTTGCCGTTTCCGAATTGGCACACCGGACGGTCAAAGATGTCTTGCTTGCCATGCGTTTCTACTGCAATAAACTGAACTTTCCCTTGTCTATGTCCGGGCGCCATCCCGATGGAAAGGGGAAATTAGTTCCCATGCACTATGCGATAATGGCAATTGCCGGAACTCCCGATGGAAAGGGTGATTTTGATAAAGAGATGGCATCCGCCTACCTGCGTCTCGTATCTTCCGATTCTTCTTCTGCGGAACAGGCACCGGAATATATGCCGAAAGTTTCGAACGCTCAGGAGCGTAAGATTGCCAAACGACTGGTAGAGAACGGTTTTCGTGCCGAACCCGATCCGCAGGGTAATCTCTCGCTAGGCTATGGCTGTGTATCTGTGCAACGGCGTGAAAACTGGTCGGCTGTGGCACGCGGACATTCACGCTACCTTTGGGCAGCCGAACATTATCTGGGACACAACCTCTATGGACGTTATCTGGCACATGGAAGTCTCCAGATACTGACAGCACCTCCGGGACAGACAGTGACTCCCGCCACCAGCGGATGGCAGCAGGAAGGTTTCGACTGGAACCGTATTCCGGGAGTGACTTCCATCCATCTCCCGCTGGACCTGCTCAAAGCCAACGTGCTGAATGTAGATACATTCTCCGGAATGGAAGAGATGCTTTATTCGGATGAAGCCTTTGCCGGCGGCCTGTCACAAGGAAAGATGAATGGTAACTTCGGAATGAAACTGCACGAACACGATAAGTATAACGGAACGCATCGTGCGCGAAAATCCTTCCATTTCATCGATGGAATGATCGTTTGTCTAGGCTCGGATATCGAGAATACAAACACGGATTATCCAACGGAGACGACCATCTTCCAACTGGCGGTGACAGATAAAGAGGCACATGACTATTGGAAGAATAATGCGGGTGAAGGAAAAGTATGGATGGATCATCTGGGTACCGGATATTATGTGCCGGTTGCTGCAAGATTCGAGAAAAACTTTCCGCAATACTCCCGTATGCAGGATACAGGCAAAGAAACGAAAGGAGACTGGGTATCATTGATTATCGACCATGGGAAAGCACCGAAAGCGGGAAGCTACGAATATGCCATTCTGCCGGGAACCGACCGGAAGACGATGACTGCCTTTGCAAAGAAGCCTGCCTACAGCGTATTACAGCAAGACCGGAATGCACATATCCTTGAATCGCCTTCGGATAAGATAACTTCTTATGTGCTTTTTGAAACTCCCCAGTCACTGCTTCCCGGTGGATTATTGCAGCGTACGGATACGTCCTGCTTAGTGATGGTCCGTAAGGAATCTGCTGATAAAGTATTATTGACTGTAGCTCAACCGGATTTGGCATTGTATCGTGGTCCGAGTGATGAGGCTTTCGATAAAGACGGAAAACGTATGGAGCGCAGCATCTATTCCCGCCCGTGGATTGACAATGAAAGCGGTGAGATTCCTGTGACGGTGACTCTGAAAGGCAGGTGGAAGGTAGTGGAGACCCCTTACTGCAAGGTGGTATCCGAGGATAAAAAACAAACGGTGCTTCGCTTCCTCTGTAAGGATGGAGCCAGCTATGAGGTAGAACTGGAGAAATAATCTTTTGTTCTGTGGCATGCTATCTGAATAATCAGATCCCCCAAGAGCATTTACGGCCAAAGGAATCGGCTGTAATAGCAGCAATGAAAGCTGAGGAGCCTACATATCGGTCAGGCTCTCCACAGTGATTTGATAGCCGTTTTGCTCTCATGCTCTAACAAATGGTCTGTATCCTTTTATTCATCGTGGTTTTCGGTGTGGTAGCAACTGTGGTGGCAGGTATGAGAGCAAACGGTTGCTCTCACTCTGTCTCATCCTGATCTGTCTCATTTATACAATGTTATCTTTTGACTTACAGGATGTTAATAGCTGATTTCTCAACTGTTAACGTTTGATCTCTCAGCCATTAATAATTGAGAAATCAGCTATTAATGACTGAGAGATCATCCATTATTGACTAATAAATGATTTAATGCTTCCTAAAAGAACAGGGCAATTGAAATAACTGATACGGTTGAGTTAATCGGATCGGGCGGTCAAATCATCCGAATCGAGTATTTCTCCTGATTGTTTCATGGGGCGAAACTTTTGGTTTCATGCCTTGAAACCTTTAGTTTCAAGTAATGAAACCAATGGTTTCAACCTTTGAAACTAAAAGTTTCAAGCGTCTGAAACTTTTTGAAACAAATTGAGACTGACTAATAAGTCAATAGTATCATTAATTCCCTTCCCGAAGGAGGAGATTTAAGATACCACCGACTTTTTAGTCGGCCTTAAAATGATGTAGGAACTTAAATTCTGTTGAATGATCTTCTGCAAATTAGAACATGAACATAGCGACTGCTACAATACGGTTGTTGCTGACGGAGTGGGTGTCTATGATTTTACCATCCGATTTATCCAGCTTGCCGTACCATGCCGAACTCAATGTATACTCAACTCCGAACTTCCAGTGAGGAACGTTGTAGGTAAGTTCAGCTCCGGCAGTTACCAGTTTATCGAGGTTGGTTCCTGTTCCATAGAGTTTTTCAGAGACTAATTCGTCGCTTGTTCCTAAGTTTTTGGCGTATCCTACAAAGATTCCCGGTTTCCATTTTTGTCCGTAGACTACATTCAGCCAGGAACTGGAGAAGCGTATCGGAGTGTACTCCTGTTCTTTTGTCTTGTTGTCTATGTGCTTAATTCCAAATCCTCCCAAACCGGATGCTTGTGTCAGGTTGGAACCTAATACGCTTTTGGCGCCGATGAACCAATTTTTATTGGTATATTTTACATGGGCCTCATAAGAGAGGGTAGTAATACGTTCGTCTACTTTGTACGTATGTGGGATTGATATAGTACTATTGGTGGTCGGATCAAGCGTCGTTTCTTCCCATGAAGATTGAGTACGTGGCTTTAATGAAATCATTTCAATGCCGGCACCCGCCAGAAATCCTCCGTTTTTGTAATCTGCTCCGACATAAATCTCAGGGATGTTGCTCTTCTTTATGTATTCCTGACTTTTACCGGCAGGTCCTTGTGACAGATACTGAGACTGCCATACCAATGCTCCGGTCAACTGAAGGTGTTTGTTGTTGAAGCGATAACGAATCTGCGGTGCACGGCTGAACGGCTGGAACGGTGCTCCTACGGAAAGATTAAGAATCTGAGGAGAAACATCACCGAACAACGGATGCCATGTCTGACCTACCAGCACAGCCGACTTTCCCCAGTCCAGATTAAAGTATGCATGGCGCAGACGAATGGTGGAGTAAGAAGTTCCCGACCCGCGGAAGTCCACTTCCACTTTGGCGGATGTCTTGGCTGTTCCCAACTTCGGGCCTGCCACATCCAGTCCCAAACGGGAATATAATGTATAGAAATTACTGTTCGATGTAGCGTTCAGGTCTTCACCATTGCCGTCGAGCAATTCATCTTTGGGATACATGTAGAACAATCCGTCTACAGTTTCCTCGTTGGCACGGCTGTTATAGTAGAAGTCCGTGCGAATCTGTCCGTAGAATTTGAATTTAAAATCCTTTAATTGTGCGAAACTACTTGATAGTGTCATCAAGCAGAGAGATAATAGAATGTATTTTTTCATAATGTGCTTGTTAATAAACGGGCGCAAAATTACATAAAATAACTGATTATCAATCTACCGTTGATTAAAAAAGGCACCGACAGCCTGATAATATTTGCTGATATTCGTACTTTTATGAATCGCTTTCAGTACTTTTCTGTCGGTTTGGGGCGCCAGGTATTCCCAAAAGGTCTTCATTTTAGTCAGTAGCTGTCCCTCTCCTCCTTCCAATAGCACGTCGTAATTGTTGTACACGCTTTTGTGCATGGATTTCAGTCTATCCCTCATTTCATCGGGCGCAAGCGTACGGTTTTCTTTGTATTCCAGTGCTAAGGCCGGATTTGCCAGTAGTCCGCGTCCTATCATGATTCCCGCCAGGGAGGGGAATTGTGCGCTGATGCGTTGAATATCTTCCAAATTATGAATGTCTCCATTGTAGACAAGCGGAAGTCGGCAGACCTCCCGGAAAGCTGAGAATCCTTGCAAGTCGACTTCTCCTTTGTAACCTTGTTTGCCCAGACGGGGGTGCATGGTGATCTGGCGCAGAGGCAGGTCATTCAGTATGGGGGCGAGTGCCAGGCATTCATCCGGCTGTTCCCATCCCAGTCTCATTTTGACGGAGAAGCTGATCTGCGGATATCGGGTGACAATGCTGAGCAATGCTTTCACCTCTTCGGGATAAGGAAGAATGCCAGAGCCGTTATGACGTTTCGCCAGAAGCGGGAACGGACAGCCTAGGTTTATATCCACTTCCTGATATCCTTTTTCGATGAAAAGGGATAAAATCACTTCTGCTTTCTCTGCCGACGAGGCTATCAACTGAGGAATCAGGTGGGGTACCCCATTGTTCTCGGGTTCGATTCCCCGGACATCTCTGCGGCGAAAGTTCCCTTTTTCCAATCGTACGAACGGAGTATAATAGGTGTCTACACCGCCGAAGAAGGCGTCATGTGCATTGCGGTAAATTGCTTCGGTGTAACCTTGCAGCGGAGCAAAATGGATGGGTAGTGTATCTTGCATATCTTTTAATTTGCTACAAAGATACGGAAAAGTAAAAGAGAGGAACCTCACGGCCCCTCTCTTTTGGGTGTTAAATTGATTAAAGTCTGATTTTCATATACGTTTTTAACTGAAGGTTAGAAAAATCGTGCGGGTGATTGGTTGTTATTTAAGGGCGTTGAGCCATCCGGGTACATAGCCCAGACGTTCCCGCAATTGTGCCTCGTACAAAGATTCGGGGGATACCTTCATACCGGTACTTTCTTCGTATGTGACTTGTTGCTGCTCTTTACCGGGAAATTTCACATTCATACCGTGTGTACCGACTACGATAGGCGGGAAAATCTTCCACCATGTATCGCTGTCGCTCCACCATGCGAAGTTAGAAGCGTGAGAGTCTGTTCCGGTCACATTCAGATTCCATAGGGTGAGGTCGCCCAAGTGATTGGGGACTTCATTTTCATCGCCTCCTGCGCGGTAGTATACAAGTCCGCCGCTGCAATTGTCTATCAGCGTGGCACGGGGTTGTGTGGCGTGGGATTCGAAACAGGCGTCATTGCCCCAGGTTACGTTCCATAATACGGTTCCTACACTTGGCTTCGATACGCCGCAGCCGTGGAACTGCCCTTGACAACTCTTTCCGTATACGTCATTTCCTGCGCTTTCATCGCGGACTTTGCCGATAAAGACGCGTGAAGAACCTTGCGAACGTACGGCTGAATGTCCGCGTTTTCCACTGATACGGATATCATATGCCGAGCTGTTGGCAGATTCGGCAAAAGTAAGCGCTTCGCTGACACTCTCGAAGTGGACGTTGCGTACCCATGAATTGACTACACGTTGCAGCAGCAGCGGTTTGTAGGCTCCGTCGTATTGCCAGCCTACTTTAGCCTGTTCGGCGTGTCCTTCTCCGTGATGGGCGTAGCCGTCCAATGCGTTTCCTACGAAGCTCAGGTCTTCTATACCGACATCCTCCAGATATTTGTACGTGCGGATTTCCCATCCTTCCGTATCGTTATACTTGATGTCGATGTCGTGCATGATCGGTTCGTAGAAAGTGATCTTGCCGTTTGCAGCGGATTTTACCTGATGAAATTCGGTGATTTTTACTCCGTACAGGTCGTCGGAGCTTTGGTTGATGGAGATAGGGGCTTTCGCTATCGCCCAGTTCTCGTTGAGGGCAATCGGACCGATTTCCTTCTTTACCAGTTCCCTGTCTCCGCTGCGCAAGCGCAACTGTACCCACTGTCCGGAGGAGATTCCGGTGGTTCCGCTGACTTTCACGGTAAAGTCTCCGCGCTTGGCATTCTCGGTTACGGAAGCGAGCTTGGGGGAGTTACCGGCATTGTTCGGACCGTTGGTGTGCTTGATTGCCAACAGTATAGGTGATGAACTGAGATTGCTGATACTTGTCGGCAGATTAGGCGTTTCCATGATCAGACGGGTCTTGTCGGGACCGTCGCCTTTGATCACAAAGTTACCGCCATAGATTTCAATGCCACTGCTGACATTGTTGTTTTTCGAGTCAACGGCGTCCTTCTGCTTGCTTTCGTCGCGGGTGTTGTCGTCATCGTTGTGAAGAACGTAGTCGCCTGCGGGGAAATAGATTACAATCTTCGCGTTGGCGTTCAGCTTGTTGGTTCCGTTTACTTTTGTCATACCTTTCTCTTGCAGGATGCTGATCAGCGCTTCACGGGCGGTCATGTTCTTGGCGGTCATGCGCTCTTTTACGTTGATCACTTGGTATCCTAAAGAAAATGCGCCTTGCGGCGCACTTTCTCCATGATTATATCCGGCATACGAATAGTCGGGCAGCACATTGTTTTCTCCTGTCTTGAAGTGTTGCCAGGCTATTGCCGAGTTGGCATCTATCTTCGTGGTCAGCAGTTTTACCGGAAGTTTCACTACCCGGCAGTAACCTTCTTTCGAGAATATCTTGATGTAAATCTGTTCTTCGTATTCTTTCCCTTGCACGTTTGTTTTGGGGGCGGTGACGATCAGTTTGTTTTCCGTCAGTTTCACGCCCCATGTCTGGTTTTCGATGGTGGCTGTTTCCACGTTGGCTTGTTCTACCACGAACTCCTGCTTTTGTCCCAGACCGAAAGTGGCTGTGCCTTCATACTTGATTGTCAGGTAGAAGTCTTTTCCGTAGATGGGGACTTTTACTTGGCTGTTGTCGGCACGGATGGTAAAGGTGATCTGCCCGGTCGCTTCGTCGATGGTCACGTTGCTGAACAGGGAACTTGCGTTGGCAACGGCTTGCGTTCCGTCGGCAATCTGGTTGTTGCCTAGTTTGTTCCAGGTGCTTCCGTTGTCAATAGAGATCAGCCAGAAACCGTTTGCATCTACTTTCAGTTTCGGGGTGACGCCTGCTGTTCCCGCTTCGGGGATGGCGCTTACCGGTTTGTCGTTAACGAGCAGTTCGGTGGTCATGTCGTTGATGGTATATGCCCAGTGACCTGACGCGTTGACGCTGAACAAAGGCATATCGTTCATGTCTACTTTGCCGCTGTATATGGTTACAGTTTCGCCGTTACTCAGTTCGATGGTATAGTTGTCCTGTTCATCCTTGCTATATCCCACCACCAGAATCTTACCTTCAACCATCTGCTGATAGTTGCTGATGTCCGAGTTCATCTGTTCTATGCTCGCTTCCAGATTGGCTACCCGTTCTTTCAGGTTGTCAATGTCGGAGCGCAGATCATCCCGTTCGTCGCACGAGTAAAGTGCGACGAGGAGGGTGATACATATGATTGATATTACTTTTTTCATACGTTAGTCGGTATTAGTTGGTTGCACCATATTCGGCATATTCTGCATTCGGAACGAAGATACCGTTGGCGAGGTCGAAGGTGCCGCCGTCGAACGGATTGGATGTTAATGCTTTCAGTTCTTCTGCTCCTTCAAACGGTAGTTTGCCTCCATAGAACATTTGCCAGTTATAGGTCATAGTTTTGTAAAGGAGGTTATCTGCGCAAATATCTCCTGTTGGGGATGTTATCTGAGGACGAATGATGACTACATTACCTGTTCCGTCTGTATTTGTCCAGAAGATATTATTTTTAATAGAGGTTTTCGCCAGATTGCCTATGTTTACGTAGCCACCGGTATTTGTTTCCAAGTTTATAAATGTATTGTTTTCTATGGTCAGATTGGCTATACCTGAAGCTGACCCATTGAATAAAACCAATTGATTTACTTTACCTGACGGACAATAGAATGTGTTGTTTCTAAAGATGACATTGCCATAATCCTGATTCTTATTACTGCTGGTATTGATAATAAACTGTTGTGTAACAGCTGTTATCTTGATTGTACTATTTTCCATGCTGAAATTGGCAATACTCCTTTTGTCGTTAGTAATGGCACTTACAGGTTTGCCATTGAGTGCAATCTGACATTGATCAAAAGCTACATTAGCAAATGACTCGTCTGCATAAACAGTAAACAGATAATTAGTGAATCCTTCGGCTGCTTTAAATACAATGTTTTTACACAAGAAATGTCCAGTTTCGGTATTTTGTCTGAGTCTGATATAATTTCCTGTAATTGCCACTGTACTGATGTTTTGTGAATCATCTCCGATGAAAAGCAAATTAGCGGCATTTGTGGTGCTGTTATAGTTGACTGTAACTCCTCCTTTGATAAAATAGATGCCTGGAGTAGTGATTGTCTGATCAGTATCAATGTATGTTGCATTCTCGAATTTAGTGTTATTTACTTCAATTCCATTTACCGTAAATGTGGCTCCGCTATTATATAAAGCATAGTAGCTGTCAACTACCTCTACAGCCTTTACCTGAATCTTGGCAACGGCCCAACTGGCACCCTTATTAACCTGCACTGTTACGTCGGAACCGTTATCCGCCGTTGCACGTGTACTCATTGCGTTTGCCGGAGCTGTAATGCTCAATGTAGCTACATTGGTCGTTTCATCCGCTTCGCTCACAGTAGCCACCCATCCGGCAGGAGCAGTAACGATGATGTTTTCACCTTTCACTTTCACGGTTGTAGTGGCAGTCTTGCCATAGCCTATTTCCCAGTATCCGTTCTTCATTCCGGTTTTCGGTTCGGTGATTTCGCAAAGCAAGTCTTTTACGATAGGGATAGAGATAGCTTCCGTCTGTCCTTTCAGTTTGACAACGAAGAATTCTCCGGTTGAGTCTACGTATACTTCCTCAAAGAAAGAGTCTGCACTGCTTCCTCCGGAACCATCACTTACAGCAGAAACCTTTTTGCCGTCTGTGTCGAGTACGTCTTCCCAGCTGGTTCCGTTATCATAACTTACCTGCCAGAAACTTCCCTCGTCCGTAATCCGGAACTTGGGAGCTATACCATCCTTACCGGGAGTGCCCACAGCCTGAACAGGTGTACCATTCTGCATCAATACTTCACCGTTCACTACCCATTGACCCTCGTCATTGACAGTAATCTCAGGATAAGCTACTTCTCCCTTCGAGCCTTGTGTCAGTGAGATGGTTTCTCCGTTACTCAGTTTCAGTTTATATGTACCGTCTGTATTCGTCACTTCTGTGATAGTCTGACCACCTTCAAGCAGTCGCTTGATAGCTGTCATGTTATCGTTCAATAGACTGACTTGCGCTTCCAAAGACTCTACGCGGTCTTTCAGATTGTCAACATCGTCTCTCAAGTCGTCTGTATCGCACGCTGCCAATGCAAACAGCGCAAATGCGGTTAACATGATTGATTTAAAGTAATTCATAGATATAATGTATTAATTATTATTTTATTCGTTTATTGTTATTCCACTACGTTCACCACCATGTGATAAGTAGTCGTGGAGGAATGATCGATATTGGCATTACGAGCGAGGAATGTCACGTTGTAGATACCAATTTGATTGTAGGTATATGTGTACTTATCCAGACGCTGGGTAATATCCTTTACTTTCGTTCCCTGATCGGGGCTGCAAGAGTTAACGGTAATCAGATCGGAAACCAGCCAGCTGTATTTCAGCGGATCGTTGGCATTCGTACTATGGATGAAGAAGGAGCCGCCGCCTACACCTGTCAGGTTCCAGATACCGGATACGTTATTGGTAACTGTCCCGTATTCACGGTCTTTGGTCATGCTGGTCTGATCCTTCAGATTCCATTTGTTCTTCATATTGATCGGAGTAAAGCCGAAAGAACCGGCAGAATATTCTGCTTCCTGTCCGCTCGTCATCACATTATTGATGCGCATCCGCTCAAAGTACATCTTGGATTGTGCCACTGTATTGTCAATGCCACGGTAGCAGATAGCGATTGCAATCCGTTTGCCCATGTATTCTTTCATATCAAAACTGTATGGAGTGGCAAGATCGGCATTGCC
>ULSY01029398.1_pt1 | contig 19938 bp, 15 predicted proteins | sample 1957201 | NCBI WGS metagenome assembly ULSY01 (sample SAMEA4835723, study PRJEB28245) | human gut metagenome | biome: gut microbiome; material: fecal sample | place: Denmark | collected 2008
CATTAACTTCTTAAAATGTATAAATAACAGGATAGTTTGGGTTAAGTAATATCAGAAACACTTTTCCGAAAAGGGAGAAATTTAATAGCATAGAAACAGACAATTAAGAAACAAAATCTTGGTTGTCTTTTTTATTTGTAAAAAACATTTACAGCGACAGGGGCAGAAAGGAGACAGGAATCAGAATTCCAAGAATGTTAGACATTGATGTAGCAAATGAAAGAATATTAAAAGAGTATATTGATGGACCAACTATATATGATTTAGTGAAAAATGATACAATGAAAGATTTGTATTTGGTGCAAATGAGAGAAATGGCAAAGGTAGTATATGATGCAGGCTTGAATATCGATTATTTTCCGACTAATTTCATTGTACAAGATGAAAAGATCTTTTATATTGACTATGAATGTAACAATTACATGGATGAATGGAATTTTGAAAATTGGGGGATTAAGTACTGGTCTAAGACACCGGAATTTATTGATTATATGGAGCAGCATAGTTAAGTAACTCCAGATTTTGTTCAATCCAAATCTCTTATAATCCTCAAAACTTGTTGATTTTACACGAAAAAAACTATACTATAGATAGTACCTATTATTAGAGTCAGAGCGCAGGGCAGAAAAAGATACGAGGAAGTAATGATGAGAACAGAAGATAAAACAAGAATGACAGAGGGAAGCATTTCCAGAAAAATTATTTTATTTGCGATTCCGCTGTTTCTTGGAAATTTGTTTCAGCAATTGTATAACACGGCAGATTCACTGATCGTAGGAAATTATCTCGGCAGCAATGCGTTGGCGGCAGTCAGCTCATCCGGGAATCTGATTTTTCTGATGGTTGGATTTATCAATGGCATCGCAATGGGTGCAGGTGTTGTAATTGCCAGATATTATGGAGCGAAAGACAAGGAAAATCTGGAGAAATCAATCCACACAACGGTTGCGTTTGGAATTGCAGCAGGAATTGCATTGACAGTGATCGGCATGCTTTTAGCACCGAAGATTCTGGTGCTGATGGGAACACCCGCAGAAGTGCTTCCGGAATCTATCACCTATTTCCGCACTTATTTTGCAGGCTCTATCGGAGTGATCATGTACAATATTTTTGTCGGAATTTTGCAGTCGGTTGGAGACAGCAGACATCCGCTGATTTATCTGATCATTTCTTCCTGTATCAATGTGGTGCTGGATATTTTCTTTATTTCAGGATTGGGGATGGGAGTCGGTGCAGCCGCTTTGGCAACAGCGATTTCCCAATTTATAAGTGCATTCTTATGTCTGATTCATCTTCTGAGAGCAAAAGAAGAATATAGGCTTCAGTTAAATAAAATCCGTTTTGACAGCCAGATGCTGTGGCAGATCATACAAAACGGTGTGCCGTCCGGTTTTCAGAATTCTGTGATCGCCATTGCGAATGTTTTTGTGCAGACAAATATCAATGCATTTGGGAAAATGGCGATGGCGGGATGTGGATCTTATTCCAAAATCGAAGGATTTGCGTTTCTGCCGGTGACCTGTTTTACGATGGCGCTGACCACTTTTGTCAGCCAGAACCTTGGTGCAAAGCAGTATGACCGTGCAAAAAAAGGAGCGAGATTTGGCGTTCTCTGTTCGATTATCATTGCAGAATTGATCGGAGTTGTGATTTATACAGCCGCACCGGTGCTTATTGCAGCCTTTAACAGTGAACCGGATGTAGTACATTATGGAGTTATGCAGTCGAGAACCATTGCATTGTTCTATTTTCTGCTGGCTTTTTCCCACTGCATCGCTGCGGTGCTTCGTGGTTCGGGAAATGCATCGGTTCCAATGATCGTCATGCTGTGTGTATGGTGTCTGTTCCGTGTAAGCTATATCACGGTTACGGTTCATTTTATCCCGGATATCCGCGTGATCTTCTGGGCGTATCCATTGACCTGGAGTATTAGTTCGGTCATTTTCCTTGCTTTATTTTTGCGTGGAAAATGGGTGTATGGGTTTGAAAAGAGAAAATAAGCAGCATATCCGGCGTAGGGGAAAAGCTTGACAATTTCAGCTTTACGTCTAAAATAATATCATATGAATTTGAATGAGACTGATGCATAAAAGAATGTATCAGTCTTATCTTATGCAGAGGAGAACCGGAATTTATGAAAAAAAGTGGAACCATGAAAAAAATGCTCACCTATTATAAACCTTACATGCGTGTGTTCTGGACAGACATGTTTTTTGCAACGCTCTCTGCGGCGGTTGCCCTGATCATTCCGCTGGTCGTGCGGTATGTGACCTACAATCTTGTGTACCGTGAGCCGGCAGAGATTTTGCATCAGGCAGCATACATTGCCATTGGACTGTTTGCGCTGGTGGCGGTTGACTGTTACAGTAAATTCTACATTTGTAATTACGGACATGTGATGGGAGCGAAAATCGAGTATGACATGCGTGCGGAAATTTTCGCACATTATCAGAAACTGTCCTTTTCCTTTTATGATGACCAGAAAGTCGGACAGCTGATGAGCCGTATCACAACCGATCTTTTTGATATCAGCGAACTGATGCATCATGGACCTGAGAACATCATTCTGTCCGTGATCAAAATTGCCGGAGCGCTGATCATTCTTGTGAACATCAGCCCGATGCTTGCAGTTGCGGCTTTTGCAATTCTGCCGTTCATGCTGCTCTATGCATTTGTCCTGAATAAAAAAATGCGTCTCGCATTCAAACAGAACCGTGTAAAAATTGCGGACATCAATGCGCAGATCGAGGATAACTTATCCGGTATCCGGGTGGTAAAATCTTTTGCCAACGAAGCGATTGAAAACCGCAAGTTTAAACAAGGCAATGACGGTTTCCTTGCAGCCAAGAAAAACAGCTATTTTTACATGGGAAGTTATCAGGCAGGGCTTGGAGCGTTTACGACACTCATTCAGGTCAGTGTGATCCTGACAGGTACGGTGCTGATCGCAAAAGGCAGTGTGGATGTCAGCGACCTTGTCACATTTATGCTCTATATCAGTGTGTTTACGGATCCTGTCCGCACCCTCATTGATTTCACAGAGCAGTTTCAGAATGGTTATACCGGGTTTGAACGTTTTCAGGAGATCCTCGCCATTCATCCGGATATCGAGGACAAAAAAGATGCAGTGGAACTTAAGGATGTAAAGGGAGATATTACTTTTGAAAATGTTTCATTCCAGTATGAGGAAAACACGGAAAAAGTGTTGAACCATATCAGTTTAAATGTCCCGGCGGGGGCTTACATGGCATTAGTCGGTTCCTCCGGCGCAGGAAAAAGTACGCTCTGTTCCCTCATACCACGTTTCTATGACGTGACGGGCGGCGCAGTAAAAATCGATGGAAAAGATGTGCGTGATCTCACCTTAAAGAGTCTGCGCGACCACATCGGCATTGTGCAGCAGGATGTGTATCTTTTTGTTGGAACTGTTTTTGACAATATCCGTTACGGAAAACCGGATGCGACAAGAGAGGAAGTCATCGAGGCAGCGAAAAACGCCAATGCGCATGAGTTTATCATGTCGCTTCCAAACGGTTATGAGACGGACATCGGACAGCGCGGGATCAAGCTTTCCGGCGGACAGAAGCAGCGGTTGTCCATCGCAAGGGTTTTCCTTAAAAATCCACCGATCCTTATTTTTGATGAGGCAACCTCTGCACTTGACAATGAGAGTGAAAAAGTAGTACAGGATTCATTGGAGAAGCTTGCAAAAAACCGTACCACATTTGTAATTGCACACAGGCTTTCCACCATCAAAAACGCAGAGAAGATCATTGTTTTATCTGAGGATGGTATCGAAGAATCAGGAACACATGAAGAACTGATGGACAGGAAGGGAACTTACGAAAAGCTTTACAATATGCAGTTCCACAAATAAAATGAAAGCAGCAGAAAAAGAGGAGAATTGATATGCCGGAACTTATACGTAAAAAAAAGAAAATGTCATCGTTTGAGATGATCGCATTTGGATTTGCAGGTGTGATATTACTTGGAGCAATTATTTTAATGCTTCCGATCTCATCTTCTGCCGGAGTTGTGACACCGTTTGATAAAACTTTATTTACTGCGACATCAGCTGTCTGCGTGACAGGACTTGTGGTCGTGGATACAGGAAGCTACTGGTCGGCGTTTGGTCAGGCAGTGATCTTACTTCTGATTCAGACCGGTGGATTGGGAGTCATCACTGTGGTTGCATCTTTTTCAATGGTATCGGGGAGAAAGATCTCGTTAATGCAGCGGAGCACGATGCAGGATGCAATTTCAGCACCGAAGGTAGGTGGAATTGTCCGGCTTACGAAATTTATTCTACAGGGAACATTTCTGATCGAATTGGTCGGTGCCATTCTCATGCTTCCTGTATTTTGCAAAGACTATGGATGGAAGGGAATCTGGATGTCAGTCTTCCATTCGGTATCGGCTTTTTGCAATGCAGGTTTTGACATACTTGGAACGACAGAACAGGCATTTCCATCTCTGACAGGATATATTGCCAATCCACTGATCAATCTTGTGATCATGCTTTTGATCGTGATCGGTGGCATCGGATTTCTGACCTGGGATGATTTTTGCACGAACAAATGGAACTTGAAACGTTACCGTCTGCAGAGTAAGATTATCCTCGTTACCACCGCTGTTTTGATTTTACTGCCGGCTATTTTTTTCTTTCTAAGTGATTTCGCCGGATTTTCTATGGGAAAAAGAATACTGGCTTCTTTTTTTCAGTCGGTAACTCTTCGGACGGCAGGCTTTAATACGGCAGATCTTGGTGCAATGAACGATTCTTCTAAAGCGATCATGATTTTGATGATGCTGATCGGTGGATCTCCGGGATCAACGGCAGGAGGTATGAAGACAACAACGATCGCAGTGCTGATACTGAATGCATTTGCAACATTTGGAAGAGAGCCGGAAACAGAGGTTTTTGGAAGAAGATTTGATAACACAGTGGTGAAAAATGCGGCAACGATCGCTATTTTGTATTTTTTCCTGTTTTTTGCAGGAGGAATCGCAATCAGTCAGATAGAACATGTTGCATTATCGGATTGTCTTTTTGAAACAGCATCGGCAGTGGGCACGGCAGGACTTACATTAGGGATCACAACGGAGCTTGGACTGGTATCACATCTGATATTGGTTGTTTTGATGTATCTTGGAAGAGTTGGCGGACTGACACTTATATATGCTGCAATTTCAGTAAAAATCCAGAGCGGAGCAAAAAGACCGCTTGATAAAATAACTGTTGGATAAAGGAGAAAATTATAATGAAAAATATTTTGCTTATCGGACTCGGAAGATTTGGAAAGCATGTTGCATACCAGTTGAATGAGCTTGGACATGAAGTGATGGCTGTGGATGAGAATGAAAATCTTGTCAATGAAATTCTTCCGTATGTTACAGACGCACAGATCGGTGACAGTACCAATGAGAATTTTCTGGAGTCGCTTGGAATCAAAAATTATGATATTTGTTTTGTGACGATCGGAGGCAATTTCCAGAATTCCCTGGAGACAACTTCTCTTTTGAAAGAACTTGGCGCTAAAATGGTCATATCGCGTGCAGAGCGGGATGTACAGGCAAAGTTCCTGCTTCGCAACGGAGCAGACGAGGTCATTTATCCGGAAAAACAGATCGCCAACTGGGCAGCGATCCGCTATACGGCAGATCATATCCATGATTATATCGAAGTGGATGATTCACATGCTATTTTTGAGGTGGAGGTGCCGGGAGACTGGATCGGAAAAACGATCGGTGAACTGGATATCCGTAAAAAGTACAGCATCAGTATTCTGGCGATCAAAACAGACGGAAAGATGAATATGGCGATTGGCCCGGATATGGAATTAAGCAGTGAAGATACCCTTTTGGTTCTCGGTACATACAGGGATATGCAGAAGTGTTTTCGGATATAATGGATAAAAATAAACAGGGTATAAAATAATTATTAAAAATTGCACAAAATTTGCATTTTGTAAAATAATCGAGTAAAATAGGAATGTTCGGGCAGAAAGTGTGATCCGGACAGACAAAGATAATACAATGTAACTATGATAATCTGCATTCTGCATATTATCAAGACATAAAAAGGAGTGGATTTATTATGACAAAAATTGATATTATTTCCGGTTTCTTAGGAGCAGGAAAAACCACATTTATTAAAAAAATGATCGATGAGGTATTTAAGGGCGAGAAGATCGTTCTGATCGAGAATGAGTTCGGTGAAGTCGGAATCGACGGCGGTTTCTTAAAAGATGCAGGAATCCAGATCACCGAGATGAATTCCGGCTGTATCTGCTGCTCATTAGTAGGTGATTTCGGAAAGAATCTTCACGAAGTGATTGACAAATATCATCCGGACCGCATTCTGATCGAGCCATCTGGTGTCGGTAAGTTATCCGATGTTATGAAGTCTGTGATCGATATCGAGAAAGAGGAAGACGTTAAATTAAACGGACTCGTAACTGTCGTAAATGCTTTAAAAGCAAGCAAACAGATGAAAGCATTCGGTGAATTTTTTAATAATCAGATTGAATATGCTACAGTTGTTGTACTGAGCAGAAGCCAGAATGCAACACCTGAGCAGTTAGAACTTTGTGTAAAACAGATCCAGACATTGAATCCAAAGGCTGCAATCATCACAACAGCATGGGATGCGATCAAAGGCGAGCAGATCTTAAAAGTGATCGAGGGAGCAGATTCTCTTGAGATGAAACTGATGGCTGAGCAGCATGCCAAAGAAGAGGCAGAGGAGCATGAGCATGAACATCACCATCATGACCACGATCATGAAGACCACGATCATGAGCATGATCACGAACATCATCATGAACATGACGAGAACTGCACCTGCGGATGCCACGATCACGAAGAACATGAGCATGATCACGGCCACGACCATGAACACCATCACGATCATGAAGACCACGACCATGAGCACCATCATGAACATGACGAAAACTGCACCTGCGGATGCCATGACCATGAGCATCATCATCACCATCATGCAGATGAAGTGTTTACAAGCTGGGGAAAAGAGACGCCTCACAAATTCACGAAGGAAAAGATCGAGGATGTATTAAAGACTCTCTGCGAGACAGATGATTACGGAACAATCCTCCGTGCCAAGGGAATGGTAGAAGATGAGAATGGCACATGGATTTATTTTGACATGGTTCCGGGTGAATATGAGCTTCGTGACGGCGAGCCTGACTATACAGGAAGACTTTGTGTGATCGGCTGCAACATTGACGAACACAGATTAGAAGAGTTATTCGGAATTTAATAAGGGAGAATATATATGAACGAAATACCAGTATATTTATTTACCGGTTTTATGGACAGTGGAAAGACCTCCCTCATCAAAGACACCTTATTTGAGCAGGGTTTTGCAAAAGAGGGAAAAAGCCTTGTCATCTGCTGTGAAGACGGCGATGCAGAGTTTACGGATGAAGAACTTGAAAAAAATAATGTAAAACTTGTCATGGTAGACAGTGAGGCAGATTTTACAGAGGACTTTTTGAAAAAAGTAAATACCGAGTACCAGCCGGAGCAGGTATTCTTAGAGTACAACGGAACCTGGCAGATGGGAACACTCATGGATATGGAACTTCCAAAGTACTGGATGATCGTACAGCAGCTTGCCACGGTAGATGCAACGACTTTCGATATGTATCTTGCAAATATGCGTACAATGATCATGGAACAGCTTTTTTCCGCAGATGTCGTGATCTTCAATCGCTGTGATGACAGTACAGACAAAGGAAAATACCGCAGAAATGTCAAGGCATTAAACCGGAAAGCACAGCTTGTCTATGAGCGTGCGGACGGAACACTTGACGAGAGACCGGAGGAGTTACCGTTTGACATTACTGCGGATGAGATTGAAATTTCCGATGCAGATTATGCGATCTGGTATATGGATTGTCAGGACAATCCGAAAAAGTATGAGGGTAAGAAAGTTTCTTTCTTAGCACTTGTATACAATCCGGACAAACTGAAAAAAGGAATTATGGTTCCGGGACGTTTTGCGATGACCTGCTGTGTGGAGGATGTTACCTTCATCGGCTTCAAAACGAAATACGATAGGGAGGATGAAATTCCGCACAAATCCTGGATCAATATCACAGCAGAAGTACACGTAGAATTCGCAAAAGAGTACAAGGGAAAAGGTCCTGTATTGTATCCAATTTCCATAACTCCAGCCGAGAAGCCGGAAGATGAACTCGTATACTTCTCATAAAAATAAAAAAGGTGTTGACAAAGATACGTTAATGTATTAAAGTAACACCATAAAGAAAAACCGTTGAGAAAGAGTAGTAAGTAATCTGTTGATATTACAGAGAGCTGCAGGTGGTGGGATTGCAGTATGGATCATTTTACTGAATGGACTTTCGAGGGTGACCTGAACAACATACATAAAGCATACAGAGCCATGTATCAGCAGTAGGAGTCACCGGGAACCGAACCCGTTATCAATCAGGCGTGTATGATAGTACATGAGAGAGTGGACCGGATGGTCAAGATGAGTGGTACCGCGATAATAAGATTTTATTACCGTCTCAAGCAACAGCTTGAGACGGTTTTTGTTTACTTGCAAACAAAACCGCAATACATGATTCTTATAACTTTCAAAACGGATTTCTTTCAAAAAACATTCTTAAAATTTGGAGGAAAAAATGATGAAGAGAAAAATGATGGCAGCAGTATTGACAATGGCAATGGCAGCAACAATGATCGGTGGATGTGGAAACAGCACAGACACATCCAATGCAGGAAACAGCACGAACACAACAGAGAGCAGTGCAGACGCAGCCGATTCCGCAAAGGACACTGCACAGAATACTGCAGACAAAACCGTGTACAAAGTTGGGATCGTACAGTATGTAGATGATGCATCCTTAAACCAGATCGAGAAAGCAATTGAGGCAGAGCTGGATGCAAAAGGAGCAGAACTTGGTGTGACATTTGATTATGCAGATTACACCTATAATGGTCAGGCAGATTCCTCTACCCTGAACCAGATCGCAGCAGATCTTGTGGCAGAGGGCGTCGATGTGATCATTCCGATTGCAACGCCGGCAGCAATGATCATGCAGAACGCAACGGAAGATAATCAGATCCCGGTTGTATTTTCCGCAGTATCAGATCCGGTCGGAGCAGGACTTGTAGCAAGTGCAGATGCTCCGGGTGCCAATATTACAGGAACATCCGATGCAATTGATGTGGCACAGATCATGGATTTCATTTTGGCAGCGGATCCGGATGCTGCAAAAATCGGATTTCTGTATGATAAGAGCCAGGATTCTTCCACAAGTGCTATTCAGGCGGCAAAAGATTACTGCGATGAACATGGGATTTCCTATGTAGAAAAAACAGGTACAACAACCGGTGAGATCCAGGCAGCAGCAGATTCCCTGGTGGCAGAAAAAGTAGACGCTATTTTTACACCACAGGACAACACTGTTATGACAGCAGAACTTGCGATTTTTGAAAAATTTGCAGACGCAGGTATCCCTCACTACACAAGTGCAGATTCCTTTGCTTTAAACGGAGCATTCTTAGGATACGGCGTCAACTATGAGACACTCGGAACAAAGACAGCAGACATGGTTGCAGACATTCTTGCAAACGGAGCAGATCCGGCCACAACACCGGTAGAAACATTAGACAGCGGTATCGTAACCGTAAATACAGAGATTGCAGAAAAAGTCGGAATCGATTATTCTATCTTTAAAGATATGTGTTCCGAATTGATCGAGACAGTAACAGCAGAGGAGTTTAATTAAGGTATGGGTTCCATTATTACATTATCAATTGTACAGAGTGCATTAGAACTTGGTTTTATCTATGCACTGGTCGCACTGGCATTATTTATATCCTTCAGTATTTTAAACATTGCGGATCTTTCGACCGATGGATGTTTTACATTGGGATGTGCCGTCTGTGCATCGGTGACACTTGCAGGTCATCCGATATTAGGATTATTTGCAGCGATGGCAGCTGGTGTCTGCTCCGGTTTTGTGACCGCTTTCTTACAAACAAAAATGGGGATTCAGTCCATTTTGGCGGGAATCATCGTAAATACCGGATTGTATACAATTAATATTGCAGTAATGGGATTCGCTTCCAACATGAACTTATTCAACTGTGAATCCGTTTTTACCTGGGCAAAAACAGCGATCGGTGGAACGTGGTATAAACTGATCGTGGCTGCACTGATCGTTATCATTGTAGGAGTGCTGATCTCTTTCTTTTTAAATACAAGGCTTGGACTTTCCATCCGCGCAACCGGAGATAATCCGGATATGGTAAGAGCTTCCAGCATTAATACAAGTGCCATGATCACGATCGGACTTTGTGTTGCCAATGCCCTGACCGGTCTTTCCGGCGGACTGCTTGCGCAGTATCAGAAATCCTGTGATATCAATCTTGGAACCGGAATGGTAACAATCGCACTCGCCAGCCTGATCATTGGGGAATCTATCATTGGAAAAGGCGGTATGTTACAGCGTGTGACCGGCGTTATTTTAGGAAGCTGCCTGTATCGTTTTATCGTGGCAGTTGCCCTGAGATTAAATGTGCCGGCAGAGTGTTTAAAACTTGTTTCTGCAATCATTGTAGCCGTGGCGATCGCATTCCCATATCTGAAAAAGCAGATGAATTTTTACCGGCAGAAACGTGCCGCAAAGGCTCAGAACCAGATATACGTTCAGGAGATTATGAAAAATGACAGCGAAGGAGGAGAAAGATAATGGCAGAGAAGAACGCAATGCTTGTGATGCGCGATGTCAGCAAAACTTTTAATCCGGGAACTGTCAATGAAAAATGTGCATTAAAAAATCTGAATCTCACCTTAAAGCAGGGGGATTTTGCAACGATCGTAGGAAGCAATGGAGCCGGAAAATCAACGCTGTTTAATGCGATAACAGGAGCCTTTTTTGCAGACAAAGGACTGATCATGCTGGATGGTGAGGACATTACCTATCAGAAAGAGCATGTCCGCAGTAAAGTGATTGGTCATTTGTTTCAGGATCCATTGAAGGGAACCGCACCACATATGACGATCGAGGAGAATATGGCGCTTGCCTACCTGCGCACGACTACTTCAAAGAATGCCTATTTCAGCCGGATCAAGGCATCGGACAAGAAAAAATTCAGAGAGCAGCTCGCACTGCTTGACATGGGGTTAGAAGACCGTATGAAGCAGCCGGTCGGACTTTTGTCCGGTGGACAGCGTCAGGCACTCACACTTTTGATGGCAACGATGGTGACTCCTAAGATTTTGCTGCTGGATGAGCATACCGCAGCTTTAGACCCTGCCACCGCAGAGAAAGTACTGAACCTCACAAAAAAGATAGTGTCAGAGCAGAACATCACCTGCCTTATGGTCACGCACAACATGCATCAGGCGCTTGAACTTGGAAACCGTACCCTCATGATGGATTCGGGAAATATTGTGCTGGATGTTTCCGGGGAAGAACGGGAAAAGATGTCAGTGGATGATCTGTTAGAGCAGTTTGCAGTCTGTGCCGGAAAGGCATTGGATAATGACAGAATTCTGTTTTCCAAAGTGGAGGCATAATAGTGGTGTAGTAAGAATAGAAGCTATAAATAATTAGTATGTTTCAATTATATGAAAAAGCAATAAAACAAGGGAAAAGCCGTTGAAATCTAACGGCTTTTCCTTTATTATATAAAGTAATGCTAAAAAAATGTATATTTTCATAGGAGATTCGTGATTAAGGAAAACGATTACAGAGATGAAAAAGGCAGTGAGTATATACAAGGAGGAAAAACATGTATCCAATCGTTAGAAGAGAAAAACTGGCAGACAAGATCTATCTTATGGATGTCAAGGCTCCTCGTGTTGCGCAGTATTGCGAACCGGGACAGTTTGTTATTGTAAAAATTGATGAGGAGGGTGAACGTATTCCACTTACCATCTGTGATTACGACAGAGAAGAGGGAACGATCACAATCGTATTCCAGACCGTAGGAGCTTCCACAGAGCGTATGGTAAGCTTACAGGAAGGGGATGCTTTTGAAGATTTTGTTGGACCTTTGGGATGTCCATCTGATCTGATCCATGAAGATATTGAAGAATTAAAGAAAAAGAAAATTTTATTTGTTGCAGGTGGTGTTGGTACAGCTCCGGTTTATCCTCAGGTAAAATGGCTGCATGAGCACGGCGTTGACTGTGATGTTATCATGGGTTCCCGTAACAAAGATTTACTTATCTTAGAGGATGAGATGAAAAAAGTTGCCACAAACCTTTATGTGACAACGGATGATGGCTCGTACGGTTTCAAGGGAACCGGTACTGCACAGCTGCAGGAACTCTGGGATAATGGTAACCGTTATGACCACTGTGTGGCAATCGGACCAATGATCATGATGAAATTTGTCTGCAAATTGACAAAAGAATTAGGAATTCCAACGGTTGTTTCCATGAATCCGATCATGGTAGACGGAACCGGAATGTGTGGTGCATGTCGTCTGGTTGTCGGCGATGAAGTGAAATTTGCATGTGTAGACGGACCGGAGTTCGACGGACATCTGGTTGATTTTGATCAGGCGATGAGAAGACAGGCTCAGTACAAGACCGAAGAGGGAAGAGCAATGTTGAAATTACAGGAAGGTGCAACACATCACGGCGGATGTGGCAATTGTAACAGTTAAAAATCAGAAATTTGTCAGATCAGAGAGAATGCTGTCTGGTCAGTTACATAGAATCAGGAGGAAAAAATGGACGTATTAACTAGAGTTCCGGTTCGTGAGCAGGAGCCAGCCGTTCGTGCAACGAACTTTGAAGAAGTATGTTTGGGATATAATGAAGAAGAAGCAATGGCAGAAGCTGCCCGTTGCTTAAACTGTAAAAATGCACAGTGTATGAAAGGATGTCCGGTATCTATCAATATTCCGGGATTTATCGCAGAAGTAAAAGAAGGTAATTTTGAGGCTGCTTATCATGTGATCAGTGAGTCTTCCGCACTTCCGGCAGTCTGTGGCCGTGTATGTCCACAGGAGACACAGTGTGAGGGAAAATGTATCCGTGGAATCAAAGGAGAGCCTGTAGCGATCGGTAAATTAGAGCGTTTTGTTGCGGACTGGGCAAGAGAACATGGCATTAAACCGAAAAAGGCAGAAAAGTTAAATGGACATAAAGTAGCAGTGATCGGCTCAGGCCCGGCAGGTCTTACCTGTGCAGGAGATCTTGCAAAGCTTGGTTATGATGTGACGATTTTCGAGGCATTACATCAGGCAGGTGGTGTGTTAGTTTATGGTATCCCTGAATTCCGTCTTCCAAAGCAGAAGGTTGTTGCCGCTGAAGTGGAAAACGTGAAAGCATTAGGGGTTAAGATTGAGACCAACGTTGTCATCGGTAAATCCGTTACAATTGATGAGTTGATGGACAACGAGGGCTTTGAGGCAGTTTTCATTGGTTCCGGTGCAGGACTTCCAAGATTTATGGGTATTCCTGGTGAGCAGGCAATGGGTGTATTCTCAGCCAATGAGTTCTTAACAAGAAATAACCTTATGAAAGCGTTCTTAGACAATTACGATACACCGATCAAAGCTGGTAAGAAAGTTATTGTAGTCGGCGGTGGTAACGTGGCAATGGACGCTGCAAGAACAGCAAGAAGACTTGGCGCAGAGGTACATATCGTATATCGTCGTGGTGAGGAAGAACTTCCGGCACGTAAAGAGGAAGTACATCACGCAAAAGAGGAGGGTATCATCTTTGATCTTCTCCAGAATCCAACCGAATTATTAGTGGATGAAAACGGTTGTGTAAAGGGTGCAAAAGTGATCAAAATGGAACTTGGCGAACCGGATGCTTCCGGAAGAAGAAGTCCGGTTGAGATTCCGGGCTCTGAATATGAGATCGAGGCAGATACTGTGATCATGTCACTTGGTACTTCTCCAAACCCTCTGATCTCATCCACTACAAAAGGTCTTGATATCAACCGCAGAAAATGCATTATTGCGGAAGAAGAGACTGGTGCAACTTCCAAAGAAGGTGTTTATGCCGGTGGTGACGCTGTGACAGGTGCAGCAACTGTTATCCTTGCGATGGGTGCCGGTAAAGCAGCAGCTAAGGGTATTCACGAATATCTCAGCAACAAATAAAAACAGACAGGACAGGGCAGGTGCTGAATGGATCATACATTTGGCACCTGTTTTTTCTGTAAGTATTCCAAAGAAAACCCAAAGTTTTATTAATATTTTATGAAGAGGGTAGCAAAATTGCAGGGTTTATGTATATAATAGAACACGCTACGCAAGAAAGAAATACGAGAGAGGTTACCGATAGATGAAGGAGCAGAATCAGCGCCAGATACAGAATCAGTCAGAATTAGACGAAAGAAGACTGAGACAGAAAAAGCTTGTACGGAAAAGAAAAATCGTTTTGAGTGTAATGCTTTTGACATCTTTTTTACTGGGATGTGTCTGTGGAAGATATTTTCCTGAGATCAAACTTGGAAAAACAGAAGAAGTGCTGGCATCAGCGCAGGATAACTCCGATGAAGAGAAAAAAGAAAATCAAATTACAAATGACGTAGATAATGGAACAACAGCAGATGGAACTGAAAAACTGGAACAGTCTGCTACAGAAACTGTCGAAGAACCGGCAGACAGCGAAGAAACGAATGATCCGTTCGCGGAGATTCCACAGGTTGTGTTATCAAAACCGGTAGATTATTCCTTGAATCAGGCAATCAGACAGTTAGAACAGATGGAAGCGTCAGATGAACGCTACGCACAGATCGTGGAAAATGCAGAGAAATATCCGGAAAAATTACTGATCAATCTGGCAAATAATCCGGAAATGATCGCATTTGTAGCTGATTACAAAGGGAACACAAGGGATTATGATAAAGCAGAACTGACAGAGAAAGAGTTACAGGAAGAATATCCGCTCTTTTTACAGTGGGATAAACGCTGGGGCTGCCTTGCATATGGGGATGACAGCAATGTCGCGATCAGCGGATGCGGTCCGACAACACTGGCGATGGCAGTAGTTGCGCTGACTGGAAATGAGGAGGCAACTCCGGCCGCAATCGCAAAATTTGCCATGCAGGAAGGGTTTTATATGTCCGGCACAGGAACGATGTGGTCGCTTATGACAGAGGGGGCGGCAGCTTACGGTGTCCGCTCCGAGCAGATCAATATCAGCCAGACTGAGATCAAACAGCACTTAGATCAGGGAGATATCGTGATCTGCTCCGTGCGGCAGGGAGATTTCACTACAGGGGGACATTTTATCCTGCTCTATGACTATGATGATGAAGGATTTTCCATTAACGATCCGTTTTCTTTATACCGCAGTGGCCAGAAATGGGACTATGGAAAAATCAGAAGCCAGATCAAAGCTGTCTGGGCACTAAAAGCAAAATAAAGAACAGTTAGCGATTGTTCAAATAGTTTAACAAAAAACAGGGCATACTAAAGCATCATAAAGTGAGATGGAGAGATGCAGAATGTGCCAGAATATGAGTGGACTGTCCACTGCTGAAGTGGAATTTCGGAAAAAAGCAGGGTTGTCGAATGAAAGCGTAGATTCTTCCACAAAGACAGTGGCACAGATCATCCGCTCAAATGTTGTAACTTATTATAATCTTATTTTTTTGATCATTACGATCCTTCTGATCGTGGTGGGATCTTTTCGGGATCTTACTTTTTTACCTATTATTATTGCAAATATGTTGATCGGGATCATCCAGGAGCTGCGTTCCAAAAAAATCCTGGATGATCTTACGATATTAAATACACCGAAAATCACGGTCCGGCGCAACGGAAGTAATCAGGAGGTTTTGGCGGATGAACTGGTGCAGGATGATGTGATAACGCTTTCAGCAGGTGGACAGATTCCGGCGGACGCACTGGTGTTATCCGGCAATATCACAGTCAACGAGGCTTTGATCACAGGGGAGGCCGATGAGATTGTAAAAAAAGATGGAGATTCCCTTTTTTCGGGAAGTTTTGTGATATCAGGAGAGTGCATGGCAAAACTCGAAAAAGTGGGAAAAGATTCTTATATTTCAGGACTGATGCTGCAGGCGACGCAGACAAAAGAGGGCGAGCAGTCGGAGATGATCCGGGCGTTGAACCGCCTTGTGCAGACCGTGGGCGTGATCATTTTGCCGATTGGGGCGATCCTGTTTTTACAGCAGTACTTTTTTTCTGGGGCAACGATGAAAGATAGTGTGACGGGCATGGTGGCGGCCATTCTCGGAATGATCCCGGAAGGTCTGTACCTTCTTGCAAGTGTGGCGATGGTGGTGTCGGTGATGAGGCTTGGAAAACAAAAGGTACTGATTCATGACATGAAATGTATCGAGACACTGGCGCGGGTAAATGTGCTGTGCGTGGATAAGACCGGAACCATTACCGTGCCGGAAATGGAAGTGGCACAGTTTATCCTTGCAAAAGACCAGAACCTTGCGGCCGAAGAGGAAAAAAATAAAGTCGCAAAAACGATCTCTGACTGTGTGCGTGCCCTGCCGTGCGACAATGCAACGATGGAGGCATTGCAGCAGTATTTTACGGAGCCGATGGAAAACAGTGCAGAAAAAATCGTCCCGTTTTCGTCTGCCACAAAATACAGCGGAGTGGTTCTGGCAGGAAAAGCTTATGTGGTCGGCGCACCGGAATTTGTGCTGCGGCAGGATTATGCGGCTGTTCAGGGAACAATCGAAGTATTTCTGGAAAAGGGATATCGTGTGCTTGTATTTGCAGAGTATGAGGGGAATCTGGATGGAAAAGAACTGACAGAAAATGCAACTCCCATTGCATTTATCCTGCTCAACAATGCAATTCGTGAGGGGGCAATGGATACATTCCGTTACTTTTCCAAGCGGGGAGTGGAAGTGAAAGTGATCTCCGGGGACAATCCGGTCACGGTATCGGAGATTGCAAAGAAAGCGGGAATCCGCCATGCGGAAAAACAGGTGGACGCAGCAACGTTGAAAACAGCGGAGGCAGTGCGGAAGGCAGCAAAAAAATACACGGTGTTCGGCAGGGTGACACCGGAGCAGAAACGTCTTCTGGTGCAGGCATTAAAAGAGCAGGGAAAGACCGTGGCAATGACCGGAGACGGCGTGAACGATATTCTTGCGTTAAAAGATGCAGACTGCAGCATTGCGATGGCATCAGGCAGTGAGGCGGCTTCGCATGTGGCACAGCTTGTGCTGCTCGATAACGATTTCAATAAAATGCCGGCGGTTGTCATGGAAGGGCGGCGGGTGGTGAACAACATCGGGCGCACTGCCAGCCTTTATCTGGTCAAGAACATTTTCTCCATGCTCTTAGCCGTATTTTCCATGCTGTTTCTGATTGATTATCCGCTGGAGCCATCGCAGGTGTCGCTCATCAGTGTTTTTACGATCGGGATTCCGTCATTTTTTCTGGCGCTGGAGCAGAACCGGAATCAGATCCATGGGCATTTTCTTACCAATGTCCTGATCCAGGCGCTTCCGGCTGGGATTACAGATTTTATCGTGGTGAGCGGTCTGGTGATTTTCTGCAGGGAGTTCGGAGTGGAAAAAGAGTGCGTTTCCACGTCGTGCACGATCCTGATCGCAGTTGTCGGCTTCATGATCCTTTATCATATAGCAAAACCGATGACAACACCGCATGCGATCCTGATCGCAGCGATGGTCATCGGCTGGTTATTTTGTATGCTGTTTTTCAGTGAACTGTTTGCGATCACGGCGGTCACAGGAAAATGTGCAATGCTCATGATTGTGTTCGCAGTCATCACGGAGCCAGTGTTCCGGTATCTGATACAGCTTGTGGAGACTGTTCAGAAGTGGGGTGGAAAACTAAAATTTTAGTCCGATGAACCGGAATGTTTTTTCCGGCTCTGTTTTTCCCAGATAAAATACGTTACGATCAGAAGGATTCCGGTGAACAGCCATGTGATCGGGCTTGCCAGACGGACTGCCCAGTAACCGAACGGATTTAAGGTGACGGCGATCACGATAATACGGCACACCATTTCCACAACACCGCTCAACATTGGAACAAGTCCGCGGTTTAAGCCCTGCAGGGCGTTCCGGTAAAGGAAAATCCATGCGAGCGGCAGCATGAAGAAACTGATGGTGTTCAGATACTGCATGGCATAGTCGAAAATTTCTTCAGAAGGATTGCTCACAAACCAGCTCACAATAAAACGTCCGCCGAATACGCAGATGGCAGAGGCAGCAAGCGAGATAAAAATGCAGATGAAAAATCCTTTGCGCATTCCCTCGTAGATACGTTTGTATTTTCCTGCGCCGAGGTTCTGACCACAGTAGGTGGCAATCGCAGTGCCGAGTGTCGGCATGGTCTGGGTGGAGAGGTTTTCCACTTTGGAGGCGGCAGTGAAGGCAGCCACAACACTGGAACCGAAAATATTGACTGCACCCTGCAGGATCATGGTTCCGATAGCGGTGATGGAATAGTTGAGCGCCATCGGAATACCGATGGAAAGCATATTGAACACACCGTATCCGTCGAGATAGTAATCTTCCCGGCTGGTTTTTAAAATGTCGAATTTGCGGAACATATAAATAAAGCAAAGCAGTGCGGAGACACCCTGCGCAATGATCGTTGCATAGGCAGCGCCTGCGGTTCCAAGTTTTACGACGACGATCAAAAACAGGTCGAGCACAATATTTAAAAAGGAAGAGAGAATCAGGAAATACAGCGGTGTTTTGCTGTCGCCGATCCCTCTTAAAATACCGGCGGCAACGTTGTAGGACATCGTGAGCAGGATACCTGCGAAAATGACTTTAATATAAGAGTCTGCGAGTCCTAAGATATTGTCCGGTGTTTTCATTAAAATAAGAAACTGTCTGGAAGCTGCCACCGTAGGGATGGTCAGAAGTAACGATACAATGGCAGTCAGTATCAGGGAGAGTGCGACATAATGCTTTAACAGCTTGAAATCTTTTGCACCGAAGGCGTGGGAGACCATAACGCCAAATCCCTGCGCAATACCATTTGCAAATCCTAATACAAGGAACATCAGACATCCGGTAGAGCCTACCGCAGCCAGAGCATCCTCACCAAGATACTGCCCGACAATGATCGTATCCACCATGTTATAAAACTGCTGAAAAATATTTCCCAGTAAAACCGGAACGGAAAAAAGTAAGATCATTCTGAGCGGGCTTCCCATTGTCATGTCTTTTGTCATAATCTGTACTCCTTGATTTATAAAATAGTTAAAAACCTGTCCGTGTTTTTTAGCCTCAACACGCATATTCTTTACGTTTCAGCAACTTAGTATAAGGCATGGACCGCAAAAAGACAATGTTTATTTTTGCGAAAAAATATAATTTTTTTGTTTTCGCAAAAGAAAAGATTTTTTCGTGGGAAACTGTTATAATAAGAAAGCAATTATTTGCAAGTTACAAGAAAATCACGGAGTAAAATAATGCAGACAAACCTCGAATACTACAAAATTTTTTATTATGTATCCAAATACAACAGTATCTCCCTCGCAGCAGAGGCGCTTTCCATCTCACAGCCGGCAGTCAGCCAGGCAGTCAAGCATTTAGAAAGTGATCTTTCCTGTGCTCTCTTTGTGCGTACATCCAAAGGCGTGCGCTTAACAAAAGAAGGCGGACTGCTTGCAGAATATGTGAGAAAAGGATATGAGACAATCCTCACCGGGGAGAAAAAACTCTCGGAGATGTTAAACTTAGATGCCGGAGAAATCTGTGTGGGTGCCAGTGACATGACATTGCAGTTTTATCTGCTTCCTTATCTGGAGACGTTCCATGATGCATTTCCGCAGATCAAAGTGACTGTGACGAATGCCCCGACACCGGAGACGTTGAAACATTTACAGGACGGAAAAATTGATTTTGGGATCATCAGTACCCCGGTGAACAATAAATATGATTTTAAAATGACACCTGTCCGCAAAATTCAGGATGTCTTTGTGGCGGG